>LXNI01002720.1_pt1 | contig 11566 bp, 13 predicted proteins | sample 809091 | NCBI WGS metagenome assembly LXNI01 (sample SAMN04870527, study PRJNA318959) | sponge metagenome | biome: 01000161; feature: marine sponge reef; material: water | host: Sarcotragus foetidus | place: Greece: Milos, Mediterranean Sea | collected 2013-05-29 | depth 5-7 m | reverse complement strand
GTTTTGCCCGCGCCGTTGGGCCCGAGCAGGCCGAAGACGTGACCGCGAGGTACTTCCAGCGAGAGTTGATCTACTGCCAGCACGCGGCCGTAGCGCTTGGTCAGCGCATTGGTTTGAATGACGACGTTATTCATGGGGCGGGATGCCTTCCAGCGCAGTTCATCGGGCGCTCCTGTCTCAACTTGGTTGCCGATCACTGTAGGCGCCTGGCCGGCGCCGGCCATCGCCCGAACGGCGTAATTTTCGGCTGCCGAGTCGGCCTAAAGGACTACTAGCGATGGGCCGGCGGCCGGTGCCTCAGGTGTAGGCCGCGCTATCGACGATCACGAAGAGTTCGCCGGAATCCGGCCAGTCGCGCTGGTGGGAGCCGACGCTGATGAAGCGGATGCGGCCACCGGGGTCGACCAGGAAGACGCTGGGGCGGGCGATGTTCCAGGACTCGAAGTTGACGCGTACATAGACGCCATAGCGGCGGATGGCGGCGCGATCAGGATCAGCCAGGAGCGGGAACGGCAGCGAAAGGCCCTGCGCGAAGCGCCGGACGCCTTCAGGCGCCTGACCATACACGCCGACAATACCGACGTTGCGCCGTTCCCATTCCTCCAGCTCGCCCGCGAGCTGCGCCAGATATCTCCGGCAGTTCGGTCACCAGGTGTGGCGGAGGAATATCAGCAGTTGCCACTGGCGGCTGGCCGGAATGTCGCAGAGCTGTTCGGGATTTGAAGCCAGCGGCAGGGTGAAGCGAGGCGCCGGGTCTCCGAGCCCGAGCGTTTCCGAGCCCTCGGCACGCGGCACGGCAGGACTTTCGTTGGGTTTTGGACGAGTGACGCAAACCTGAGTATCGCAATGCCGCGGGCCGGCGGCAGGCGGGACTCAGGCGACGATGTCGCGACGTCGAAAGATGACGAGCGAGATGGCCGACGTCATCAGCGCGGTGGCGCCCAGGACCAGGGTGTCGCGCCAGATGAAGTCTCCGGGCCCCAGCTGGTCCACCGGGTTCCAGTAGCCAAAGATGCTGACCTTCTCCAGCCACTCCAGACCTGACGCGATGTCGGCCACGAGCAGCATCACGAACATGACCACAATGACGCCGGCGGCCAGGCCATAGGTTCGGCCGGGCTGCAGGATCAGCGTGGCCAGCAGGAGCCCGCCGCCGGCGATGGCCAGCGTAAAGACCAGCATCTGCAGGTGGACCAGCAGCAACTCGAGCGCGCCCAACTCAACCTCCGCGGCCCAGATGGCCGCGCCGATCAGGATGGAAACGTAGGACGCGGCAATGACCACGGTGGTGAGAATCAGCAGGGCCACCAAGCGCGATAGCAGGAAGCGGGTGCGGCTGATCGGCGCCGCCAGCAGCACGTCGAGCGTGCCGGATCCGAAGTCGCGCGTAATCAGCCCGGCCCCGAACCAGATGCCGAAATAGGCCAGGACCAGCATGAGGGTGCTGGTGTACTGCGAACTGAAGTAGCTGTAAAAGGTGTTCTGCTGGGCCGTCGCCCCGGCGACCTGAGTGCCGCCGAAGACTTCGCTGCCGCCCATGGCCTGGGTGAGGTCGTCCCAGTTTTCGGCGAACAACGGCCACAGGCCCATGATCAGCAGACCCAACGCAAAAATCCCGAAGTCAAACCAGAATGTCGCCAGCCGACGGGTGCGCAGGGTCACGCGGATGATGCTGAGATTCATGCGCCGTCCTCGCGCTCGTAGTGCTGGAGGAACGACTCCTCGAAGCTGGGCTCGTCGGTCTCCAGGTCGTCCACGGTGTACCGGGCCAGCGCCTTGATGACCGGATCGATCGAGCCGCTGACCTCGAAGCGCGCGGTGCCGTCCTCAAGGCTGATGTCACTGACACCGGGGATGGTCAGATCGGCGGGCGCCTCGCCGTCGAACGTGACGGTGACGCGCCGAACGCGGGCGACGCTGAGATCGGCGACCGTATCCACCTGTACCAGGCGACCGCTGCGCAGAATCCCGACGCGGTCGCACAGGGCCTCGGCTTCCGAGAGCACGTGCGTGGAGAGCAGGATCGTGCGCCCCTCGTCGCGCAGCTCGCTGATGATCTTGCCGAACTCCTGCTGCACCAGCGGGTCGAGACCGCGGGTGGGTTCGTCGACGACGTAGACCGGCACGTCCTCCTGCAAGGCCCGTACCACCACGACCTTCTGGCGGTTGCCCATCGAGAGGTCGCCGATCTTGCGGGAGGTATCCAGCTCCAGACGCTCGGTCAGCTCGTCGCGCCGCTTCTTTGGCGCATTCGTCAGACTGCCGAAGGCGTCCAGGTACTGGCCGACCTTCATGAACGTGTAGAGGCTGCTGTCGCTGGGCAGAAAGCTCATCGCGCTGCGAGCGGCGGGACCGTCGCGGTGGACATCAAGCCCCAGGACTTCGGCGCGTCCGCGCGTGGGGCGCATCAAGCCCATCAGCAGGCGAATGGTGGTGGTCTTGCCGGCGCCGTTGGGGCCGAGGTAACCGAAGATTTCGCCCGATCGGACTTCGAGGTTGAGGTCCGACAGGGCCTGCACATCGCCGTAGTGCTTGGTCAGGCCCCACGTCTGGATGGCAGTGTCGCTCATGTCGGCCCGGCAGCGCCCGTCCGCCCTCGGTCGGCTGTCCGGTGGGTTCCGGTTAATTGACCGGCTCAATGTAGCAGCCTCAACGACAGCGGCTTTGTGGCAAATCTTACGGCCGTCGCCCACCGCCTAGACTGCGGCATGCGGCTCGATCTTTTCCCGCTCAACACGGTGCTGTTCCCCGGCATGCGGCTGCCGCTGCACGTTTTCGAGCCGCGCTACCGGTCCATGCTGGGCCGCTGCATTGAGACCAAGGGCGTGTTTGGCGTGGTCCTGATTGCCGAGGGCGAGGAAGTAGGACCGGCGGCCATTCCCTACCAGATCGGCACGACCGCGCGGGTGGAGAAGGTTGAGTACCTGCCCGACGGCCGCTTCAACCTGCTGGCACTGGGCGAGACGCGGTTCCGAATCGAGCGCATCGTGGCCGAGGAGCCGCACGTCGTTGGTGAGGTGGAACTGACGCCGATGCCGGCCGACGCCGACGACACCACGTTGCGGGCCGCGGAGGACGTGCGGGAGCACTTCGAGCGGCTGGTCACCCTGATGATCGAGATCCAGGCCGGCTACATGCCCGAGTTCGAACTCCCGGACGATCCGCTGCAACTGGCCTACCTGATCGCGGCCGGGATTCCCACCGGTCCGGGGAGCGCCCAACGCCTGTTGGAGGCCGATTCGCTGGCCGATTTGTTGTCGTTGGAACGCGAACTCCTGGACCTGCGGATCGAGCAGGCGCTGCGCCGCCTGCAGGAGAAGCTGGACGCTCGGCGGAACTAGGGTTCAGGCCCACGTGCGACGCGCCTGCCGCCATGGGCAGGTCGGCCGGTTGGCGCCTCCAAGGCTTCGGGTAGGCGGGCGACGCACTTAGTACGGCCGGGTTCATGCATTCGCTGAATTAGCTAGAGTCCGGTACAGGTGAGCCAGGAATCGAGGCGGACTGATGGACGACTACCCGGTTGATGTTGTTGCCGAATACCCGGAGCGAAGCTCACGGCTTCTGGCGCTGGCGGCGTTTCCTCTAGTCGTGATCAAGTTACTGCTGCTGCTTCCGCACCTGATCGTGCTATCGATTCTTGGGTTCGTTGCCAGCATCGCGGCCGTGATTGGCTGGATTGCCGTGCTGATCATGGGCAACTACCCGCGCGCCCTCTTTGACTTTCAGGTGGGGCTGCTTCGCTGGAACCTGCGGGTGAACGCCTACTTCCTGAGCGTGACCGATCGCTATCCGCCGTTCCGTCTAGACCCCTAGACGGCGCAACTGCGTTTCGGGATCCCGAGCCGCTAGCGCGGGCGCCACGCACTGCCAGCGCAGGCTGGCGGGGTTCGGTTGGGTCCGCCGACCCAGCTGAGTGACCCGCTTCTGCGGCGACTGTGGAGAATGATGGCCAGAGCATGAACGTCGCCGACGCCCAGACGCTGGAACTGCTGGAGCTGCCAGCGGTTCTTGAACGTATTGCCCGCTTCGCCTCATTCTCGGCCGCGCGGGCCGAGGTGCTGGCGCTGCGTCCTGACGCCGATCGCGCCAGGGTTCGCGACCGCCTGGCACTGACGTCGCAGGGTCGCCAGTTCCTCGAGGTGAGCCCATCGTTCAGCGTGGGGGCCGCGCGGGACGTGCGGGACCGGGCGGAACGGGCGGCCCGGGGCTCGCGCCTGGACCCGGCCGACCTGCTGGACGTGCACGACCACCTGCGCGCCACGCGCCTGGCCGTGGCGGCCGTGGGCCGGCAGGCGGCCGAGCTACCCGCCTTATGGTCGCTGGTGGAGGTCGCCAGCGATCCACCGGACCTGGAAGGTCGAATCTCAGCCGCCATCGACGAGGAGGCCAATGTTCGTGACGAGGCGTCGCCGGAGCTGGCGCGCCTGCGACGCAGGCTGGCGCAGGCGCGCGGGCGCCTGACTCGTTTGCTGGAACGCATGATTCAGCAGGTCTCGTCGGATGTACTCCGCGAGCGCCTGGTCACCGAGCGCCGCGGACGGCTGACCGTGCCGGTACGGCGCGAACGGCAGCGCGACTTTCCCGGCGTCGTGCATGACGTTTCGGCCAGCGGCGCGACCGTGTTCATGGAACCGCTGTCGGCGATTGACGCCGGGAACGAAATTCGCTCGCTGGAGGTGGCCGAGCGCCGCGAGGTCGAGCGCATCCTGCTTGAGCTGTCCGCAGCGGTTGGCGCGGAGCGGCAAGCCCTCGATGCCGCCGTGCAGGCCGTGGCCGACCTGGACCGAACCCTGGCTGTGTCGCGCTATGCCGACGCCACAGCGGCAGTCGCACCCGCGGTGAGCGATGAAATGTCCTTCGACCTGCAAACGGCCCGCCACCCGCTGCTCGAAACGCCCGTGCCCATTGACGTCCATCTCGATGGAGTCGTGGATCGGGCCTTGGTGATTACCGGCGCCAACACCGGCGGCAAGACCGTGGCCCTGAAGACGGTGGGCCTGCTGCACCTGATGGCCGCCTGCGGATTGCACGTTCCCGCGAAACCGGGGTCGCGGGTGGCCGTGTTCGAGCGGGTGGTGGCCGATATCGGGGATGCGCAGAGCATCGAGCACAGTCTCAGCACATTTGCCTCGCACGTGCGCAACCTGCGGACCATGGTCGAGGCCGCCGGGCCGGGAGCCCTGGCGCTGGCGGACGAGATCGGCGCCGGCACCGACCCCGACGAAGGCGCGGCGCTGGGACAGGCGGTCATTCATGCCCTGCTCGAGCGCGGCACGACGGTGGTGGCCACCACGCACCATCCGGCGCTCAAGGCCTTCGCCGCGGCGCACCCGGCGACGCGCAACGCCAGCGTCGAGTTCGACAACGCCACGCTGCGCCCGACCTACCGCCTGCGCCTCGGAATCCCGGGATCGAGCAACGCCCTGGACATCGCGGACCGGCTTGGACTTGGCGGGTCGATCGTGAACGACGCGCGAACGCGCATGTCCAAGGGGGCGCTGGACCTTGAACAAGCGATCGTCGATGCGCAAACCGAACTGGCAGCCGCGGAACGCGAACGCGCGACCAGCGCCGAGGCGCGGCGCGCCGCCGAACGATCGCGCCAAGAGCTTGACGAGCAAGTCGACGAACTTGAACGCAACCGCGACAAACTGCTGCGTGACGCGCGGCGGGAAGCCCGCGGGTTGCTCCGTGACGCGCGGCAGGCCCTCCAGGACGCGAGACGCGCGGCCCGCACCGGCCAGGCCGGCGCCCGGAGCACGGCGCGCGCCAGCCTGGCAACGACCGAAGAGCGACTGGCCCCGGCGTCGCCTCCGGCTGAGGAACCCGCCGAGCGCGACCCGCTTGACGTGCGGGTCGGGGATGAGGTGGAGGCCGATGGGTTCACCGGCCGCGCCGCGGTGCTGGCAATCACCGACCGGACCGTGGAGGTCGCCATCGGCAGCGCACGCGCCTCATTTGACCGCGGGCGCCTTCAACGAGTGTTTCCGGCGGCACCCCGTCCACAACGCCGGCGACGCCCTCGCCCACCGCGAGGCGGGGGCGCTCAGGAGATCGATATTCGCGGCATGCGGGCCGATGAGGCGGCCGAAACGGCGGAGCGCAGCCTGGACGAGGCGCTGCGCCAGGGCGCGGCCGTCCTGCGCATCATCCATGGCAAGGGCACGGGCGCCCTGCGGTCAGTTGTGGCCGAGGTGCTGTCGGATCACGTCTCGGTCCGGCAGCACGCACCGGCGCCGCTGAACGAAGGCGGCGACGGGGTTACGGTGGCCACACTCCGAACCTGACTCGGCGGAGGCCGTCGCCTCGAAGCGGCGCAGCACCGCGTTTACTGGTGGAGCGACTCGAAATCGACGCCGGGTTCGACGCCGAAGATCTTGCGTGCGACTTCACGCCGGAAGTTGGCGGTTTGCTCAGACGTCAGGACGTACGCGGTCGCGACCCCGGCCACGAACCCGGCGGGAAACGCAAGCGCCAATCCGAGCAAGAGCATCTTCACGTCACGCATGGTCGATCCTACTGGACGCGCAACACGACGGGCGCTTCCGTCCAGAAGTCTTCCAGTTGATAGTACGCCCGGCCGCCCTCGGAAAAAACGTGAACGACGACATCGCCAAAGTCGGCCAGCACCCAGGCGTCGGCCGCCTCACCTTCGATCTTGGGCCGCCGTCCAGCGACGCCCTTCAACTCGCGGTCCAGCAAGTCCCGCACGGCACGCATCTGCGGGGTGCTGGAAACGGAAGTAATGACGAAGTAGTCCGCCAGGACGCTCAGGCCACGGATGTCCAACAGCAGGGTATCCGCGGCGCCACGCGCGGCCACGGCATCCACGATGTGGCGCGCGAGTTGGTTCGGGCTCAGAGGCAAACCGGGATAAGGGCAGACGGATGAATCATATCGCCCCCGGCTGCTCGGTCTTGCTGTCGGCGTACAACCGGTGAGCGGAAATGTACTCGGCCACGGCCCGCGGCACCGCGGCGTCGATTGGTCGACCGCCGGCACAGGCGGCACGGATTTGCGACGCGGCGATATCCACCGGTGGCATGCGGTGAACGTGGATCCGGCGTTCGGCATTGGGATGCAGAGCCCGCACCTCCGGCGGAATCTGCGTGGAGTGTCCGGGCCGCGGCACGGCGATGATCTGAGCGGCCGTCAGAATCCGGCCGGCCTGGCGCCAGGCTGGAAGTTCGCCAAGGGCATCGGCGCCGAGGATCAGGAACAGCTCGGCGGCGGGACGGTCGGCAGCAAGAATCCGCAGCGTGTCGATCATGTATGACGGTCCGGGTCGTTCGCTGTCGATGGGCGAGACCTCGAAACCCGGCGTCCTATCGATGGCTCGTCGAAGCATTTCCAGCCGGTCGTGAGCCGACGCCAGCGGCGGAGCACGCAGCGGCGACTGGCGCGCCGGGATGAAGAGCATGTGGCTCAGATTTAACGCGTCGCGCACGCTGCGCGCCACGGCCAGGTGCCCGCAGTGCACGGGATCGAACGTTCCGCCGTAGACACCAAGGCGGTCCATGTCAGGCGGCGTGCAAGGTTTGCGTGCGGCCTGACGAGGCGCCGGCCAGCACCGCGCGGGTCAGAGCGACCGCGCGGACGCCGTCGGTGAGACCCGGGACCTCGGCATCGCCCACCCCGAGGTACACAAATCCCCGCACAAGGGTCCGAAGCGATTGGTTTTCCCTCTCCACTCGCGCCAGCCAGGACCGACCGTCGCGTTCGAGCGTCACGCCAGGCGCGGGGGGTGGGTCGACGGATCGATCGCCGAGCGGCGAAATCTCGGCAGCGGTCCAGTTGGACCAGATTCGGACGCGAGTTGCGCCGTCGGTCAGATCCAGCACAACGGGTCCAAGCTCAGGATCGGCGCCGCCGCCGGCAACCGTGAGCGATGCATGACGTTCGCGGTCGAAGTACAGGTCGGCCACTAAAGCGTCCGCGCGTGGCGGCACGCTGATGGTCGCGGATCCTTTCTCACCGGTCGGCAACGGGCCACCGTCGGCCACAATCTCCGCCGGCACGGCGCGGAACAGGTGCATCAGCAGGTCGAGCGCCTCGTGGGGTGTGGTCCAGACGGTTTCACGCACGGACACCGGAGCCCGCGGCGGGCCGGGATCGACGAACGCGCCGATGTGCGCGAACCGCGGTTCCGGCACGATCTCACGCAGCAGTCGCACCAGCGGCTCGAAACGCCACGCAAAGGCCACGCCGATGCGACCCGGCGCACCCGCGACGGCGCGAGCCGTGCGCCGAGCATTGACAACGCCCCGAGCCAACGGCGGCTCCACCAGCACCGGGATGCCCGCCCGCGCGGCGGCCAACAAGCGATCTGAGTCCAACGGCGGCTGCGTGATGATGAGCGCGTCGAGCGTCTGGCCCGTCCAGGCGGCCGCCGGCTCCCCGCCGTGGGCGCCGGCGCATGCTTCGGCCGCTTCCAAGTCGTCGTCGATGCAGAGAACCAGGTCGGCAGCGTCCAGCGACGCGACCGCCGCGGCGAACGCACTGCCGCGCGAGCCGCAGCCCAGGATCCCGATACTCTGCGTGGGCATGGAATGAATCTGCGCAGGCATCGGCACCGCGTCAACCCAACTCGCGGGTTAAGATGCCGAAAGTCCGACGCGCGGAGAGACCTGATGGCAGAACCGAACCCTGAGTTGAGCGGCTGGGCCCTGGTGCTTGGCGCATCCAGCGGATTCGGGGCCGCAACGGCCCGCTATCTGGCCGCGTGCGGGATGGACATCGCGGGCGTGCACTTCGACCGGCGCAATACTCAGCACCTGGCGGACGAGGTCAAGCAGGACATCGAGGCGCAAGGACGACAGGCGCGTTTCTTCAACGTCAATGCCGGCAGCCCGGCCGCGCGAACCAAGGTGCTGGACGCGATCAGTGAGGACGTGCAGGGCGGCGAGCCACCGATCCGCGTGCTCGTGCACTCCATCGCGTTCGGAACGACCGTGCCGTACGTGGGCACGGGCGGCGCGGCCGGCGTAACCCCCAAGCAGATGGACATGACGCTGGACCTGATGGCGCACACACTCGTCTATTGGTCGCAGGACCTGGTTGAGCGCGGCCTGATGAGCCAGGGTTCACGCATCTACGCCATGACCAGCGCCGGCACGTCAACCATCTGGCCCAGCTACGGCCCCGTGGGCGCGGCCAAGGCCGGGCTGGAGCAGCACATCCGGCAACTGGCCGTGGAATTGGCGCCGCAGGGGATCTCGGCCAACGCGATCCGAGCGGGCGTCACCGACACGCCGGCCCTGCGCAAGATTCCCGGAAACGACGCCATGATTGACCAGGCCCGGCGCATGAACCCGGCCGGACGAATAACCACAACTGAGGATGTAGCCCGCGCGATCGCGGCCCTAACCGTGGCCGACGCGGCCTGGATTACCGGCAACGTGATTGGCGTGGACGGCGGCGAAAACCTGGTGATGTAGCCGGACTGATTGCAAGCGACACGCGCCGATCTGGGCTTTGATCGCCACGGACGCGGCGAGATAGGTCAGGCGCGATCCGCGTCGCGAGCACGCAAGATTTCGGACGGGCTGACAAAAGTTCTTGCTTGTGCCTTGCGGGCCCGAACAGCCGCCAGCCACGTATCCACGATGGGGCGCGACGCGATTCGCTTCATCTCGTCGCGCAAGAATTCCTCCAGGGACTGGCCTCGGAGGTCGGCACGTGCGGCGAGTTCGTCGCGTACCGCCTCGGGAACGTCGCGAATTGTGATTCGTACTGTCATACCGTCCTCATATTGCCTTCGTGGGCAAACGGGCGTGACGTTCGGTCCCGTGCGCCTCCTGCTGCCGTGGCCTTGTCGGCTGCAGCAACCTCGATTCGAGACGCAATCGGACAGTCATGCGGAAGTTACATTTCGCCGTTCGCACGCTCGCGCGCTACGCTTACTCAACTTCGGGCCGAAGCGAGTCAGCCTATGTAACTTCCAGAGCGCGGGGATCGAGGATGAATCCTCGCGGGGCGCGCGCCCTCAACGAGCCGCCACGGCAGGTGCGGCGCAGGCGCCCGACGATGACTCGTGGCGATGGGTGATGCCCGGCGACGGCGCGCGGGCGCGAAATTCAACCCTTTTCTCTTTGAACGGAGACACGCAACGATGTCGCTTCTCTGGACGCGCAACGCGCCCCGTTGGGCTCTGACCGTTCGCGCGGCAACGGCCGTGCTGCTGGCGCTCACGGCCATCATGCTTATTCGCAGCATGGTCTCTGCCCAGGCCGATCCGTCGGGCGAGGCCACGCTGGAGGCCGACCCGACCGTCGGCCTCACGTTCGTATGGACCCTGCTGTCAGGCGCCCTGGTGTTCTTCATGCAGGCCGGCTTCGCCTTTCTGGGCGCCGGACTGATTCGCGCGAAGAACACCGTCAACTACCTGACCAAGAACATCCTGGACTTCGCGGCCGGCGGCCTGTCGTTCTGGGCTTTCGGCTACGCCTTCATGTTCGGGGGCTCCGGAGCATTTCCCGGACTTGACCAGGGCAACGCCTTCATCGGCTATTCCGGGTTCTTCCTGGTCAACCAGGCCTACGACGTCTCGACGGCAATGTTCTGGTTCTTCCAGATGGTGTTCGCCGCCACCACGGCCACGATCGTGGCCGGCGCCGTGGCCGAGCGAACCAAGGTAACCGCCTACCTGGCCTACAGCTTCCTGGTCACCGCGCTGGTGTACCCGATTTACGGGCACTGGATGTGGGGCGGCGGCTGGCTGGGCGGCGAGCAGCTGGAGAGTTGGATCGGCGCCGCGGCGGTGGACTTTGCCGGTTCAGGCGTGGTTCACACCATCGGCGGCATGCTGGCGCTGGCCGGCGCGTACACCGTGGGCGCCCGCATGGGCAAGTACGGTCCGAACGGCGAGGTGCGCGTACTCAGGGGCCACAACATGGTGTATGTGGTCATTGGGACGTTCATCCTGTTCTTTGGCTGGTTCGGCTTTAACGCCGGCAGCACCGTCAACGGCAACGACCCGCGCATCGCGGTCATCATTGCCAACACCTTCCTGGCCGGCGCCGCCGGCGCCGTCATGGCCGCCTACATCCGGCTGCTACAGCGCGGCAAGATCAGTGCGGCCGACACGGCCAACGGCGCCCTGGCGGGCCTCGTCGCCGTCACGGCGCCCTGCGCGTTCATCGCGCCCTGGGCCGCGGTGGTGGTTGGGGCCATCGGCGCCGTCGTGATGCTGGCGGGCGTGTGGTTCATCGACACCAAGCTGAAGATCGACGACCCGGTTGGCGCGTCGTCGGTACACGGCGTGGCCGGTGTCTGGGGCCTGCTGGCGGTCGGCATCTTCGCCGACGGCACCTACGGCGTCAGCGGCTTTATTGCCGGCAACGGCGCCCAGTTCCTGGCGCAGTTGATCGCCGCCGTGGTGGCGGTCCTCTGGGCGCTGGGTACCGGACTCCTGCTCTTCAACGCGCTAAAGGCCACCATGGGTCTGCGAGCGTCGCCCGAGGAGGAGATGAGCGGTCTCGACATGCCGGAACACGGCGAAGAGACCTACCCGGTCGAGGCTTCGTAACGCCAGACCACCCGCCTGTAACGGGCAATCCGAGGGGCC
>LXNI01002719.1_pt1 | contig 11570 bp, 7 predicted proteins | sample 809091 | NCBI WGS metagenome assembly LXNI01 (sample SAMN04870527, study PRJNA318959) | sponge metagenome | biome: 01000161; feature: marine sponge reef; material: water | host: Sarcotragus foetidus | place: Greece: Milos, Mediterranean Sea | collected 2013-05-29 | depth 5-7 m | reverse complement strand
TCCTGCTGCGGTCACGGTGAACCGCAGGCTCGCATCGCTCGCGCAGATCACCCGAGCGCACCACAACGGCCATCAAACAATCCGAAAACCGCGCCATCGATCAGACTGCGCGCGCTCAACGTGGGCGGCCGGTCCTCGTCGCCGCCGACGCACGCCTCCGCACCGATCCGCTCCCCCTCCACGGCGCGCTCGGTGAGCCGGCCGATGATGCGCCCGGCCGACCCGCACACTGCATCGATCGCCCCCATCATCTTCTGCCGGCCGACCAGCACGTCGTCGAGCAGACACTCCAGCTCCGCCGTCACGCCCGCATCGACGAGCGCGGGATCGGCGCGCTCCAATACCGAGAAGAGCGCAAGCCCCCGTTCCGTCGGCACGATGTTCTTTCCCAGCGCCGCCAGAAACCCCTGCTTCTTCAACCCCGCGATGATCTCCCCACGGGTGGCCGGCGTCCCGATCCCTTTCGCCTCCTTCAACCTTTCCCGCAGCGCCTTGTCCTCGACGAAGCGCCACGCGTTCTGCATCGCCTCGATCAGCGTGCCCTCCCGGTAGCGGGGCGGCGGCCGCGTCTCCTTGTCCTCGATCTCCGGGTCGCTCAGCCGTGCAGTCTCGCGGTCCTTCAGCACCGGCAGCTCCTGCTCCTGCGCCTCCCCCTTCTCCTCTTCCGGGCGCCAGTCCGGCCAGGCATCCCGCCAGCCGGCCTCGATCGGCTGATGGCCAGTGGCCCGGAACTCGAAGCCCCGGACGTCCAGCGTCGCCGTGGTCTGCCGGTAGCGGTAGTCAGGCATCACCGAGGCCAGGTAGGACCGCGCGACCGCGTCGAACACCTTCTTCTCGTCCGGCGACAGCCGCGGCCAGACCTCCTTAAGCGCGTCGATCCTATTCACGTTGGGGACGATCGCGTGATGGCTCGCGCCCTCCAGCCCCTTGTCGTGGAAGGACCCGTTCCGTCCACTGCGGATGACGGGCTTCGAAGGCGCCGGGACGGAGGCGTAGGTTCTGCCCGCCCGCAGTCCCGCCACGATCTTCGGAATGTCGCGGATCGCGCTCTCCGGCAGATAGCGCACCTCGGCCCTCGGGTAGGTCAGGATCTTCTTGCTCTCCCCGTCATAGAGCTCCTGGGCGACGGCCAGCGTCTTCGAGGCCGCCCAGCCGAACCGTGCGCTGCACAGCTTCTGCAGCGAGGGCAGGTCGTGTAGCCGCGGCGGGCGCCGGCTTTTGTCCTCGACGCGCACCCGGAGCGGCCCCTCGAAGTCGCGCGCCGCGTCGACGACCGCCTGCGCCTTGGCGCGCTCGACGATGCGCTGCTTCGGCGCATGCCGCATCCGGAACGACCCGCCCTCGACCTGCGCCGCAGCCGCCACCTCGAAATACCCCTGCGGCACGAACGCGCGGATCTCAAGCTCGCGCCGGCAGGCGATCGCCAGCGTCGGAGTCTTCACCCGCCCGACCCCGATCACACCCCGCGAACCCCGGCCCAGCGTTACCGTGGCCGTCCGGGTCAGCGACAGGTTGTAGATCTGGTCCGCCTGCCGGCGCGCGACCGCCGCCTCGTAGAGCCGGGCGTGCTCGCCGTTGGGGCGCGCGCGCCGGAACGCCGCGCGGATGGTCTCCGGATCCTGTGCGGTGAACATCACGCGAAACACCTCGCCCCGATAACGGCAGTGCTCGAGGATCTCCTGGCCGATCAGCTGCCCCTCGCGGTCGCAGTCGGTGGCGAGCCACACCCGGTCGGCCGTCTTCAGCGCCGTGCGGATCGCCTTCAGCTTGGCAGCTTTGTTGCCGCCGCTCGCCGGCTTCGTGCCGTACAGCCCGTCCGGCCTCAGCAACTCCGTCGACCAGCGCTTCCACGCCGGATTGACCTCCTCCGGCTCGCGCAGCTCCAGCAGATGGCCCTCCGCCGCGAGAACCTTGCCGTAGCGCGAGCCCACGGCGGCACGCACGTCCCTCGCCTGGCTCGACTTCTCGGTGATGACGAGCTGAACGGTCACGGCCCACCCTCCGATCCGCTGTCGCTCGCGGGCGCCTCCGACAGCGCGCCCTCAACGGCCGCCAGGAAGGGCGCGGCAAACTGCTCCAGCTTGGCCGCTCCGACGCCGTTCACCTCGGCGAACTCCGCCTCCGTGCGCGGCCGTCGGCGCGCCATGTCGATCAGCGTGCGGTCCGTGAACACGATGTAGGCGGGCACACCCCGCTCCCTCGCGATCTCCAGCCGCAGCGCCTTGAGGACGGCCAGAAGAGCCTCGTCCTCATCGGCCAGGGGATGTTCCGCACGATCTCGGCGCCCTGCGCGAGGCTCGCGGCCCTTCGCCGGCGTGCGCGCGATCACCGTGTCCTCGCGGTACATGAACACGCCGTCGCCCCGCAGCAGGGCGAGGCCCTTGTCCGTTATCCCGATCCCGCCGTAGCCTCCGATGTCGAGCCGCAGGAACCCGGTCGCCACCATCTGCCGGATCAGCGAGCGCCACTCGTTCTTGCCCCGATCCGCGCCGACCCCGAAGGTCGGGAGCCGATGATGGCCCATGCGTGCGACCTTCTCGGTCTCGCTCCCCCTCAGGATGTCGATCACGTGCGCGGCGCCGAAACGCTGGCCCGAGCGGAACGCCGCCGACAGGATTTTGCGCGCATCCTCCGTCCCGTCGATGCGCTCCGACGGGTTGAGGCAGACATCGCAGTTGCCGCAGGCCTCGATCCGTTCCCCGAAATAGGCCAGCAGCGCGATCCGCCGGCATTCGGGCGCCTCGCAATAGCCGAGGAGCGCATCCAGTCGCTGGTGCTCGCGGCGCTTGCGCTCAGGGCCTGCGTCCTCCTCCTCGATGAACCGGCGGCGCATCCTGATGTCGTCGAGGCCGTAGAGCATGTGCGCTTCGGCCGGTGCGCCGTCGCGCCCGGCGCGGCCGATCTCCTGGTAGTAGGCCTCGACGCTCCCCGGCAGGTCGGTATGGAAGACGTAGCGAACATCCGCCTTGTCGATCCCCATGCCGAAGGCGATCGTGGCCACAATGACCACCCGGGGCTCGGTCATGAAGACGTTCTGGTGAGCCTCCCGGTCGGCCGCATCCATGTCGGCGTGTCAATCGGCGTGGTAGGGGAGCGCCCGGACCCCGGCCTCGGACAGCAACGCCGCCGTCTCCTCCGTCTTCTTGCGCGAGAGGCAGTAGACGATGCCGCTCTCGCCCTCGTGGCGAGCGACGAAGCTCGTCAGCTGCCGCTTCCAGCCCCGCTTCATCGCCACCGTGAGGCGGATGTTGGGACGGTCGAAGCCGAGCACGAACTGTGCCACCTGGCCGCCGAACAGCTGCTCGACGATGTCGGCGCGGGTCACCTCGTCGGCGGTCGCCGTGAGCGCGAGGATGGGCGTTCCGGGAAACAGCTCCCGCAATCTGCAGAGATCGGCGTACTCCGGCCGGAAGGCCGGGCCCCATTGCGAGATGCAGTGCGCCTCGTCGATGGCGAAGAGGCGCACCGGCAACCGCGCTAGCGCCTCCAGCATGCGTCCGGCCATCAGCCGTTCCGGGGCCATGTAGAGAAGCCGGGTCTCGCCTGCCGCCGCCCGCCGCCAGGCAGCGATGTTCTCGCCCCGGTCGTTGCCCGAGCTGATACTGTCCGCCGCGATGCCCGCCAGCCTGAGCGCCGCCACCTGGTCCTGCATCAGCGCCACCAGCGGCGACACCACCACCGTCAGGCCGTCCCCGACCAACGCCGGGACCTGGAAGCAGAGCGACTTGCCCGAGCGCGTCGCGGCCCGATAGCAGCGTCTCGATCACCGCCTCCTGGCCCGGACGGAACCCCTCGAACCCGAAGACCTCCCGCAGCACCGTTCTCGCTGCAGCCATTGCCGTCTCGCCGGCCCGGGCACCATGCGGGGGACGGCGTGCCGCCTCCAGCCGCGCGGCCTCCGACCTGTCCGCCGATGCGCTCTGCGGCACCGATGCCGGTGGCGGATTCGTCCGGTCAATCATCAGCCCACCCCGTCGTCGATCCGCGCCATCGGCCTCTCAGGTTCTCGCCTGTCTCCCCGCATCGGATGTCTTCGCCGTCCTTCCGGGAAGATCGCCGTCAGGGTCCGGCGATCATGGAACCGGCAAGGACCCCCACCATGTTCAGACGGGCGGTGCATGGGGATTCCGTATCACGAGTCGCCATTCTCCGGCGAACCCGCCGTCGATAATCACGGCACCCTCGTTAGCGCTGGCCAGGGCCGGTCCGTCGAGCTCAGCTACCGGTCGACAGGGCGTCCACCGACCCGAATTCCGGATTGACCGATAGTCGGCGCGTGCTGACTCGCGGAATGCACCATGGCGACGGCTGTCGAAGCCTTCTCCATTGGCGCGCCTGCGCGGCTCGGTCGCCGGGTTCGCCATCCTCGACGCGAGGGGAGTCGAGATCGAGCGCTCTCGGCTTGTGTGTTTCAGATACCACCGCGGGCTGCAGCCGAGGCAGGTAATTTCTGTCGGCGTCGAGGGCACCGCAGCACGTCCCGCTCCGACTGGAGACGCGGCCGGCTATTGCCTGTACACCGTGGTCATGCGCGCCGGGAGATTTGCCGCGTTCCACGCATTGATGCCGCCGCGGTACCAGTAGAGGGTCTCGTAGCCGAGTGCGTGGAGACGCAGAGCGGCGTTGTAGGACAGCCAGCAGCTTGCGTCGAGGCAGAAGACCACGATCGGTCGTGCGAGATCGCCCTCGGTGATGGTCCCGAGCGTCGACGCAAGTTGTGCCTGGATGTCGTCGTCGAACGAGCCGCCGTAACCCGACTTTGGCAGCCAGATTGATCCGGGAATGCTCCTGTGGGCGCGACCGTCCAGCACGTTGATCGTCACGGGCGGGTTAGAGCCGATTAGCTGTGCATGAAGGTCCTGGGTGTTGATGACGGCGGCCGTCGGATGCGTCGTCGGTGTCAGGGCGTGATAGTCGTCCTGACGGAGCTCGTTGGACGCAGGGACGCCCCAGTCCTCGGCTTCGATGCCGAACGTGGGCTGGGTCACGGTGGCTTCCTCGAGCGTAACGGCTTTGCATGCTGACAGGGCGACCAGCGCGATCGCCAGGATACCGATGTGCCTGATGGTCATGACACCCTCCGAGTCTGTCTCGCGACCCGGCCGGGTGCCGGGTCGTTGCAACTTCTCGCAGGTATGCTGAGAGTCCTGCCTATTCGCCTGGGCGCAGGGAGCTACCCCGCACCGGCTTTGGGGCTCTTGTATTCAGCAGGTGGCCCGACAGAGCGGGATCACCTACGAGAAGTTGCAAGGGGGAGTGCCCGACTGTCGGGGTGGACGCGCAACAGGTTTTTTCGCTCTCCGGCATCGCGGGCGACGTGGTCTCGGTTCTGCGTGAGGCAGTCCCTCGAGCCGTTCAGCGTGCGCCGCCCGGTGTCGTTGTGGCGCTCGATCGCTCCTGGAGCCTCCAGGTGGGTTCTCCGGCGGTCCTTGCCAATTTGCCTACGTACACCGATATGCATTCGACGTGACGCGCATCGGGGTTGCGAGCGAGTGGCATGAGCCGGTGGCGGCGCGGTTCGTCACTCTCGGCGAAGGTGTAGAACGATGGGCGCTCCCGGTATTCTGCGTCACTGAATTCGTGCGGGTGGTGACCGGGAGAGCCGCACTTGTGAGCGGATCCCCCAGCGTTAGGAAGGAGCAAGAGTTCAGAAGCGGAGCTTGAATTGTCGTATGCTTCGCCCGCTCAGTTCGAGTTGACGAAGAGTGTACCGCCGTCTATCGACCGGGTCGGGGCCAGATCGGAAATCGCCAACGAGACGTGGCAAGCTTCCGATCCAAGAAGCTCTCGGTCGCCTGCAGATCGAGAACGAATTCGGCCGCGCGACTCTCGTGCTCGTGCAGCATGTAGGTTGGGAGATCCCGCCACTCGAAGTCCGGGTGCCCGAAGCTGTTGGCCCCGACGCGGACCCAGATCCTGTCCCGCTCGGCGTACCAGCCTTCTGTGTCCGGAGGTGGGCGGATGGAATGGCGCCGCGCGGGGTCGAGAAGGCTCCGCAGCTGTTCGCGTAGCGTGTCATAGCGTGTCGATGCGTATGCCTCCCACGCTATTGGCTTCGCCCACGGCGCATCATGCCCGCACTCAGCAATGAGGAGGGAAAGGATCTCCGAAGAAAGCAGAAGCCAGTCGCTTGCACCCGTGTCGAGGCGTTCGAGAACCTCCCGCAAGTACCGCCGGTACAAATGCGTGGTGGGCTCTATCGTAGACAGCCGGTCGGACATGGCGATGCGTCTGCCTTCGTCCTCGCTCGGAAGCGAGGCCGAGCTGTAGATAAGCAGACACCGCTTGGCGACCTCGTCCGGGAAGCCTCCCATTCTGGCATTCATCGACATGATCGTGCAGGGCGCTTCATCGTGCGGTGACAGGGTCTCGTCCTTGATGTACTCGGGAGCGTGCTCGCGAAACCGCCGCCAGCCAACGTCGTCGAAGAAGGTGGGCATGCGCCGGTACGAGGCCTCGATGCCGCGCAGGGTCTGAGCGGTCAGCCGGGAGCGAATGGCGCCCTGGAAGTCGTCCCCGAGCATGAACTTGCCGACGATCTGCACGAGTTGCGTCTTTCCCGAATTCGACTTTCCGTAGACGATCCCCACCCTGGGGAAGCGAATGACATCGCGGCCTTCGAGCGCGGCTCGGCGGCGCAGGGTGCACATCAGCGGTGAGAAGAACATCCAGCACAGAAAGACGAAGTAGTCGCGCTGGAGCTTGTCGACGCGCCCGCGGAACGCCGTGCGATAGGCGTCCCAGAAGGCAACCAGGGATACGGAATCTTCGCGCACCTTTTCTTCCGCACTGTCCAGCGTCCAGGGGGATCCGCAGACGGTCGCTTCCCGGGACGCCGGGTCGAGAGAGAACGTCGGATGGGCCGAGTCCAGCCTTCGGGTCTGACGCCGGATCAGCCCGGAGAAGCGCTTTCGCACCGTTCCGTCGAGCTTTAGCGTCGCCTTGCCGGTGCCCCGCGACTCCTTCGGCAGCGCCGGAAGCACCACGTTGTAGAGCTTTTCTACCCGACGTCCGCGCTCCACGGTGTCGCCCGATTCCGCTGCTTGGGCGAGCTGTATGACCTGCGCACCACGTCCCGGAGCCAGCACCGGCGCGGCATCCGGCGCTATCTCCTGCGCCGGATCGCGCTGATCGTCCGCAAGGCTCGCGATTGGCACTTGGGCAGAGGCGTGGTCTCGAACCTCCAGGTACTGGCCTTCGAAGTGGTCCCAGGCGCGGTCGTCGCGAAACCTGATGAGCACCTCGTGTTGGTCGCCGAGCAATGCCGAAGTGGAAAAGTTAGCGGAGCCCGTCAGCACGCAGCGCTCGCCCTCCGGCCCGTCCGAAAGAAGGAAGATCTTGGCGTGCGAGACATGGCCTTCCACCACCCGGAGCTGCAATCGTCCTTCCCGGACACGCTTGAGGATCACATCGCGGCGCCGTGCCGACAGACCGCGGAGCGCGCTTCGTACATCCTGCATCGCGGCGGTTTGCAATGCGACGATCGCCGCCATGTCGTTCACCACCCGCGAGTAACCGAGCACGCATTCCACGCTTGCATCCTCGAACCGCTCAAGAACGGTGCTTAGCATTTGTACGCTTGAGGAATAGGTGAGGATCCGGATGCGCCGATATCGCGCGAATTCGTCGAGATCGAATTCGCCGATCTCGGTAGCCCGAGCGTCGAGCACCCGCGTTCGAGCCCATGCGGCGTCACTTGGAAATAACCCGGGAGCGTCAGCGTGCCGGGCGTCAGAAGGATTTTGGTCGCTCATCTTGTTGCTAAGCCTCCATCGGCGCGGCGCTCCGGCTCGGTCGCGGGAGTGGCGGGGGTTTGCGTCTGCGACGGCTGGGGCTTGAACTGGCTGCGGGTGGGGTGAAGAGGCCGCAAAAAGCTACGAAACGCAAAACCCAATGCCGTCAAGCGCTTAGGCAGCTGTTACTCAAGAGCTCGCCCTGTTGACTCCTCGCAATTCGGCAAGATCAATGGTTTACCGCGCCGATCGGCGCGGAACACGTGCGCCGATCAACACCGGTGGAGGCTTAACAGCACATAGTCGCTCGCGTCAAAGGCGATCCCACCGTCTCCTCCGCCCACCGTTGCACAACCGCAGACAACTCGCTCATTTCCCGCACCTCGACTGAAACCCGGGAGAAAGACAATTCATGACCAGAGCCCTGAGGGCCGTCTCATGCTTTCGTCGTGATTCGGTGACGTCGAGAGTTACAACTGAGAGGCTCTCCGGCGCGTCCGGTATCGCGATCGAATACCTCGTCCGGATGAGGTCGGGCGGCAGCCCGCCGTGATGGGGATAGAGCAGAACGACATCTGGACAATGGTAGACCTGACCGTAGGCCATTAGCTGGTAGATGTCGGCCTGGCTCACGCCCTGTTTAGGATCGTCGATCCGCGGCGTGATGTGCTTCCATTTGGTGTCGATGATGAAGACGGCCTGGCTGCCCCGACGGATGATCAGATCGGGACGTGTCCGGAACCGCCCCGTCTCGCCCTCGAAAAGGCAGTCGCGGAGGCCGCCTTGCGCCGTGACACGGAGGTCGGTGCCCGAGAGTGCACGGACCAACGACCGCGCCACGTACTCCTCAAATAGGACGTTCATCTCGAATAGGAGGGCATGACCGTCGATGGAGCCGGCGCTTGTCTCCTGGTGGCGACCACCCAGAAAAAGACGCGCGAGCGACAGCAGTTCTCGCCATCGCGTGTTCGTCCGGTCGAGCACGATCAAGTCCCAGCGCAGAGCGCCCGGCGACACCTCGGAAACGTCCGCGTAGGCGAAGCTCAGCTCTCGCAGGGCGCGCTGATTGTCCGGAGCCTGGGCAAGACGCGAGAGTTTGCCGATGGCCGCCCTCATGACCTGGTTGAGCGCAATGTCGGGCGAGAGTGCGTCGAACCGGCAGGCAAGCTTCTGCGGCGAGACCGCGAGCGCCGAGAATTGCCGCGTCACGTCGAGACGCCCACGCAGGGAGGGAAGGTCGTCTTCGAAATCGAGGTATTGCCGCGGCATGCCTTGGCGGACCGCGTCGGCGAGCTTGCTGCAGAAGAGTCGGATAAGCAATTCGAGGATTGTGTCGCGCTGCCAGCCAAGCTGCGTCATGGCCCCGGCGTCGATGCGGATGTCCCACGCCGTCGCCAGCATATGAATCAGCCGGTGGCGCAGCGTGGCGTTGTCCACCCCGCTTTCTCCCGCGCCTTCGATCTTCGGCAGAATTTCAAGCTGGCAGTCGGGCGTAGCGATGACCCCTACCACGCCGCGGGCGCGAAGCTCCTTTCGGCGGTGTTCTAGTACGCCCTCGCCGCCAACCCCCGAGAACTCCGACGCTCTTGCCGTCGCCGCGATCCGATCCGCCTGCAGCGCCGGAATCGTGGTCTCGTCCGTGCCGTAGCCGATACGCTCCCATTCGCGGATGGTACGGCGAATCATTCCCCATTCAGTCCCGTGTAACTGAAGCCCTCCTCTTTCGAGCGGACTTCCCAGCGGAACCGGGGCAGGGCATCGCCCTCCTCGATTCCGGGCGGCCCCGTTAGCACGGATCGGTTGAGGAAGCCGCCCTCAATCGGCCCCTCATGCGAGGTCGCATCCCCCAGCACAGCCGCGATCTTTTCCGTATCCTCGAAGAAGTACTCGGCCAGTAGCGGGATCACTCTGTGCCGCATGACAGCGTCCACATCAGCCCGTGACGTGCAGCCCATGAAATAGGCATGCCCGATTTGGTGTTCGCGATCGTATAGGTACTCGATCCGCTCATTAATCGTGGCGAGGATTTGCGGCAGGTTGAGCCCGTATGCGTCGCCCACTCCGTCTAAAAGGGATGGATTGGGCATCATCTCGTGGAATGTGAAACGCCGGCGCAGGGCCGTGTCGAGTAGCGCAATCGACCGGTCCGCGGTGTTCATAGTGCCCAGGATGTGGAGGTTCGAGGGCACGCCGAAGTCATCACCGGAATAAGGCAAACGGACGTTCAGCGCGTTTGGCTGGCCCAGACGCTTGTCCGGTTCGAGGAGCGTGATCAGCTCTCCGAACACTTTCGAGATGTTAGCGCGATTGATCTCGTCGATGATCAGAACGAAGGATTCCGGCTCCGCCGATCCGTCCGTTTGCTGGCTGTTCAAGTAGCGCTCCAGGGCAGGGACATTGAGCTCGCTGCCAAACAGTTGGTAGATCGTCCTCTGCGAGAAGCGTCGCGTGTAGATCTCGCTGACGGATACGCCTTCTCGGTCCACCCAGTGCCAACGCACGGGTCGTCGATGGGCGTAGCCCCCCTCCGGTCGGGAGTGGAATTCGTAATCTCCGGTGAATTCGCCGATCGCCCGAAACAACGAATTGCCCTTCGACACCACTACGATGTCGCCGGGCCGCACCCAGTTGCGAAAGATAAACGGCATCTGGACCGCTCCGGAACGGGCATCGACATCGGTGTGCGGGCGTCCCTTCTTCTTGTAGGTTTCGATGATCTCTTTGATAATCGCTTCGCGTTTGACGTACTTGTCATCACTCCAGTTGATGTCTTCGAAACCGAGCAGCGTATAGTCGCCTGCCATGGCCTCTTCGAAGAGATGCGCGTCTTCAGGGTTGTTCGCCTCGCCGATCGACATCTTGAAGACTCGCCGGTCCGTGACGGTGATCGCGTCGTCGCCGGGCGACGGGCCGTGGCTCGTCTCCGCGCGTTTGGCGATGCGTCGGAAGATGCCGGGAACCGTTTCCAGCCGGAAACCGGCGGAGGAGGAGGCATCGTCTTCGTCCGACCCCGTCATCGGCTGTCGCCCCTCCACGAAATCCTCGTAAGACATCGACTGGTGGAACGTGACGAACTCGATCCGCCCTGCCGCCAGGAGCCGCTGGTAGGTCTGTACCAGGGCCTCGCGATCCTCGGGCACGGCCTCTCCGCAGAGCCGGATGGCCTCCTCAGTAGTGCAATACGTCTTACCGGTGCCAGGCGGTCCGTAGAGGATGAGGTTCACGGGGGAAATCTGCACGGTCAGCTCTCGGCTTTCGTTGGTGTTGAGGGATGCATCTTCCGGAACGTGCAGCCTTGTGTAGCTGCCACATAGAGTGTTTCGGCGACTCTTACAGCGCTTACCTTGTTCCCGTTTGTCTAGTGCCAAGGATACTGCTTTGCCCACATGCTGGCAGAAAATGGCGCCAGGGAATTCCGAATACAGCTCGTCAAATTGAGTGCGCCAGCGGGGCGTACACTGTATGGCGTAGAGCACGTCATCTGTCACATCGATCGTCAATGGGTGGTGCAAGGTCCGAAGAATCTCTTCGACCAGTTCCCTTGTTCGATTGAGAACGCCACCACCTTGATTTTCGTTCATCCCGAACTTCTCCTGGCTGTGCATGTAGACAGTGGTGCGGACAGGAATACTAATGGTACGTTCTGGGCCGTCATCATATAACTCGCAGTCCGGAGACGCTGTTTTGAACACTTTAACGGGCGATGCACTCTGTCTGTTGATCGCGGTAGGGATCCCCATTGCTGGGGACCCCCCGCACGGATCCGGACATGCCCGCTAAGGCATCCGGCTCCTCCCTTGGGTTGTGCTGACGGCGAATCGTTGGCTCGGCCACGGG
>LXNI01002718.1_pt1 | contig 11570 bp, 10 predicted proteins | sample 809091 | NCBI WGS metagenome assembly LXNI01 (sample SAMN04870527, study PRJNA318959) | sponge metagenome | biome: 01000161; feature: marine sponge reef; material: water | host: Sarcotragus foetidus | place: Greece: Milos, Mediterranean Sea | collected 2013-05-29 | depth 5-7 m | reverse complement strand
ATCAGATGAATAGGTAAATTTCAATCCAAAATTTGACTTCATTCCCCTGTTATGATATACTTTTAGATACTTAATCCGACCTGAGAATAGATCTGCAAAGGAGACCTAATGAAGGTTACAGTCAAATACTTTGCCGTATGCCACGAGATGTTAGATAGATCCGAAGAAGAGATGCAGCTGCCGAAAGGTGCCACTATAAATACAATTTTAAAACGACTTGAGGAAGAGTGGCCAGAAATTGCTGAGTTTTACGAAGTGATGCAAATGTCTGTTAATTGGGAATATGCAACAGAAAACACCGAACTTGCAGAAGGCGATGAAGTGGCGTTGATTCCTCCGGTGACTGGGGGAAGTGATGTTTAAGATTACCGCTGATGTCATTACAGGTGCAGAGGTTAGGGATGCTGTAGAGGCACCCGATGCTGGTGCGGTTGTTCTGTTTTTTGGCACCGTTCGGAATAATACGGATGGTAGACCTGTTAAGCACCTTGAGTATGAGGCATATCCACCGATGGCAGAAAAGAAAATGGGTGAGATCGCAGCAGAAATATCAGATAAATGGGGTATCTCGCGCGTTGCAATGATTCACCGTGTCGGTAGATTGGAGATTGGCGAAGTGAGTGTGGCTGTAGCGGTTGCTTCACCGCATCGCAAAGATGGATTTGAAGCATGCCAATATGCAATGAATCGTCTTAAGCAGATTGTTCCTATCTGGAAACGCGAGGTGTGGGCAGATGGTGAGGAAGAATGGGTGAAACCTGATGCTGTCTTTTTTGAAGAACTGCCTGAACGGAATTGATTCGCTTTCGGCTATCAGCAATCGGTATAAAAAGTTTCTTCCTATATACCATATCCCTTTAACGAAGTTACAACGAAACGCAAAACCTATCAACAAACTGACTAAAGATATTGCTTCCCTTCTCAAATTGGTCTAATGCCATCCATTCATCAACTGTATGTGCTTGTAATATACTTCCCGGACCTATAATAACTGTTTCCATGTGCTTGGAAAAGACCGCTGCATCGGTGCTATAGGCAACAGTGTGTGGTTTTGTGTCTCCTGTGATTTCAAGTGCTGCTTGAATGATTTCAGCATCAGGAGGTGTCCGCACGGGACCAGCATTGATGAATAGGTCGAACTCCAACCCATATTTCTCTGCTGCTTCACGTCCACGATCAATCCATACCTGCGGCTCATCACCCGGCATCGGACGATAGTTTATATTACAGACACTCAACGGTGAAGTGATGTTTGCTGTGCACTCTCCATCACTGATAGTGATATTCCAATCTGTATAGGGTGGGGTGAATTCAGAATTGAAATATTGAGGATCGGTTGTCAATTCTTGATGTATCTCCCGCATATCTGAAAGAAATGGAATAAGTTTGAGGTTCGCATTGTCCCCTTCACCTGTGCTGCTGTGTGCTGCGCGTCCGTGTGCTGTAACGGAAAAACGGACAGCTCCTTTATGAGCATAAACAGCCTTCAACTCAGTCGGTTCACCTACTACACCGTATTGTGGAAATCCGTGTTGCTTAAACATTTCCGATTTCTCTGCGACAGCGACTGCACCGAAATAACCTACCTCTTCATCAGCAGTGATGACTACATAAAGCGGGGCATGTAGTTCAGAAGCATCATACCGAGACGCTACCTCAATCATACAAGCGACGCTCCCCTTCATATCGCAGCTACCACGTCCATATATCTTATCGCCTACGATCCGCGCCTCAAAAGGATTTTCTGACCAGCCAATAGCAGGGACGGTGTCTATATGTCCGAGCAGGGCAAGTCCGCGTTCACCTGTATTACCTCCCTTTCTACCAATCAGATTAACTTTCAGTACACCTGCTGGATCGGTATATTCCACACGTTCCACTTCGCAATCAACAGATTCCAACGTATCGGTAAGGAAGTCCATTACTTCAACGTTGCTTTTAGGACTTACGGTGTCGTAACCGATGAGTGTTTTTGTCAAATCTATAACATTCATAGTTATCAATTCTACAGAATGCTATGAAGTTTGTCAATTTCTTTTTTCTAACTATTTGCATCTTGACAAGATATGTTAGAGAAAGTAATATAAACACAATATGTATATATCGGCATGAAGGTTCACGACGTTAAACCGAACCCGTAACACTATATCTCCGACTCGGTTAGAAAATTGTGCTATCCAATAGTCTTGACGTGTAATAAAATGAAGTATAGACAAAAAATGCGAATTGTGTTAATATTTCTGTGTGGTCTCATTATGGTGATGACCCTTTTTTATAACGTTGCGATTGATAATGCATTTTGCCAACCACAACCACTGATTGCGTTTGCTTCTGATATTGACGGGAACTGGGAAATCTATCTAACAGATTCCGATGGGCAGATGCCTGTCAATCTAACGGTCAATCCAGCAGCGGATTACTACCCCGCGTGGTCACCGGATGGGAAACAGATTGCATTTTTCTCAAGGCGCGATGCCAACCACGAAATATATGTGATGCGTGCTGACGGGACAAATCAAAGAAGGTTGACACACCACCCAGCAACAGATAAAGCTCCTTCATGGGCACCGAATGGAAAACAGTTAGCTTTTAGTTCAGATCGTGAAGGTCATTTTAATATTTATCTATATGAATTAGAAAGCGGGGTAGTTAAAAGCATAACCCAAAACCAGTTTGAGGATGGAATACCTGCTTGGTCACCAGATGGAAAACAGTTGGCTTTTCACTCACAACGGGAGCTAAATTGGGACATCTATACCATTAATGTCGGAACCCGAGAGGAACAACGATTGACACATCAACCATTGATGGATACTTACCCCACATGGTCACCAGATGGTAATTATATTTTATATTCCTCTATGCGGCAGGATGTGGATCAGGCGGATTTCGACCTTTACTTGATGGATGCTATAGATGGTCAAAACAAAAAAGCACTCACTGATACACCAATGGATGAAGCAGTTCCCGCATGGTCACCAGATGGGAGTTTGATTGCATTTCAATCTGAAAAAGATGCAAGATGGGTTATCCATTTAATGAATGCAGATGGAAGTAATCGTCGTGAACTCATTAACAATGATGCATGGGCAGCACAACCGAAATGGCAACGTAGTGACACAGTGCTATCTATTGGACCGACATTTTTACAATATCAGCAATGGGGCAGACTTAAAACCCCATAGGATACTATCATAATTAACGTGATGTCAAACAAACGGTACGTAATTCGTACCGATACAAAAAAGAAGGAGATTATTAATGCGTAACAATATGGTAATTTTGGGAATACTTTTTGTTGCTGGCTTGCTACTTGCGACAAGTATGAGTTATAGTTATGACAGGGCAATTGAAGCAGAGATGGCTAACACAATTGAAGCCCCAATGGTAGTCGCTGAAGATGATGGTGCGTCAGATAGCAAATATGTCTGGATGGAAGGTGAACCAGCAACAGGTGGTGGAGACCAAGGTTGGGTAGAATTTGAAATTAACATCCCAGAAGCTGGTACCTATGCGTTGTGGGCACATGTCTTCGTGTGGGATGGAAATAGCGACTCGTTTTGGGTGACATGGCAACCTGCCGACCCAGATGAAGATGCACAGGTAACGAAAAACACTGAGTACCGTTGGAGTATTGGCACTAAAAATGAATGGCATTGGGATCGGATCAATCATTGGTTAGATGGTGGAACGTTTGACAGAGAGTGGGAACTACCTTCTGGAGATACAACCCTACGTATTGCTGTTCGAGAAGATGCGGCAAAATTAGATGTCGTCTTCATCACCGACAATCTTTCGGCAGATGTTGCAGAAGTCAACCCGAGATTTCCTGGTCCAGAAGACGTTACACCTGTTGAACCGAGAAATAAACTTGCAACGACATGGGGTAATATTAAGGAACAGAGATAGTGCATAGCAAAGTGTAAAGAAAAGGTCCTACCTTTCGTTTAGGTTGAGATGATTTTAGCGTTATCTCAACCTTTATTCAATACATATTTTATAAAGAAAGGAGTTAGTAATGAAACACAGTTTTATTTTTTCAATAATATTTGTTACAACAATATTGTTATCAACCGCGGGATTTGGTGCTGATATTGAAATTGTACTTGAAGCAGAATTAGCAAATGTTGTCCAAGCACCAATGGTAATTGCTGAAGATGAACTCACATCAGATGGCAAATACGTCTGGATGGAAGGCGAACCAGCAACAGGTGGTGGAGACCAAGGTTGGGTAGAATTCATTATCAACCTTCCGGATGATGGAAAGTATGCATTATGGGCACATACTTTTGCTTGGGATGGCAACAGCGACTCTTTTTGGGTAACGTGGCAACCCTCCGACCCAGACGAAAACCCGCAAATAACAAAAAATACAGAGTACCGATGGAGTATCGGCACAAAAAATGCGTGGCATTGGGATCGGATCAATCACTGGTTAGATGCTGGAACCTTTGACAGGGAATGGGATTTTGACAAAGCAGGGGAAACTGTTTTGCGTATTTGGACACGTGAGGATGCGTCAAAGTTAGATGCCATTTTTGTCACTTCAAATGTAAACGCCAATGATGCAGGAAGTGCAAAGGTTCGACTTCCAACAAATGAAGATAGGGAGAAACAGATACAAGGGTTGGCTGTTGACGCAAAAGGGAAAGTGACCACCACTTGGGGTTTACTGAAACAGGCTTATCGTTAAGAAAAGCTGAAAACGACTCTCCCCAACTGGAGGAACTATATGTCAATATGTCCCGCCTCATGTTATCTAAAGAGGTTTGTTTGAGGAAAAAGGTTTCAGTAGCCTTTTTCCTTATGAAACGGTTGTTTAAGAAATAATAGGAATAGCCACGATAGTGATGAACTTCCCACCGGTTAAACCCATGTTCAATTTGTAGGACCTGTTCAGTGGAACCCAGTTGCGACTGTATTGCCTCTGCAGCCTTTGTATCGCGTTTAACAAGTGTATGTGTCAATATAGCAACGCTTGAAAGAATACCCGCTAAGGCAAGTTTTCCTCTGAGTTTGACCGATATACCCTCCGCAGATAAACTCAAATTCCAAATTAAACAGACAATAAATATAAAACTAAGCGTTTTTTTTATGTTCATGATAAAAATTTGGCAAAATTCTCGCATTATTGTGTGTTAAACTTGACAAAAAAGGAATTAATGAGTATCCTAATAGGAACAATGAACACCCGCTATAAAATGGCATCTGCATATACTTGTTGGCAAACAGCATATAGCAAGCATGTAATTTCTACAAATAACAGCGAATGTGTGCAGGACATCGGGTTAACATACCCATTTACATTTTTTAGCGAATGATTTGGAGCGTGATTAGCATGGATCCTACGGGAAAAACTCCCCAAATGGAAAATGCGCAGAATTACAGTAATGACCTCTCCCTTGAAGACGTTAAGAATGAACTATATAACCGACACCACCCGAGTTTAACATCTCTTGACATAGAAGTCCACGCAAAAACGATACATAAAATACGAACTTTGAAGCAGAAACATAACGTTGTGATGTTAGGACACAACTATATGGAGCCACTGGTTTTTGGTCTATCCGATAAAGAGGAACAAGGTGATTCACTTGGATTGAGTATGTTCGCTGCGAAAACAGAAGCACACTACCTAATTTTTAACGGTGTGCCGTTCATGGCAGAAACCGCAAAAATCCTGAGCCCTGACAAAACAGTGTTAGTAGCAGACAAGACAGCGGGATGTTCACTCGCAGACAACTTCGGTGCTGAAGATGTGAGACAATTGAAAGAACTTTATCCCGGTGCTCCCGTAATGATTTATGTCAATAGTTATGCAGACGCGAAAGCAGAGTCTGATATCTGCTGCACATCTGCAAATGCAGCACATATCGCCAAAACCATGCCGGGAGAAACGATTATTTTCGTGCCAGATATCTTCTTCGCACAAAATTTGGAAGAAGAATTGAAAGGTGAAAAGAACGTCGTTTATCCCGGGAAAGACAACACAGCACGCGGGGCAGTCTGTGAAGTTCACGAAAGATTTACACTGTCGGATCTGCTTGCTATACGTGAATCTTTTCAGATTCCAAAAGAGCATCCGAAGCGGAAGTTATATGCACATTGGGAATGCAGACCAGATGTTCTAAAGGAAGCCGATTTCTACGGTAGTACCAGCCAGATTATGAACGATATTGCCACACGTGTAGCAGACGATCACTTAGAACGCGCATTTGTCGCATCAGAGTGTGAATTAACATCTAATTTGGCACAGGAATTTCCAAAAGTAGAATTTTGGACTGCATGTTCTGTGCGATGTTCACACATGGCAAAGGTGCGTTTGGACAAGATTGCGAATATCTTAGAAGCAATTGACAGTGGTGAAGACCTTGCCGATTATGAGGTTACGCTGGACCCTGAAGTGATTGACAAGGCACGCTTACCAATTGAGCGTATGCTTGAAGCGAGTGTATAGCGACAAATATAATATAATTGTAATTCAAAACGTAGTGGGAGGCATAATTAGTATCATACCTCCCACTACGTTTTTTCGTTGCAAGATAACAACTAAAACCTTGTGATAACGGAAATTCGGTGTGAATGTCCAAGATCTGCATCAGGAACAAATGCATAATCGAATTGAAAGTCAATGTTGGCTAACGAGTCCAGACCTCTCTTCCGAACACCGAAACCGATTGACAATCCATCGCTTGGATTATCGTTTTGACTTAGACGATATCCGATACGTGCAGCAACGGTATCATAAAACCAACGTTCAACACCGACATGGAAACTGGGATATGCGTCAATAAGAGGTAAATTGACATCAGCAACCAACGTCCATAATTCAGGTGGCGGCATTGCATTTTCAGCCTCCTCTTCAACTTGTTTCCAAGTTCTGTAGGCAAATCCTGCACGGAGTGCCAATGGAAGACTATCATCGGGAAGGTTGTCATCACGATCCGAAGATTCAAAGAACAAGCCAGCATTTTGGATGGTAATTCCGATGCCAAGATGGTCCTCAAGCATCTGTAAGATTATGCCGAGATCTGCTGCGACACCGTATACATTTTGAATATCCAATTGCTGTGAAATAAACTTCGCTGTTCCACCAACGGACGCATTGTTGCTAAGAGGGTAAGCAAGAGATAATCCTGTGGCGAAACCACCTATAGTTACTGTGCTATCCGGTTCCTGTGTTGCAGCAACACGTCGTTCGATTTCAGGGAAACTTCCAACTAAACTTGCCCCCCAAACAATTCTATTATTGCGCTGAGCGTACCCAATTGATTGATTGCTAATATCCGCAATCCAGAAGTGCTGCATTGCAGTTAGTTCTCGTGTATGAACAGAAGTTAATCCTGCCGGATTCCAAAAGATGGTGTTTATGTCGTTTGCAAGTCCGGTGAACGCGCCCCCCATACCAACAGGTCTGCTTCCTGGTTCATGTTTTAGGAATGCTGCGCCAACAGTGCCAGCACCATCATGGGGTTCTGCGAAACTCTGAGCACCGCTAAACAGTAAGGTTATGGTTAGAACTACTACAACTACACTTTTGTGCATTATCTGTCTCCTTTTTCCGTTTTTATTAGGCTTAGTCAACGACAAGTATTTTGCCGACAGCGTTGGCGCGATTTCCTGCTCCATTGACTGCCTCTAAACGGAACACGTAAAGGCCGCGCGCTACAGGGGTTCCGGCTTGGTTTTTCAGTTTCCAATTAATGTGTGTATCATTCCGTTCTCCCGCTGTTATATCGGTATATGTTTGTGAGTAAACCAGATCACCACCCCAATCATAAATATACAACGTCAATTCTACTTGTTCTTCGGCTGTAGTATTTAGGTCAAATGATATAAATGCGCTATCACCTTTTGAGTGGCGTACTGGATTCGGGTATACAAATGTATTCCCACGGAAGGAGAAAGAAACGGACATTGTATACTCACCGACATCATAAACTGCGAAGTTACCTGCATTGTCGGTAACACGGATGTCTAAATCGTAATCACCTGATCGTGCAGGTAAAAAGTCTACAGACCATCTGCTCCAGGGTTGCTCTTGTGCACCACTCTCATCTTCAGCAAGGACAGGTTCGATTGGTTGTCCATCGGGACCAGTTCCAACGATCTCCACTAACCAAACACCAGATGCAGGTATCGGAACCTCATTGTCTCCTTCCGGTCCGGCTCGACGGACACCTTGCGGATCAGCAGCCGTTCCTTCTAAAGTGAGTTCTTCATCGGTGAACTCAGTTTTCCCGCCATCGTTTGTAACAACAGCAGTCGGATCCATTGTTTCATATAGGAATTCGGTTGTGATTGAACCGTTTGGTGCAAACCCAAGTTGTTCTGAGTCATTTCCAACCGCAGTGATTGTAACTTGATAATTCCCCTCAACATTCAAGCCATCCGATGTAAAAATAATGGAATCCACACCGTTACGTCGGGTAGTACCTGTAATTTCTTGACCGTTGGGATTTCTGATAACGATGCTGGACAGTGAAAGATTTACACCTAATCCTGTATCAGAGACACTTGCTTGCACGACAACACCACCGGATGTAGAGATTGCGCTTGGGTAAGTGTCAGCATCAATATCGGTAAGCAGTGGTGTATCATTAATTAGCAGAGAATTAGGATCAATCACTGGTGGACTTGTGTCGTAGGTAAATTCCTCTTCGTAAGTTTCATCACCATTCCCAGCTTTGTCTATGGGAGTAACGGTAACCCGGTATTTCCCATCATTAGAACCGTCGTCCGCGAGTGGAACTTTCAGACTGAAAATAATATAACTTGCTTCACCGATTGTGTAAGACACGGTACCTGCAATTTCAGTCGGGTTCGGTGATAGCCGTTCAAAGGTTACCCAATCATCCTCAAGGTTTTCCCAATCAACACCAGCTGTCTTATCTGTGAGATCCAAGCGAAGTTTCACCAGGGAATTATTAACCTGAGGTTCAGCTACAATGAGTTGAATCCCTTTTGCAATCAGTTCGGGGGGTTGTGTATCGTAGGTGAAGGTCAATTTTTGAACATCTCCATCACGACCAGACGAACTTATGGGTGTGAACTCAATGGTATAAATACCATCTTCCGACCCATCAGTTGCAAGGGGACGAACTAATTCATAAATCAATTTATCTGGCTGCCGAAGCTGCTGTCCCGCTATAACTTGACCTTTGGCATTCAACAAGCGAACCGTTGACAGATGATTCTCATCTGCTGTTTCAAGCAAAACTTCAATCTGCTCAACTTCCTCATTAGTGTATGCATCCTCTATTGGTACGGTGCTCGGTGAGGTAGATAAGACAGCTGGTAGAGGTCTGGATAGAAGGAAATAATGTTCAAAGACTGATTGACTACCGTTACCCGCTCTGTCAACAGCTTGAACCTGAATGGTATACCTACCATCTGCTACCAGCTGATTTGTGGTAAGTGTCATCTGCGTTTTACCATTACTGGTAAGTTCACCTGAGATTTCAACACCATCTGGATTGACTAACGTCACCGTTGTACGTGACCAATCTATACCGCTTTCACCTTTATCATCTAAAACCACCTGTATCTGCGTCACATCCTCTGTAAGTTGTGCACCATCAGCAGGTACTGTGCTAACAAGCGTGGGTGCCTGTGTATCATACACTATTGGGTGATCAATAGAGAGGACATTCCCAGATTTATCTGTAAATGCTATTTCAACGGTATACTCGCCATCTCGACTTCCATCAAGCGGAAGTGGTTCGTCAAGGGTGAGGTAGAGTTGGTTGTTTGTATCATTCGTAAGTTGTGTCGGAATAAGCGCACCACTCTGATTACGAAGTCTGACTTCCTGATCTGCAAGCGTTAGATCTGCTGGACCAACGTCCTGAACAGTGAATTGGAATTGTGTTAAACTCTCACTGATATACGAAACCGGTTGACTTAAGTCTATTGGAGTGGCATCTGTTATTTCCGGCTCTTGCGTATCAAAAACGAACTCACGATATATCGTGCTGCCCTCACGTCCCTTTTTATCAACAGGGTAGACATATACCGCATATCTGCCATCCGAACTTCCATCACTGGAAAGCGTTAACGGACTCCAAGCGATTATGTCAGTTCCATTGGTTGATGTTCTACCTGGGACAATTATACCATCAAGTGTTGCCACGATGATATCTGTTCCAGTAGTACTGTCAAAGGAGAATCCTACTCCTGCAGGATCAAGTAAGTTCGCCACAATAAACAGATTTTCCGCATTGACATAAACGATATCTCCGCTTCCTAATGTGACAGTATCACCAATAATTACAGATTCAACATCTGGAAGTATGAACTGCAAGGTAAACGCATATTGTATCGGACTTTGTGCAACGTTACCCGCAATGTCTTGCGGTGTTAAAAATAAAGTGTACTGACCGATCTTTGTCAATTCGGTAAAACTCAGCGTCATTTTTGAGACACCATCATTTCCTTGAGTGAAAGAGATCGGTAGGTCGTCTGGATCCGTCAGTAATACACTCGTATTCTCAAAATCAATACGTGTTGCATCAGTAAACTGAATCGTGATAGTGTCAACTGATTCAGAAAGATCCGCAACCTCCGTCGAGACAAGATCCGTAGGAGCTCCAGGTGTATTTACTTGAACTGAAGACACTTCTGGAACTTTTGAATCGTAGACCATCTCAAAACGTGCAGTCAAACGGTTCCCCGCTTTATCAATTAGAAGTACGTTTAGTGTATACGGCCCATCTTCACTACCATCACTGGCGAATGGTTTGGTAAGTGTCAGATAGAGTTGATTCGTAAGTTCATCAAATGTCGACACCGCTGGCACAGGTTTGCTGGCAGCATCCATCAAAGCTACAACTTGAGAAGCAAAAACCAGATCCGCAGGTCCTACATCCTCAATGGATAGAACAAACTGACTTAACCCACTACCAATATAAGATATTGGAGCATGAAGAGTGAGTGGCGAAACAGATGTTATACGAGGTGCTTGGGTATCATATATGAATTGGCGGTTGACAACTCTCCCGTTCCGTCCGGCTTTGTCTACCGGTGTAACAACCACCGTGTATAATCCATCGGCAGTTCCATCTATTGGGAGTGGTGTTGGTATCCATGTCAATTGATTTGATCCGTTTGAGGTAGTAGTACCCGATACTGATATACCTTGAGAATTGGTTACAACGATACTTGAACCATTGTCTCCCAGTGCCACACCGACACCGATAGAATCAGTAATTGTCGCTACTATTCTGGGGATAGCATTACGGACATAAACAGTTGAACTCGATTTTCCATCAATTAGCACTGAACTAACTGCTGGAAGTGTAGTGTCAAGTCTAAACTGGTATTGGGTTGCCCGTTGCGCGACATTGCCTGCTTTGTCTTGCGGTGTCACAGTAAGTATGTAAATCCCACTCTGTGCCAAAGGAACAAAACGAACCATCAACTGAGAGTCCTCATTCTCTTGTAAAGTAATAAGAATCTCTTGACCGTTGGGTCCTGTCAGAGTTACCTGTGTATTTTCAAGGTCAACACGAGCAGAATCTGTAAACGCAAGTGTAAGGCTACTGACAGTTTCAGATATATCGGTAGTCTCA
>LXNI01002717.1_pt1 | contig 11573 bp, 12 predicted proteins | sample 809091 | NCBI WGS metagenome assembly LXNI01 (sample SAMN04870527, study PRJNA318959) | sponge metagenome | biome: 01000161; feature: marine sponge reef; material: water | host: Sarcotragus foetidus | place: Greece: Milos, Mediterranean Sea | collected 2013-05-29 | depth 5-7 m | reverse complement strand
CGGTACGGCATGACCGAGATCGGCATGGCGCTGTCCAACCCCCTCGCGGGCGAGCGGCGGCCCGGCCACGTGGGCCACCCGCTGCCCGGCGTCAACGCCCGCGTCGTCGACGACCAGGGCCGGCCGGTCCCCCCGGGCACCCACGGCGAGATCGAGGTGCGCGGACCCCAGGTCTTTCGCGAGTACTGGGGCCGCCCCGCGGAGACCGCCGCCGCGTTGCGCGACGGCTGGTTCCGCACCGGCGACGAGGGGTGCGTCGCGGCGGACGGCTACTACCGCATCCTGGGTCGCCGCAGCGTCGACATGGTGAAGACGGGGGGATACAAGGTGTCGGCTCTCGAGGTGGAGGAGGCGTATCGCATGCACCCGGCGGTCCGTGACATCGCGGCGGTCGGCGTCCCGCACCCCGAGTGGGGGGAGCAACTTCGCGCAATGTGGGTCCCGGCGGCCGGATTCGAAGGGTTGGACGCGGCCGAAATGAGGGCCTGGGGCAAGGAACGGCTGGCCCCCTACAAGGTGCCCCACCTCTTTCGCGCGGTCCCCGGGCTGCCCCGCAACGCCATGGGCAAGGTGCGGAAGGCGGCGGTGCAGCGCATGTTGGTGGAATGATCGACGCCATCCTGGGCAACCTGCGCACGTACTGGATCGTCCACCTGCTGCTCCTTGCCTACACCGCCGTGCTGGCCCACCACGCCTGGTCCGGCAACCGCAGGACGCACGGCGTCACCGACTACTTCGTGGGGGGGCGGTCGCTGGGACCCGTGGCCATCGGTCTGTCCTTCTTCGCCACCTACTCCAGCACCAACTCCTTTGTCGGCTTCTCCGGCCAGGCCTACGACTGGGGGATCACCTGGTTCCTGCTGATCCCTTTCGTGGTCGGCATGTCGCTCCTGGCCTGGGTGGCCGTGGCTCCGCGGCTCCGGACCTTCACCGAGTCGCTGGGCTCCCTCACGATCCCCGACTTCATCGGATTCCGTTTCGGGAGTCCGGCCGCGCGCGTCATGGCGGCGGCGATCGTGCTCTTCGCCTCGTTCTTCTACATGACCGCGGTCTTCAAGGGGATCGGCAACCTGCTGGAGGTCTTCCTCGACATCCCGTACCGGTTCGCCATCATCATCGTCTTCTTCATCGTGATGATCTACACGGTTGTGGGCGGCTTCATCTCGGTGGTGAAGACCGACGCCGTGCAGGGGGTCGTGATGATCGTGGCGGGGGTGCTGCTCTTTCGGGGGACCGTGGCCGCGGCGGGCGGGCTGGGGTCCGTGGGCGCGCTCGCGGCGGATCCGGTCACCGAGCCGCTGATGCGCTGGGGTGGCAGCGTCGCGGTGCCGCTGGCGCTCGGCGTGATCTTCGCCGGGACGGTGAAGTTCGCGGTCGAGCCGAGGCAGCTTTCCCGGTTCTACGCGCTCGAGAGCCGGGCGGCCGCACGCAAGGGGGTGTGGGTCTCCACGGCCGCCTTCCTTCTCGTCTACACACTCCTGATTCCGGTGGGGCTGTATGCGCGCAACATCATGCCGGGCGGTTTGGCCGACACGGACCTGGTGGTACCCCACCTGCTCACCCTGCCCGAGGTTTTCTCGGCGGGGACCGGTGCGTTCCTGCTCCTGGCCATGGTCGCGGCCGCGATGTCGTCGCTCGACAGCGTACTCCTGGTGATGGCCTCCACCACCCAGCGCGATATTGTGGGGATGGTGCGCGAACCCGCCTCCGAGCGCGCGACGCTCAGGGCTACCCGCGTCTACGTGGCGCTCTTCGCCCTGATCACCGCGGTCATCGCGCTCAACCCCCCCGACGGAATCGTGGGACTGACCGCGTTTTCGGGAGCCGTGTACGGCGCCTGCTTCGCCCCGGCGCTCCTCATGGGACTGTACTGGAGACGGGGGAACGGCAGGGCGGCGCTGGCGTCGTTCACCACCGGGCTGCTGGTCCTGGTGCTCTGGAACCGGTTTCCGTGGACGGGCGGTCTCCACCAGGTCTTCCCGGCCATGGCGCTTTCGTTCCTGGTGTACTGGGTGGTGGCGCGCTGGACGCCGATCCACGGTTCCGACGAGGTGGACCGGCTTTTCGAGGCGGAGCGGAGCGGGGCGGCCGGATAGCCGCGGCAACACCGGCCGATGGTCAGCGCCCTTCGTCTCCCGTCCGATAGAGGACTACGATGCGGCCATCACCCTCGTCGTACCTGCTGAATTGCAGGACGAGTCGACGGTTCTCGACCCCCCAGGCGCCGGTCTCGATCTTCGCCCGCTCGAGCCCACCGCTCCCCGTGCGTGAAGTCACTGTCTGGACGCGGCCCTCCAGAGCCTCCTGGTACCAGTCGAAGATCTCCTGCAGGGTGTCGTCGGACCTGAACTCGGCTCCCCCCACGGAACCTTCGTCGAATTCGGCCGAGAATAGCCGTTTGCCCATCACCGATCCAGGGTACGTCGGAACCCACCGTGGAAGCGCCGACGACCCGGTTCCGGCCCCGAAGCGCAACTCATGGTTCGGTGTCGAGATGTCGAGGAAGCCGCCGTCCTCTCCCCCACGGAGCTCCACACTGGTCCTTCCGCCTTCGGTGTCGACGTGGACGATGCCCCCGGACTCGTCGGCCTCGCCCTCGAAGCGGACGCCCTTTTCGGCAACCTCCTGGTCCGGTTCCGGAGACTGCGCCAGGTCCACCGTCACCAGTTCGTCGGCAGATCCTACGCGCAACACGACCTTTCCTTCGTCCTCGTCGGTGCTGACCACGGTGACATCGTCGCCCAGCTTCTCCGCCATGCCCGCGAGAGTCGCGGCAGGCGCCTCCTTGAAGTCCCCGACCATGACGGAGACCCTTTTCACGAACGCCACGCCGGCCACCGCGGCGGCGATCCCCGCCACGACGAAGAAACCGCCCCCTATGAGGATGACCTTGGCGAAGGTCGACATCCCTCCCGACCGGCTGTGACGCGTTGCTTCCCTGTACGGATCCGACATCCTCTTCCTCTCTTTCATGAGGTAGGTTGGCTTACGATGTGTGCATCCACCCTACGACTCAGGGGCTCCACGGTTTCACCGCCATCGCGACCCCGAAGGGATCGCGGCGGCCACCGCGCCATTATAGGTTGCGGGGACTCATTTCACGACCCCCGCGGGGAGGTGTGCCATTCCTTATTCCGTCGCCGAGGCACTGGTGATCGCGCTGGCAATCTACGGCGCGGCCGGCGTGCTCTTCGCCGTCCCGTTCGCGTTGAAGGGTGCGGGTACGGTCGACCCCGCCGCGAAGGGGGGGACCTGGGGTTTCCGCGTCCTGACCTTCCCGGGAGTGGTGGCGCTGTGGCCCTGCATGCTCGTGAAGTGGCGGCGCGCCGCGGGGGACGGGCAGCCGTGAGGAGCGGACACCGGTCGGCCCATGTGTGGGTGGTGCTCGTGAGCGCCATCCTTGCGGCTTGCGTCCTCGCCTTCGGATGGATCGCCCGTTCGCGGCGGCCGGTGCCCGAGCCGCTGGCGGAGGCCGGATTGCAGGTCCACCCGCCTGCTTCCCCGGACGCGCCCCCGGGAGCCCGGTCATGAGCCATGTCTACCAGGCGGTGGGCTGGTCCCCCCAGAAGCGGAAGTACGACCTGCTCGTTGCGCTATGCATGGTGGTGTATCTGTGCGGGTTCACGGGCATCACCGTGGCCACCCAGCCGCACGTCACCTTCGAGACGCTGCTCCTCAGGGCAACGGGCAGTCTCGCGTTCCTGATGCTGTCGTTCATTTTGGCCATCGGCCCTCTGGCGCGCCTCTCCCCGCACTTCCTCCCGGTCCTCTACAACCGCCGCCACATGGGCGTGGCCACCTTCCTGGTCGCGCTCGTGCACGGGGCCTTCGCCACGCTGCAGTTCCACGCTCTGGGCGACGTAAACCCCCTCGCGAGCGTGCTTTCCAGCGACGGGAGCTTCGGCGACGGCGGTGCCTTCCCCTTCCAGCCGCTGGGTGTCATCGGCCTGGGCGTGCTCTTCCTGATGGCGGCCACCAGCCACGACTTCTGGCTCGCCAACCTGACCCCGCGGGTGTGGAAGGGGCTGCACATGGCGGTGTACGGGGCCTACGCGGTCCTGTTGGGACATGTGGCGCTGGGTGCGCTCCAGGGTGAAGGGAAGGCATACCTGTGGCCGGTGACCGGGGCGGTGGCCGCGACCGTCTTCGCGCTGCAGCTATACACCGGACTTGCCGAGCGGCGCCGGGACCGGGCGGCCATCGACCCGGCCGGGGGATCCGGCGATGCACGGGGCCAGGAGGACTCGACATCGAACGGGACGGTCCCCGATGGCTACGTCCGCACCGAAGTCCGCGCGGGCGAAATCCCCGACGGAGAGGGCCGGGTCGTCCCGCTGGGCGACGAGCGCGTCGCCGTCTTCCGCAACGGCGCCGAAATCTCCTGCATCTCCAACGTCTGCCGGCACCAGATGGGCCCGCTCGGCGAAGGCCGCATCATCGACGGATGCATCACCTGCCCCTGGCACGGCTTTCAGTACGATCCCGTGACCGGCTGCGCTCCCCCGCCCTTCGACGACCGGGCCGAGACCTACAATGTCGCCATCCACAGCGGCTTCGTATGGGTGAACCCGGTGGCGAACCCCCTCGGCACGGCCTCCCGGACCGCCCGTCTGCCGGTGGTCGGCACGGACTCGAAACAACCCGGGAAGGCCCCATGAAGGACTTCTACGTCGGCTACATCGACCCCCCCGCCCCCCGCATCCGCCGCTTTCTGCGCCGCATCGCCCTGGCCACACTGGCCACCGCCGCCATCGCGGCCGCCGTCGTCGCCCTCGGACACCGCAAACTTCCCGCCGCCCACTTCGAATTCGGCCACATCCGCACCTTCGAGGGCTTCGTCGTGGCGGATCCCTACCCTTCGCTCATCGTCCCCGGCGACACCGCCTTCTCCCGCTACCTCCTCACCGCACCGGGCAAGTTCGGCGCCGACGACCTGGTCCAGTCCTTCGTCGGACGCGCGGTCTCGTTGGAGGGGACACTCGCCTACCGCGACGGCCAGGCCATGATCCAGGTCGAGCCGGGCACGGTGGCGCCACGCGAGACCTCCGAGACTCCCCCCCAACTGCCGGAAGTCCACCTGGGGACACGCCGCGTGGAGGGGGAGATCGTGGGATCGAAGTGCTACCTGGGCGTGATGAATCCCGGGTCCGGCGTCACCCACCGGGCCTGCGCGACGGTGTGCATTCGGGGCGGAGTCCCGCCGCTCCTGGAGGTGCGCCGCGAGGACGGGGGACGGGAGGGAATCGTCCTGGCGGGAGCGGGTGGCGAGGCCATCGGGGACCGATTGGAAGGGCTGATCGCCACGCCCGTGGGAATGACGGGCCGTCTCGTGCGCAGGGGCGGAACGACTTTCCTGCTGGTGGATCCCCAGGAGATACGGAGGCTGCGATGACCAGGCCCAGACGAGGAACGGGGTCGCCCGGCGAATCCAGCGCTTCCAGGCCCCGTCGCCGCCACGCCGCCGGCTACCCCATCGTCGAGGCGGAGCTGCCGCCCGACGTGGTCAAGTCGGGTCCCTACCGCCTCACCTTCGCCCGCACGCTGGAGGACCTGCGCGCGCTGCAACAGCTGCGCTTCGAAGTCTTCAACCTCGAGCTGGGCGAAGGACTGGAATCCTCCTTCGAATCGGGACTCGACCAGGACGACCTGGACGAGGTCATGCACCACATCCTCATCACGGACAGGCGCAGCGGCGAGGTCGTGGGCACCTACCGCATGCAGACCGCCGCCATGGCCGCCGCCAACAGCGGCTTCTACACGGCGCGCGAGTTCGATTTCTCCGGGTTTCCCATGCAGGTCATCGACGACGCGGTCGAGGTGGGGCGCGCCTGCATCGCGAAGGATCACCGCAGCCGCCGCGTCCTGCATCTGCTCTGGCGGGGACTGGCCGTCTACCTCACCTGGACGGGGAAGCACCACCTCTTCGGCTGCTGCTCGCTGACCACCCAGGACGGGCGGGTCGGGAACGCGGCGCACGCCTACCTGGTCAGGGAAGGTCATCTTCACCCGCATGCGAAGGCCTGGCCGCTGCCCGGATTCGAGTGCGGGCTGCACGACCACGGGGACGGCCCGGAGGAGCCGGTCGACATTCCGCCGCTCTTCCGGAGCTACCTCAACCTTGGCGCGAAGATCTGCGGTCCCCCGGCGATCGACCGGGAGTTCCACACCATCGATTTCCTGGTCGTACTCGACGTACGCGAACTGGAGCGCCATGTCTTCCGGAGCTTCTTTGGTTAGCCGAATGGAGGAGACGGGGCCCCTGCCACCGGTCGTGCGGGCAGGCCGGTGGCCCGTTGTGGTGGCCAAGGGACTGGCGGTCGGCTTATGGACGGCCCTGATGGTCTCCCTGCTCCTCCTCCTGTGGCTCCCCACCATGGCGCGGTCGCGTTGGGGGCCGGCATGGAAGGAGCGAGCGCGGCGATGGGCCAAGCGGACCTGGGGCAAGGGAATGATGCGGGCTCTCAACGTCCGGGTGACCACCGAAGGAGAGCCTCCGCCCCCTGGATCCCTCATCGTCTCGAATCACCTCGGATACCTCGACATGCCGATGCTCAACTCCCTGGTGCCGATGACCTTTGTCGCCAGGGCCGACCTGCGCCATTGGCCGTTCTGGGGATACGTGTCCGTTGTCGGGGGCACCATCTTTGTCGATCGCGCGACGAAGCGGGATGTCCTTCGCGTGCGGGAGGAGATGGGCGAAGCGCTGGCGCGCGGGGACGGCGTGGTCGTCTTCGCGGAGGCCACCAGCACCTCGGGAGAGACGATTCTTCCGCTCAAGTCGGCGCTGCTGGCCGACGCCGCCGCAAACGGAATCCCGGTGCACTGGCTGACCGTGTCGTACCGCACGCCGCCGGACGGCCCCGCCGCGCGGGACCAGGTCTGCTGGTGGGGCGACACGGGCTTCGTTCCCCACGTGCTGGGCCTCTTCGCTCTCCGGCGTGTGGACTGCACGGTGCGCTTCGGAGATGCTCCGATCCGCTCAACCGACCGCAAGGCGCTGGCCGTCGATCTGCGGCGCGCGATGCTCCGCCGTTTCGAACCCGTCGCGGGGCGGGAAATACGGGGGGAACCGGAGCGGTGAGTTCGAGGCGGGCCGGCCGCCGCGCGAGGTGGCGGATCCGCCGGGTCGTTCTCGTGGTCTACCTCGCGTTGCTGGCCGCTTCCCATGTGGTGCGGAAAGGGGCCCCCGAGCAGGGTCCGCGACCGGGGTTGTCGATGCAACAGGTGGAAGGGTGGCCGCAGCCGAAGCGTGGCCCGGTCACGATCGCCTACCGCGAATGGGTGACAGATTCTACCCGGAATCTGTCCGGGGACGGCAATTTGCTGACGGACGCCACCCGAAAACCGGCGCGGACAGACGCACGGCGGACAGATTCTATCCAGAATCTGTCGGGGAATCTGTCACGGGGTGCCGCCGCGGACTCTGAAACCCCCGACCATCCCGTCCTCCTCCTCCACGGCAGCCCGGGTTCGGGAGGCGTGTTCCGCCGTCTCGGTTCGGAACTGGGTGGCAAGCGGCGAACCATCGCGCCCGATCTGCCGGGGTTCGGGGGATCGACGACGAAAATCCCCGACTACTCGATCCGCGCCCACGCCGCCATGACGCTCCAGCTGCTGGACTCGCTGGCGATCGAGCGCGCGCACGTGGTGGGGTTCTCGCTCGGCGGCGGGGTCGCGCTCGAGATGTACCGTTTCGATCCCGGGCGCATCGAATCGCTCACCCTGCTCTCGTCAATCGGGGCGCAGGAGTACGAGCTGCTGGGCGAGTACTACCTGAACCACGCCATCCACGGCCTGCAGCTCTTCGCCATCTGGTCCCTGCTTGAACTCGTCCCCCACTTCGGGTACGCCGACGACGCCTTCCTGAGCCATTCCTACGCCCGGAACTTCTTCGATACCGACCAGCGCCCCCTCCGCGGCATCCTGGACAGCTACGCGGGACCGATGCTCATCGTGCACGGCGTCGAAGACCCCCTCGTCCCCGCCGCCGCCGCCGAGGAACATTTCCGCATCGTGCCGCAGTCCGAGATGGTCATGCTGGACGGCAATCACTTCATGACCTTCATGGAGCCGGACCGGATCGCGCCGCCCATCGAGGACTTCCTGGACCGGGTCGAGGCCGGGACCGCAACCGGGCGCGCCACCGCCGATCCGGCGCGCGCAGCGGCCGCCGCCACCCCCTTCGACCCCTCCACCGTGCCCCCGGTCACGGGTTTCGCATTCTTCCTCACCCTGCTGCTGATCGTCGCCGCCACCTTCGTCAGCGAGGACCTCACCTGTATCGGCACGGGGCTGCTGATCGCGCGGGGCACCCTGCCGTGGACCGCGGGCGTGGTCGCGTGTCTGGCGGGCCTCGTGGTGGGCGACCTGCTGCTCTACGCGGGGGGACGGCTGATCGGGCGGCCCGTCACCCGGATCGCGCCGCTCAGGTGGATGATTCGCCAGGAGGAGCTCGAGCGCGCCTGCCGCTGGTTTACCGAGCGGAGCGCCGCGCTGCTGATCGGTGGGCGTTTCGTGCCCGGGACGCGCCTGCCCACCTATGTGGCCGCGGGGGTGGTGCGCATGCCGCTCATTCCGTTCAGCGTCTGGATTCTCGTGGCGGCCGCCCTGTGGACGCCGCTGCTGGTCGGGGGTACGGCGCTCTTCGGGGCCGCCGCGGCCGAGCGCATCGGCGCGTTTCAGGACCGGGCGTTGCCATGGCTGATTGTGACGGCCATCGCGGCCCTGATCGCACTCCGGGTTGCGATCCCCCTCTTCAGCGCGGCCGGACGGCGGCGGTTCCTGGCGCGCTGGGGACGCATCAGGCGGTGGGAGTTCTGGCCACCGTGGCTCTTCTACATGCCCGCGGTCAGATGGTGCGTCTGGTTGTCCCTGAAGTACCGGTCCATCACCGTTTTCACGGCGGCCAACCCGGCGTTTCCGGACGGCGGGTTCGTGGGGGAGTCGAAGTCGGAGATTCTTGGGGCGATCGGGGACCGGGCGCGGGTGGCGCGGACGATGGTGGCGGGGGGGGGCGGATCGGCACGGAGCCCGGCGGGCAGTAGTGAGCCGGGCGTGCGCGGACCGGAAGGAGGGGCGGCGGACCGCGGCGAAGCGAGCGGCAGACCAGACCCGGGCGTGCCATCCGCGCGTGCGCTCGCCGAGGCGTTGGGGGGCCTGCCCGTCGTGGTCAAGCCGGACGTGGGGGAGCGGGGGGCGGGGGTGTCGATCGTGAGGAGCCAGGAGGTGCTGAAGGCGAGGCTGGCCGTGCCGGGACCGAAGTTGATCGTGCAGGAATACGTGCCGGGTGAGGAGCTCGGCGTCTTCTACTACCGGATTCCGGGCGACGAGCGGGGGCACATCTTCGGGATCACCGAGAAGCGGGCGCCGATGGTGACGGGTGACGGGCGGCGGTCGCTGGGGGACCTGGTCCTGGACGACCGGAGGCTGCGCTGCCAGCGCCGCGTCTTCGCGCGCACCTTGGGGGAGGAGATGGACCGCGTGCCCGGCCCGGGGGAGCAGGTCGTGCTCGAGGAGCGCGGGAATCACTGCTTCGGCTGCGAATTCCGCGACGGCGCCCACCTGGAGACTCCGGCGCTCGCCGCCGCCATCGAGGAGGTCAGCCGCAGCATTGACGGATTCTACTTCGGGCGCTACGACATTCGGGGCGAAACCATGGCGGACATCCAGGCCGGACACTTCAAGGTGATCGAACTCAACGGCGTCTCCTCCGAGGCGACCAACATCTACGACCCGCGAAACACCCTCATTTCGGCGTACCGCACGCTCTTCCGCCAGTGGGACCTGGCGTACAGGATCGGGGTGGCCAACCGGGCGCGGGGCGCGCAACCGACACGCCTGTTGCCGTTGCTGCGGCGCTTGCGTCGGCACTTCAGCCCCTCCGGTGCACGGTGGGTGCCCACGCCGGATGCATCCCGTTCGGGACGGGGCAAGCGGCCAGCCGGCTCAGCCGGGACCGGGCGGTAACCGGCGACATGGCCTGGATCACCGAAATCCCGCCCGAAGAGGCCGCGGGACTGCTGAAAGAGGAACTTGACGCCGCGGTGCGGCGGGCGGGCCGGGTGTGGAACATCGTGCAGGTGATGAGCCTGAACGCGCCCGTGCTGAAGACCTCGATGGCCCAGTATGCGGCGATCATGTTCGGCCCGTCACCCCTGTCGCGCTTCCAGCGGGAGTTGCTCGCCACGGTGGTCTCGGCCGAGCTGGACTGTTTCTACTGAACGCAGGCGCACGCGCATGACCTCCGGGCCGAGGTCGAGGAGAAGGGGATGGGCGGGGAGGAGGGGGACGCCCTTGTCCACCGGATCGTGGCCGACTGGCGTGGCGCGGACCTCTCCCCGGAGGACCGGGCACTGTGCGGGTTCGCGACCAGGCTGACACGCAACCCCGCCGGCATGTCGCCGGTGGACCTCGACCGGTTGCGCGCGGCCGGATTCGACGACCGCGCGATCCACGACGCCGCGCAGGTGATCTCCTTCTTCAACTACATCACCCGCATCGCCGATGCGCTGGGCGTGGAGCCCGAGGAGTTCATAGACGAGTGGGGGCGGGGGATGTAAGGACACGCGCATCGATCGCCACCCGTTCCCAGGCGCGGTTCCCAAACATCGGTGATATGGACATATTATATGACTAGTCATATTATGTATCCATATTCTGAACAGAGCAAGAGGGAAAGATGGAGCCCAAGAGCATCGGCGCGGCGCGCTTCAAGGAGCAGTGTCTGGCGCTGCTGGACCGGTTGGGCCCCGAGGGTCTGGTGGTCACGAAGCGGGGCAAGCCGGTCGCACGCGTGCTTCCCTATGGAGGAGACTTCGCCAGCCTGATCGGCAGCCTGAAGGACAAGGTCACGATCTGTGGCGACATCACGTCGACGGGAGTGAGCTGGGACGCCGATGGTCAACCTTGACACGCACGTCCTGATCCACGCGCTCCAAGGCCAGCTTACCAGCGAAGAACGGCTGCTGCTCACCCGCAACCGGTGGTCGGTTTCCGCGATCGTGCTGTGGGAGATCGCCAAACTCGTTCAACTCGGCCGGATCGAAATGGATCTGGATGACCGCGAGGTGGTCCGGACCCTCAGCCGGATCCACGCCTGGCCGATCGACCTCCCGGTGGCCCGAGCCTCCACCCGCCTGGATTTCCGGGGCGATCCGGCCGACGAGATCATTGCGGCAACCAGCATCGTGCACGCGGTCCCGCTGGTCACCCGGGATCGCACGATCCTCGGCTCCACCGTCGTACCCCTCGCCATGTGACCGTGTCCGCAGCCGGAACCCTCCCCGGGTCTGGACGAGAGCCCCACTTTTGTCGTACCTTGCGCGGTCCGGTGCACGGTTGGGGCCGTGGCGAACGAATCACCAAGGAGCAGAGTGGACATGACAGGACAGGGCGGAAAGCGGATCAGGGTCACCATGCGGTGGCTGCAGATTCTGGATAATCTGGAACCCTTCTTCAAGGAGAAGGGCGAGTTCGTATTCTGGGCGAAGGTCGCGACCGACAACCATGGCGGCCAGGTCCAGGAGACGCGGATGCCGTCCAAGGGACACTACTCGATATCGGACCGCCCGCGC
>LXNI01002716.1_pt1 | contig 11576 bp, 8 predicted proteins | sample 809091 | NCBI WGS metagenome assembly LXNI01 (sample SAMN04870527, study PRJNA318959) | sponge metagenome | biome: 01000161; feature: marine sponge reef; material: water | host: Sarcotragus foetidus | place: Greece: Milos, Mediterranean Sea | collected 2013-05-29 | depth 5-7 m | reverse complement strand
TGAGGTAGGCGTCCATGGCGATGCGGGCGATAGGCGTGATATCGGAAATGGACGGCGTCGCCGGCAAATCGCTGAAAGAGGCGACGATATTCGCTCCTGAGCGGACCAGCGAATCGCGCGATTTGCGCCCGACAGCGACATAATCCACCGGCTTGCCCAGCCGCTCATCAAAGCGCTGCGCCACGCGCAGGATGTTGGTGTTGTAGGCGCCCGCCAATCCGCGATCGGAAGTGATCACCACAACCATGACGCGATTGACTTCCTCGCGTTGGGTCAAAAGCGGATGCAGGGGCACTGATTTGCTGGCCGCCTGAATGTTGACCAGGATCTCCCAGGCCTTCTCTGCAAAGGCGCGGCTGGCCAATACGCGTGCCTGCGCGCGCCGTACGCGAGAGGCGGATACAGCTTCCAGCGCCCGCGTTATCTGCGTGATATTGCGGACACTGCGGATGCGATTCTTGACTTCTCTGAGGGTGGGCATCTAGTGTCTCCCTTCTGCTTTCGCTGGCAGCACTAAGCCCAGGCTTCGTTAAATATCTTGACGGCTGATTCCAGTTTCGCCTCAATCTCGTCCTTGGCCTTCTCGTTGCGATTCTCGCGGATGAATTCGCCGGTATCGGAGAATTGCGTGCGGAAGGAGCGCAGGAATTCTTCCTTCCAGGCCAGCATCCGCTCCACAGGCACGTCATCGGTAAGTCCGCTGGTGCCGGCGAAGGTCAGCGCGACCTGATCTTCCAGCGACAGCGTCTGATATTGCACCTGCTTAAAGAGCTCGGTCAAGCGCATGCCGCGATCGAGTTGCTGCTGCGTGGCTTTGTCCAGGTTGGAGCCGAATTGGGCAAAGGCAGCCAGATCGCGGAATTGAGCCATCTGCAATTTGAGGCCGCCGGCGACATCTTTCATGACGCGCGCCTGGGCAGCGCTGCCCACGCGGCTGACGCTGATGCCGGTATTCAGCGCCGGGCGCAAGCCAGCGTTGAACAATTCCGATTCCAGATAAATCTGGCCATCGGTGATGGAAATGACATTGGTGGGAATGAAGGCTGATACGTCGCCGAGCAAGGTTTCGATGACCGGCAGGGCCGTCAAGCTGCCGCCGCCGCGCTCATCGCTGAGCTGCGCAGCGCGCTCCAGCAAGCGACTGTGCAGATAGAATACATCGCCGGGAAAGGCTTCTCGGCCGGGCGGGCGCCGCATCAAAAGCGAGACTTGTCGATAGGCGTTGGCGTGCTTGGATAGATCGTCATAAATGACCAGCGCGTCCTTGCCGTTTTCCATGAACCACTCGCCGATGGCGCAGCCAGCGTAGGGCGCCATATACTGCAGGGCGGCTGCGTCCGAGGCTGAGGCCACCACCAGCGTGGTGTAATCCATGGCGCCTTCACGCTCCAGGGTTTCGCGAATGCGCGCCACTTCGCCGCGGCGTTTGCCGATGGCGACGTAAATGCAATACATATCTTCGCCGGCTTGATTGACGATCGTATCCAGCGCCAGGGCCGTTTTGCCCGTCTGACGGTCGCCGATGATCAGCTCGCGCTGTCCGCGGCCGATCGGGATCATGGTATCGATGGCCAGGATGCCGGTCTGCACCGGGCGATCGACGCTGCGCCTTTCCATCACGCCGGGCGCGATGCGTTCGATATTGTAGTATTCGTCAAATTGAACGGGGCCGCGGCCGTCGATCGGCTCTCCCAGCGCGTTGACCACGCGGCCGACCATACCCATGCCAACCGGCACAGAGGAGATGCGTTCAAGCGCGCTTACCATGTCGCCTTCCTGAATGTCATCGTAGGCGCCCATGATGATGACGCCGACGTTGTCTTTCTCCAGGTTGAAGGCGATGCCAGCCACGCCGTTTTCGAATTGCACCAATTCGTTGTAGCGGACATTGTCCAGGCCGGAGATGCGGGCGATGCCGTCGCCGACTTCTTCGACGTAACCGACCTCAACTGATGCGAGCTTGCTCAGCTCGATATCTTTGATTTGCTCCAGAATCGAATCGTAAATGTTGTCTGCCATTCGCTGGCTCCTTGCGCTAGCTCTATTCACTTGCTGACGATAAGTTTCGTCCACGCGGACGAAAGACAGTGCGTTTCGGTTACGCTCTAAACCTGTCGATCACCTGGTTTTCTTGTACGACAGTTATTTCACGGCAAAACTGCTGTTATTGTAGCGTACGCGCCGTCACTTGTCCATTATTTCACAAATGGATTCTAGTACTTGCTAGTTTGAACCTGTTAGCGACGCTTCAATAGCCGTCGCCGCGGACGCGGCCGCTTGATTTTGCCAGCGAGAGGCTGTGGATACAAGCGGCGCCTGTACCTGAATCAGTCCGATTTCGCGCCCAGGGCCTGCGAGCGGCGATACGCGGCCCAGACGCCCTCGGAAAGTACCGTGCGCAAGCCGCCTTTCTCCATCTCATGCAGCGCGGCGGCGGTGGTGCCGCCCGGGCTCGTCACCTGATTGCGCAGCTGCGCCGGGTGCAAGCCGGATTGCTGCGCATACTGCACCGAGCCCAGCAAGGTCTGGGTCACCAGCTTCTCGGCATCGCGGCGGGCGAAACCCATGTGGACGCCGGCATCAATCAGCGCTTCCATAAACATAAAGACGTATGCCGGGCCTGAGCCGCTTAGCGCCGTCGCCATATCGAGAAAGCTTTCGTCATTGGCGTAGATCTGATCGCCCAGGGCGCCCAAGAGCATTTCCGCTTGTTGACGTTGGATGTCCGCGACTTGCGGCGCAGCGGTCCAGACGGTGATGCCGCGCCCGATTTGCCCGGGCGTATTGGGCATCGAGCGCACGACGCGTCCGTTGCGCAAGCTTTCGGAGATAGTCTTCGATTCCACGCCGGCAACGATGCTGACGATCAGAGCGATGCTGTCAACATGGCCGCTCAGCTCGGAAAGGACTTTGCCCATCACCTGCGGCTTGACGGAAAGCACCAGCGCATCACCCGCCTCAGCTGCCGCGACGTTGTCGGTTGTGGTGTGGATGCCGTAGCGCTGGCGCAGCGCATCCAGGTGTTCGGCGCGGGGATCGGAGGCTGTGATGTTATCCGGCGCCAGAACTTGCTGATGCAGCAAGCCTTTGATCATGGCTTCACCCATCACACCCGCGCCGATGAAAGCAACGGAATCGCCATTGAAAGTCATTTGCCCACCTTAATTCTTGCGATCATCGTCGTCAAAGTGACGGCTCAGCAAATAAAAGGTACCCTTGCGGTCTTCGAATTGATCGGTAAGAAAATCCGTCACGACGAAACCCGCGGCTAGCATTTTACTGAATACATGCCGTATGTGATAGCGCCACTGGTCCGCCAAAGACCGTTCGGCTGCTTCAAGCTCGCGGAAATCCGCCGGGATTTCCACCAGAGCAAATGACGAGCCGGGCACGGCAGTCATTGGACGCGGCCTTAGCCAATCGCCACTGGCATCAGCGCGGTTGACTATGGGGGCGTGGACGTCCAGATATTGCCCCAGCGTCAATTTGCCGCCGCGGCCCGCCGCGCGTTCGACAACACGGCGATGCGCAACCCACCACTCAACGATCAAGCGATCGGCGCGCAGGCCGTGCGGCTCATCCAGCCCGAAATAGTTGGCCGAGAAACGCTGTATAACCGCGCCCAGCTTGCGGATATTCAAGTGGGCGTTGGCCGCCAGCAGGGGGTCAACCGTCCAGGTGACCAGTCGAATCGCCTGTTTCATGGCGATATCACGCTGCGCCATCTTCAGGCGATAGCCGATATTGCGACCGCGATAACCGGGCAGCACCAGCATTCGCTTGGACATGATCAGCAAGTTGGCCATGGCCGGGCGCGCGTCGCGATCGTCGAAATCAATGTCTGTGCCGACGAATCCCATGACAAAGCCAATCAGCTCCCGCCCGTCATAAGCGCCCAGGATATGGCCGCCGTAATGCGCAATCGAGAAGAGCATATGACGCGGAACGAGATTCTTGGCGTCGGCGCCCCAGTAGTTTTTCTGCAGTTCGACAGCTTGATCGTGCTGGGCTGCGCTCATCAGCCTTTCGATTCTGATAGCGTCCATATTATCCTGCGCAATCCTTAAGCTCGCCGCGGGCCACGCCGCAGCGTATCTCTCAGCAGACCGACAAAATGACGGCGCTGCGGCAGGTATTCAAGCAGCGTCTCTTCAAAGCGGCGCGGCTGAAAACCGAAGTAATCATAGGCGTTGCCCAAGGGCGCTGTACGATTCGCCGCCAGAATATCCAACCACTGACTGGTCATCAGCGAGCGCGGCAAAAGACGATTGTAGATTTCTGTCAGCCAACGCAAGAAATAAGGCGGAATGGAAACCAGAATCCGCCGCATGCCCGTCACGCGCATAACGGTGCGCATCATATCGCGCAGCGATACGTATTCCGCGCCGCCGATATCAACCGTGGCATCCACCAGGCGCAGAAGATTCAAGCTGCGGACGATCGCCTCAATCAAGTCGTCAATGTAAATCGGATGCAGGACCACCTCGCCCCCGCCGGGCATAAGAAAGAATAGCGGATTGGCGCGCAACATACTGGCAATGTGATTGATAAAGGCGTCCTCGGGCGAATAGACGATGCCGCTGCGTATCACGGTGAAGGCAACGCCGCCATTGCGAATGACAGCTTCGACATCGCCCTTGACGCGATGCAGCGGATAGGCTGAGGACGGTGCCGCGCCCAATTGGCTCAGCGTGATGATCCGCCCTACCCGCGCTGCCCGCGCGACTGCGGTCAACACCCTGGCGCCGGCAAGTTCAATTTCTTCAAGGTCTCTGCGCCTGCCCCACCAGAGCGCGTTCTCCAGATGGATTACGGTGTGGCAGCCGGTCACCGCGCGGAAAAACGCTTCTTCGTCAGTGACGCTGCCGGAGATAATTTCGGGCGCGTTGGGATCGCCAACATTCCAGGGCAAACGCCGCGTACGAGACACTGGCAACAGGCAACGCATCGGCAACGATTCCGCCATCAGGCGCTGCACCAGATTTCGCCCGACGAGTCCCGTCGCGCCAGTGATTAGAATCATGCCCTGCCCTTGACCTGGAGCGAACCGAAACGTATCCGCAACCGTACAAGCTAAAGGCAATATTATAGGCGCCATTGGTCTGCCTGTAAAGCAACTGAAGCGGCCACACAGTGTTACAATGGATGTATAGTTCGCGCGAACGCCGGATGCCGCAGTGGAGGAGTGCTTGGACAGAAAGAGAATCGTCATCACCGGGATGGGTATCGTCTGCCCGACGGGCAACAATGTCGACGAGGCCTGGACGAACACCGCCGCCGGCGCCAATGGCATCGGCTTTATATCGCGGTACGACCGAGCGCTGACGCAGAACCAGCTGGCGGGCGAGGTCAAGAATTTTGATCCCGACAAGCTCTTCGGCCGCAAAGAGGCCAGGCGCATGGATCGTGTGGCCCAGTTTGCCCTTGAGGCCAGCCGACAAGCGATTGAAGACAGCGGACTAGAGATCACCGCGGACAATATGTACGAAATCGGCTGCGTCATTGGCTCGGGCGTCGGCGGCATCAATTCCTTCGTGGAAGCGCAACAAGGCATAGACACGCGCGGGCATCGCGGCATAAAGCCCCTGGCCATCCCCAAGATCCTAAGCGATTCTTGCTCGGGGACTGTCTCGATGGTCTACAACCTGCGCGGACCAAATCACTGTATCGTAACCGCCTGCGCCTCGGGCAACAATTCTATTGGCGAAGCCATGCACATCATCCGCCGCGGAGACGCCATCGCCATGGTCGCCGGCGCGTCGGAAGCGGCAATCGTTCCACTCTGCGTCGCCGGTTTCAACAATATGACCGCCTTGAGCCGCAATGACGACCCCGCCACCGCGTCACGCCCCTTCGATCTCAATCGAGATGGTTTTGTGCCCGGCGAGGGCGCGGGCATACTGGTGTTGGAGGAATTGGATCATGCGCTGGCCCGCGGCGCGCGCGTCTACGCCGAGCTGATGGGTTACGGCCATACATCGGATGCCCACCATATCACCGCGCCCATGGCGAGCGGGGAAGGCGCCGCCAAAGCCGTCGAGTTCGCGCTGCGGGATGCCGGCCTGGAAGCGGAAGATATCGACTATATCAATGCCCATGGCACCAGCACGCCTTTGAATGATACGGCCGAGACCAACGCGCTGAAGCGGGCGCTGGGAGAAGTCGCCTACCAGATCCCGGTGAGCTCGACAAAGTCGATGACGGGACACCTGCTGGGCGGGGGCGCGGCTATTGAAGCCGTCTTCAGCATCATGGCGATACGGGAGAATTTCATCCCGCCTACCATCCATTTGGAGGAAGCTGATCCAAGCTGTGATTTGAGTTATGTACCCAATTGCGGTATCCAGCACGAAGTCCGCCATGCGATGTCCAACGCCTTTGGCTTTGGCGGGCACAACGCTGTCGTAATCTTTGGCGAATACCAAGACAATGGCCACATTCAGTAGCGGCGGCGGCGAAAAAAATGAGGCGACGGAGCGCCACGCCCACGTTGTTGGCTGGGGTATGGCGGTGCCGGAATCGGCCTTGACCAATGAGGAGCTGTCTACCTTTGTAGAAACCAGCGACGAGTGGATTTTCGCCCGCACCGGCATTCGTCAGCGATACATCGCCGACGAAGGCGAGTCGACCGCGACCCTGGCCTATAAGGCGGCGCAGCAAGCCCTGGAAATCGCGGATATTCTGCCCACCGATCTCGACCTCATTGTGGTCGCTACATCGACGCCGGAGAACATCTTCCCCAGCACCGCCAGCCTGGTTCAAGACTGGTTGAACGCGCATGACGCCGGCGCCTTTGACCTCAGCGCGGCCTGCTCCGGCTTCGTTTACGCGCTGAATATGGCGGCCGATTCGATACGCGCCGGATCGATTCAGTCGGCGCTGGTAATTGGCGCGGAGACCATGAGTCGCATTCTGGACTGGCAGGATCGCAGCACCTGCATTTTGTTCGGCGATGGCGCCGGGGCAGTTGTATTGCAGGCGAGCGAGGTACCGGGCGGCGTGCTATCCAGCGTGTTGCGATCGGACGGCGCTGGCAGCGACTTGCTGGGCATTCCCAGCGTCGGCAGCATAGACGCCGATGATTCACGCGCCAGCTCCAATGGCGCCAAACTCTACAAGATGTACATGGCCGGCAGCGAAGTATTCAGGTTCGCCACCCGCGTCATCAGCGAAAGCATCGAACAGACCTGTACGGCGGCGGGCATCCAGGTGAACGACATTGATCTGGTGATCCCGCATCAAGCCAATCTGCGCATCCTGCAGGCGGCCGCCCGCAAGCTGGGCCTTGATGCCGACAAGTTCATGAGCAATGTGGAGCGCTACGGCAACACCTCCGCCGCGTCGATACCGATTGCCTTGTGCGAGGCGATTGAGCAGAAGCGGGTGCAAGACAAAGATCATATTGCGCTGGTGGGATTCGGCGGCGGTTTAGCCTGGGCCGCCATGCTAATCCGCTGGGGCGTACCCGAACCGAGCGAGCAGCAGGGCTCCATGTTCAATCGGCAGCGGCGCCATGTTCAATACCGGATCGCCAAGTGGCGGTCACGTTCACGGCGCTGGCGCCGGCGCGTCAACCGCAAGGTGCGCGAAATCCGCGTTTGAAGCCAAATCTGCTGAACTCGTCACCAACCTCCGTAGCATGCACACCAGCCAGGCGCCGGACTTGGGCTTTTCGACGCCCGAAAGCAGAAGTAAGTGCAAGTAAGTAATGAGAATGCGGAATACCGTTTTTCTTACCCCATCCCCCGGCCCCTTGCCCCAGCGAGCTAGGGAAGGGGAGCTTTCCTAGCGAGTCTTTTTTGCATGATTAGCTTGTATTCACTGAGTCCGGGTGGAATCCGCTGCGGATGACGGACGCAAGCCCTATTACCGGCTAGGCGTCAAGGTTGGCAGGGGCTCGGAGATATAGATGTGGACCAGGCAAGACGCTTTTAGGGTGTTGGTAATGTCGTACACCATCAGACGAAATTGGTATTCGCCCGATTCATAGCCCGCCGGCACAAACAGGCTGAACTCTTCAGGCTCTCTGACTTCCGACGGCTGATCGTCGATCAATTGGAAATTGCCGCGGGTGCTGGGCCCATTGATCTCGATCGACGCGTAGGAAAATTGGTCGGTGAATACCGTGCCGACAACCGGCAGCGGCTGGAAAACGCGCATGCCATTGCCGGGGATGACCAGTTGCGCTTCCGGCGACCCGCAGCCTACTGGCGGATCGGCCGGAATAATGGTGCCAACTGGCGTGGGCGTCGGCAAGGGCGTGGCCCGCAACTGGTTGCCGGTATCGACCGATCGCGGCAGCGCGACTGGATCAATGCCAAGGCTGGCGGCGGGCTGCGCCGGCACGGGCGTTTCGAAGACGCCATCTTCGGACCGGGTCTCATCCAGCAGCGCTTCGATCCTGCGGTCATCAAGCAGCTCAGGCACAATAACCTGTTGGATGCCAAAGATTATCACTGCCAATTCGATGAGCAGGATGATCAGGGTGACGGCATTCAGACGCCGAAAGCGCGCCAGGTCACGCTCAAGTTCAAAATAAGAGGAGCGATATTCTTCGCCTTGAATCAGGAAGCGCCGGAGCGCAAAAAGGATGCCGGCGCCAATCAGAAAATATATGCCGATGGCGATCTGATCAATGAGAGCGATTACAGCGGTCATGTCGGAAAGTTACGCAGCACACCCTTCAGGATGGTTGTGAGGCGCGGCACGATGATCTCGGCCGCCTCCAGGACCTCCAAATGATTGGTTTCCAAGTCGGTATCGACGGCGTCTATGGCTACGTTGGTCACGCCCGAGCAGGCCATGACGCGCATGCCGCCGTGACGCGCCACCAGCACCTCGTGCACGGTAGACATGCCGACCGTATCGCCGCCCAGCGTACGGATCATGCGGATCTCCGCCGGCGTTTCGAAGGAAGGACCGGACAAACCGAAATAGACGCCGCTGTGCAGGGGAATCTCGTGTTGGCGCGCAACTTCAAGGGCGCGGCGGCGCAGCTTGCGATCGTAGGCCTGGGCCACGCCGACAAAGCGCTCGCCCAGTTCATCATCGTTGGGGCCCATCAGCGGATTGGCGCCAACCATGCCCGGTAAGCTGATGTGGTCTTCCAGCAGCATCAGATCGCCGACCTCATAGGCCGGATTGACGCCGCCAGCAGCATTCGTGAGAATCACAGCGCCGATGCCGAGTTCTTTCATCACGCGAATGGGGAAAGTGACTTGCGCCAGGTCGTAGCCCTCGTAGAAGTGAGCGCGCCCCTGCTGCGCCGCCACCGCTTGCCCTTCCAGCTCGCCGATGACCAGATTTCCCTGATGGCCGTGCACGGTAGATTGCGGCCAGCCCGGGATCTCCGCATAGGGAACAACAACTCTGTCCTTCAGCTCGTCGGCCAGGCCGCCCAAACCGGAACCGAGTACCAGACCGATGGTCGGCCGCAGATTCGCGCGCTCGCGAACTGTATCTGCCGCTCGCCTGAATGCCTCACGCTGACTCAATTGCCGCCTCCTTTCGCGCGCCTGCCCGGCGCTTGATTGCCAGCGCTAAAGGGCCGCATCTGGCCATCACTAGCGCTAGGGCCATGTTATCACAACTTGGCTTTCTCCGATATAATTAGGGCGTTGCAGAGACTTGTTCTGTAAGGGGTTACAGGCTTGAACGACGTCCGAAGGCAATTCCGCGCGGCGGCGATTTTAATCTTGATCATTGTACCCATCGGTATCGCCGGTTACATGGTATTCGAAGGCAAGACCTTGTTCGAAGCCATCTATTTGACCATCATAACACTAACGACGATCGGCTACGGCGATGTGGTTCCGACGACGGAAATCGGCAGAGTTTTTACTTTGGGATTGGTCTTTGCCGGATTGGGCGCCCTGGCCTTCTTTCTGTCTTCATCGTTTGCCCTGCTCTTCAGTCCGGAAGCGATGGCGCGGCGGCGCAACTTCCGATTGCGGCAGAAAATCGACCGGCTCACAAACCATTACATCCTATGCGGCACGGGCGAATTGGTAGATAAAACCATCGGCTACGTGCTGCATGGCGCGGAAATCCGCCGCGCGCAACTCCAGGATGCTTCGTATCGGCCTTTTGAGTCGCGTCTGCAGCGGCTGCTCGGTCATCCCAAGTCGGGGCGTTTCGCGGCGCTTCAGCAATTCGTCCGCCGACTATTCCTTTTGTTTCACAATATATTTGTCGAGCATACCACGCTGCTGGACCTGATAGTGGTCATTACCGAAGACGCCGAATACGCGGAGCGCTTGCGCAGCGCTGGCATTCTGGTGATCGATGGCGACCCGACCGATGACGACTCGCAGTTGGCAGCTGGCGTTACCCGCGCCCAGGCGATCATGGTCATGTTGAATCAGGACACCGAGAGCCTGCTCACGGTCTTGACAGCGCGCAACTTGGACCCGCGTCTGTACATCACTGCGGCCGCCGTTGAAGAAGAGCTGAAGCAGAAGATGATCAAGGCCGGCGCCAATGTTGTGCTGGCGCCCTATGAAGTAGCCTCGCAATTTCTCAACAGCGCGACCCTGCGGCCGGCGGTCAACGACTACTTCAATAGCATATTGTTCGATCAGGAGACTAATCATCAGATCACGCAGCTGGAATTGGAGGACGATTCGCCTTGGATCGGCAAGCGCATCGGCGATCTGGGGCTGCGGGAAAAGTATGACGCCGGCATCATTGGCATCCGCTTGGAAAACGGCGATTTCGCGCACGCGCCCGGCGGCGGACGCGTTCTCCGCGAGTACGAGATCTTGCTGGGCGTTGCCCCCGGGCCAATGATTCCAGTCCTGCAAAATGTGTGCCGCCCCGCCAAGCGCAAAGATATCCGCTTCACGACATTCCAACGGCTGGTGCAGTCGCGCGATAGCAAGAGCCTGGACAAGATCATGAGCTTGCCCGAGTGCGTAACCACGATCGCGGGAATGTCCAAGCATTTTGTGATCTGCGGAAACGACCATATTATCCAAAGCGCGGTTCGCTTTCTGGACCCGGCGCGTCCCTTTGTATTGCTCACCAGCGATGAGTCCCTGGCGCAGAAATGGCTTCAGCGCGGCTTCTGCGTGATCCATGGCAATCCCACCAGCGAAGACGTCTTGAAGCTCGCCGGAATTGCCCGGGCGCAAGCGATCATGATCTCGATGCAAGACAAAGCCGCCGCGGTGCTGACCGTGCTTTCGGCTCGCAGCATCAGCAAGTCGCTGTTAATCTCGGTCACAGCCACGACAGACGATATGATCGACAAATTGAAGCGATCGGGCGCCGACCGCGTCGTCAGCCCGTTTCACGTCGCGGCGCAATTTGTGCTGCTGTCGACCACGCGTCCCGAGATCGCCAACTTTTTGCAGCATGTGCTCTACAATGAGATCACAGGCATTGAAACGGCCGAGCTGTACATGGAGGATGATTCGCCCTGGATCGGCAGCACCATCCGGGACTTGGCGCTGTCCATGCGCTACCGCGCCGGCGTGGTCGGCATCCGGCAGTCGCACAGCACTGATTTTGAATACGCGCCGCCGCTCAATTACGTGATCCAGCCCTACGAGGTATTGATCGTCATCACGCCGATG
>LXNI01002715.1_pt1 | contig 11599 bp, 8 predicted proteins | sample 809091 | NCBI WGS metagenome assembly LXNI01 (sample SAMN04870527, study PRJNA318959) | sponge metagenome | biome: 01000161; feature: marine sponge reef; material: water | host: Sarcotragus foetidus | place: Greece: Milos, Mediterranean Sea | collected 2013-05-29 | depth 5-7 m | reverse complement strand
GGCGGCCCCGGTCGTCCCTCGACCTTGCGGCCCAGTTGAGGACCGCGACCAGGAACGTCAGGTCGTGTTCGACCATCCGGTCGGACACGGGCTTGCCGCTGGGGCCGGTCCTCCCGGCGCGGCGCTCCCGGATGAACCGGTCCCAATCGCGCCGCGACAGAGTCGCCGGGTCCCGGTCCCCGCCGAAGAACTGGAGGAACATGGTTGTCGCGGTCCTGTCCCGGCACCGGACCCGCTCCGTTTTGGAGGGCGTCACCTCCTCTCCGTAGATTTCAAAAAGCGTACCCAGAGTGAGCGGCTCGGGCTCGGCGTCCTTCTTGCCGTTCATCTCCGGCCCGGCGAAACCGGCGGCGGCCTCGTCGGCCTGCCGCTTCGCGCGAGCCCAATCGCGATGTCCAAGCGACCGGGTGAGCCTTCGCCCGTTCTCTCGCCACTCCATCTGGTACAAGCCGGTTTTCCGGTCGGGGAACACCCTCACCCGGTTCCGGCCCCATTCACCGGCGCCGTAGGAGCGCCGACTTCGTTTCGTGCGTGCCATCATTCGATTCCTCTCGGTGATGGACCGCACGATCTGCGCGAACGAAAGGTCGCGGAGAGAAGGCTCCTCCGCCAGTCGTGCCCGGACCGATGCGTTACCTTTCCGGGGGAGGGGCGTATACGCGCGACCCGCCCCCGCCGAGGGCGCGATCACGAATGGTTGGGTGGTTGCGGTCGCCGCCGTGGGGGTGAGCGGCCGATCGCCGCTCGGTGGGTCGAGACTCTGCCCCGCGTTTGCGGGGTTTCCGTGGAGCCAGATGTGTTTTCGTTTCACGAAAACCTCTGGCCAGGGGGGCCCCCGGACCCCCGGACGACACTTCCGCGCGCCACCGAAGGAGGCCGCCCGACATGGCCCGTCCCCGGAAGCCCGAGTCCGAGCGCAGGACCCGCACGACCGGCGTGCGCGAGGAGCATGCCTCCATGCGCTTGAGATCTTGACCTCCGATCGGCCGGGGCCGGTGGCGTACCGCGCGTGCACATCGACATCGGGGTGCATGTGCACGGAATCACCGAGTCCATGTGCGCGGGCAGGGGCTCCGTATGTGGCTGCCCGCGTTGCGGTTGCACCACGGCCGCACGAACGGCGGTGCCGTTCCAGAGTGTGCGGCCGTGGCGGGAGTGACCCCGGTGTTCGGCATGCCTCACACGCCACGGCGATGGTTGGGATGTGCACGCCATCCCACCCCCGCCTCGGGGTCACTCCCGGCCATCAATCCTTGCAGGAAGGCAGACTGCGACGCCTTAAGGACTCGGCCACGTCGGCGGTCATCCCCAGCATTCGTTCAACGCCTGTTCAGCGCCGATGGACGGGATCCCCGGAACCGGCTCGTCGGTGACCAGGGTTACGCCCGTGTCGTGGAAATCCAGGCCGGGCGTGTTCTCAGGCCTTGCGCCTGTCGTCAGGAACTCGACAACGGCTTCAATTCCGAGGGAGGCCATTCTCAGGGGGTACTGCATCGACGTGGCCCCGATCTCGCCAGCCGCCACATTCCGGACACCTTCGCAGCCACCGTCGATGGTGAGGATGAGAACATCGTCCTGCACGCCCAGCCCCCGGAGCGCCGCAGAGGCTCCGGCGGCGGCCGGTTCATTGATCGCGTACACCACGTTGATCGCCGGATCGTCCCGCATCAGGCGTTCCATGGCGGCTCGCCCGCCTTCCTCGGTGCCCATGGTGGGGGCGCTCCCCGCGATGCGGGGGTCGTCTTCGTCGTACATCCTGTTCGGGTCCTTGATGTCGATGCCGAAGCCGTCGAGGAAGCCCTGGTTGCGCAGGACCTCGACCGTGACCTGCGTTCCCGCGCCGTCCAGCGTTGCGATCCTCGCGTCGGCGGAGGAAGCACCCAGCCGGCCCCGAGCCCACATGCCGATCAACTCCCCGGCCCGGAAGTTGTCGGTGGCGAACGTTCCGTCCACCGCGTCCGCCGGATCGAAGGGCGTGTCGAGCGCGATGACGAGCACGCCGGCCCGTCGCGTCCGATCGACCGCGTTCAGCAGCGCCACGGGATCCGACGGCGTGATCAGAATCCCCCTCGCGTCCGCGGCCAGGAGATTCTCGATGGCCCGAACCTGAGTGTCCGTGTCCCCGTCGAATCGCCCGGCGAAGGCGCGCAGTTCGACGCCGAATTCACCGGCTCGCTCGATTGCGCCCTCCCTCATCGTCACGAAGAACGGATTGTCCTCGGTCTTGGTGATCAGGCCGACAACCGGTTCCGCCTCGCCGGGTCCCGTGACGCATCCGGCAACGAGCGGCACCAGCAGTCCGCAGATCCATCGCGCCTCTCCGAGCATGCCCTTTGTGGATTCCATTCGATTCTCACGATTGGGGACAACAGCCTCGCGGCCTTGGCCGCCCAGGAGGGTGAACAGCTCTCGGAACTGCCCGGTCGCAAGCACCACGAATCATGGCCCGGAAGTCGAGAATCGGGAAGCGCCGCGACTCGCCGACCGGCTCGCGGAGTTCGCATGGAACGCCGGGACGGGTCGCTACCCGCTCCCTCGCGGATACTGCTTGTCAACGAAGCCGAGTGCGGCGAGCATTCCTGGCGAGTGGGAGCGACAGGGACCCGCCGGAGGGAATGGCCACCTCCGGAGCACGTGAACCGACGGAAGGAGCGTCGAGATGCGAAAGCTGCTGCTGGCTTGTCTGGCTCTGGTGCCTTCGCAGGTTCAGGCGCAGGGAACGGATGAGGCACGGGAAGTGCCGAGCCGTTTCGTTCTCGAAGCCGGGATCGTCGGCGGCAACAGCGTCGCTTGTCCCGGACACTACGTCGGCGTCAGCGGGCTCGTCGCGGGGCCGGTGTCGCTGTACGGGATGGTGGAGCACTACCGGTGCGCCGACTTGGCCGGATCCGCCAACCGGATCGGCGCGTCGGTTCTCCTCGGACGTTCCGATTGGGTTGTCCGCCCGGCGGTGCGCGCGGGCATCGAGTACGACGGAGGAGACGTCTCGCCGACCGCCGGTGCGAGCCTGACGTTCGGACGGCGCTACGGGGCGCGGGTCATCCTCCACGTCGGAGACGGGTCCGACGATACGAACATCGTGCTCTTCCAGATGGGCGGGTACATTTCGTTCTGAGCCCCGATTGACGTTCTCGGCGGCGACGGGTTCGGTGCTCGGGTGCAGACAAGCACCGGGACGGGGGCCGTACTGCCTTCCCGCAGGGATCGCTGGTTCGGTAGCGACCCGTAAGGGGTCGGGGAAGGGGTGCGCAAACACACCTGCCCCCGAACCCGTAGCAGGCCCTCGGACTGCCGGGTCGCTACGGTCACGCCTTGAGCGGCCAGTGCGCCACGGGCGCACGGGCGGCGAGGCCGAAAAGCGTTGCCGCGCCAGCGGATAAGCGGGAAGGCCGGTGCGTAGCGCCGGATCGCCAAGGTGCGCATTGACCCCCCATGTCGTTTGCGCGTTTCAGTACGGTTCTAGAGGCGGGAGCGCCGAAAACCCCGGCGAACCGTTGCGTTCGCCGCTGGCCCACCGGGGATCCGGCCCCTGCGGACGAAGCCGCCTCGTATCTTTACGCCGTCTGCCCCGGCCGGGTTTCGGAGTATGCGGCCATCCGAGTCGCTGGCGGGGCTGGCCCCGGCGACCCGGATCATGCTTTCAAGGGCCGACCTCCGGTGTCTTCGGCGACCGCTGCGGACAGATCAGCTTGGCGATAGAAGAGGGAGGGCGTGAGCCGCGCGACTGACGTTCCGCGAGCGACTTGCATGGCGCGGACGGAGCCTGCCATTGTCCTTCCCTCGCCATTGTTCTTCCCTCGCCCGCCTTCCCGGAGGAGATTTCGAGGCAGCATGCGCTCCCAAGCATGGGTCGTCCTCGCCCTCGGGGTACTGGTCGCCGCGTGCGAGAGCCCGCTGGCGCCCACGGCTTGCGGTGCGCTGCCCCAGTTGACGGTCCCCGTGGGGGACACGTCCGGCGTCACCGCCTGCTTCAATGACGTGAACGGCGATGCGTTGAGTTACGCGGTCGTGTCATCGAACCCCGCGGTGGCCACGGTCTCGGTTGCGGGAGCGGAGGTGACGGTGCGCGCCATCGCCCCGGGCACCGCGACGGTCATGCTGACGGCCACCGATCCGGCGGGGCTTGGAGATCAGCAGAGTTTCCGGGTCGTCGTGCCGAACCGGGCGCCGCGGGCAGTGGGGACGGTCCCGGAGCAAAGGGTCGAGGCGGGCGCGGAGGTAGTCGTCGATCTTGCGTCCTGGTTCGAGGAGCCGGACGGCGAGCACCTTCGCTTCCGGGTGACGGTCTCGGACGCCGAAGTCGCGGGCGTGGCCGTCTCGGGCAATCGGGCGACGTTGGCGGCGCGGGCGAGGGGCACCGCCTCCGTCGCCGTGACGGCGACGGACCCCGGAGGCCTGGCGGCTGTTCAGGTGTTCGGTTTCGAGGTGCCCAACCGGGAACCGGTCGCGCTGGGCGTGATCGAGGGTCAAGTCATGCGGCGCGGAGAGACGCGCGTGATCGACCTTGCGCCGTTTTTCGCCGATCCAGACGGAGAGCCGCTGCGCTACGCTTCGTCGTCGTCGAGTCCCGGCGCGGTTGCGGCGACCGTCTCGGGCGAATCCGTGCGGCTGACCGCTTTCGGGGCGGGGCGGGCGGCGATCACGGTGACCGCGCGCGACCCCGACGGCCTGACGGCGGCTCACATGTTCGGCGCGGAAGCTCGGAACCGGGCACCGATTGCGACCGGCACGCTGCCGGATGTCGATTTGGGTGCGGGCGATACGATCCGGCTGGAACTTGCGGGCCGCTTCTCGGATCCGGACGGGGACACGTTGACCTATGCGGCATCGTCTTCGGACTCTGCGGTCGCGTCGGTGGAGGTGCGTGGAGAGACCCTGCTGCTTTGGGGAGTGCGCGAGGGGCGGGTCACGGTCACCGTCCTGGCTTCAGACTCGGGTGACTTATCGGCCGCGCTGTCCTTCCGAGCGACGGTGGCAGGCGACCCCGGGGACCCTGGGTCCTTCCAGATCGAAATCCGCTTCGCCACGGTGCTGACGGCCGCGCAAGAGATGGCGTTCCAGAGAATGGCGGCACGGTGGATGGAGATACTGGAAGACACGGAGTTGCCGGACATGCCGGTGCCGGAAGGCGTGGTCACGTGCCGATCCCCGGCCAGGACGCACGAGCAAGACGTGAGTGTCGTCGATGACCTGATGATCGTGGCGTCAGTCGAGGAGATAGACGGCGTCGGCGGGACGATCGGTCGAGCCGGACCGTGCGGGACTCGCGCGGGATCGATGCTTCCATGGTTCGGCGTGATGGAGTTAGACGCGGCGGACATGGCCTGGATGGAGGCGGAAGGGATTCTGGAATCGGTGATTCTCCACGAGATGGGCCATGTGCTCGGCATCGGCACGTTGTGGGACGGGTTCGGGCTCCTGCGCAATCCATCGCTGCCTGTGGAGCGGGAGGTGGACACGCATTTCGCGGGAGCGCTTGCGGTCCGGGCGTTCGACGAAGCGGGCGGGGCCTCCTACACCGCCGGTTCCAAGGTCCCGGTGGAGAACAAGGGGATCCGCCGCGGCAGGGACGACGTGCATTGGCGCAAGAACGTATTCGGCAACGAACTGATGAATCCGAGCGCCGAGCCCGTGATGCCCCTCAGCGCGGTAACGATCGCGTCGCTCTCGGATATGGGGTACGCCGCGCGAACGGACCTCGCCGACGCCTACCGTCTTCCGGGCGCGGCCGCGTTGCGCACGCATCGAAGCCGCGCCGTCCCTCTCGGCGAAGACGTGATCCGCGGCCCCATCGAGGTCCGCGACCGGAATGGCCGGGTGGTGGGGATCATTCGCCCCTGATGGACGGTGCGCCGATCCGGGCCGGGCCGGGGTCGTTCGCGGGCGACAAGATGCGGAGTCCACCGAATGCTTGTAAATTGTAGTGGATACCGGTTGGGGGCGTTGCGCCACCACCGGACCACCAAGCGTCGTTTGCCACCACCGGACCACAACATGACCCTCGCTTCAGCTACCCCCCCCCCCCGAAACATATGTAGCGGCTGCCCTTAGAAGGCGTCCGGCCCGGTTCGCGCTTCGGACGGCAATCCTGCTGGCACTCTGGGTAGTGGCGTGCGAGAACCCCTTGGGTCCGGATCCCTGCGGCCCGATCCCGGAGGTGACGGTGCACGTCGGCGAGACGTCCCACGTCACCCCCTGCTTCAATGACCCGAACGGCGACATGCTGGTCTATGCGGCCGCGTCGTCGAACCCTTCGGTCGCCTCCGCCTCGGTCTCCGGCACCTCGGTCACCGTAACCGGGGTTGCGCCCGGCAGCGCCTCGGTCACGCTGACGGCCCGTGACCCCGGAGGGCTCCAGGGCCAGCAGAGCTTCACGGTCACGGTTCCCAACCGGGCGCCTCAGCCGAGGGGCACGCCGCCCGGCGTTACCGAGCGGGTCGGCGCCATCGCGACGGTCGACATGGCCGAGTACTTCACGGATCCGGACGGGGAAGCGCTCACCTACACGGCGAGCCCTTCGGATCCCGAGGTGGCGGGCGTGAGCGTCGCGGGTTCGGTGGTCACGGTCACCGCTTTGGCGAAGGGCAGCACCACCGTGACGGTGACCGCACGCGATCCCGGGGGCCTCTCGGCCACGCAGTCCTTCTCGTTCGCGGTTCCCAACCGGCCGCCTGTTGCGGTGGGAACGATTCAGCCGCAAACGATCGAGGTGGGCCAGTCCGTCACTCTCGACGTGGCCGCTTCGTTCAGCGACCCGGACGGCGACGACCTGAGCTACACGGCCGCCTCATCGGCACCGTCGGTTGCGCGCACGAGCGTGGCGGGCAGCGTGGTCACGATCACCGCGGAAGGAAAGGGAACGGCCACGGTCACGATCACGGCGAGCGACGACGAGCCGGCGACGGCGACCCAGCAGGTGAGCGTCACGGTGCCCCAGCCGAACCGGCCGCCACGCCCGGAGGGCACCGTCCCGGACCAGTCCATCGAAGCGGGCCGCCGTGCCACGGTGAACGCCGGGCGGTACTTCAGCGATCCTGACGGGGACGCGTTGACCTACGCGGCCTCGTCGTCCAACGGCACCGTGGCCGGAGTCTCCGTGTCGGACTCGACCGTGACGATCACGGCTGCGAGTCCCGGGACCGCGACGATCACGGTTACAGCCCAGGACCCCGAGGGCCTCAGCGCGGCGCAGGACATCCGGGTCAACGTGGAGTCGGCGGGCGCGCCGGATCTGGAGTTCACCGGCGTCACCCCGACATCGGTGACGGGATCGCCGGGCGGGTCGGTGCAGGCCGCATTCACGCTTCGGAACGCGGGCGACGCGACCGCGCCCGCCACGACGATCCGCCTTTACGAATCGTCCGACCCATCCATATCGACCAGTGACACGGAGATCGCGAGCGATCGAACCTCTGGCCTTCCGGCGGGGCAGAGCCGGACAATCACCGGAACGGTCAACCTGTCGAGCCAAGCCTCCGGCACCTTCTACTTCGGGATTTGCGCCGACGCCGTTTCCGGCGAATCCGACACGGGCAACAACTGCTCGACCGGTGTCAGGGTGACGGTCACGGGTTCCGGCGCGCCGGATCTGGAGTTCACCAATGTCACGCCGACCTCGGTGACGGGGTCGGTCGGCGGGTCGGCTCAGGCCGACTTCACGATCCGCAACACCGGGGACGCCGGGGCACCGGCCACAACGATCCGCCTTTACCAGTCAGGCAACTCGACGATCTCGACGACGGACGACGAGATCGGCCGGACGGCCTTCGCCGGCCTCGCCGCTGGGCAGAGCCGGACGATTACCGGGACCGTGGCGAACCTGACCGCAGGCTCCTTCTACTTCGGCATCTGCATCGATGCGGTGTCCGGCGAATCCGACACGGCCAACAACTGCTCGCGGGGCGTCCGCGTGACCGTCGGCGGGTCCGGCGGCCCCGATCTGGTGGTGAGCGTCTCCAGATCGAGCGTCACGGTGTCGCGCGGAAGCAGCTTTTCGTACGAACTGACGGTGCGCAACCAGGGCGACGAGGCGTCGGCGGCCACCCTCGTACGGACCCTGATTTCGGCCGACGCGACCATTTCCACCAACGACACCGACGTCGGCGCCGCTGCGGTGCCTTCCCTGGACCCGTCCGAGGAAGTGAGCGGCGAGGCCTTGATCGAGATCGGCGCCGGTGCTCCGGCCGGCACCGTCTATGTCGGGGAATGTGTCGACGCCGTTTCAGGCGAATCGGACACGAGCAACAACTGCTCGTCGGCGATAAGGGTCACGATACGGACCAACGGTGGCGGCAGCGACACGACGTACACGACGGGGCAGACGATCGAGACGCTGCCGACCGGATTCTGGACTCCGGACACCTCGGGCGGCGGCATTTCCTTCCGGTACTCCAGCGGCGTAGCGACCGTGGAGTTCACCGGCACCAGCTCGTACATCGTCGAGGGCAACATCCGCTACAGCTGTCTGACTAGCGCGGGGTGCGAAATCGTGAACCGGCGGGTCACCCAGGGCAGCATCCGGGCCAGCCGGCAGTCGAGCGGCAGCCTGACGGCCGAACCGCAGTGGGATGGCCTGCTGCATTCTACGCGAGCGGAATGGACGGTCATCCGCCCGCGCCCCGGCGACGATCCGTCCGCGGCCCGCCTTCCGGTCGAGGGCGTCCTGCGCGTCAAGCCGGGCACCGAGCCGCAAAACGACGAAACCAGTCCGGTGAGGGGCGCGGTGACAGGCGCGACGATCTCCTCGTCCACAGTCAATCGGTAGAGATGGAAACACCCCCCTGAACGAAAGGCAAACGATGAAGAAACGCATCCCCATCCTGCTGGCTCTTGCCGGCCTCATTCTGATCGCCGCCCCCCTGACGGCCCAGAAGACCCTCGGTTTGCGGGGCGGAGCCGGCTTCGCCTCCGTCTCCGTCGAGGAAGTAGGTCTCGATTCCGGATCCCGCAGCGGCATCGTCGTGAGCGCGGACCTGACCATTCCCGGCCCCGGACTGTTCGACTTCAGGGTCGGCGGCGCCTACGTGCAGAAAGGCGGAGGGTTCGGTGCCGATGAGCTCGAAGGTCTGAGCGTCGGGCTCAACATCGACTACGCCCAGTTCTCGGGGTTGGCGCGCATCGGTACGCACACTGAGAGCGGGATGTTCGTGGGGGTGATGGCGGGTCCATGGATCGCGTTGCGGCTCTCCTGCAATCTGGAGGCTTCCGCTCCGGGGGAGGGCGTCAATATCAGTTCGAGTTGCTCCGACGCAGAGCTTGAGACCAAGGCCCTGGACTACGGGATCGCCCTGGGCGCGGGCGCGGACTTCCCCATGGCCGGGATGCGCTTGGGCGTTGACGTGCTCTACTCGCTTGGCCTTGCGCCGGTGGCCGAGGACGACGACGCCATGACGCGGCACCTGGCCATCCAAGCCGGCGTCAACATCCCGATCGGTTAGTGGGCTGCGGCAGGCCTCGGCGCGGGGCCACGTATATCGTTCCTCATCCAAGGCAGTCCGCCGGTCGAACCCAATCGCCGGAATGCGGTCTCGGAACGGTCCGGCACCAAAGGAGGATGCCACCGATCATGATGTCGACAATTGCGACCAAGGCCGCTCGTGGACCGTTCACCGCTCTGGTGCTGCTCGCTCTGGCGGCCTCGCTGAGCGGTTGTTCCACACTCTTCATTCAGGAACCGTCTCGAACGGGAATCGCCGCGCCCGGTTTGGCTGCGAGCGCGCCCCAATGCACGACGACTTCGATCTTGCCCGGAGCCTATCTTGCGGGTGCCACATTGCTGGGTATCGTCGGCGTGACGAGCCTTGCTGTTGCTGCGGCGGGTGGATTGGAACCGGGAGGGGAGGGGGTGACAGCGGCGCTCACCGGTGCGGGCATGGGACTTGCCGGAGGGGTTGCCGGCTACAATCAAGCCAAAACCGGGCTTGAACGCATCAACGAATGCCGCGCGCTGCACCGGCAGTGGCAGAGCCAGCGCCTGAAGGAACTGAGCCCCGGAGCGGCGCCGCCTCCGACGATTCCGGCGGGTGGGGCCTGGTGCAGGGACTTGAGATTTCGGGATGTGCTCCCTCTCGCAGGGGACGTCTTATCTGGGTCAGTTTGGCTGTTGGGCGGCCTTGCGGGGAGTGTGGGGGACGCGGAACGGACTTCCGGGGAAAAGGTGGGCGTCGCTGCAATCTCGGTCGCAGTCGGAGGCGCCTTTCTTTACTCGGGACAGATCGGCCGCAAGCGCTTGGAGCGAGGGTGTATGCCCACACTCCGCGATCCCTACAAGAGCGGCAGCCGGAGCGTCGCGCCGGATTCCCTTCTGCCGTTGCGGGTAACTCCTGACACGCTCGTGGCTCCCGACCCGGGAGCCAGACAGAAGGGATCGGTCGGCTGAGTGGTTGCGGGGCCGCCGCCGGCCCCCATCTCCAGGCCAGTCTGGCTCCGAGAACGGTCAGGCTGCCTTCGCGCGTTCCGAAGCGCTGGCCTCACTCCCGATGGGTTTGATGCAGTCCATGGAAGGCTGTGAGCGTCGGACCTACGACCCGGACACCAACAAGAGCAGTCTGACAGTTCGATACTTGAAGATTCGAGACGGCAGGAAGACGCGGACCACGTTCTGGACGAGGGCCAGCGGCTTCTGCTACTTCCAAGGCACGGTGAACACGAGCTCACGCGGGGTTGCCCGGTGCGGCCGCGTAGCGGAAGCCCGTCACCTCTTCGGTGACCCTCCAGAGGCGGCGCGCCAAGGCGGTGCTGCGGGCCGGTCCGCGGACGGGGATGCGGCGGGCCGGTCCCCTCAGCCCGAACCTGGGTCCGAAGAAGTCCAGCTTCCCGGCCGACGGATCGGTGGCGGCGCGCAGTTGCGCACGCACGCCGACATGGACCGGGGCGGCCAGCAGGCGGGCGAGCCGTCCGCCGATGCCTACCGACTGCTGGCGCTCGGTCCCGGTCAGGCCCGGATGGGCCGCGAGCGACAGCGCCGCCGCGCCCGCCGCGTCGAACCGTCCCTGAAGCCCCCGCGCGAACAACAGGTTGGCCAGCTTGCTGTCACCGTACGCCTTGCCGCGGCTGTAGGGACGCCTGCGCCAATCCAGATCGTCGAAGTCGATGACGCCGGCCCGGTACGCGCCGCTGGTCACCGTGACCACCCGCGCGCCCGATGTCGCGGCCAGCAGCCCGAACAGATGTCCCGTGAGCAGGAAGTGGCCGTAGTGGTTCGTGGCCATGTGCATTTCGTGGCCGAGCGGCGTCCGTTGCAGTTCGGCGAGATTCACCACGCCCGCGTTGTTCAGCAGGATGTCGAGGCGACCCGTTCGGGCGGCGACGCGTCCGGCAAAGCGCTCGATGCCCACCGGATCGGTGAGGTCCAGCGCGAAGCCCTCGACCCTCGCGCCCGGCAGGTCGGACAGAACCGCTCCGACGGCCGCCTGCCCCTTGGCCGCGCTGCGGCTGGACAGGAAGATCCGCGCACCCCTGCGGGCCAACTCGCGAACGGATCTGAAGCCGAGCCCCGTGTTGCCGCCGGTCACGACGGCCGTGCGGCCGCGAAGAGGCGGAATGTCTTCAAGTGTCCAGCCGGGCATCGGGTTCTCCGGGCAGGCAAGGCGTTGGGCCG
>LXNI01002714.1_pt1 | contig 11604 bp, 4 predicted proteins | sample 809091 | NCBI WGS metagenome assembly LXNI01 (sample SAMN04870527, study PRJNA318959) | sponge metagenome | biome: 01000161; feature: marine sponge reef; material: water | host: Sarcotragus foetidus | place: Greece: Milos, Mediterranean Sea | collected 2013-05-29 | depth 5-7 m | reverse complement strand
CGCTGTTCGACGAGCCGGAGTCGGGGCGGGATCCCGTGCTCAACTCGATCGAACTCGTGAAGGCGAACCTGGTCGATGTCAGTCCGACTGCAGAGACGGCGAGCGCGTTCCGCGAGGTGTCGAGTGCCCAGGAGGACCGCGAGCGGATCATCGTGAACGCGCAGCGGTTTCTGGTGGCGCTGACGCCCCAGGCCTACGGCAATGCCTTCTACGAGGTCGAACAGGCACAGGGGCAAGCGTTCCGCAAGACGACCGGGGCCAAGGCGGAGGCGACGGCGATCTCGGCGGTGGCGGGTGCGACGCGCACGGCTCCGGGCGTGCTGCGCAACATGCTGTGGCGAGAGAAGCTGGAATCCGCGCTCTCGGGCAATGCCAAGGTGATCGTTCCCAACGAGCAGAGCCTGGACAAGGTGGCGCTCTGGAAGCGCAGGTCGGGTGAGGTCGGAAACGGCCATCACGGAGGAGACGGACGATGACGCGAACCGGCAAGGCGATCTCCTGGGCCGTTGCTGCAACGGTTGCTCTGGCAGTCGCCTACGACAGCTTCTACATCGTGAGGGAGACGGACCAAGGCGTGCTGACCCACTTCGGTCGGATCGCACCGCCGGTGCGGCAACCCGGCTTCCATCTCAAGTGGCCGCGTCCCGTGTCGAAGGTGTACAAGGTCGACCGTCGCATGCAGACGATGACTGACCTTCCGCAGGAACTCATCACGGAAGACCAGAAAAGCGTCCTGGTCGACGGCTACCTGCTATGGCGGGTCGTGGACCCGATCCTGTTCGTCGAAGCGATCCGTACGGACGAGAACGCGCTCGAGAGGCTGCGCGACGTCTACCTGTCGAGCGTCGGCGTCGTGGTCAGCAACAAGGCCCGTGACGCGTTCATCGGTCTTGGCCTCGAGCACGAGGAGTTCGACCAGGCGGCCGAGCAGATTCTCGCGCGGGTGGCGCCAGTGGCGCGCGACAACTACGGCATCGAAGTCATGCGTGCCGGCGTGGTCGAGTACACCCTGCCGCCGGAAAACCGGCCGAGCGTCATTCAGCGGATGGTGTCGGAGCGGGCACGGATCGCGTCGCGGTATCGCGCCGAAGGGGAAGAGGTCGCGATGCGGATCGAGGCGGTGGCCGTCAACGAGCACGAAAAGCTCGTCGCCGAGGCGCATGCGGAGGCCACCGTGATTCTCGGCAACGCCGAGGCGGAGGCGATGGCACTGTTGGGCGATGCGTACCGCGAGGATCCCGAGTTCTACGAGTTCATCCGTGCGCTGGACAGCTACGATCTCATCATTGACGAGAACACCACGCTGATGCTGCCTGCGGACAGCGAACTGTTCCGCTACCTCGACAGCCGCGCCATCCCCGAGCGGGCGCCGGAAGGCGGCGAGTGACGCAGGAGCCTTCAGCCGGGGAGCGCGAGGGGCACGCCCCTCCCATGGGAGAGCCTTCAGCCGGGGAGCGCGAGGGGGCTGCCTCAGCCAAGGACGAGATGCTGCCAGGGAGCACGCGTTCGCGTGGTAGACGTCTCGTCCATGACGACAAGGTCGCCGCCGAGCGTGCGTTCGCAGGAGCCGGCCATGAAGGCCAGCGTCAGGTCGGACAGGCCGTCGTTCCAGTAGCCGCCGCCGACGTCGCCGTGAACGCCGGGGAACCAGATTTCCGTGACGCGTTTCACGTCGCCGGCATCCGCGTCGATCAGCGTCGGCGTGAATGCCACGCGGTCCTCGTCGATGGCGACGACGTGCGCGGCGCGTTCCACGCGCTCGTGCAACGCGCCCTGTTCGACGACCACGTCGCTCGAGATCAGGCCACCCATGGCGGCGACAGTGTCGAATACACCGAGAAAGGCAACCGTTCGGGGCTCGTCGGCTTCGAGGAGCATGGTCACGAACTTGCGCGCCAGCGCGGCGCCACGGCTGAAGCCGAACACCACGATCTTGTCGCCGGGCCGGTAGGCGTCGCTCAAGTCCGCCTCGGCCTCGGCCAGAATGTGCGCACCGTCGCTGAAGGTCGGGGCAAGCGCCATGTTGACGATCCGACGACCGGCGGAATACAGCCGACCGAGGAGTGGGATCGTGGCTCCGTCCTGACGTGTGCCGATGCCGTTGTAGTAGAAGGCAATCTGCCGGCGGCCGCTCCGGGTCTGCATCGGGGGCTGCGGCGCGATGCCGCCGCCGAGCAGGATGTGCAGCTTGAAGACGTTGCTGATGCTCTCGTCCTGCTTGAAGCCGCCGGCATCGGCGGGCTCGTTGCCCGTGCCATCGAAGCTGAAAACGAGGGTTTGGCCGGCGTCCGCATCCGCTTGGGGCTCCGCTGCTGGCAACGTTCGCAACTGTATTCCGTCCATCGTCCTCTGCCGTGTGGTCGGGACTGCTGTTTGCGGATCCGAGCGCCCACGACGGACGGCTCAGAGCGAGTCCTCGTGGACCTCAAGGGCTGAGGCGGTTTCAACCAATCCTACGCTCCGGAGCGCCGCAATGTGTTGGCTTGGCGACCGTGGCGGGTTCCGGAGGGCTGCGCGATGTTCCCGTGTGGCCGCTAGGACAGCATTGGCGTCATTCTCGAACAGGTTGCTGATGAATGCGTCCGGGTGTTGAGCGACAAGCGCGTGATGGGACAAGACATGGTCAGGAAAGTCCCGGAGATTGATCGTCACGATGACGTCCGCGTTCGCGTGGATCGCTGCGGCCAATACGTGGATGTCGCCGGGATCCGGCAAGGTGAGACCAACGGCAGCAGCGGCATAGTCCGTGACCGTCGCCTCGGGGAAGTACCGATCCATGACGACGCGCGTCCTTCCGAGCATGTCTTCGCTGAGATCCGGGCGGTGGATAAGGACGCTGCGTGTCCACTCGGCGTGGATCTCTGCGCTCCAGCGGGGGGCGAACAGGTCATGGTCGGCCAGTCGCAAGAGGAAGTCCCTCAGGCCAGCCGAGTACAGGACATTCGCGTCCAGCAACGCAACAGGGCGGAGCATCTCCTACTGCAGACCAAGCGCTTGGTCGTGTGCCGTCAACTCGTCTAAGGCTCTCCTGCGCCGCGACTTGTCGGGTAGGAGACAAGCGAGGCCCTCAACATCGGGTAACGCGAACGGGAGCTCTAGTGTACCGATCTGCGACTCCACGTAGTGCCTTGCTTCCGCCATCAAAGCTGCAATGTTGTAGCCGGCGTGCTCGGCGACCGTGAGGCTGCGGGGTTTGTCGGCCAAGGGGTTTAGGCGTCGAATGAGTTCCCAATCACGAACTAAGGTCCACCTGTCGTCAACGTCCATCTCCGCAGCCACGATGACGGCACGGATGGGTCCGCTGGCGCCTGTGATGCGGTCGCGCACGCTAAACACGAAGATGGGCGCGTCAAGACCCCGAACCGCGCCGAGGGCCTCCGTCATCTCGACGGAATCTCGCACCGCTCGGTCGAAGACTCGCAACCCTACGCCGGCGATGTCTTCACCGTTCTCGGGTTGGCGTTCTCGTGCGAAGAGTAGATCGTAGTGATCAACTTCGGCGATCGAGAAGTCGTCCTTCCACTCTCCGGGTGGTCGGAAACGCAGGCGAACGTGCCCGGTTTGGTGAGGCCGCCGGCCTCGGACAGACAGGATCGCCTTGAAGAACGGCATCAGATCCGGCAGATCCACACGCGGAATCTGGCCTGATACCTCACCGAAGTCGAAGCGCGCCACATGGCCGACAAGATCGCGTACGGCACTCACAGCGTCCGCGCCGCCGAATGTGGCGGTGCTGGTGTCGAACCAATCTTCGAGCGTTTGCCCGCTCAGCGTGGAGTCAGCCTCAGTGAATACCTTGGTGAACATCCTTGGCGATGCCATGCCGATCACGAGCTGGCGAATGTCCTCCGGCTCGTCCATGGCGCCTTGGAACGCTAGGTTTATGCGAGCCAGTTTCTCGTCCAGAAGATCCCAGATTCGGGCTTCCACTGTGTCTGGGTTCCGAACGGTGACCACGTCTACGGGCTCGGTTTGGCCATAGCGGCTCAAACGCCCGACCCGTTGGTGGAGTCGCATGGGGTTCCACGGCAAGTCCACATGGACCAAAGCGCTGCAGTGCTCCTGAAGGTCGACGCCTTCGCCGGCCGCCTCGGTAGAGACTAGGAATCGTACTTCCCCACGGTTGAACCGCGCAGCCGCATGTCGCCGGTCCTCCTTGTGGCTGGCGACGTTGCCGGACGAATCCCGTACATCCTCGACGAGGCCGTCGCCGTTGATAAACGTGACGCATCCGTCGCCGTAGCGCATGTGCAAGGCACCCATTAGCAGCGCCTGCGTTGCCTTGTACTCGGTAAAAAAAAGCACGGACCTGTCGGAGAACGATTGGTCGACCACGGCAAGAATGCGATCGATCTTCGTCTCGCTGGTGACCTTGCTCGCCGCCACCAACAGTTCCTCCAGGGCGGTGATCTCGTTTGGATTGAGGTCGATCCCGAGCAGGCCCTCCGCGACCCTTTCCTCTAGCCGGCTGATCTCGTCTTGATTGGCCGCGTCGTCTTCTGCCCGCAACTCTTCTAGGCGGGCCAGATCACTGAGCGATTCCTCGCGCATGGCATTGACTTGCCGTAGCATCGCCAGTCGCCGAGTCAGAGCTCGCCGCACCGCTGCCACAGAACTCGATGCCAACTTCTGCATCGTTATCAGGACCAGGATTACCATCCGCCGATTCTGGAAACCGAGGCCAGCGGCGTATGCCTTCCCGGTTACGATGAATTGCGTGAGCAGTTCGTAGAACTCCGCCTCTTGGCGAGAGTATCTGTAGGTTTCCCGCCTCGGTCGAACCGGGGTGAAAAGTCTGTTGCCGGACATGTCTGTCACGGACTGCTTGTTGTTGCGGATCATGACCGCGGGGAGTTTTTCGACCTGTTCTTCTAGAGGCCGGTCGAGGTCGAACTCTCTAGGTCGCAGCAATCTCAGAAGCGCAAGAAAGCCCGTGTCCTTGCCTCGATGGGGCGTGCCGGTGAACAGCACTAGTGACTGTATCTTGCCCCGTTCTTGCAGACGATCCACAAGCTGATAGGCCATCGTGCGGTGTCCTTGTTCGTCTACGTTCATGTGGTGCGCTTCGTCGATCAGCACGAGATCCCAGGCTTGGCTGGCCAATATGCGCTCCCAGCGGCCTTTCTTGTCGAGACGCATGGTCTGTGCCGAGGCGATGACGCGGCCCTGGGTATTCCAAAAATCGGATGTCGCTGTATCGGCCGCCGGGACATAGATCGGCACACGGATATCGAACATCTCTCGCAGCCGTACCTGCCACTGTTCGACTAGGCTGGCCGGTGCCAGGATGAGCATCCGCTGAACGCGTCCCGATGACAGAAGTGGCGTTAAGATGAGGCCCGCTTCGATAGTCTTGCCAAGGCCTACGTCGTCCGCCACCAGCCAACGCGCGGGCCATGACTCAAGCACCCGCTTGCAGACCCAGAGCTGGTGCGGCAGCAAGGCGATACGGGATCGCGAGAAGACGCCCCAAGCGTCGTTGACCGAGCGGATGCACTCGCCAAGGACTCGTGCAACCACATGCAGCGCGGAGTCGGTTTGTCCCGAGGACAACCGCTCCGCCAGACCATCGACAAGCTCAAGGTCGGTCGCCAGACATTCCTCTATCCCGTGCTCGAAGCGGACGACTACGCTGTCGCCCTGATCCAGCACGACTTGGCCGGAGCCGAACTGGGGATGCCGCACGGCTGCGCTCTTGTTGAACCCTAGCATTGCTCCTAACCTAACGAAAACGACAGATGGTGGTGGATGACGTTTATTATTTCTCTGCTATCTATGTCTCCCTGATGGTCTCGCGTAACGATCAGCGTACCACCTTCTTCTACTGGGACGATTCCCGATCGCCTATACGTCGTGAGTTTGTCCTCCCACCTCTGCCGGTAGTTTGGGTCGTCCAGCATCCCTGCGTGTTCCCAATAGAAGTGGCCTCCTCCCGGGCGCACAATCGTAAAGTCCGGATGCACCAGCGTGCCATTCCTAAGTCTCAGTGGAGCTTCGTATCTGTAATCGATGCCTTTCGCCCGGAGTTCGTTCGCAATGATCACCTCGGATTTCGATCGTACGGGTTCGCCCCGACTGGTCCGATGGCTCCGTTCATCGTTGAAGGCTCGGCTGTCCGGCACACCTAACCCCATTTTTCGGCGAAGCCGCTCGTTGGCCGCGACATGCCGCAGCGGTATGTCGAATGCGAGATGCAGGCTCGGGGACTTCGTCTGCAACCCACTTGACAGAAAGTCGAAAATGGCTCGAGCCTTCTGAGAGTTGGTCATGCTGTCGTCCGGCTGGTCGAGGCCGACTTCGTTAAGCAACCGAAGTACGTGCTCGTTGGGGACCCAGCAATCCGGAAACAGAAGATCGCCTTCGACGACTTCTAGCCGCACAAGCTCCCGAAGTATCCAATGCAGACCCATGTTAAGTGGTGCTGGCGGCGCATCATATTGGGTACCCGCGCCGGTGAGCGCTTGGTCAGTGACTTGGTACCTGCTCTGAGGACGTCGTCCGGCCGACTTGAGCAAACGAACGTACTCACCCTGATACCGACTGAATTGGTAAACCATCGGAAACAGCGACATCCACCGCAGATAGGTCAGCTTGTCCGACGCGTCATCCTGCCAGTTTTCTAGTACTTTCATCCACGCGTTGGCATCGTCCGGGGTCGTGAACACTTCCCACCATCCCTCCCGATGGGCGAACTCGATGAAGCCGCGGTGTTGATCGTCCCGGGCTCGACCAAGGCTACGGCACGCGCCAAGAACCAACAGGGCGAGCCAATGATCTACCGAGCCGGCTTGCAGGCTGGCCGAGAGGCCGTCTCGCCGTAGCCACTCTGGCCAGGCCCGGCTCTCGTAGGCCGTGATCACCTCGTCCCGGACGACGTCTTTGTCCCACCACGCGGAAAGCTGTTGGAAGAACGTGTCCGGCTCGGGCAAAGTCGGGTGTGCGGGCAGTTCGGGTTTGCCGAAGCGCTCGGGGAATAGAGCGGCCAAGACCGGTTGGCGACGCCAGGATTCCTCACGTTGCTCATCCAGAAGTCGACAAGCGTCATCGTACTCTCGAAGCCAGTGCGGTCGCCCTTCGGTTGGAACAAGATGTGGAAGAACGCTTAGTCCGAGTTCGCCGTGCAAAAGGTAGTGAAGTGCCGAGGGTTGGCGGTCCTCGGGGAGATCCAAGCACCACTTTGCCATCATTGCGGCGTCGACGCGATGCTGTACCCGAAGCACCCGGAATACCCTCCAATCTTCGCTACGTTCGACGTACGCAGGATCGAGAACGCATTCGTCGGGAGCGAAGGCCGCGCGGAGGAGTTCGTCCTCGACATCCACATCGGGGTGCTGGATCGCGCCGGGAGCATCTCGGAGAAGGAGGTTGGGCAGGGGTCGGGCGATTCCATCAGCCGCGCGAGCCTTTAGTCGACCGTGCGAAAGCGAGCCTTGGCGGTCAGATGCGAAGAAGCCCCGCGCCTCCTCACCGGCACTGATAGGTCGCAACGCATGCAAACGCTCCGGCGTCAACCAGTGGTTCCACCGTTCAGCCAACTCCGCAAACAGGTCAGCGGGGCGAAGTCGGGTCGGCGCGACGCAGCGCTCAGCGGTACCCGCGAGCATACGCAGTGGACGAAGGAGTGCGGCGGTTTCTTCCGACGCGATGGCGCGGCTTTCGACCATTGCGGTGAAGTCTACGTCGTCGATTCGAGCGAGGGCCGCGCACAGATTCGAGCTATCCAAGCCATCAACGGCAACCTCCCACGACGTCGCTGAATCCAGCGGGGGAAGTGCGGACGGAAACGGATCTGGCAGACCGGTCGGGACGACCGACCGAGCGGCCATCCAGGCGGCTAGCCCGCGGCCGTTGCTATGCAAACCCGACAAAAACGACCGGCGTAGCGTGTCGGTGTCTGTGCCCGAGGCGAGGACCATCCAGAGCGAGGACAGGAATTCTCGACCGCCGCGCCCGATCACTGGGTGATGCGACGACACCGTCGTATCGGCCAGAACGTCGTGCAGCTCGATCAGACCCTTTCCGAGCGCGTCTCCGAGGCTATTGGCCGTCCGGAGGGTCGTGTCGTCATCGAGCGACACATGGGTCCGACCGGGATCGAGCTTGAAGGGCCCGTTGACGACGTATCCGCAACCCCAACTCTCGCTTGTGGGCGTGACGTTCCAGAGGAATGGCACATCCGCGCCCAGAGCTTTCGGAACCCCCTCGTGGAGACCGACTGCCAGCGCGGTGGTACCCAGGTCTTGCCGTCCCGCGTCGGCAGGTCGGAAACGCAGGATTCGCCAGCGGCCGGCGTGATTGGGCAGCGCGGTTTCGGCACCGACCGACCAACCGGGCGCACCGTCGATCGGCTTGCCTTCGAAAAGATGCACTCCGGGGAAAGAGCCGCCTTCCACGACGACTTCGCGCACTTGGCGCGCGAGAACCGGCAACAGCGTGCGTGCGTAGGCGAAGCGTTGGAAGAGCCGCTCGATCAGAGTGCCGGCGTCGACGTCCTGGCGCAGCGGTAGCCGGATACGGGTTTCCCGATGATATTCTGTCGTCTGCGGATCAGCGTCGTCTGCTATGGGTTCTTGGGGCAGCAGCCCACCGGCGATTGAGAAGCCGATGAAGCCGCTGACCACGGACGGCGACGGTGAGGCAAGATGAACAGACTTGAAGCCGAGACCGAAGCGCCCAGTGCTCGAAGACGCCGAGGCACTGCCCGGTGCTTCGCCGGGCTTGCCGCTCAGATTCATGAGCATCATGAAGTAGAGATCTTGGTCCCATTGGCGATCCCGCCCCGCTGGGGTCCTACCAATGTCGTTGATTGGACGCCCCCAATGAACCACGTCCACGATGGACCTATCGTCATGTTCGTGGACGCGGATTAGGAGTCTGCAGTCGGTCGCCGGCAGCGGCTCGCCCTTGATCTCCGCAGCCTGTGCGAGCGCGTCGTCCGCGTTCTGTGCGAGTTCGAGCAGGACGCTCTCTTCTCCGTAGCCGTAGCGCCGCATCAACTCGTTCACCCGCGTCCAGAGGAATGTTTGGTGGTCGGGTTCTTCGATGAGCATCACTAAGCGGTCTAGCGCCCTTCTCTCGCTACTAATCGTGTCGTCGGAAGGAGCCTGCTCGCGCCTCCTTTGTGCTCGTTCGGCCTCCCGCAGGGCTTGCTGGAGCGGTTCGTTCTCCCTGACATCGAGCTGTTGAAGCGTGAGCGGCAGATGTGCCTTGATAGAAGCCAGCACCGGGCCAATGTCCACTTGGGATCCTTCGGCCCATCGGGACCACCAAGCCTTGACCTGCTCGCGGTCTAGCTTGAGGTACTCGGATGCCCATCTCTCCACGGTGCCGCCGAGCAGCCGTGTCAGATCAGACTTGGATCGGCTACCAGGCTGGACATCGCGCAAGGCGACCTCCCAGAAATCGCCAAGTGGGGCTAGCGCCGCTGAATATCGCGAGGCGGGACGCCGAACGGGGTCGATCGCGAACAGTGTATCGGTACTGATTTCGGCTGCCATTTCCACCCGCGCCCCGAGCACGTTCACCGCACTGACTCGGTCGCCATGCGCGATCCGGGGCGATACCCAAACACTGACAGCGTGCCGTTCCAATCCTGGTATCGGCTCGATGGCAACATCTTGGCCAAGCCACTGTTCGGCGAGCTTCGCGATCACATTGCCCAAGCCGTTGCCAAACAAACTGAGGAACGCCCCTACCGCACCACGCGGAATCCGGTTACGCCAAGGCTCGAAGTACCTCTCCAGCGTGTCCAGTTCCGCTCCAGCCCGGCTACTTCTGACACCGCTCGCGTGCGGGACTGGATCGTCGCCGCTCAGTCGCAGAATGGGGCGAAGTTCGGGAATCAGGCGATGCCGCCGTGCTACGCCCGTTTCGCTTCGCGCGACATCTCGGCTGACGTGCCAATTGCCGTCCTGGGTCGGAAGTTCGATCTCAGAAAGGACGTGCGGAAAAAAGTCGCCCGTGGCCGCAAGACACTCTAGGTATCTGCGGAATAGGCGCCCGGTGGGAGAGTCTTTTGCGGGCCTGGATTTGGCAAGGCTCGTGAGAATCTCTATCTGCCGCGTGGCCGGTATTGGGCCACAGAGCGACCGCGCCAGCGCCACGAGCGCTTCCGAGGAATCTCGCGACTCTTCGGCATCGTGGTCGACAACGTGCGCGGCCGCGTGCACTGCGGTCCAGCCAGCGTGACTGCCGGCAAGAGTCGTTTGCCGGGCATCGATGATCAAGGAAGCGTCGACAAGATCGCGACTTGGCATGACAAGCCATGCGCCGCGGGCGACCTGCGCGACCCGCTCGGGGTCCACGGCGTCAGCCACTCGCTGAACTTGACGCTCGCGACTCAGACGTCCGAGGATTCCCCGCACGACGGGTTCGACGGTTGCCCACGTACCTGCGTCAATGGCTTCCGGAAGCCAGTTGTCGCCGAAGGCACCCGCCGAGGCCAGATCCCGAACGGCATCCGTTAGTTCCTTCGGAGCAATGAGCACCTGATCCGGCGCGAGGCCACCGCCGTCACATCGGGGCAACCAGGGGCTGCGCCTGAGCAGATCGCGCAACTCGTCGTCTTGCGGCAGGAGCACTGGCCCTTTCGAAGGGTGAATACTGTGTGCGATCCGTTCCGCGAAACGCCAACTACGCTGGCCCTCCAACATCAATTGGAGAATTCCATCGCGGTCCATTTCAGGAACGGAGTCGTAGAGATGCGCAACCTCTGGCTCCGGGTGCAGCAGACGCACCTCCGCTTCGAGTTCGGGGGGCAGTCGCTGTTCGGGCGCATTACTCGTCGAACGCCGCGCGCGGTCGTCTAACGCCGCGCGACGTCCGTCCACTCCACGGTGTAGCGGCATTGTCCGCCACCGTCGTTGAGCCTCCGGTTCCGCGCCGTACAAGCGTTGGAGCAGATGCAGTGCCTCAACATCGCTGAGCATTGTCCAGTCCACGGGCTCGTGCAGGCAATCGCCGAGCAGGCGATGTAACGCTTCCAGATCGGTCGGGACGACGCCGAGGGCGTCGATGATGTCATGTGCAAGCGACTGCACCGATTCCCGTTGAACCGCGCGCCATGGTCGGTCGAGGAGGTCCAGCAGGATGCGCAACGCCCGCCCGTTTGCGTTCCGATAGTAGAACAGCTCGGTATCCCGCCCAACGACATCTGCGGCACACCCGGCGAGGAGGGCACGGGCGGCCAGGCGAACATCGGCGTTGCCCGGAACGTCGGGCGCCAGACGTTCGACTACGGGTCTTCGATGCTCGGGATTGGCGAACGTCTCCGCCCGAAGCACCGCTGTGGCCAACGCTCCCGGTATGGGTGGTGGTACCTCGGCCACGGACGCTACCGTATCGCCGCTCAACAACCAGACGGCTTCGTCGAGCGCTTCCGCGAGTTCGGTGACGGCTCGCTTTGGATCAGAACGCCGCTCGGGTCGCGTACCATCCGCACTTTCGTCTGAAACCTCCGAAGCCGGACTGGCGAACACTCGGCAGTTGTGCATTTGGCGACGTAGCTGGGAGATGGACCAAGCTTCGTCGCGGTCGTCCGGCAGGCGCGTCGCTCGGAGCAACGGTAAGCCAGCCAGATCGCCTAGAGGACGGTCGTCTCGTTTG
>LXNI01002713.1_pt1 | contig 11609 bp, 13 predicted proteins | sample 809091 | NCBI WGS metagenome assembly LXNI01 (sample SAMN04870527, study PRJNA318959) | sponge metagenome | biome: 01000161; feature: marine sponge reef; material: water | host: Sarcotragus foetidus | place: Greece: Milos, Mediterranean Sea | collected 2013-05-29 | depth 5-7 m | reverse complement strand
GGGGGGGGGGGTGAACAGGAACCTGCCAAGCCTGGTCAGCTCGGCGCGGCCCTTCGTCACCTCGAACAGGTCCAGCGCTTCGCCCCAGTGGCGAATCGACGCGACCATGTTCTTGCCCACACCCAGGCGCGCCAGCGCGTCCGGGCGGCGGAAGACTCCCGAATCCTGGCTGACCGCGTGAACGCCCTTCCAGGGCCACGCGTACCGGAACGGGAAGGTCTGATGCCCGGAGAAGGAGTACCGCATTGCCGCGTCCAACGTGGTCGTTCCAGAAACCACGGCGGACCCGGCGTTCAGAAGGCGGTCGGCGCCGGCCGACTCTGAGTGGGGCATCGGGTCAATCATGCATCAACGCCCCCCTCCGGGCAAACGGCACCCGCGAACGAGGCGCCCGTCCCCTTGGCCGCCCTGATCGACGGCCGGCGGCGCGGGAGCGAGGCGCGGCCGTCTGATAACTTGCCCCGAAGTCACTGAACCGACGCGGCTTCCGCGAGTCGCCCGCCGGAGTCGCCCGGCTGTCGGACCACCCCACAGCCAATGGATCGCGACGCCTTCCTCAGCCGTCTGGGCAAGATCAACGTCTGGAAGCGGCGTGGTCAACGGGCGCCGCACAAGCCATTGCTCCTGCTGCTCGCTCTGGCGCGCCTGCAACGAGGCGAAGGCCGGCTCGCCCGCTACGAGGGCGACATCAGGGATCAACTCAAGGACCTGCTGCGCGGGTTCGGTCCGTGGCGAAAGTCCGGCTACAGACCGGAATTCCCCTTCTGGCATCTGCAATCAGATGAGATCTGGGAGATCCCCGACGAGGAGCTGCGCAGGATTCGCGGCGGCAAGCAGTCCCCGAGCGATCGCCTGCTCCGGGACACCGGCGCCCGCGGCGGCTTCCCCGATCCGGTGTTCCATCTCCTGAAGCGAGATCCTCAGCTCGTCCAGGAGGCTGCCGGGAAGCTGCTGTCCGGGCACTTCCCGAAGTCGCTGCACGAGGCCATCCTCGACGCGGTCGGGTTCGCCAGCGAAACGGACAGGCTGGTCGTTCCAGGCGCGACGAAACGTCCGCGTGACCCGAACTTCCGGCCCAGGGTGCTCACGGCCTACGAACGGCGCTGCGCGATCTGCGACTTCGACATTCGGGGCGACGACGATCTCGTGGGCCTCGATGCCGCCCACATCAAGTGGCACGCCGCGGACGGCCCGGACGAGGTGCGAAACGGCCTCGCCCTGTGCACCTTTCACCATGTGACGTTCGACCGCGGCGCCATCGGCCTCAAGCCCGCAGCCGACGGGTACCGCGTCCTCGTGTCGGACGTCGCCCACGGCCAGAGCGCACCCTTCCGGGATCTGCTCCGCCACCACGACCGGCCGATCCGAACGCCTCAACGGCGCGAACAACGGCCCTGCGCGGCCTTCGTCGCCTGGCATCGGCAAGAGGTCTTCCGCGGAGAACCGCGGGAGAGCGGCTCGGCGTAGCGGCCGGCCGCGAACTCTCAAGCGCTGTCCGTCGTCGACGCCGCGGAAGCTACGCCAGTGCCTCGATGAACTGCGCCGCCCATTCGTGGACGGAGTGGCGGCGGACGACTTCCCGCATCGCCTTCATCCGGCGCGTCCCGTCCTCCGGGTCGAGCGTGATCGCCTGTTCGATCGTTGCCGCCATCGCGTCCACGTCGTGGGGGTTCACGTGCAGGGCGTCCGGCAGCTCGGCGGCCGCGCCCGCGAACTCGCTCAGCACGAGGACGCCGTCGTCCTGGAGCCGGGTGGCGACGTATTCCTTGGCGACGAGGTTCATCCCGTCGCAGAGCGGCGTGACGAGCATCACGTCCGCGACGAGGTAGAACGCGATGAGCTCCTCGAACGGCAGGTTGCGCCGGAAGTACTGGACCGGCACGACGCCGAGTTCGCCGTACTCGCCGTTGATCTGGCCGACGAGTTCCTCCACGTCGCGCCGCAGGATCTGGTACTCCGAGATGCGCTCGCGGCTGGGCACCGCGACCTGAACCATCACCGCGTCGCGAATCGACCGGTCTTCGCGACCCAGCCATTCGAGGAACGCCTTGAGCCGCAGGTCGATGCCCTTCGTGTAGTCCAGCCGGTCGACGGAGAGGATGATCTTCCGCCCGCGGCGCAGTTGCTGGAGCTGTTCGGCCCGCTCCCGGATCTCGGGCGCCAGCGCCGCGTTCGCGTAGCGGTCCGTGTCGATGGAGATCGGGAAGGCGCCGACACGGATGTCGCGCCCCTGGTAGCGGATCGTCTCGCCCCGTGGCTCCGCCTCGATCAGCCGGTCGGCAAGCCTCGTGAAGTTGTAGGCGCCGGCCGGAGTCTGGAAGCCGATCACGTCCGCACCGAGCAGCCCTTCGAGCACCGCCCGCCGCCACGGCAGCCGCAGGAACAGCTCGATCGGCGGGAACGGGATGTGCAGGAAGAAACCGGAACTGATGTCCGGCCGCAACTCGCGCAGCATCCGCGGCACGAGCTGCAGGTGGTAGTCCTGGATCCACACGCGGCCCCCGGGCGCGGTGCGGCGAGCCGCCTCCTCGGCAAAGCGCCGGTTGACCGCCACGTACGGGTTCCACCAGTGCCGGTGATACTCGGGCGGCCGCACGGCATCGTGGTACAGGGGCCACAGGGTCGAGTTGCACATCCCCTGGTACGAGCCGGCGACTTCCGCCTCCGACACCGGCACCGCCACGTTCAGGATGCCCTCGTGGCGGAACGGCTCCGGCGCGTCGTCGGCGCCGCCGGTCCAGCCCACCCAGCACCCGCCCACCTCGCGCACGATCGGCGACAGGGCGCTGACCAGACCGCCCGGGCTCTGCGCCCAGCCCAGTTCCCCATCCACCTCCTCGCGACGCACGGGGAGCGTGTTGGCGACGATCACCAGCTCCGACTGCTGTGCAGCCGGCAGTTCTTCAGGGGCCATCGGTTTCTGTATCGTAAGGGATCTCGGAGGCTGAGCCCTGTGAACCAGAAAGCGCATCCTCCGCAAGCCGCCTGGATCCTGCTGGAACCGGGCGCCGATATCCCGCCGCCTGACTCCTGGGCCCTGTTCCTGGATGTCGACGGCACCCTGATCGAGATCGCGGATGCACCCGACGCTGTCCACGTCGACGAACGGATCGGCGGCCTGCTCGAGAGGCTCCGCGACCGGCTCGGCGGCGCCGTGGCCCTCGCCAGCGGACGCTCGCTCGACGTACTCGACCGCTTCTTCTCGCCCCTCGAACTGCCGGCCGCCGGGCTGCACGGCCTGGAGCGCAGGTCCGCCGACGGATCGGTCAGCCGGACAGACAGAGCACCCGCGTTGGGGCCGGCCCGCGGTGAACTGGCGCGCTTCGCCGCCGCGCACCCCGGCACCCTGCTCGAAGACAAGTCGGCGACCCTGGCGCTCCACTACCGGCGCGCCGCCGGCGCCGAGAGCGCTGCGCGCGAAGTGATGGAGAAGATCCGCACCTCCCTGGGCGCCGCCTACCGGGTCCAGGAAGGCAAGATGGTGCTCGAGTTGAAACCCCATCGCCCGAACAAGCACACCGTGGTCGAGGACTTCATGGAAGAAGCGCCGTTTCGCGGGCGCGCCCCCGTCTTCATCGGAGACGACATCACGGACGAGGAAGGCTTCGCCGCCGCGCAGAGCGCCGGCGGCGCCGGGATCGTCGTCGGCCTGGAGCACGCCGGCGACCGCATGAGCAATGCCCGGTACGGCCTGGGCGGCGTGAGGGAGTTGCACCGTTGGCTGGAGGCCCTGTGCGATGGCCTGGCGGACGAGAGCCCATGACGCCTCACGAAGTCCGGCCGCTCGACGGCGGCGTAATCGGCAATTGCAGCTTCGGAGCGCTGATCGACCCGCGCGGGCGCATCTGTTGGGCCTGCCTGCCCCACTTCGACGGCGACCCCGTGTTCCACTCCCTGCTGGACGACGCCCATGAGGCGGATCCCGAGGCGGGCGGCTTCTTCGATGTGGTGCTCGAAGGGCTGCAGGACAGCGAACAGCACTACATCGAGAACACCGCAATCCTCGAGACGACCCTTCGCGACGGCAACGGCGCCGCCGTCCGCATCACCGACTTCGCGCCCCGGTTCGAGCAGTTCGGCCGTTCCTTCCGGCCGACGATGATCATCCGCACCATCGAACGGCTGAGCGGCGAACCCCGCATACGCATCCGCCTGCGACCGCGATTCGACTACGGGGAGCGCCGCCCCGAACTGACCCGGGGCAGCAACCACGTCCGCTACGTCGGGCCGAAACTCGCCCTGCGACTGACGACCGACGCGCCCGTCTCCTTCGTCACGGACGAGATCGCCTTCGTCCTCGAACAGCCCCTCACCCTGCTGCTCGGGCCCGACGAGAGCCTGACGGACCCGGTGGACTCCGTGGCGCGCGAGTTCCTGAGCCGGACGGAGAACTACTGGCGCGAGTTCGTGCGCCACCTGGCCGTGCCGTTCGAGTGGCAGGAGGCCGTGATCCGGGCCGCGATCACGCTCCAACTGTGCAGCTTCGAGGAGACCGGGGCGGTGCTGGCCGCGATGACCACTTCGATCCCCGAAGGGCCGGACACCGGCCGCAACTGGGACTACCGCTTCTGCTGGCTCCGCGACTCCCACTTCGTCGTCCAGGCGCTGAACCGTCTCGGCGCGACCCGCACGATGGAGGGCTACCTCGGCTACATCACGAACCTGGCGGCCGCCGCCGAGGGCGGGGTGCTGCAACCCGTCTACGGGATCAAGTTCGAGCGGGAGCTGACCGAACGTGACGTGGACCATCTCTCCGGCTACCGCGGCATGGGGCCGGTCCGGGTGGGCAACGCCGCCTGGCGCCAGCTCCAGAACGACAACTACGGCAGCGCGATCCTCTCCGTCACCCAGAGCTTCTTCGACCGCCGGCTCGTCAAGCCGGGCAACGCGCGCGTATTCGGCTCGCTCGAGCAACTCGGCAGCCAGGCCGTTGCCCTGTTCGACCAGCCGGACGCGGGACTCTGGGAGTTCAGGCAGCGCAGCGCCGTTCACACCTTCTCGAGCGTGATGTGCTGGGCCGCCTGCGACCGTCTGGCACGCATTGCCCGGACGCTGGGCCTTGCCGAACGTCAAAGACACTGGACAAACCAGGCCGAGGCGATTCGCTCGCACATCCTCCAGAACGCGGAAACCGAGCGGGGCGGCCTGGCCGCCAGCCTGGACGGCAAAGGCATCGACGCCAGCCTGCTCCTGCTCCACGACCTGGGCTTCCTCGACGCCGACGATCCCTGCTTCGCCGCGACCGTCGAGTCGCTGGAGCCCCTCCGCGAAGGCAGCAACTTCTTCCGCTACCAGGAGGACGAGTTCGGCGCGCCCACGACCTCCTTCGCCGTCTGCAGTTTCTGGTACATCGACGCGATCAATGCCCTCGGCCGGCGCGACGAAGCCCGCGAGCTCTTCGAGCAGATGCTCGACCGCCGCAACCCGGTGGGTCTCCTCTCCGAGGACCTCGACCCCGAGACGGGCGAACTCTGGGGCAACTTCCCCCAGACCTACTCCATGGTCGGCCTGATCAACTCGGCGTTGCGGCTCAGCCGCCCGTGGAGCGAGGCGTTCTAGACTCCACATATGCGCCACGGCCGACTCCACCTCCACGAAGAGCTCATGCTCCTCGCCCTGCACGACACGAAGGGCACCGTCACCGGCACCCACACGAGCATCGGCCTCGGCGGCGCCATCGCGGCCGAACTCCTGCTCCAGGAGCGCATTCGCATCGACGAATCGCGCCGCTGGCGCAAGCTCGTCGAAGTCCGCGACATCAGTCGCACCGAGGACTCCATCCTCAACGAGTGCCTGAAGAGAATCCGTTCCGCCAAGCGGCGGGCCTCGATCCAGACTTGGATCACACGCTTCTCCTCCACGAGGAAGCTCCACCACCGGGTCGCCGAACAACTCTGCACACGGCACATCCTGCGGGCGGACGAGCGGGAGATCCTGCTGATCTTCAAGCGACGCGTCTTTCCGGAGATCGACCCGGGTCCCGAGCGGGAAATCATCGAACGCCTGCGCGCCGCGATCTTCAGCGATGACCGGGAAGTCGAGCCCCGCACCGTCGTCCTGGTCGCGCTGGCCCACGCGGTCGGCCTGCTCAACCCGATCTTCGGCCGCAGGGAGCTCCGACCCCGGAAGCAGCGCCTGAAGAGCCTTGCGAAGGGTGACGTGATCGGCAGAGCCACCTCGGCTGCCGTCGATGCCGCCCAAGCGGCAATCGCCGCGGCTGCCGCCATGCCGGCCATTATTGCCGCATCCTCGACCGCCTCGAACTCCAGCTGAAGTTGCCCAAGCTCTACGCCGAAATCGCTCCCTGGTGGCCGCTGATCTCTCCGCCCCACGAGTACGAAGAGGAAGCCGGCATCTACCTCCGCCACCTGCTCGAAGCCTCTGCCAGCATCCCCCGCACCGCCCTGGAACTCGGCAGCGGCGGCGGCCACAACGCCTCCCACCTCAAGGCGCACTTCGAGATGACCCTCGTCGACCTGTCACCCGGGATGCTGGAGATGAGCCAGCAACTCAACCCCGAGTGCCGGCACATCGAGGGCGACATGCGGACGGTCCGCCTCGACCGGACGTTCGACTGCGTCTTCGTCCACGACGCGATCGACTACATGACGACGCTCGAGGACCTGCGCGCCGCCATCGAGACCGCCTACGTCCACTGCCGGCCCGGCGGCGCCGCCCTCTTCGCGCCCGACCACCTGCGCGAGAACTTCCAGCCCAGGACCGACTGCGGCGGCTGCGACGGGGAAGACAGGAGCGCCCACTACCTCGAGAACTGCTGGGATCCCGACCCCGACGACACGATGATCACGACGGACTACGCCTTCGTGCTGCGCGAAGCCGACGGCAGCGTCGAGGTCGTGCACGACCGGCACGTCACGGGCCTCTTCCGACGTGCCGAGTGGCTCGGTCTGCTGGCCGACGCCGGTTTCGAGGCGGTGGTCGTGGACTGCGATCACTCGGAGATGGAGCCGGGGGAGTACGAGCTGTTCGTCTGCAGGAGGGTGTAGATGTCGTTCCAGTGCTCAACGGCAGGCGAATCGCCGTCGACAGCACTCACCAGCGTCGCAAGGAAATGCGAAACGGTGAGCACTTCGAGTTCGACATCCTCGCCGTGAACCGGCGGGACGTCGTGGTGGTCGAGGTCAAGACGACCCTCCGGTCGGAGGACGTGACCCGGTTCCTCTCCAACCTTTCGAGGTTCACCGACCTGGCGCGCGAGTACCGGGGCAAGCGGATCCTGGGCGCCGTGGCCTACCTGAAGAGCGACGGCGCCGTGACGACCTACGCGGAGCGCAAGGGCCTGTTCGTCATCCGGGCCACCGGCAGCAGCGCCAGTATCGTCAACACCGGGGACTTCGAGCCCAGGTCGTTCGCCTGACGGAGGTGCCTTGGCGTCCGTCACACGCTACTCTCCGGTCAGGACATCGAGATGGATCGGGACGAGTTCCTCCGCCGCCTGGACGCGATCAAGGTCTGGAAGCACGGAGATCAACGGGCGCCGCACAAGCCGCTGCTGCTGCTCCTTGCCTTGGCGCGTCTTCAGCGCGGTGAGAAGAGACTGGCTGACTATGCCCGAGACGTAGGCGGGCCGCTGCGCGACCTTCTCCGGCGCTTCGGCCCAACCCGGTCCGTTCTTCACCCCGAAGCTCCGTTCGAACGGCTCTCACGCGATGACCTGTGGGAAGTCGTCGCCGACGTCGAGTTGGCTTCCATCCGCGGCCGGGGAGGGCTGACCGAACGCAAGCTGATCGACCACGGAGCGCGTGGCGGTTTCCCCGAAGAAGTGCAGCGAACGCTCATGGCCGACCCGGTACTCGTCGAGCAGGCCGCGCAGAAGCTCCTGAATGACCACTTCACCTCGTCCCTCCACGACTCCATCCGTGACGAGGTCGGGCTGACCCGGCTCGCTGAGCGGGCCGTGCCCGCCAGAGCGCGCCCCACCCGCGATCCAGGTTTCCGCCATGCCGTCCTGCGGGCGTACGAGCGACGCTGCGTTGTATGTGGCTTCGACCTCCGTCTCGACGACCACCTCGTCGGGCTGGAGGCGGCACACATCAGGTGGCACTCTCACGGAGGGCCGGATGAGGTCCGCAACGGACTCGCCCTGTGCATCCTCCACCATCGGACTTTCGATCGCGGAGCAATCGGCCTGGAGCGGGCAGCGCGGGGTTTCCGGCTCGTCGTGTCGGACGAAGTGAACGGCCAAAGCCCGGCCTTCCAGCAACTCGTCGACTCTCACGGCAAGCCGATCCGCAAGCCTCAACGCGCTCGACAAACGCCCGACCCGGACTTCGTCGAGTGGCACCGCCGCGAGGTGTTCCGCGGCTCGCCCCGGGAAGCCGAGCGCTCCCGTTAGGCGCAGCGCCTCACGTCGCCGCTCGCCCTGTCCTACGCCGTCGGTCCGGGCGCGATAGGGCTGAGCACCTTCACCAGAGCCGCTGGTGCACCCGCATGCTCAAGCTGCGCCCGTTCGAGAACTGGGTCCGGCCTGCCCTTGACGCGGGAACCAGGGTCTTCGGCTATGTCGCCATTCGGACGGACGAGGAGTATCGCGAGGGCTACTCGTCTCGCCACGACTCAGACTCATCAGGCGGGTCGTCCTCCTCTCTAGCTTCCTTCCACGCCTGTCTGAACAGACTCCCCCCGATCACGAGTCCCAGGCATCCGCCGATGAACGGGCCGAAGAGGAACAAGAACAGAATCAGGCCCGCCAAGAACAAGAAGAACCAAACCAAGCAGGTCATCGTCGTACCAAGCTCCCGAGGCGTACGACGAGTCCGGGGCCGCGCGCCGCTACAGCTAGCCCGTCGGCCACTCCCTGACCTCAACCGCCGCCATCGGGTAGTCCCGTACGTTGGCCGTGGCCAACGGGGCCCCGACGCCGACGGCGGCCGCGGCGATCAGGCAATCCGCCTGGTGCAGCGTCACGCCTCTCTCGGCGAACTCTCGGCGCCAACGGCCGGCCATCATGCCCTCGGCCTTGCCCAAGGGTGCAAGACGAAGGCCCCTGAAGAGCCTCCTCGCCGCCAACTCTTCGCCGGGCCGAATGCCTCGCCACACTTCGTCCACCGAAATGACGCACACCCAGGGCTCGGTTCCTTCGCGGCGCAGAGTCGCCACCTGCGCAGCCGCCCGCCGGCCGCGCAGGGCGTCGATGAGCACGGTCGAGTCGAGCAGCAGGCGGCTCAAGATCAGCCCGAACGCCGGCGGTCTCCGCGCCGCTGGCGTCGCACCCACTCCGCTGGGTCGTCGTCCCAGTCGTGGCCCGTGTCGGAGATGCCGCCGAGCGCCGCTTCGATGTCATCCCAGCGCCGTTCGTCGTCGAGTCCCCGCTGGATCAGATGGGCGATGAAGGCGCTGCGCTGCCGGGGACCGGCGCGCCGGTCGAGTTCGGCTACGAGATCGTCGTCCAGCGCAATGTGCAAACGCATGGGCCGAACTTAGCACACGCAACTACTGTTCGCCCCGGGAAACCGAGCACCCCCGGTAGGTGCAGCTCCCCTGTTTGGGGGATGGCCGCCTCGGGTCGCGGAAGCTAGGATCTCGCCCCAATCGGTATGACCGAAGAGCAGTACGACCATTCAAAGCCGTCGGCGCGGTTCATCGTGCTGATGGGGCTCTTCAGCGCAGGCGCGGACGCCGGGCTGCTGAGCATCGAAGCGCTGCGCACGTCGCCGGTGTCCGTGGTCTACGCGGTCGCGCTCGCGACGGCGGCGGTCGCGACGCTGATGTTCGCCCGGAGACAATCCGAAGCCGCCGCCGCGGGAGACCAGGCGGGGAACACGCCGCGCACCGGGCCCGTCTGGCACGAGTCAGACGTGTTCACGGACCCGTGGTACCAGCTCCCGGCGGTCTTCTGCGTCTTCGTTCTCTTCTCCCGGTTCGTCCTGGATCTCGTTGCCCAACCGCCGGCAACGGAGCGCGCCGTGTGGTTCCTGGCGGCACTGGGGATCGGGACTCTCGCCGTGACGTTCGGCCTGACCGGCAAAGCCGACCCGAGGAAAGGCACGAAGAGCACGGAGACCGCCGACGAGCCGACGAAACCAGGCGAGCCGAACTCGCCCGTCGGCGCCGCTCTTCGCGACCCCTGGTTCAGCCTGCCGGCCAGCTCGATCGCCTTTCTGCACATCGCCCGGGCCGGGCTGGAGGAGATCGAGGAGGATCCCCAGTCGATCCTCGCCACGGTGTGGCTCGTCATGCCAGCAGCGATCCTGGTGGTGGGACTGGTGATCGGCGCGGCCGCTCGCAACCGGCGGAGACGGAAGGCCGACGCGGCGCTGGCTGACGTACTGCGGGAGCCAGCGGACCGCCCCCAATAGCCTCGCCGATACCCTGTTAGCCCCTGACCACCCCAGGCAACACGTGAACCAACCGAAACGCCGGGAAGTCCCGAAGCCCGCGGCGACGGCCGAGGCACGTACAGCCGATGGCAGCCGCATTGTTCTCGGGCGCCATGGCAACCCGCGCGGCCCGCGGCTCGTTCTGAGCCACCGCAACGGGTTCGCCGCCGACGCTACTACCCGTTCTGGTCGTTGCTCACCGACAGGTTCGACGTCGTCCTGTTCGACCTCCGCAATCATGGCTGGAACGCGGTCGGCGACGCCGAGGCCCATGGCATTCGCGCCTTCGTCGACGACCATCGGTCCATCGCAAAGGCGATCGACCTCCACTTCGGCGCCAAGCCGAAGGTCGGCGTCTTCCACTCCGTGTCGGCCCAATCGGCCCTCCTCCACGCCACTCGCGCCTCGGACTACTCGGCCCTGGTTCTGTTCGACCCGGTCGTCTGTCCGCCTGGCTGCCGGCGGGAGGACGTGCGGAAGGTGGAAACGACGCTTCGTCAACTAGGCGAGGCCGCGCTGAGGCGTCGAGAACGATTCTCGAGCCGGCAGGCGTTCATCGACCGCGTCCCGCGCGCGCCCGCCTTCCAGCTTCTTTGCCCCGGCGCGCCGAAGCTCATCGCGGAAGCGACGCTCCGGCCAAGCCCGAACGGCGCCGGATACGAGCTGCGCTGTCCGAGGGAGTACGAAGCGAAGATCTCGCTGGAAGGACCCGGATGGGCCCGCGACGTGAACCTGAGTCGGCTCTCGTGCCCCACGAAGGTCATCGGCTCCGATCCCACCGTGCCGTTCTCGTTTCTCCCCACGGTGGACCTGAGCGAGATCCTGATGCTCGACTACGACTTCGTGCCGGACACGACGCATCTACTCCAGTTCGAGAAGCCGGCCGAGTGCGTCGGCGCGATGCTGCCGTTCGTCGAGGCTCACTTGGCGCCGTAGTCCTCGGCGAAGCGCCCCAGGAGGATGCGCCGCCTGATCTACATCAACGGATCCAAAACTTCTGGTAGTAGCTCTAATGACGGAGCAACCGGTCGGGGCCAGCATGAGGTACGACGAGACAACGAACGACCCGCCGAAGACGCACTACCGGACCATCTTCCTCTCCGACATCCACCTGGGCACGAAGGGCTGCCAGGCGACACGGCTCACTCACTTCCTCAAGCATCACGACTGCGAGACCCTCTACCTGGTCGGCGACATCGTGGACGGCTGGCGGCTCAGATCGAACTTCTACTGGCCGCAGGCGCACAACAACGTCCTGCGCCGTTTCCT
>LXNI01002712.1_pt1 | contig 11620 bp, 10 predicted proteins | sample 809091 | NCBI WGS metagenome assembly LXNI01 (sample SAMN04870527, study PRJNA318959) | sponge metagenome | biome: 01000161; feature: marine sponge reef; material: water | host: Sarcotragus foetidus | place: Greece: Milos, Mediterranean Sea | collected 2013-05-29 | depth 5-7 m | reverse complement strand
AACCTGCGCTTTGAACTCCGGACTGAACTTACGCGCCTTACCCATCGTGGTTTCCCCTCATGCTGAAACACCAGTATACTCTCTCAACTAGGTGTCCAGTTTTTCGGGACCACTACAACCCCATCCCCCAGCCCCTTCCCCAACGCATTGGGGAAGGGGAGCGCCGCCGTGTGCCGAGTCCCGAATTACGCAGCAGTCATCCCCCATATGCTTTGGGGGAGACCGAGGGGGTTTGATTGAGCAGTGGCTGAAAGCGATCCGAAAAACTTTGAAGGCTGGGCGCATACGCACACCGACCGCGCCATATACCTGGACATCAGAGAACGCGCTCGATTCATGCGCGGAAATCCCACGCCAGCGGAAAACATTCTCTGGCAGCGACTTCGCCAAAAGCAAGTCGGCGGATTCCATTTTCGCCGTCAGCATCCGATTGGGCGATTTATCGTAGACTTTTATTGTGCGTCAGCTCGGCTCGTCATCGAAATCGACGGCTCAATCCATGAAGCGCCAGAACACAGAGAATACGACGAAGCGCGACAGGCTCACTTAGAAGAGATTGGCTTGCGGGTGCTGCGCTTTAGTAACGCGCAGGTCATCAACCAGATGGATTCAGTCGTAGAAGTCATTGCTGAGTCTATCGGCCGTATGTAATGAGCGCCGCTTTGTTCACGTATTCGACGTGGCGGAAATTTCCCTTGCTCGGCGATGTTTCGATCTTCCCCCCAATGCTTTGGGGGGACCGAGGGGGTTAGATCGGCGCGTTGGCGTATCGTCTCTACGGGGCGAGCGAGCAAAATGTGCGCGCGGTGGGCAGTGAGGCGGCCGGACACACACAGGCTCTAGCTAGGAAATCGAACACCTGTTTGCTACGATGCCTTTCTTGTGGCCTGCGTATAGTGAGGACTTGACAGTATGCCATTACCACCAAAATTGGATCAGGAAATCCGCAATCGATTTGTTGAACTCATCGACGAGGCCAACGAACTTGTTCAGAACGGCGGAGATACTGCTAAGTATGAAGCATTTTTCGTTAAAACTCTAAGTCTTACAAACACAGTGTTCGGCGGCTCGGGAAGGGGACTCAAGATTGAAAAGCGTATTAATCAACATTTACGTGAGTGGATTCCATCGGAAGCCCTTAGATACATCAATGGAATTTTACAAGGATTAAAGGACGACTATGAAAACGGCTTCTTAGACGATTTAGAAGAACGAATTGTCGCAAACATTTCAGCTGACTATATGACACAAGTTGAAGGATTACTTGCCGAAGGGCAACCCGATCAATACGACCATGTTCCGGCAGCGGTTTTATGTGGCGCCGTTCTAGAGGATGCGCTACGGCGTATGTGCGAAAGGCAGACTCCACAAGTGCCGACAGATAAGCCCAGCGGTCGGCCTAAAGCGCTAAATACACTAATTCAAGACTTACAGAAGGCGAACGCGTTCAACAAGCTGAAAGCCCAGCAGCTTCGCGGGTGGGCGCAAGTTCGCAATTCTGCTGCTCATGGCAAGTTTGACGAGTTTAGTCGGGATGACGTCGAGCTTATGGTAAAGGGCGTGACGAATTTTCTGGCTGACTATCTCTAGTCCTCGATGTACAATTGCGCTGTACAACTAAGAATCTCTGTGCCCTCTGCGCCCCCGCGCCCAAATCCCCCGCCACCTCACTCCTTGAGGAAACCCGCCGGCGGCTTGAGCGGCACGTCCAGGCGCTTGATGATGGCATCCACCTTATCATTGAGTTCAGCGAATTGTCGCTGGGACCACTCATGGTTCGCCGCGACCGTTTCATTCAGCCCCAATAGCGCCTCTTCGTACGTGTCGATTCTGTCCAGGATGTCGTCCTGTCCGTCACGCACGCTTTTATATTCCTTTTCGATCCGCTTCAGGCGTATGTCGGTCGTCGCCATGCTGCCTCCTTATGTTCACGCCCTGTATAAGGGGGCTGTGTCAGCCTGTCAAAATGCCTCTGTGCCCTCTGCGACTCTGTGGCAATCCCTCCAACCCGCGACCATACAGTCCCCACCCACACGTTAACACCCGCTACCCTGACCCCATCGCGCCTTAACAACCGAATACCGCGGGATGCCCCGCGCCCGTTTTTCCGAAAGCAGCGCTATACGGCGAAAAAAATATTTGGGATCGACATAAAAATCGCCACAAGACGCTGAAAACCGTTTCCACCCGGGAAACATTTTGCATTCCGGCAATCATCCGGCAGAATGCCTCTGTGCCCTCTGTGTGTCCTCGGTGTACTCTGTGGTGAAAAAAGAAAAGGCAACCCCCATGTCCCAAACCGCCAAACGCAGCCAGGACTTCTTCAGCGCCGAGGGCGTCAGCGGCCTCATCCGCCGCGCCTTCACCGCCGCCTCGGGCTACGAAGCCGCCGACATGTCCCGCCCGCTCATCGGCATCTGCAACACCTACAGCGAGCTCAACCACTGCAACAGCCACTTGCGCGCGGTCAGCGAAGCGGTCAAACGCGGCGTACTGCAAGCTGGCGGCTTCCCGCTCGAATTCCCCACTATCTCGCTGGGCGAGGTCTACCTCAGCCCGACCTCCATGCTCTGCCGTAACCTGGCCGCTATGGACACCGAGGAGATGATCCGCGGCAATCCGCTCAGCGGCGTCGTGCTGCTGACCAACTGCGACAAGACCACGCCCGCCGCGCTGATGGGGGCCGCCAGCGCCGACCTGCCGACCATCATGGTCAGCGGCGGGCCCATGCTCAACGGCCACTTCCAGGGCGAGATCCTGGGCGCTTGCACCGATTGCCGCCGTTACTCCGCCGAGTACCAAGCGGGCACGATCAGCGCCGAGACCTACCAGGGCGTCGAGAAGAATCTGGTGCGCAGCGCCGGCCACTGCATGGTCATGGGCACGGCTTCCACCATGAACTCGCTGATGGAGGCGCTGGGCATGGCGCTGCCAGGCAATGGCGCCATTCCCGCGTCAGACTCGCGGCGTCTGCAATTGGCGCAGGCCGCCGGGCGGCAGATCGTCCGCTTGGTCGAGGCCGATATCCGCCCCTCGCAGATTCTGACCGCCGATGCGTTTGACAATGCCATCACACTGCTGAACGCCGTCGGCGGCAGCACCAACGCCATCGTGCACCTGCCCGCGATCGCCGGCCGCGCCGGCGTCGACCTGCCGCTCTCGCGCTTTGACGAGATCAGCCGCCGCACGCCGCTGATCGCCAATATGCGCCCGACCGGCGAATACCAAATGGAGGACCTCTTCTACGCCGGCGGCATCCCGGCCGTGCTGAAGCAGCTGCTGCCTCTGCTGCATGGCGACGCCCTCACCGTGACCGGCCGGACGCTCGCGGAGAATGTCGCTGACGCCGTAGTCAGTAATAGTGATATCATCCGCTCGCTGGACGACCCGCTGCAGCCCGAGGGCGGCTTGAGCATCCTGCGCGGCAACCTGGCCCCCGATGGCGCGGTCATCAAACACGCCGCCGCCACGCCCGCCCTCTGCAATCATCGCGGCCCGGCCCTCGTTTTCAAAGATGCCGCTGATGTGGCGGCGCGCATTCACGATCCCGCGCTGGACGTCAGTCCCGATCATGTGCTGGTGCTGCAGAACGCCGGGCCCATCGGCGGCCCCGGCATGCCCGAAATCGGCAACCTGCCCATCCCGCAGAAGCTGCTGAAAGCGGGCGTACGCGATATGCTGCGCATCTCCGACGCCCGCATGAGCGGCACGTCATACGGCGCTATCGTCCTGCATATCGCGCCGGAAGCTGCGCTGGGCGGGCCGCTGGCGCTCGTGCGAGATGGCGATAAGATCGAGCTGAATGTGGCCGAGCGCCGTTTGCAGCTGCACGTCTCCGAGGCCGAGCTGGCGCAGCGCCGGGCCGAGTGGTCGCCGCCCCCGCCGGCCTACTCGCGCGGTTATGGCCAACTCTACCTGCGCAGCGTCAACCAGGCGCCGCAGGGCTGCGACTTCGATTTCCTGCGCGGACGCGACCCGGCCGGCCCCGTCTGGCAGCCGAAGTTTTAGCTGGGGAAGAGGCGCTGCAAATCCAGCGTGAAACCGGGCAAGACCTTCTCACCCGTCAAGCTGCCGTCTTGCGCGACAAACTCGCTGACGGGCTGTCCGTCGGCGTCCGCGCGCCACAGCTCGACGCCCGCCCGCTCCGGCAAAACGAGCCACACCAGTTCGGTTCCGTTTGCCAGGTAGACCGCGGCCTTGCGGCGCAGTTCAGCCAGCGAGTTGCTTGGGGATGATATTTCGACTGCCAAGTCCGGCATGCGGGGGACGAACTTCTCATGCGTGTCAGGCGGCGCAGCCTGCTTGCGCAGAAAGGCGACATCGGGCGCAAGCAGCGTGTGGCGATCATCAGCAGGATAATAGGCGGATTCGACAGTGCCTTCGCCCAAGTCATGCTCTTCGGCGTAGTTCAAAAGAAAGCGGAAGATCTGTCCTGCAAGTCGTCCATGCCTATATCCTGGCGCCATATCCCAGAACAGCTCCCCATCAATGAGATAATAATGCTTGAGTTCATTTTCCGGCAGCTGCGCAAGCCGCCAGACGTCGTCAACTGTGTAAAGCCGCTCCTGTATCGCCATGCTTGCCTCGCGACAATTTCTTATAGATGTCAATTATAGCGCAATCCTCGCCCCGCCGGCAGAAGGGTCGGGTGCGCCAATGCGTCATGCATTTCCTGCGCGACAAGGACCTGGCCGGCCCCGTCTGGCAGCTGAAGCGCTTGCCACAGACCGATTCAGCGCGATCGAGGGTTTTCTCTGTGCTCTCTGCGCCTCTGTGGTCTATCAAAAAAACGCCCATACCCAAACGGCGCCAGCAGCCCCGGCCGCCGCCCGCTGAGCGCCCACTCGGCCAGCAGACGCGCCACCGTAGGCGCGATCGCCCAGCCATGCCCCGACCAGCCCACGCCCACCAGCAGATTGTCCGCGCCGGGCAGCGCGTCGATGATAGGAATCCCGTCTATCGAGACCATCTCGGCGCGGTCGGTGCTGACCTCGTCCACCGCCAGGTCCGCCAGCGCCGGGTAGACCGCCACCGCTTCCAGCCGATTGCCCTCGACCTGTTCGGCGACCGGCTGGCCGCGCCCGGTCGTCTCGTCCCAGCGGCCGCGCCAGCCACCGGAGACCATGACGCGCCCGTCCGGCAGGGGCTTGATCGCCAGCGTGCGATGCGCGTGCCCGATGAGGCGCCTCATCGGCGGCGGGATGTCCGCACGCAGCGCCATCACCTGCGGCAGCATACGCCATATCGGCAGCTCTAGGCCCAGTTGCTCGGCGACAAATGCGCCGACATGCGCGTTGGACAGCAAGATGATGCGCTCGCCGACCGGCACGTCGACCGGGCTGCCGTCAATTTCTACGCTGAGGCTGACGACGCGCTCGCCCCGCCGCGCCATGCCTGTGACGCGGGCATTCTCCTGTATGACAGCGCCCTGCGCCCGCGCGGCCTGCGCCATCGAGCGCGTGGTGGCGCTGTGGTCGGCCACGCCGTCTTTGGGGCAATAAATCGCCGCGATCACATTTTCGCTCAGTTGTGGCTCCAGTTCGCGGGTTTGGGCCGCGTCCAGCAGACGCGATTCGACGCCCTGCTGATTCTGCAGCCAGACTTGCGCCGGCGCCCTCGCCAGGTCTTCTTCGCGCTCAATCAGTTGCAGGTGCCCCAAGCGCCGATAGCCGGTGAAGCCGCCGATCTGCTCATGCAGGGTAGGCCAGATATCATAGGCCAGCCGCATCAGGGGCAGTTCGCGCAGATCGCGTCCGTTGGCGCGCACGCCGCGTTCGCCCAAGCCGCCGGATGCGCCGCTGGCGATGGTCTTCGCCTCCAGCAGCTGCACATCGGCACCGCGTTTCGCCAGCTCCCAGGCGACCGCGCAGCCATAAATCCCGCCGCCGACGATTATGTAGTCCGTCATATGTTGAGCCTTTGCGTTTCTACGCACGGTACAGGGATTTTAACCACCGAGGATACAGAGAAAATATGAGAGGATACCGGGAAATATGGAGATAGGCCGAGTCAAGGATAGTCGGCGCCTTCGCCAATTCTGTCTTTGGGCTAAGCATGATGCTTTTCCTCTGTGTCCTCTATCTAACTCGGTGTACTCGGTGGCAACGATGTCGAAACTTCGCCTAAGCCGAGCGAGCGGGGGCTGAATCACAGTACCGGACAAGCCTTACAGATTCTGATTGCCTTCGCGAGGGAAAGCCTACGCGTCCAGCTCGCCGTCGGGCAGCCCGGCTGGCAGCGCCGCCGGCTGATTGAGCCTGCTCTTGATGGTGACATGCTGGCCCAGCGCCGCCGCTTCTTCCAGCGACAGCATGATATCCAGCACATGGAATGCCAGGTCGCCGCTGGCGCGATGCGGCCGCCCGGACTGGATGGCGTAAGCCATATCGGCCACGCCCGCCCCGCGACCGATCGAGCTGGAATGCGCCTTGGCGACATCCGCCCAATCGCGCGACCCGCCTTGGACCACGCGCACGACGCCGTCAAAGTTATTGGGGTCCGGCGCGCTGAGCGAGCCGTCCTCGCCGTGGACTTCGATCCAGGGCAGATGATGCCCCCAGACATCGAAGCTGGTGATGACGCTGGCGATGGCGCCGCTTTCGAATTCCAGCGTGCCGGCGATATGCGTGTTGACTTCGACCGGCAGGACTTGGCCCATCAGCGCCTCGCTGGTGGCGATGCGTTCGGGGAAGGTCCTGCGCGCCGAGGCGGCGACCCGCGCCACCGGCCCCATCAAATTGACCAGGGCAGTCAAATAATAGGGGCCCATGTCGAAAAGCGGTCCAGCGCCCTCCAGGTAGAAGATGCCCGGGTTGGGATGCCAACTTTCCGGGCCGTGCGCCATGAAGAAAGCGGTCGCGGCCACTGGCTTGCCGATGACGCCGTCGTCGATGGCTTTTCGCGCCGTCTGCAAGCCGCCGCCGAGGAAGGTGTCCGGCGCGCAGCCCACGCGCAGGCCCGCCACCGCCGCGGCCTGGATGACGCTTTCGCCGTCAGCGCGGTTGATCGCCAGCGGCTTTTCGCTGTAGACATGTTTGCCCGCTTCGATGATTTTGAGCGAGATCTCGGCGTGCGCCGCCGGGATGGTCAGATTGACCACGATGTCGATATCAGCGCGCGCCAGCAGGTCGTCCACACTATAAGCGGCGATGCCGTGCTCGGCGGCGAAGGCCCGGGCGCGGTCAGCCAGGATATCGGCGCAGGCGACGATCTTGATTACGTCAAATGGCGCGCAGCCGCGGATATATGCCGGCGCGATATTGCCGACGCCGATGATTCCAACATGTAGTGTCTGCACGGTAGCTCCTTTGGTCAGCTGCTGCTTGGCAACGGGCGACTCTCTACGGTTTCCGTCATCCATGTGGGCGAGCCAAGGCTCGCCCCTACAGAAATCATTGTTAAGGGCGAATTGTCTAGGCATCCAGCACGCCGTCAGCCAAGCCGGCAGGCAGCGCTGCAGGCTGATCAAGCGTGCTTTTGATATCGATATGCCGCCCTTGCTCCGCCGATTCATCCAGCGCCTGCATGATATCCAAGACATGGAAAGCCAGATCGCCGCTGGCGCGATGCGGGCGGCCCGACTGAATCGCATAAGCCATATCGGCTACGCCGGCCCCGCGCCCGATATTGGTGGAATGCGTTAACGGAATGTCGATCCAGTCGCTGGCGCCGCCCTTGAGCAGCCGCACGTCGCCGTCGAAGCGATTGGGATCCGGCGCGCTGAGCGAACCCTTTTCACCGTGAATCTCGATCTCGGGCAAGTGATTGCCCCAGACATCGAAACTCAATATGACCGTGGCGATGGCGCCGCTCTCAAATTCGAGCGTGCCGGCGACATGGGTGTTGACCTCGACCGGCAAGACCTGCCCCATCAGCGCTTCGCTGGTGGCGATTCGCTCTGGGAAAGTCCGCTGCGCCGCGCTGGACACTCGCGCCACTGGTCCCATTAGATTGACGAGGGCGGTCAAATAGTAAGGTCCCATATCGAAGTGAGGTCCGCCGCCCTTGAGATAGTAGAAGCCGGCATTGGGGTGCCAGCGCTCGTGGCCGCGGCTCAGCCAGAAAGCCGTGGCCGCCGCCGGTTTGCCGATCAGGCCATCGTCGATGACTTTGCGCGCGGTCTGGCCGCCGCCGCCCAGGAAGGTATCAGGAGCGCAGCCGATGCGCAGTCCGGCCGCCTGGGCCGCGCTGACGACTCGCGCGCCGTCGTCGCGGTCGACGGCCAAGGGCTTTTCGCAATATACATGCTTGCCGGCTTCGATGATCTGCAGCGAGACCTCGGCATGCGCGAGCGGGATGGTTAAGTTGATGACGATGTCGATATCGTCGCGGGCCAACAGGTCGTCCACGCTATAGGCGGCGAGGCCGTGCTCGGCGGCGAAGGCCCCGGCGCGGTCGGTCATGATATCCGCGCAGGCTGTGAGCTCAATCGCGTCGAATGGCGCGCAGCCGCGGATATAAGCCGGCGCGATATTGCCGGTTCCGATGATGCCAACTTTTAGCGTTTGCATGTGCGCTCCCGTAGGTCGATCCGGTTTGGAAGGCGAACTAAGGCTCGCCCCTACAGATTCGCGCGTTGATTGCGGGCGAGCGGAAAGTTCGTCGCTAGGACATGAACTCCGGGATATTGCCGCGCACCATAGGCGGGTTGGAGACCGGCTTGGCCCAATTGATGCCATTGGCGATCACCTGGTGGATGATAGGCATGTGATAAATGGGGTAGGTTTCGTGCCCGGGGCGGAAGTAGAAGATCTTGCCCTGCCCGCGCTGATAGCAGCAGCCGCTGCGGAAGACCTCGCCGCCTTCGAACCAGCTGATGAAGACCAAGGTGTCGGGCGGCGGGATGTCAAAGTGCTCGCCATACATCTCGGCTTCTTCCAATTCGATATATTCGGGCAGGCCATCACAGATCGGGTGCGAGGGATCGACCACCCAGATGCGTTCTTTCTCGTCAGCTTCGCGCCATTTCAACATGCAGCCGGTGCCCATCAGGCGGCGGAAAATCTTCGACAAATGCCCCGAATGCAGCACGATCAGCCCCATGCCGTTCAGCACGCGCTCCTGCACGCGGTCGACGATCTCGTCGCTGACTTCGTGATGCGCCATGTGGCCCCACCAGGCGAGCACATCGGTGTTGTCCAGGACTTCTTGTGTCAGCCCGTGCTCCGGCTCGTCCAGGGTGGCGGTCTTGATGTCGAAGCCGTAGGGCGCCAACCCCTGCGCCAGCGCGCCGTGGATGCCCTCAGGATAAACGGACGCCACCTGCTCGTCGCGTTTTTCGTGTCTGTATTCGTGCCAAATGGTCACACGCAATGCGCTCATCGTATTCCTCTCGCAACCAGTCGATTTCAACAGCCCCGAATTATGCCCCGCTGGCAAACGATTTACAATTGAAATCTGCTGATGTAGTGGATGTGATTTCGTACAGCCGTGGAGTTACGCGGCTCAGTTCGCCTGCGCGATCTCGCCTTAGGCTATTTCATCCGGCTCAAACTGCACTTTGCTGTAGATGAAATCGAGCGGAATTTCGTCGTCGAGGGAGGCGATGCGCAGGCTGGATTCCAGCCCGGTGCATGTGCTGTAAGCCCATTCGTCGCCCGAGCGCGTATAGGCTTCGATCAGAGGCTTGTCCTGTGAAACCAGGAAATACCCCTCTAGAGAAGGAATTTTCAAGTATTGCTCAAGCTTGCGCGTGCGGTCGATCTTTTCTGTGGAAGGTGACGAGACTTCAAACAGCAGCGTGGGATTCTCCAAGGGACCTGACTTGGCGCCGCCGTGGAATACGGGCTCAGCGCATACAACCGTGACATCGGGGTAGGTATATGTGGCGAGGGCGTCGACCATTACCTGCATCCCGGCATACACGTCGCCATCTCGGTCCATTAGCGCAAAGTAAAACCAACTGACAAGCGCGGCAATTATAATTTCGTGTGTACGACTGCCACCTGCCACGGGGTATATCCTGTTGTCTATGAGCTCATTTTTATAAGGCTGCTCGTTTTCCCAGAGCAGGAACTCTTCCGCGCTCATCAGGCGTTCCGCTGTTTCCGTCGCCATCATTCGCTCCAAAGGCTTTGTCTATACCTCAATAGAGTAACACATCCGAGCAAGGATTTGCCGTAATCGCCTAAGCCTGCGCGAAGCTTACGCGACGATAGATCTCGCTGAGCGGAATCTCGCAGTCGAGCGCCGGGATGACAAGATCGGCTTCAAGCCCGGCGAACGATTCGCATAGCCACTCGTCGCCGGTGCGTTGGTGAGCTTCAATCAGCGGTTTGTCTTGCGCGACGAGGTAGTAAGCGCTTACAGACGGGATTTGCAGGTACAACTCACGCTTGCGATTGCGGTCGATCGATTCCGTCGATGGCGAGTAGATTTCGATAATGTGGGTCGGGTTGTCGAATGTATGCTGATTGAAGCGGCAACTCATATTCGGCTCGCCGCGAACGATGGTCATGTCCGGATAGACGAAGGTTGAATTGCGGTCAACTTCAAGGCACATCCGGCTGCCGAGCAGCTCATAGCCTTGTTCTTCAACCAGGGGATGCAAGGCTAACATCAAGTTGACGCTGATTTGATTGTGTTGAGCGTTCGCGCCGCACATGATCCAGACGCGATTGTCTATGAGTTCATTCTTGTATTCTTGCTGGCTCTCCCTGGCAAGATACTCGTCCGCGTTCCATAGTCTATCGGGCGAATAAGGTTTCACCAGCATACTGAGGCGCCTCCAACCCTTGAGGTGACAGAAGCATCGTCCATTCTATTCGTTCCCAGCCTGTCCCACTACATCCGCGCTTCTATGCCCGCCATTGCTTCCAGCGCCTTGATAATGCTGTGATTGCCATCGCCGCCCATGCCCTGCGCTTGCAGCGTGCGATAGAGATTGAAGCAGAGCGCGGTGGCGATCACCGGGATGCCCATTTCATCAGCCGCGCCCAGCACCAGGCGCAGATCCTTCTGCTGCAAATCGATGGAGAAGCCCGGCTCCCAGTAATCGTTGATGACCTGCGGCCCGCGGTTGGCCAACATCCAGCTGCCGGCCGCGCCGCCTGTCACCGCTTGCAGCATCTTGTCCAGGTCGACGCCGCCCGCCTGCGCGAAAAGCAGCGCTTCGCTGGCCGCCAGCATATTCACGACGCAAAGGATCTGATTTGACAGTTTGACCGTTTGGCCGGCGCCACTCTCGCCGACATGGGTGATGGTGCTGCCCATCGCTTCGAAGCAGGGCGTCGCGCGCTGCACATCGTCCGCGCCCCCGCCGATCATGATGCTGAGCGTGCCATTGGTCGCGCCCTCGCTGCCGCCGCTGATAGGCGCGTCCAGCATGGCCACGCCCTTGGCCTTAAGCTGCGCCGCCATCTCGACCGTGTTGACCGGATTGATCGTGCTCATGTCGATGACCAGGTCGCCGGCCGAGGCGCCGTGGATGACGCCCTCATCGCCCAGGATCACGGCTTCGACATCAGGCGTGTCGCTGACGCAGATGATGATGATGTCGCTGCTCTCGGCGACGGCGCGGGGCGAATCGGCGGCCGTTGCGCCCCTGGCCACGAAGGGCTCCATGCGGCTGGCAGTGCGGTTCCAGACGGTCAGGTCGAAGCCGGCTTTCATGAGATTGTCG
>LXNI01002711.1_pt1 | contig 11621 bp, 11 predicted proteins | sample 809091 | NCBI WGS metagenome assembly LXNI01 (sample SAMN04870527, study PRJNA318959) | sponge metagenome | biome: 01000161; feature: marine sponge reef; material: water | host: Sarcotragus foetidus | place: Greece: Milos, Mediterranean Sea | collected 2013-05-29 | depth 5-7 m | reverse complement strand
TCCAGCGCGTGCAGATCGGAGATGCGTCCGGTGCCGATGAAGCCAACCCGCAATTCGCTCACGCATCGCCTCCATCGGACGCCTGGTCTTCATGGCGATAGGCCAGACGGTCGCTCAGCGCCTGGCCGACCCTGGACACGACCAGGGCCAGATCGTGAATTCGCGACAGGGTCAGGCGCGCGCCGGGTCCGGAGATACCGATCGCACCGACCAGTTCGCCATCCAGGCCGTAAAGCGGCACGGCGACGCAGCGCACGTCGTAGCTGAATTCCTCGTCGTCGATGGCGTAGCCCTGGCGGCGCGCCTGCTCAAGATGCATGCGCAGGGTGTCGGCATCGGTGATGGTGCGCGGCGTAAAACGCTCCAGTTGCTCCGGCAGGCGATTGTCGCCAAAGGCCAGCAGGACCTTGCCCAGCGCCGTGCTGTGCAACGGCGCCAGCGTCCCCACGCCGGTGGAGACGCGCAGCGAGGCCGTGGCCTCGACCTGGTCCAGATACAGCACCTGGTCGCTGGCGCGGACGGCAATGTGCGCGCATTCCTGGGTCTGCGCCACCAGTTCGCGCAGGTAGGGCCGCGCCTGGTCGCGCAGCGGCGTGCGGTTGAGCAGGCTCTGGCCCAGGCGGACCAGACGGGGACCGAGGGTGTAGCGACGGGTCTCGCTGGACTGCTCCACGTAGCCGTAAATGGCCAGGGTCTTCATGATGCGCGAGGCGGTACTCTTGTCGATATCGATGCGCCGCGCGAGCCTGGTCACGCCCATGCCGTCCGTCTCCGCCTCAAGAATATCAAGGGCGCGCAGACCTCTGGCGAGGGACTGGATTTCGGACATGACGACTGTCCTCCGGGGTGTCGTATGTTGGGAATTGTACAATCCAGGTTGGAATACGTCAACAATCGCAAAAATCCCTGCGGATTCCTTGACAATCGATAAACCGGGTTGTATCCTGTGCAATTGTACCGGCCAGAGGCCGCGCCGCCACGAGGGAGCGTGGACCACAGGCCAAATTAACAGATGGTTGCGAAAGGAATATGGACATGACCCGTTTGCACCGTGCTCTTGTTCTCTTGCTGGTGCCGCTGCTGATATTTGGCGCGGTTGCCTCCGTCGTCGCCCAGGAGGAGGTCAACATCTCGCACTACTTCGGCGGCGAGTTGAACCTGGAGAATCTCAATACCGTGATGGCCAACTTCACCGATGCCAGCGGCATCTCTGTTGTGGACAGCCCCATCGGCCATGAGGACTTCAAGGCCGGCATCCTCGCAGGCGTCGCCAGCGGCGTGTTGCCGGATGTCTTCTCCTACTGGGCAGGCGCGCGCGTACAGTTCGTGGTCGACGCCGGCGCCCTGCAACCCATCGACGCCATGTGGGACGCTGCCGGTCTGGATGACGTGGTGCCGGCCGGTGTGGCCGACGCCGCCACGCTCTACAACGGCGAGCGCTACTTCGTGCCCTTCAACATCCACTACGCCGCCTTCTTCTACAATCCGAAGGTCTGGGCCGAGGCGGGCATCGAGGTGCCCGACAGCTGGGACGGCCTGATGGACGCTTTCGCCGAGTTCGAGATGCAGGGCATCGACCCGATCGCGCTCGGCTCCAAGTTCCGCTGGCCGGGGCAGTTCTGGTTTGACTACCTGCTGCTGCGCACCGCCGGGCCGGAATATCGTGCCGCGCTGATGGCCGGTGACGCCTCCTACGAGGACGCCGAAGTCGTGCGCGCCATGGAGATGTGGCAGGAACTGATCGACGCCGGTTACTTCGTCGATGGCGCCAACGCCTACGACTGGGTCGACGCGGCGGACCAGGTCGCCAACGGCCAGGCAGCCGTCACCCTGATGGGCACCTGGATCGGCGGCTACTGGAAGGGCCAGGAGCTCGTCCCCGGTGAAGACTACGACTTCTTCGACTTCCCTGAAATCGACATGGTGCCGCAGGCCGGCGTCGGACCGATTGACGGCTGGGTGATGACGGCCGGCGCGGACGCCGAAAGCGCCGGCGCGCTGCTCGAGTACCTCGTCAACGACGTCGACACGCAGACCCTGTGGAACACCAGCTACGGCTCGATCTCGCCCAACGTCAACGTCGACCCGATGGCCTATGACGTGGTCGCCGCCAAGGCGGGCGCCAGCATCGCCAACGCCGCGGTCTACGCCTTCAACTACGACCTGGCCACGACCCCGCCGGTGGCGGAGTGCGGCCTCGACATGTTCTCGGCCTTCATGGACGACTCCAGCGACATCGCCGGCACCCTGGCGACGACCCAGGCCTGCGCTGAAGAAGGCTTCATGCAGTAGAGGCAGGCAAGCAATCCTTGCGTTCGTTCGCGCGGACGCCACACCAGGCGGGGCATGCAGGCTGTGCCCCGCCTGAACTTTTTCAACCGGTCAGGACGCGACCACTCACCTGCGTTACGATAATTGCATGAAGCTCTCGCTCAAGACCTCCCAACGACTCTGGACTTTCGCCTTTCTCGTCGTCCCGCTCAGCCTCTACTTCGTGGTGGTCATCGGCCCGCTGCTGGCGACCGCCTGGCTCAGCCTGACGAACTACACCTTCAGCGCCTTCGCCTCGCCGGAATTCGCAGGGCTGGTCAACTACCAGCGACTGACGGGCGACGATTACTTCCATACCTCCCTTTACAACACGCTGATCTGGATGGTGGCGGCGCTGATCCTGCCCACCGGCGGCGGTCTGATTCTGGCGCTGCTGCTGCACGGGCGCGTGCGCGGCGCCAACGTGTTCAAGTCGCTTTTCTACCTGCCGATCACCATCTCGATGATCGTCATCGCCCAGACCTGGCAGTGGATGTACCAGCCGGACTGGGGCCTGCTCAATACCCTGCTGAAGACGATCGGCGTGGAGAAGTGGAAGGTCTTCTGGCTCAGCACGCGCGGCCTGGCGCTGGGGGCCATCATATTCGCCTGGTCCTGGCAACAGGTGGGCCTTTCGATGGTCATCTTCCTCGCCGGCCTGACTTCCCTGCCGGGAGAGATGCTGGAGGCGGCGCAAATCGACGGCGCCAACTACCGGCAGTCGCTGCGGCGCATCGTGATCCCCCTGCTGTTGCCTTCCAGCGTGGTGGTCATCGCACTGGCGGTGATCAACTCGCTGCGCAGCTTCGACCTCGTCTGGGTGCTCAACGAGGGCGGTTCGGGCTCCTCCACGCTGGCCGTGCAGATGTACCGCGAGACCTTCAAGTCGCTGCGCGCGGGCTACGGCAGCGCGGTCTCGATGGTGCTCTTCGCCATCGCCGCCGTCATCATCGTCATCTACTTCCGCCGCGTGCGCCGGCTGGAACACCTCTATGACTGAGCTGGCGCGCGCCAACGTCGCAGTAAGGGAACGCGAGCGCGCCCAACACTGGAGCCGCCGGGCCCTCTACGTCGCGTTGATCGCGCTGGTCGTGGTCTACTCCGTGCCGACCTTCGGCGTGCTGCTCAGCTCCGTCCAGCGGGACCGCGAAATCTCGCGCCACGGTCTCTGGCGCATCCCGGACGAGATCACGCTGGAGAACTACGAGCGCGCCCTCGGCGGCACCAACGTGCCCAACTACCTGCTTAACTCGGTGATCGTCACCGTGACGGCGACGGCCGTCTCGATCGCTTTCGGCGTGCTGACCGGCTACGTCTTCAGCCGTCTCGCCTTCCGCGGCAGCGAAATTCTCTACCTGATCGTGGTGGCCGGCCTCTTCTTCCCGCCGCAGATCGTAATCATCCCCCTGCAACAGCTTTTCAGCCGCACACCCATCAACGACACGATTCTGGTGCTCATCGTGGTGCACGTGGCCTTCGGCCTGCCCATCACCACCATGCTGCTGCGCAATTTCTTCTCGACCATCCCCGGCGCGCTGCGCGAGGCGGCCATCATCGACGGCGCCAACGAGGGGCAGATCCTGCTGCGCGTGATGGTGCCACTGGTGTTGCCGGCCCTGGCCGTGCTGGCCACGCTGCAATTCACCTGGATCTGGAATGATTTCCTCTGGCCCTTCATCCTGATCAAGAACGACGCGGCGCGCACCATCATGGCCGGCATCGTGCTGCTGAAAGGCCCCTATGACAAGGCATGGGGTCTGCAGGGCGCGCTCTCGGTGATCGCCAGCCTGCCGACCCTGTTGATCTTCCTCTTCTTCCAGCGCTACTTCATCCGCGGCCTGACCTTCGGCGCTGTGAAGGGGTAGCCAAAGGCTAAATGACCATGAAGCAAATGCTGTTCGATGATGCTCGTATCCGATGGTCAGACTTCCGGCATGGATTGCTCAGCGCGTTCGGTCTGCATCGTTATGACAACAGATTCCAACTCCTGAGCGAGCGGATGGCAAAACCAACCTGGGAAGTTGTGGGTGAAGCACTTGCGGACGCCATGAATGACTATGGTGCCGGCATCCTCAAGAATGACCCGGGTGCGAGACTCCCGCAGAGAGCCAGGCCTGTTGCCGGGTCATTGCCCGATCCTGCAATCCTTGGCCACTACGAGCGCGAATGGCCCGGCAGTGCCGACCAGATCCTTACGATGGCCGAGACCCGGCTCCATCAGCACAACACAAAACTGGCTGCAGGACAAAATCATTTCCAGCGGGCGATCACACTCGGGGTCATCGCTGGCACGGCCATCTTGCTTGCTGTCCTGATTATCGGCTTCCTGCTCGCCAGTAAGGGACACTGGCTCCCGGGCATGGCAGGTATCTTGCTGGTCGCCGCGGTCTCTGCTGTGCAGTTCCGGGTCGCATCGGGCAGGTAACTGTCCTGCACAGACGACAGAAACACCACAAAGCCAAAGTGGCCCACTCCCGACCTGACGCAAACGTCCCTCGCACACACAGCCGCGCCCGCCAGTGATTCGGGTGTCCTGACTGCCGACAGTTCAGAAAAAGTGCGTCCGCCACGGTTTCTGTGCTAGAATCGTGCTGACTGAACCGTTTTCTCAGGAGCACCACTGGATGGCTTCCCCGGTCAGGCTGGTCAGGTCTTCTTCGACCAGGAACGTAACGAAGTCTCTTGTTGAGAAGTTCAGTCGCCTCTTTGCCGCAGCCAGAGATGAAGTATTCGAAGATGGCATGGACTCAGCCTTTTCACGCCAACTGGCTGAATTGGTTGAGGAATACAACGACCAGGCGATCAAATTTGCTTCAGAGTACCTTGGCAGCGAGGAGTTCGACGAGGAAGTCGCCGCTGAAACGCTACGCCAACTGGGACACAGCAGGCACGAACCCACTTACCGCTCGAGGCTGAATCTGCTCGTGCATGGTTTGTCCAGCGAGTCAGCGATGGTGCGGGACGGTGCCATCCTTGGCCTGGCATCCATGGATGACCCAGGCGTGATTCCAGAGGTCAAAGAGGCTGTCAAACGCGAGAAGGACCCCGAACTTCGTGACGACATGCATGCTGTTCTGGAGCAGCTTCGTACAACCCTGACCGAGGCTTGATGCCCGGTGCCGTTTGTCCTGCGCAAAATCAGGCGTAGAAGATGGCGTCGCGATCCACAGACTGGCAGGTTATCTGACAGCGGACTACAAAGCGCACGCAGGGACCTTTGCCTCCCAGGCGAGAATTTGTCCGTATATTTGGTAAACGACGACAAATCCAATCTGGAACGAATAATCACTGCTCTGGCAGCAAACAGTAATTCCCTTGATGCCACAGATTACATCATGATGGATATCAACGAACTCGATGTTCTTGAACTTAAGGGTGTGGAAACTCCAGGACAAACGCCAGATAGTGAAGTAAACACCTGGCACATGGATTTGCTGAATCTAGGCGACAGTAATCTTGACAGTCTGGCACATGCTTTCCGGGACAAAGGGGAAAGTGACAGGTTCTACAAGAAAGACTTGAGACTGATGATTGCAGAGGCAATTCGCGTCGGCAACATTGATCAGGACCTGGACAAGTTTCAGGCAGGTGCCAGGTTCTGGAGATAGCCAAATGCTGGCCTGCGGCTCAATTCAGAGACTCCAGGCCCGGCTCACTCCCGCACTCACATCCCATCTTGATGTAAACTCTCCCGTCTGACCCACACCCCAATCTGGAGCGCCCATGAAGCTGCTGGTGACCGGCGGCGCAGGCTACATCGGCAGCCACGTGACCCACCTGCTGGTCGCGCGCGGCGACGAGGTCACGGTCTGCGACAACCTCGTCAACGGCCATCGCGCGGCCGTGCATCCGGGCGCCCGCTTCATTCAGGGCGACCTGCTGCACGCGGACACCCTGCGCGCGCTTTTTGACGGCCGGCGTTACGACGGCATCCTGCACTTCGCCGCCTATACCCTCGTCAACGAAAGCATGGAACGGCCCTGGCGCTACCTGCGCGACAACGTGCTGGCCGGCGGCAACCTGCTGCAGGCCGCGGCGGAGCACGACGTCCCGCGCTTCATCCTCTCCTCCACCGCCAACCTCTACGAGGAGCCGCAACGTCTGCCCATCAGCGAGGACGAGCCGGTGCAGCCTGGCAGCCCCTACGGCGAGGGCAAGCACATGATCGAGCGAATGCTCAGCTGGATGAACCGCCTGCAGGGCATGGCCGGCTGCAGCCTGCGCTACTTCAACGCCGCCGGCGCCCATCCGCAGGGCCACATCGGCGAGGACCACCGGCCGGAGACCCATCTGATTCCTCTGGTGCTGCAGGTGGCCCTCGGCCAGCGCGATGAAATCACCGTCTTCGGCGACGACTACGCCACGCCGGACGGCAGTTGCATCCGCGACTACATCCACGTGATGGACCTCGCCGCGGCCCACATCCTCGCGCTCGACGCCCTGGCCGGGGGCGAGTTGCGCGCCTGCAACCTCGGCAGCGGCCACGGCTACTCCGTGCTGGAGGTGCTGGCGAGCGCGCGCCAGATCACCGGCCACGCGATACCCGCCCGCATCGGGCCGCGTCGCGCCGGCGACCCCGCCCGCCTGGTGGCCGACAACAGGTCCCTGCGGGACTGGCTGGGCTGGCAGCCGCAGCACACGGCGCTGCATCCCATCATCGCCAGCGCCTGGAACTGGCATCGCCAACACCCCCGCGGATACCCGGAGTAAACGCCATGGCCATCAGCCTGCAGCATGCCACCGGCGTGCTTCCTGGCAGGTTGCAATTCGGTCCGCTTTCCCATAGATTCGCGGGGCCCGCTCGACACAGGCTTGTCCCTGTGCCGATGCAACAACCGGCGGGTCAGCCAACAAGTCTGAAGCTGTAACGGTCAATGAGTAACGTCAGTTCTTTCGCACCCGCCAACGCGGGTTTCCGCCACGCCCTGCGCCATGCGCTGCGACCGGCGATTCTTGCGCGCAGCCTGGCGGCCAGCGCCATCATGTGGCTGATCATGGCGAGCGTGAGCCCCTCCTATCCCAGCCTGATTTTCCAGGGCGAACTGGCCGCTTACTTTGCGGCGGGACTGGGGATCGCACTGACGAGCAACATCGTCGTCGTCGTGGTCACCTCGCTCTTCAGTTCGGACCACACGACCATATCCCAGCCGCAGAGCACGGCGGCCATCTTCCACGGCCTGATTGTCGGCGCGGTGGTTGCCGCCGCGCCCCCTGACACGCCGCCGGAGACCCTGTTTGCGCTGGCGGTATGGAGCGTGGTGCTTTCCTCCATCCTTGCCGGTGGCATCGTGCTGCTGCTGGGGATGCTGCATGCCGGCAGACTGATTCGCTACGTCCCTTTTCCCATCATTGGCGGCTACATGGCGGGCCTGGGATGGATCTTGCTGCAGGCCGGTTTCAAGGTCTCCGTTGGTCTCCGGGTCAGCGTCGAGGCATTGCCAGTCCTCACGACGGGCGATGTTTTCCTGCGCTGGCTGCCGGCATTTGTCTTCGGGGCGGTCGTGCTGGGGCTGCAGACCCGAAGCAGGAGCGTATTCATCGTGCCGGGCGCAGTGATCGCCTCACTGGTCCTGTTCAATCTGGCCGCTCTCCTCGCCGGCAGCAATGTGGATGGCCTGATTGAAGCGGGATGGCTTCTGCCCCGCGTGCCGGACACCATCCACTGGCAATTGCCGGACATCTCCGCCCTCGGCCACCTAAGCCCGCAAATGGTCCTCGCAAGCCTCGGCGGCATCGCGACCCTGGTCGTCGTCTGTACGCTTGAGCTCTTTTTCAGGGTCAGCGGGCAGGAACTGGTCATCAACCGGGAGCTGGATTTCAACCGAGAATTCGTCGTCAATGGCGCGGCCAATGTCGCCTCCGGCGCAGTGGGTGGCGGTATCGCGGGTTATCCGATCCCATCGTATCCCCTGCTGATAGAAAACGTGGGCGCCTACGGTCGGCTGGCCGGCATCATGCTGGCGCTGATGTACGGGCTGACCATGCTCTTCGGCGGCGGCGTCTACACGCTTGTTCCCCGCTTTCTGCCGGCCGGCCTGTTGATGTACTTCGGTTTGCGCTACATGAAGGAATGGCTGATTGACAGCCGCTCCTTTTTGCCGCCCAGGGACTACCTCATTGTCGGCATCATTGCGCTGGCCACCGCGCTGATTGGCTTCCTGCCAGGAATCGCCATCGGCCTGTTCATGGCGATCGCGTTCTTTGTGCTGGAATACAGCCGCCTGGACATCATCAAGCAGGAGTTTTCCGCCAGCAGCCATCGCAGCAATCTCGAACGCTCTTTCGCGCAGAACCGTTTGTTGCAGGCGGAGGGCAGGAAGGTTCTGGTCTTTCGCCTGCAGGGATTCGTGTTCTTCGGCACCACCTACCGCTTTTACGAACATGTCAAGTCGGAGATTATGGATGAAGCCTTCGAGCCGCTGCGCTTCCTCATTCTCGACTTTCAGTCGGTGAGCGGCATTGACGTTTCCACGGTCCATGACTTCCGAAAACTGAAACAGCTGGCTGACAAAAGCGACGTCGAATTGCTGATATGCAATCCGCTGCCGCAATTGCGTCCCCTGCTGACAGAAATTGCAGTCGCGCCGCATCGCGCCGGAGAGTCGCTGCTGTTCAACGACCTGGACCATGCGCTGGAGTGGTGCGAGAACATATTGCTGGAAGAAGCCGGTCTGCTGGATGCCGGCCACGTCACGGTCGAGGAGCAACTTGCGCACCACACGGCGATCAGCGCCAGCGACGTCGACGCGCTGCACCGCTATTTCGAACGCATGGAGACCCGGGTTGGCGACGCTGTCTTCAAACCGGGTGACGACCCGGACGCCTTTTACTTCATCGAATCCGGTCGCGTCGACATTCTCCTGCAGGGGGAAGATGGACAGGAGCTGCGACTGCGCAGCATGACGGCCGGCACCATCGTCGGCGAGGTGGGCTTCTATCTGAACAAGGTCCGTTCGGTTTCGGTCATCGCAAGCGAAGCCGGCGTTCTGCACCGCCTGGACCAAAGGGCCCTGCGGCGGATGGAAGGGGAACGCCCCAAAATCGCGGCGGCGATTCAGGTGTTGATCACCCGCGTACTCTCTGACCGGCTTACCAACAGCAACCGCCTGATCCAGGAACTGATGGGCTGACGGCCTCTCCCCTGCGTCCCGACTCCCGGAGCGAGGCAGAGCGGCGGCGCCAGCGTAGCACCGGCAGCATGTTCGGCATCATGCAACATCCCTTTTTCGCCGACATCATCACCTGCCGACCGGGGCTGCACGCGCCGGCGACGCGGCGGCAGCGCGATGAACAAGCCAACCATGGCCTTTTTGACAGGCTCTTCGATTCCAGACATGTTTTCAGATGCCATGCCAGGACAATCCAAAGCCGGCCAGCACCTTGTTCCCGCTGATCACCACGCTACGTAACGAGTGTTTTGCATTTCCTGCGGCCAAATTGATATGCTGTGGTCAAATTGAGACAGGAATCTTCAAAATGACCAGCGTTTTGGATCGATCCTCAAATGAGTCCTCAAGTTCTCTGATGTTGCGGGGGGTTGTCGCCCTGCTTGTCGCGCTGATTTTGCTTGTCGTGCCCGGGATTACCTTAATGACCGGCGCACTGAGCCTTGTAATCCTCTTCGGCATATACTTGCTGATTGATGGAGTTTCGACGATCTACAGTTCCTTCAGGAAACGCGAGGGGCACTGGCTCCTGAAGCTGCTGGTCGGCGCGGCAAGCACGATCGCCGGTGTGGCTGTCCTTGCCCATCCGATCTTCTTTGGCAGCTTGACGCTCCTGATCCTGGTACATGTTGTGGCCATCAGGTCCATCGTCGTCGGCGTGCTGGAGCTGGCAAGCGCCTGGCGGTCGCGCGACGACATGGATAGCGTTGGGCTGTTGAGCGTCAGTGGTTTCGTATCGCTGGTATTCGGCCTGATCCTGTTGACGCGCACCTTTGAGACTCTTGCGACGCTGCTTCTGATTTTGCCATTCTACCTGATGGTCGCCGGCGCAATGCAGGTTGCCCTTGGCCTTGACGTGCGTCTTCGGTCGAAGGAAGTTGCGCGATCCTGAACAACTGTCAACCAATCGGCGAGCGGAGCGTTGCTTCGCAACCGGGCGCCGGGCCTGCACCAAACTTTTGCCGGCCATGATCGCTCCAGAACGGGTAGAGCGCCTGGGCGCCGCCTGAGCGCCGCCGGGCGCCGCGACTTCAGGGCAAACAGTCCGGCGCATTCGCCCCGCGTCCTGAGCCTGGAGTGAAGCGCGCCTTGAAGTACGACGGGCAGGACAAGGCAGAGCGGCGGCACCAGTTCACGACCGGCATCATGCAACGTCCCTGTTTTGCCGACATCATCACCTGCCGACCGGCGCCGGACGCGCCGGCGAGGCCTGAGACATGTGCTCAAGCGGGCAAGGGGTCAGCCGGTGACTGACCCCTGCAGGTTCCGTCTTCCAGACATTGGGTCCCGTTACAGATCCTCGCATTGGGGGGGCAAGGGGAGGTCTTCGGCTTTGATGGCTTCACAAAATTCTTCTCGCGTCGGAGGCCGGATGATCACACCGTCATAGTGATATGTTCTTTTTCCGGTTTGGGGATCCGTTGTTATTTTCACAGGACCGGTATTCCCTGTCGCTCTCGCAGAGGCCCTCTGTTGCTGCTGGAATTGCGGCCATTGCGCTTGCCATTGTGAATGCGAATCGCATTGATCATTCTGGTATGCCCAGTAACCGCTGGTCCATTCGTCATCTGCACTGCATTGCCAGCCGGCAAAACAACAGTTGTCGACGTCGTCCTGCTGTTCAACTGCCTGTTGTGTCGCGGCCGGTTGTGTCGCGGCTGGTTGGGTCCTGGCGGTAGCCGCGGGCCTCGTTGTAGCCGCGGGCCTCGTTGATCTGACACGGGAAGTCTTTGCCATCCAGCCCTTGCTGATGCTCAACCAGCACCAGGATTCGCCCTGCTGAGACTGTGACACCGCGAAGGAATCGCCCCGCCGCCCAGTCGCTACTACCGGACTGTCAGTAGTAGGGCTCTCACGGATATTCATGCCGCCTGCGACATACGCTGTACCGTGTGAATAACAACCGGATTGCGCCATCGTGGAATCACCAATTGTCGCCAACAGGAGAAGGGTGAAGAAAACAATCCCCAGGATGTATGTTCTGTGGAACACGGTTACGAAATTCACAGCTTTGCACCCAATGTCATGGTCAGGAGTGTGGGGCAAGGCAAACGATGTCTCTACTAGCTTCCGCAGCGGCTGTCCAGCCCGTCAAGAGACATCAGATCGTACAACATCATATCCACATTGGCGAATGTTCCTGAT
>LXNI01002710.1_pt1 | contig 11632 bp, 11 predicted proteins | sample 809091 | NCBI WGS metagenome assembly LXNI01 (sample SAMN04870527, study PRJNA318959) | sponge metagenome | biome: 01000161; feature: marine sponge reef; material: water | host: Sarcotragus foetidus | place: Greece: Milos, Mediterranean Sea | collected 2013-05-29 | depth 5-7 m | reverse complement strand
GGCGAGACGGACGTCATCGCGAGGGGTTAGCGCCGCGTGTTCGGGTTCGATCTCAACTGGAGCTACGTGCTCATCCTGCCGCTGACGGGGGGGACGCTCGTCGGCGTCATGTTCCTCGTGTGGTGGGAACGCCGCGTGCTTGGCTGGTGGCAGGACCGCCTGGGGCCCAACCGCGTTGGCTGGTTCGGGGTGCTGCAGGGCATTGCCGACGGCATCAAGCTCTTCACCAAGGACGACTGGGTGCCGCCGTTCGGCGACAGGATCCTGTTCATCATCGCACCGGGGATCATCGTCGCGTCGATGCTGATGATCCTCGCGGTGATTCCGTTCGCCCCGGACCTTTACATCGTCGACGTCAACATCGCCCTCCTGTGGTTCCTCGCCATGTCGTCGCTGGCCGTGTACGGGGTGTTGCTCGGCGGCTTCGCCAGCAACAACAAGTACGCGCTGCTCGGCAGCCTGCGGGCCGCGGCGCAAATGGTCACCTACGAGGTGTTCATGGGGCTGTCGATCATGGGCGTTGTGATCCATGCGGGATCGTTCAGCCTCGTCCAGATCGTCGATGCCCAGAAGGACCTGTGGTTCATCGTGCCGCAGTTCCTCGGCTTCGTGATCTTCTTCATCGCCGGCCTCGCCGAGTCGCATCGGCTGCCGTTCGATCTGCCGGAAGCCGAGCATGAGTTGACCGCGGGCTTCCACACCGAGTATTCGGGGATGAAGTTCGCCTTCGTCATGTGCGGCGAATACGTGGCCATGATCGCCACGTCCTGCCTGATCACGCTGCTCTTTTTCGGCGGCTGGCATGCGCCGATGTTCCTCGACTTCGAGTTCATCCCGCCGCTTGCCTGGTTCGGCATCAAGGTGGTGTTCTTCATCCACGTCTTCATCCTGCTTCGGGCGGCCATTCCGCGGCCCCGGTACGACCAGTTGATGAGCCTCGGGTGGAAGGTCCTGTTGCCGCTGACGCTCGTGAATATCCTGGCGACGGGCTTGATCGTCGGTCTGACGAGGGGGTTCTAAAGCATGTTGAGCCAGTTGAGGACCTTGTGGACGGTGCTTCAGCACACGTTCATGCGCAACGAGACCGTCAAGTATCCCGAGGAGATGCCCTACCAGGCACCCCGCTACCGGGGCCGCATCGTGCTCACCCGCGACCCGGACGGGGAGGAGCGTTGCGTGGCGTGCAACCTCTGTGCCGTCGCCTGCCCCGTGGACTGCATCGCGCTGCAGAAGACCGAACGCGAGGAGGACGGGCGCTGGATGCCCGAATTCTTCCGCATCAACTTCTCGCGCTGCATCATGTGCGGGCTTTGCGAGGAGGCGTGTCCGACCTACGCCATCCAGCTCACGCCGGACTTCGAGCTGTGCGAGTTCGACCGCAACAACATGGTCTACGAGAAGGAGCATCTCCTGATCGACGGTCCGGGCAAGTATCCGGACTACAGCTTCTGGCAGGTTGCCGGCAAGACCATCGCCGGCAAAGGCAAGGGCGAAGCCGAGCGCGAGGCGCCGCCCACGGACGTGAGGAGCCTCTTGCCTTGACCCTGGACCTCGTCCTGTTCTGGATTCCCGGTGCCGTCGCCATCGCCGCGACGGTGGCGGTCATCACCCGCAAGAACGCATCGCGGGCGCTGGTCTACCTCGTGGTCTCCCTGCTCGCCGTGGCGGTGATCTTCTTCATGCTCGGGGCACCGTTCGCTGCGGCGTTGGAAGTCGTCGTCTACGCCGGGGCGATCGTCGTGCTGTTCCTGTTCGTGGTGATGATGTTGAACCTCGGCAAGACCTCCGTGATGCGCGAGACCCGATGGCTGCAGCCGGGGATGTGGATCGGTCCGTTCATCCTGGTGGCGATCCTGGCCATCGCGTTCGCCTATGCATTCGCGACGGTTGGCGGGGTCGAGACCAAGCGCGACATGGTCGGGCCGCGCGCGGTCGGTGCCGCGTTGTTCGGTCCGGGGCCGTACCTCCTGGCCGTCGAACTCGCGGGGTTCCTGTTGCTCGCAGCCCTGGTCGGCTCCTATCACCTGGGGCGCCGCTACCTCGAAGAGCGCAGGGAACAGGACTAGCGTGGCTGCGGACCAGGACATGGCACCTCAAACCCAACGGCAGCAGAAACGTGGTGCAACTGTGGAGACGAACTGCGGACGGGGGAGGCGGGGGCGATAGTGGCCATCGAGGTCCCGGTCTTCCATGTCCTGATGCTTGCGGGGATCCTCTTCCTGCTCGGCTTGGCGGGGATCCTGGTACGTCGCAACATCATGTTCTTGTTGATGTCCCTCGAAGTGATGATGAATGCGGCCGGCCTCGCCTTCATTGCCGCGGGGGCCGTGTGGGGGCAGCCGGACGGGCAGATCATGTTCATGTTCATTCTGGCGCTGGCGGCGGCCGAAGTGGCCGTGGCGCTCGGCATCGTGCTGCAGATTTCGCGACGCTTCGACACCCTCGACATCGACGCGGCCAGCGACTTCAACGGCTAGGGCTGTGAGAACGTGATGGACTCGCTCTGGCTCGTGCCCGCCCTGCCGCTCGCCGGCTTTCTCGTCCTGTTCGTCACCCAGGGCAAGCTGCCGGACCGGGTCGTCGCCTTCGTCGGGGCCGGATCGGTCGGCTTGGCGGCGCTCGTTGCCCTGGGCGTCGGTTGGCAGTTCGTGGGCAGCGGCGAAGCGTCGTTCGCGCTGCCGCTGTGGACGTGGATTGCGGTGGGCGACTTCACGCCGTCGGTGACGCTGTATCTCGACAGCCTGTCGCTGGTGATGACGGGCGTCATCACGGGCGTTGGCTTCCTCATCCACCTCTACGCGACCGGCTACATGTGGCAGGACCACGAGGAGCCGAAAGGCTACAGCCGGTTCTTCGCCTACATGAACCTGTTCGTGTTCGCGATGCTGATGCTCGTTCTCGGCGACAACCTGCTGACGCTCTTCCTCGGCTGGGAGGGCGTCGGCCTTTGCAGCTACCTGCTGATCGGCTTCTACCACCGCGATCCCGCCAACGGCTACGCGGCGCGCAAGGCGTTCGTCGTCACCCGTGTCGGCGACACGCTGATGGCCCTCGGCCTGTTCCTGCTGTTCTGGGAGTTCAAGACGCTCGAGATCCAGGCCATCCTGGCCGACGCCGGTGCCCTGACACCCGGCATGGCGACCGCCATCGGTCTGCTGCTGCTTGGCGGGGCGGTCGGGAAGTCGGCCCAGGTGCCGCTGCAGACCTGGCTGCCGGACGCCATGGCAGGCCCGACCCCGGTGTCGGCGCTCATCCATGCCGCGACGATGGTCACGGCGGGGGTCTACCTGATTGCGCGCATGCAGGACGTCTACCTGCTGTCGGCGGATGCGCAGCACTACGTCGCCGTGGTCGGACTTGTCACGCTCTTGATCTCGTCGTTCACCGCGCTGACCCAGACCGACATCAAGCGCATCCTTGCCTACTCGACCATGAGCCAGATCGGCTACATGTTCATGGCGCTCGGGGTGGGCGCCTGGTCGGCGGCGATCTTCCACCTGATGACCCATGCCTTCTTCAAGGCGCTGCTCTTCCTCGCGTCCGGCTCGGTGATCCTCGCCCTGCACCACGAGCAGGACATCTTCAAGATGGGCGGCTTGTGGAAGAAGCTGCCGATCCCGTTCTGGAGCATGGCCGTCGGCTCGGCGGCGCTGGTGGCGCTGCCGTTCACGTCGGGGTTCGCGAGCAAGGACGCCATCCTGCTGACCGCCTACGAGAACGGCGGCTGGCTGTACTGGGGCGGCGGCGTGCTCGCGGCCGGGATGACGGCGCTGTACACCACGCGGATGATGATCGTGACGTTCTTCGGCGAGACGAAGACCGAACCGCACGACGACTCGAAGGCGAACATGTGGCTGCCGCTCGTCGTGCTGGCGGCGTTGTCGATCGGCGGCGGGTGGTTCGGGATCGCCGTCCTGGCCGACCTGCTTGGTCCCGTCGGCACATTCAACCACTTCACGCCGCTGGCGCTGGCCACGATGGCCGTGCCGCTGCTCGGCATCCTCATCGGCTGGCTGGTCTTCACGGGCCGGGTGCGCGTCGGCGGCCTCGTCGAATCGGGCCTCGGCCGCGAGCTGCGCCGCTTCTGGCACGGTGGCTGGGGCTTCGACTGGCTCTACGACCGGGTGTTCGTGAAGCCGTTCATCGCCGCCGCCCGCATCAACAAGAACGACGTGGTGGATCTCGTCTTCCGCGTCACGGCGGCCATCGCGCGCGGTCTGCACTACATCGGCGCGCTGACGCAGACCGGCCGCCTGCGCTGGTACGCGGCCAACATGGCGATCGGCCTCGTGCTGGTGTTCCTGATCGTGCTGGAGGTGCTTTGATCCTCGGCGTGATCCTCCTGCTGCTCGCGGCCGGCGTCATCGCCTGGGCGAGCGAGCGGTTCGCTGGTGCCAATGCGCCGCGCGTCGTCAGCGCGGCCGCCTTCGTCGTCGGACTCGCCTGGGCGGTCGGCGAGTGGCTTGGCGGTCCGGACGCCACCGGCCTGTACGCCGCGCAGAACATCGCATGGATTCCGCGATTCGGGATCAGCGTCGCGCTGTCGATGGACGGCCTGAGCCTTCTCATGGTCGCGCTGACCATGTTCCTAGGTCTCGTCGCCGTCGTGTCGTCGTGGGAGGAGATCGAGTCGGGCCACGGTTTCTTCCAGTTCAACATCCTCTGGGTGATGGCCGGCGTGGTGGGCGTGTTCACCGCGATGGACCTGTTCCTGTTCTTCTTCTTCTGGGAAGTCATGCTGATCCCCATGTACTTCCTGATCGCGATCTGGGGGCACGAGAACAAGAGCTACGCGTCCATGAAGTTCTTCCTGTTCACCCAGATCAGCGGCCTGCTCATGCTGCTCGCGATCCTGGCGCTGGTCTTCGTCCACTTCCGGTCGAGCGGCGAGATCACGTTCAGCTACGCGAAGCTCCTGGACGCCGACATCGATCCGGCGATTGCCATGTGGCTGATGCTCGGCTTCTTCGCCGCCTTCGCCACCAAGCTGCCGTCGGTGCCGGTGCACACGTGGCTGCCGGACGCCCACACCCAGGCGCCCACCGCGGGCAGCGTGATCCTGGCGGGGATCCTGCTCAAGACCGGCGCCTACGGGCTGATCCGGATCGCCGTGCCGTTGTTCCCCGAGGCTTCGGTGGACTTCTCGTTCTGGGCCATGCTGCTCGGGGCGGTGAGCATCCTCTACGGTGGCTTCATGGCCTTCAGCCAAACGGACTTCAAGCGGCTCGTTGCGTACAGTTCGATTGCGCACATGGGGTTCATTCTCATCGGCGTCTACGCGTTCAACGAGGTCGGGATGCAGGGCGCGATCGTCACGATGGTCGCCCACGGCTTCTCGACGGCGGCCCTGTTCATGATGGCGGGAGCGCTCCAGCACCGGCTCCATACGCGCGAGATGACGCGCATGGGCGGCCTGTGGGTGCGGGCGCCGCGCATGGGCGTGATGACCTTGTTCTTCGTGGTCGCCTCCGTGGGCATGCCGGGACTCGGCAACTTCGTCGGCGAGTTCCTCGCCCTCCTGGGCGCCTTCGAGAAGAACGTGCCGCTCGCTGTCGCGGCAACCGTCGGCATCGTGGTGGCCGCGGTCTACGGCCTCTACCTGATGCAGCGGTCCTTCCAGGGCACGCCGAACCCCGACGTGGCCGAGATGTCCGACTTCGGTGCGCGCGACATGAGCGTGATGATCCTCATGGCCGCCGCCCTGGTCTGGGTCGGCGTCTATCCGCAACCGGTACTCGATCTCGCCGGCGCGACGATCGCGACGTTGGGAGTGCTGCCATGACGGCCGCCGTGATCTCCGCGCTGCTCCCGTTGCTGATGCTCGCCGGCGGCATCGTGGTCTTGCTGGTGGTCGCGGCGTGGCTGCGTTCGGATGCCGTCGCCTTCGTCGGCGCATTGGTTGTTCTGGGGGCGACCATCGCGGTCCTGCCGGTGGCTCTTGCGGCCGGGGTGCAGGACATCGACGGGCTGTTGGACATCGATGGCTATGCGCTCTTCTTCCAGGGCCTGTTCGTCGTTGCCGCCGTCGCGACCGCAGTCCTGTCCTACCGCTACCTGAAGCCCCGGGCCGCCCACGCCCAGGAGTTCTACATCCTGCTGCTGGTGGCGACGCTTGGGGCCGCCGTCACCGCCGCCACGGATCATTTCGCGGGCTTCCTGCTCGGGATCGAGGTGCTGTCGATCTCCCTGTACGCGATGATCGCCTACCCGCAGGAAGGTCGCGGGCCGCTCGAAGCCGCTGCCAAGTACCTCGTCCTGTCCGGGGCCGGCACCAGCACCATGCTGTTCGGGATGGCCTTGATCTACCTGGTGACGGGCACGCTCGATTTCGCGCCTGCCGGCGACATCGGCGCCACCGGACACCGCCTGCTTCTGGCCGTCGGTCAGGCCATGCTGCTGATCGGGGTGTTCTTCAAGCTCTCGCTGGTGCCGTTCCACATGTGGACGCCCGACGTGTATCAGGGTGCGCCAGCGCCCGTGACGGGCTTTGTCGCGACCGTGTCGAAGGCTGCGGTCTTTGCCGTCCTCATGCGCTACGCGCTCGACGTCGGTGTCCTGGACGGGGATGCGGACGTGCTGCGCAATGTGATCGTCGTCGTGGCCGTGTTGTCGATGATCGCCGGCAACCTGCTCGCGCTCCTGCAGATCAACATCAAGCGGCTCCTGGCGTACTCGTCGATCGCCCACATGGGCTACCTGTTGATTGCCGTCGTGGTGGCGGCGACACCGCAGGTTCGATCCTTCGGGGTGGAAACAGCCCTCGTCTACCTGGCCGGCTACGTCGTGATGACGCTGGCTGCGTTCGGCGTCGTCACGGTCCTGTCGGACGCGGATGAGGACGCCGAGGAGTTGACGGCCTACGACGGCCTGTTCTGGCGCCGGCCGGTTCTTGCGGCGGTCCTGGCCGCAGCGGCGCTGTCGCTGGCCGGGATACCTCTCACCGTGGGGTTCATCGCGAAGTTCTACCTGGTGGCGGCGGGCGTGGACGGTGCCGCGTGGACCCTGGTCTGGGCGCTCATCGTCGGCAGCGCCATCGGCATCTACTACTACCTGCGCATCGTGTTCGCGATGACCAAGCGACCGGATGCCCGGACACGGCCGCAGCCGATTGCCTGGGAGGGTGTGTTGGCGGTCGTGGTCCTCGGCATGGCGATCGTCGTCCTCGGCGTCTTCCCGGCACCCGTGGTCGACTTCGTCGGCGCGCTCGCCGGGCCCTGACCTAAGTTGCGCGGCAATCTGCTAGACTTCGTTCGGCTCAGGCGCGTAGCTCAGTTGGTTAGAGCATCACCTTGACATGGTGGGGGTCGTTGGTTCGAATCCAATCGCGCCTACCAACCCTCCCCGCGGCGACCAAACGGATGGACGATTTCCTACATCCGCACGAGAGAACGTCTGTTGTTTGCTCAAGCCGCCACCATTAGAATTCGCGCCGCCTTGCACTCAGGGTGTCCAGCGCGGGCGTTGCGGATGCCGATGGAGTGTGCTAAGCAGTTTGGGCGGGGGCGCGCGCTACCGCGCGCGTTGGCCCTGCCTCTACGAGGAGACGTGTAATCAAGAGAACGAACGCTAGGACTCCGGTCGCCGACCGGGCCGTACTGAATGAGGACATCCGCGCGTACCGTGTGCGCCTGATCGCATCGGATGGCGAGCAAGTTGGCATCGTGCCTCGCGAAGACGCGCTGAGCGAGGCGAGAGGCGCGGGTCTGGACCTGGTCTTGATCGCCCCGGATGCGGATCCGCCGGTGGTCAAGGTGATGGACTACGGCAAGCACCTTTTCGACAAGAAGAAGGCCAAGGCCGCGCAGCGCAAGCGTCAGAAACAGACCCAAGTCAAAGAGGTGCGTTTCCGCCTGGGGACCGAAGAGGGCGACTACCAGATCAAGCTGCGCAACCTCGTGCGCTTCCTGGAGGAGGGCGACAAAGCCAAGATCAGCTTGCGGTTCAAGGGGCGCGAGATGGCGCATCCGGAGTTTGGCGCCACCCTGCTGAAACGGATCGAAGGCGACCTTGAGCCGTTGGCCAACGTGGAGACCGAACCCCGCCTCGAGGGTCGCCAGTTGACGATGGTGCTCGCGCCCAAGCGCCGAGGGAAGTAGAGCGCCGTTTTCGCGTCTCGCCGCGAAGATGATGCGGCCACGACCCGAGATCGGACGTGCGCTTGAGTCCCGTTGAGGTCCTGCACACAAGCCCGCATACGAGACGGGTGAAACGGGTAGCCGCCGGCTGGCTGAATCGCGGCTATTCGCCTAAGCGACGTTGAGAGACGTCCAAGACAACGGAGAAATTCATGCCAAAGCTCAAAACCAATCGAGGGGCTGCGAAACGCTTCCGCCGGACTGCAAACGGCTTCAAGCACAAGCGCACCAACAAGGCCCACATCCTCACCAAGATGTCGCCGAAGAGGAAACGTCGCCTCAAGGGGTTCAATGCCGTGTCGCCGGCGGACGTCGCCGCAGTCAAGCGCATGATCCCGAAGAAGGGGAGGTAGCCCATGCCGAGAGCCAGGAACAGCGTTGCTTCGCGCGCCCGGCGCAAGAAGGTTCTGAAGGCGGCCAAGGGCTACTACGGTGCCCGCAGCCGATCGTTCAAAGTCGCCAAGCAGGCGGTGATCAAGGCCGGCCAATACGCGTACCGGGACCGCCGAGCGCGCAAGCGCGACTTTCGGGCGCTGTGGATCGTGCGCATCAACGCGGAGGCGAGGAACAACGGCTTGTCCTACAGCCGCTTCGTGGCGGGCCTCAAACGGGCCGGCATCGACGTGGACCGTCGCGTACTCGCTGACCTCGCGTTGCACGAGAAGGGGGCGTTCGCCGCCTTGGCGGATCAAGCCAAGGCCGCGTTGGGGTAGCCCGGCGGCAACTCGCTCGGTTTCAAGCAGTCGAACCATGTGTCCAGGACCGCACGGTCGGTGCGCGCACGCCCGCGAATGGCTTGGCGTTCGCCGCGAAACGGGCGCAGCCCGCTGAACGAATGGACGTAGAACAGATCGAAGTCGCTGCCTTGGAGGCTGCGGCGGCGGCTGCCGACGAGCAGGCCCTGGACGAGGTGCGGGTGCGCTTCCTCGGCCGCAAGGGCGAAGTCACGGCACTGCTCAAGGGGCTCGGCTCCCTGATGCCGGAGGAACGCCCGGCCGCGGGTGCGCGCATCAACGCGGCGAAGAACCGCGTGCAGGCGGCCATCGAGACCCGTCGGCACGCGCTCGGCGAAGAACAGCTGCGCCGGGAACTCGCCAGCGAGGCGGTCGATGTCACCTTGCCGGGTCGCAGCGGCGGTGGGGGCTCGCTGCACCCCATCACCCAGACGCTGCGCCGGATCGAGCAGATCTTCGTCCGCGCCGGCTACGACGTCGTCTCGGGGCCCGAGATCGAGGACGACTACCACAACTTCGAGGCCCTGAACATTCCCGCGCACCACCCCGCACGGGCGATGCACGACACCCTCTACCTCGACAACGGCCTGTTGCTGCGCACGCACACATCGCCCGCGCAGATTCGGGTGATGGAGCAGCAGCGACCGCCCCTGCGCATCATCTGCCCGGGCCGGGTCTATCGCAAAGACGACGTCGACGCGAGCCACAGCCCGATGTTTCACCAGGTGGAGGGTCTGGTCGTCGCTGAAGGCATCGCGTTCGCCGACCTCAAGGGCACGGTCGTGGATTTCGTCCACCGGTTCTTCGAGGCTGAGATCGGCGTGCGTTTCCGGCCGTCGTACTTCCCCTTCACGGAACCGTCCGCCGAGGTGGATGTGCGATGCGTGCACTGCCAGGGTGACGGCTGCCGCTCGTGCGGCCATACCGGCTGGTCGGAAGTCATGGGCTGCGGCATGGTGCACCCCAACGTGCTGGCTGGCCTGGGGATAGACACGGAGCGCTACACCGGTTTCGCGTTCGGGTTCGGTGCGGACCGGCTCGCGGCGCTGTTGTACGAGATCGACGACATGCGCCTGCTGTTCGACAACGAACTGCGGTTCCTCGAGCAGTTCGCATGAAGTTCAGCGCACAGTGGCTGCATGACTGGGTGCCGTTCGACCTGGGAACGGCCGAGTTGTGCGACGGACTCACCAACGCGGGGTTGGAGGTCGACGGCGTCGAACCGGTCGCTGCCGATCTTGCCGACGTCGTGGTGGCCACCGTGGAAGCGGTGGAGAGACATCCGAACGCCGACAAGCTCAAGGTCTGCCGGGTCTACGACGGCGATGTCCGGGTGACGGTCGTCTGCGGTGCCCCCAACGTCCGCGTGGGCATGAAGAGCGCCTTGGCGCGCGTCGGCGCGGTTCTGCCCGGCGGGGTTCCGATCAAACGCGCGGCGCTGCGCGGCGTCGAGTCGTCGGGCATGCTGTGCAGCGAAGTGGAACTCGGCCTTGGCGAAGACGACGCCGGGATCCTGGACTTGGAGAACGGCTACGCGGCGGCCGCGGAGGTCTTGACGCCCGGCCGCGGTCTGTCGGAGGTCCTGTCCCTCGACGATGTGACGATCGATCTCGACCTGACGCCCAACCGGGGTGATGCGTTGAGCATCCGCGGCCTGGCGCGAGAGGTCGCGTTGCTGACCCGCCAGGCCGTCGCGCGACCGTCCCATGCCCGCGTCGCGGCCACCACGGACGCCACGTTCCCCGTTGCCATCGAGAACTTCGACGGCTGCCCCCGGTATCTCGGCCGCGTGGTCTCGGGGGTCGATGCCACACGGCCCGTGCCCTGGTGGCTGCGCGAACGGTTGCGTCGTTCGGGCCTGCGTTCGATCGATCCGGTCGTGGACGTGACCAACTACGTGCTCCTCGAGCTCGGGCAACCGATGCATGCGTTCGATCTTGGTCGACTCCGTGGCGGCATCGTCGTGCGCGATGCACGTCCGGGCGAGTCGCTGACTCTGCTCGACGACCGCGAGGTCGCCGTCGGCGACGAGACGGGCGGCCAGCGCCCGCTGCTGATCGCCGATGCGCGTGGGCCGGTCGCCATCGCCGGGGTGATGGGCGGCAACCGCAGCGGCATCGGTCCCTCGACACGCGACGTCTTTCTGGAGTGCGCATTCTTCGACCCCTTGAGCGTTGCGGCGACGGCGCGGCGGTTCGCGCTGCAGACCGACGCCGCGCACCGGTACGAGCGCGGCGTCGACTACCAGCTCCAGGCCGAAGCCATGGAACGGGCAACGGGTCTCCTGCTTGACCTGGTCGGCGGCCGCGCGGGGCCGGTCGTGGAGGCGGTGAGCCGACCCCGTCTGCCGCGCGCCAACGTCGTTCGCCTGCGCAAGCGCCGCTTGGACCGTCTGGTCGGCGAGCGCATTCCAGCGACCGAAGTCGGCGACATCCTCGCTCGTCTCGAGCTGAACCCGGTCGCGAGCGGCAGCGACGACGAGCTGATCTGGACCGTTACCACCCCGAGCCATCGGTTCGACATCGAACGCGAAGAGGATCTGGTCGAGGAGGTGCTGCGCATCCACGGCTACAACGCCGTTGCCAGTCGCGTACCCACCGGCGCGCTGCCGCTCGGGCAGCCCGACTTGGCCGTCGCGCCAGCGGGGCGCTTCGCGGACCTGCTCGTGGACCTCGGCTACGCCGAGGCGATCACCTACAGTTTCGTGGATCAGAAACTCGCCGATGTCCTAGCGGGGCTCCGCCCCAGCAAGGAGCACGAACG
>LXNI01002708.1_pt1 | contig 11642 bp, 11 predicted proteins | sample 809091 | NCBI WGS metagenome assembly LXNI01 (sample SAMN04870527, study PRJNA318959) | sponge metagenome | biome: 01000161; feature: marine sponge reef; material: water | host: Sarcotragus foetidus | place: Greece: Milos, Mediterranean Sea | collected 2013-05-29 | depth 5-7 m | reverse complement strand
GCGTCGTCTTCCTCCTCGTCGAAACGCTCGACCGTGAAGGCGGCGAGGAGGGCGCGCAGCTTCGCTTCCGGCAGGTGGGTGATGCCGGGGTTCCGGGCCCAGCCGTCGCGGGGGCCGAAGAACTGGCCGGCGAAGCGCCCGCCGGGCGGAAGCGAAGCCGCGATGCGCCGCCAGAAGGCCGGGAAGGCGTCCGGGCGGCAGAAGGGCAGGCTGAAGCTCGCATTCACGAGATCGGCCTCCGGCAGCTCGGCGGATTCGAAAGGCTCGCGCCTGACCGTCAGCCGCGGGTGGCGCGGCAGCGCCAGCGCGGCGGGCTCGCTGTCGATGCCGACCACATGCCAGCCCCGCGCCAGAAGCGCCATCGCGTCGCGCCCGCCGCCAATGCCGAGATCGACGGCGAGCCCCGCCCGCCCGCCGAAGCGCGCCAGCGCCTCCAGCAGCGTCGGGCGCGGCGGCCGGCCCCGCGTCTTCGCGTAATACTCGCTCCAGCTCATCCCGCCTTCGGCCATGGCCCCGCTTCCGCTCCCCGCCGCCGGCTTCTATACTCGCATCCATGCTTTACATGGTGGAATGCGGATTCAGGGATCCGTCGCGCGAGGCGGCCTGGTCCGAGTGGTATAGCGGGCCGAAGCTCGCCTCGCTGCTGGCGCTGCCGGGCTTCGACGCCTCGCAGCGATTCCATGCGCTGGACGACGGACCCGCGCCCTGGCTCGCCGTCCATACCGTGCCGGGAACGGAATTCTTCGATCGGGCGAATTATCGCGGCGCCGGCGGCGGCGGCTTCGGCGCGTGGCAGGCGGACATCATCGACTGGTCGCGCAATCTGTTCGACGGCCGTGACACGCTGCCCGAAGTGCCGGAAGACGCCTTTCTGGTGACGGTCGATGCCGAGGACGAGCCGGCGGCCCCGCCCGGTTTCGATCTCGACTGGCTGCGGGGCGCCGGCCTCGACTGCAGCGTGGCCTGGCGCGGCTGGGCGATTGCCGGGACGCCCGACCGGCCGCCCGGCGGGCGCGTCTGGCGCCCGGTCACCCGGCGCCTGACCGGCTCCTGAGCCGCTCATAGCAAGGAAAGACCGATGGGCAAAATGCTGACCGAGGCCCAGATCGAGGCCTATGCGCGCGACGGCTATGTCTTCCCGCTGCGCGCCTTCTCCGCGGCCGAGGCGCGCCGCGGGCGTGATGGGCTGGAGGCCTATGAAGCCGATACCGGCGACGTCATCCATTCCAACATGCGCCACAAGGTCCACCTGCTGTTCCGCTGGGCGGACGAGGTCGTCCACCATCCGCGCATACTCGACGCCGTGGAGGACCTGCTGGGGCCGGATCTGCTTTGCTGGACAACCAATTTCTTCATCAAGGAGGCGAACGACCCGGCCTTCGTCTCCTGGCACCAGGATTCGACCTATTGGGGGCTCGATCCCCACGATGTGGTCACCGCCTGGGTCGCGCTCTCCGACGCCCCGCTTGAGAGCGGCCCGATGCGCTTCCTGCCGGGCTCGCACAAGCTCGACCAGATGGCGCATACCGACAGCTTCGCCAAGGACAACCTGCTGACGCGCGGGCAGGAGATCGAGATGGAGGTGGACGAGGCGCTCGCCGTCGATGCGCCGCTCCGGGCCGGCGAGTTCTCACTCCACCATATCCGCCTCGTCCACGCCTCGAAGCCGAACCGGCTGCCCGACCGGCGCATCGGCCTCGCGGTCCGCTACATCCCGACCTATGTGCGCCAGGTGAAGCTCGACGATTCCGCCACCCTGGTGCGCGGCGAGGACCGCTGGGGGCATTTCGAGCTTGAGCCCCGGCCCGCGGCCGATCTCGACGCCGGGGCCTGCGCGGCCCATATGGCGGCGATGCAGCGCATGCTGGGCGCGGTCTATTCCGGCACGGACGTCACCGAGGCGAGGCGGTGAGCGCAGCGGAGATCACCGTTCCGCACCGCCGCCCGACCGAAGGAGATGTCGCCGTCCGCACCCATCTCTGGCGGCCGGCGGCCTGGCGGCCGGCCGACCCGGTGCTCGTCGTGCTGCATGGCTACCGGCGCAATGCCGCCGACTACCGCGATATCTGGGCCGAGCATGCCGAGCGCCGCCGGGTGCTGGTCGCCGCGCCGGAATTCGATCGCGAGCAGTTTCCGGGGCCGCGCGAATATGAGGTCGGCAACATGCGCACGCCGGACCGGCGCGCCTTCCTGCCGGAGGCCGACTGGAGCTTCGGCGTGGTCGAGAGCGCCTTCGACGCCGCCTGCGCCTGGAGCGGCGCTGAGGCGCGGCGCTACTATCTCTATGGCCATTCCGCCGGCGGGCAGTTCGTCCACCGCATGGCGCTGTTCGCCCGGCGCGCGCGCATCGAGGCGGCCGTCGCCGCCAATGCGGGCGCCTATACCGTGCCGCGCGAGGAGGAGCGCTATCCCTACGGCCTCACCGGCTTCGGCATGGGTGACGAGGCGCTCGTCGCCGCCCTCTCCATGCGGCTGATCGTGCTGCTTGGGGAGGAAGACACCGTCACTGACGCGCCCATGCTGCTGAAATCTCCCGAGGCGATGGCGCAGGGGCCGCACCGCTTGGCCCGCGGCCGGTATTTCCACGCCGCCGGAGAGGACATGGCGCGCCTCCTGCCCGCGCCCTTCGCCTGGGAGCTGCATACCGCGCCCGGCGTCGGCCACGACAATGCGGGCATGGCCCGGAGGGCGGCGGAATTGCTTTTCGGGGACCGATGACAACGCGCGCCGACTGCCTGTCGCTCGACGCCGGCGACCCGCTTGCCCCGCTGCGCGACGGCTTCCTGTTGCCCGCCGGAACGCTGCGGCTGGACGGCGATCGGCTGGGGCCGCTGACGCGCGACGCGCGGGCGCGGGTGATGAGTTTTCTCAGCGTCGAGTGGGGCGCCGGCCTCTCGCATGGCGGCGGCCTCGCCGAGACGGCCGCCGGAAAGCTGGCGCCGCTGCTGGGCGCCGTGCCGGACACGCTCGCCTTCGCCGCCACGGCGAATCAGGCGCTGGACGCGCTGGCAGCGGCCGCGGCCGCGGCCGGCCGCAAGCGCATCCTGGCCGCGCCGGGAGAGTTCCCCGGCCTGTCGGCCCGGCTCGGCGCGAAGGGCCTGTCCGTTGTCGAGGCCGGGACGCCCGAGGCCGCGCTTGACGCCGGGACGCTGCTGCTGCTCCGCCGCCTCGACCCCGCAACCGGCGCGCTCCGCGACATCGCGGCGCTGGCCCGGCAGGCGCGCGAATCAGGCGCGCTTGCCGCCTTCGACCTCTCGGAAACCGCCGGGGTCCTGCCGTCCGCGCTGGAGCGCGCGGGCGTGGAGGCGGCGCTCGGGCGCGGCTGCGGGTTCCTTAGCGGCGGGCCGGGCGCCCCGGCATGGGTCCATGCGACCGGCGCGTTCAGCGCGGCCCTGGAGGCTTTGCCGGCGCCCTCCGCGCTGGCGCTCGCTGCGTTGGACGGCGCGCTCGACATGCTGGCAAGCGCCGATATCGAGGCGCTTGGCTGGAAGGCGCGCACCCTGGCGGCGCTGTTCCTTGTCGCGCTCGGCGAGGCGGATCCGCTGCCGCCCGGCCGGCGCGGCGCGCATGTCATGCTTGCGCGCGCGCATGCGGAGCGGCTGGCCGAGGCGCTCAGGGCGGACGGCCTTCATGCGCGCTGCGCCGCGCCCGGCCGGATTGCCTTCACCTTCTCCCCCCTCATGCTCCGCCATGTCGATGCCTGGGACGCGGGCGAGGCGGTAAGGGCCCGGCAATAGGGCGTAAAACGCCGGGCGCCATGCCGCGCGGCTGCCGGGACAGGCCTTCCCCGAGGCTGCGGGCTTCACGCATTCGGTTCTCTGGCGCCGCCGCGCGGTCATGGCTCTGTCCGGGAGGGGCAGACCCCTGAGAGTGTCATGATACGTGATGATGTGTCATGATTGGCATAGGCAGGGTGCATATACTGCTCATATTTTCGATATATGTTTCTCCTTGTCGCGCCGTGTTTCAGGTATTTTTACCATCCCTATAAGCACTATATTGCTCGGATGCCCAAAAGGTCAAGCCGATCATAAGAATTATATCTTAATTAGGAACGAATCGCGCTTCGGGGCCGTTCCTCATGCGATCTCCAGCTCCACCCGGCCCAGCGCCTCATGGATATAGACGGCGCGGTTGCCGGCTTCCAGGAACTGCGTGGGGACGATCGAGCCGGTCATGACGAGCGCGCCGGCGCGCAGCGGCCGGCCGCGGGCGACGGCGTTGTTGGCAAGCCAGGCGAGCGGCTCGAAGGGATGGCCCATGGCGTCGCCGCCCCGGCCCTCGCCCACAGGCTTGCCGTCGATCTCCAGGCTGCCGTGCGCGCCCGCAAGGTCGAGCGCCCGCCAGTCGGAAATCTCCTGGCCGATCACCACGCCGCCGTTCCAGGCATTGTCGGCGATGAGCTCGAAGGCGTTCATGTTGTTGTAGTCCGCCTCGCGGTCGTCGATGAGCTCGAAGGCGGCCGCGACCGCGCCGACATGGTCGGCGACGCTCTCCCGCGTCCAGGGCCGGCCCGTGTCCGGCAGGTCGTCCGCGAGCCGCACCATCGCCTCGCATTCGAGCCCGATGCGCATCAGCGCCGCGCGCGGCAGCCTGGCCGGCGAGCGGTGGACGCGCTCGGCGAAGATCGCGCCGGCGCAGGGCTGGTCGATGCCGGGCACCACGCGGCGCATGGCCGCGGAGGTGAGCGCCACCTTCCAGCCGGCCACGGGCAGCCCCATGCCTGCGACCAGCGCCTCCTGGACGCTGTAGGCCTCCTCCTCGGAGCCGGGCGCAATGCCGGCGGGCAGGCGCTCGAAGCGCCGCCCCTCTCGGTGCGCGGCAAGCAGAAAATCCGCCGCTGCCTGGACAGTCACACGCCCATCTCCTCGAACACCTTCGAGGCTTCGCGGAAGGCTTCGACGGCTGCCGGCACGCCGGCATAGATGCCGACCTGCAGGAAGACCTCGGCGATCTCCTCCTTGGTCACGCCGTTATTGAGCGCGCCGCGGGTGTGCAGGCGGAGCTCATGGGTGCGCCCCAGCGCCGCCAGCATGGTCAGGTTCATGATGCTGCGGGTCTTGTCCGGCAGGCCGTCGCGGCACCAGACCGTGCCCCAGCAATATTCGGTGACGAATTGCTGGAGCTGGTGGGCGAAGTCGTCTTCCGCGCCCCTGGCGATCGAGGGGCCGACATACTCTTCGCCGAGCACCCGGCGGCGGGCTTCCAGGCCTTGCTCGAAGCCCGGCGTGCGGTTGTAGCTGCTGAGGTCCATGATGTTGTTCGCTCCGTTTCGGACCCCTGCAGCAAAGCCTATTCGCGCTCCGCGCTCAAGCGAAACGGGCCGCGCGCTAATTCATCCAGGCGGCGACCGCGCCGGGTTTCAGCGCGGCGCGTTCGGCCAGCAGCGCGCGCCGTTCGCGGTCGCGGCCCGCCTGTCCGGCGGCGGCGATCAGGAGTTGCATGAAGACATCGCGCTGGGCGTGGCTGCCGCCAAGGCGGACCAATTCGTAGCGGATCGGCTCCAGCAGCGCGAAGCAGCGCCCCGGCTCGCCGGCGCCGAAGGCGGCAATCGCCTCGCAGAGCGGCCGGCCGACATCGTCATAGACGGCGTCGGCCGTCGCCTCGCCGCTGCGCCCGGACATGGCATCCAGATGGCGTTGCACGCTCTCGCGGTCGCCGGCCATGGCGAGCGCCGCCATGTAATGCGCATCGAAGAAGGGAAAGATGCCGTCGGCCAAGCGCCCGACCGCATGCCCTGCCAGCTCCTCCCAGCGCCCGCCGGCATCGACGCCCCGGAAATGCAGCCGCAGCAGCATGGAGGCGGCATTTGCGATATCGAGCACATCATCGCTCGCGGTATCCGCCCTGAAGCGGTTGTCATAGAGCTCGAGCGCCGCCTCCGGCTCGTCCAGCGCCAGGTGGAACAGCGCCTGATGCCACCACAGATGGTGGCGGAAATTGTGGATCCGGCCTTCCCAATGCGCCTCGTTCTCGCGGACCCAGGCGATGCCCTCCGGGGCGCGGCCCTGCATCTCCATGACATGGGCGACGGCGTGGACCGACCAGGCGTCGGAGGGGTCGATCGCCACCGCCTGGCGGCCGAACTCCTCGGCCCGCGCATAGTCGCCGACCTCCTCCAGCCCGAAGGCGCGCATGCCGAGCACATAGCCGTAGCCCGGCAGGCTTTCGTCCCAGGCCGGCAGCACGCGCGCGACGCTGTCCCGGTGCTGGGCGAGCGCGCCGTGGTAGAAATGCAGGTAATGCGCGAGGCGGATCGCGAGGATGTCGCGCGGATGCTCCAGCAGGATGTCCTCGAAGCGGCGAACGGCCCCGGCCGTGTCGCCGGCGGCCCAACGCGAGAGGGCGTCGGCATGGGCGCGTTCGCGCACCGTCGCCGCAAGCCCGCCGGCCTCAGCGCCGGCCTTCGCCGCCCGGGGCCTGAGCGCGCCGACGCCCATCAGCAGGAAGAAATAGCCCCTGAGGCTATGGGCCATCGGCATCTCGGCATCGGCGTCGAACGCGGCCTTGAGCAGCGGCCCCGCCTCCCGCCCGAAAGCCAGGAAATCGTCCAGCGCCGCATCCAGCGTGGCCGCCGCTTCGTCGCTGGCCGCCGTCACCTGCAGGCCGCGTTTGTCCAGAGCCACTGTCCGCCTCCCGAAAATGCTTGGCAACCGCCGGTCCGCCGGGTTGCAGCGCCACCGTAGAACGGATTTGAAGGGCGCGCCAAGACGGGATGAAGCAGCGCCGCCGCTGCGCCGGGCTTTCGTCCCCGGTTTCCATCAATGACCGCGGGGAGGCCTGTCCGCGCCGGCGGACCGGGCGTATTCATGGCCGGAATAGCAGGCCGCCGCGATGAGGCCCGGCGCCAGGCAATCGCCGATCCGCGTCACCGACCGAAGCCCGGCGCCTCGCCACTCCTCCCTGCGGGCGGACAGGGCCTCCCATAGTCTGTCGTTCGGCAGGCGCGCGGTGACGGCGACCAGCGCGCCGCAGGCGATCTCCCGGGTCCGGCCGGAATACACGCATGCGACCTGGAGCCGGTTGGCCGACAGCCCGGCAAGTCCGTGCAGCGGTACGATCTCGACCCCGAGTTCGATCAACCGCCTCTGGATGCGGTCCTGTTCCAGCGTGTTCTCGGACCAGGGGGCTGCAATCGGGGCGGGCGTCACGAGGACTGTCTCGCGCCCGGCGCCCGCCGCAAGCTCCGCGAGCACGCTCGCCATGTAGAACCTGTCATCGTCGAAGATAACGATGGGCCCGGGCGCGGTGATCGCGGCGGCGCCGCCGGTCATCAGGTCGTCCGGGGTCAGGACCGGCTTGCCGGCGAGGAAGGGTAGGGGCATCCGGTGGGCGCGGCCGACGCCGTCCGCGCGCCATGACGCGCCCGTCGCCAGGACGACATGGGGGCTGCCATATTCGAGAATGTCGGCGGCCGTGAGCCGGCTCTCGAGATACATCCGGACATTGGGCAGTTGCCGAAGCTGCCCGAGGCGCCAATCCCTGACCCGGGCCCAGGCCGCCAAGCCGGGCAGGCGGCTCTCGCGAGACACCCGCCCTCCCCATTCGGCTCCCGCTTCGGCAAGCGCGACCTCGGCGCCGCGCCGGGCAAGCGCAAGCGCAGCTTCCAGGCCGGCCGGGCCGCCGCCCACAACCAGATAGGGGTCCTTGCTCTCGAGCGGCGGGATGACTTCCGGGTGCCAGCCACGCCGCCATTCCTCGCCCATTGTCGGGTTCTGCGTACAGCGTATCGGCACCCTCGTCCGGTCTCCCGCAACACAGATATTGCAGCCGATGCACTCACGGATATCGTCAATCCGCCCGTCGCGGATCTTGTTGGGGAGGAACGGGTCGGCGATCGAAGGCCGCGCGGCGCCGATGAGGTCCAGAATGCCGGTCCTGACGATGCGCGCCATGGTGTCGGGCGATGTATAGCGGCCCACGCCGACCACGGGTTTGCTCGTGATGGATTTCACGAAGCTTATATAGGGCTCCTGAAATCCCTCCTCGGAGAACCGCGATGTCTGGCTGTCATTGGACCAGTCGGACAGGTTCACGTCCCAGAGGTCCGGTTCGTCGGCAAGCGCCGCCAGAATGTCCCGGCCCTCGCCGTCATGCGTTATCCCGTCATCGCCGAGCAGTTCATCGACGGCCAGCCGCACCGCGATCCCGCATGTGTCGCCGACGGCCTCCTTGGTGTCGGCGAGCACCTCGCGAAACAGGCGCAGGCGGTTCTCGAACGAGCCGCCATATTCGTCGGCGCGATGGTTGTAGCGCTTCAACAGGAAATGCTGGAGAAGCGTCAGGTCATGGCCGGCATAGACATAGACGATGTCGAAACCGAGCTCCTTCGCCAGCAGCGCCGCTTCGCGGTGCCAGCGGCGGAAGTCCGCGATATCCGCCTTGTCCATGGCGCGCGCCTGCAGGGGGTCGTCGCTGTCCACGACTACGGGAGACGGCGCCAGCGGTGGAACGCGGCTGTAGCGGTTGCTGGCATGCAGCCCGTTATGGACAAGCTCGACCGCTGCGAGGCTGCCATGCGCGTGGATGGCGTCCACGGTCAGTTTCAGCGCCGACACGCCGGCCTCGTCCCACAGCCGCGCCTGGTTGGAGGGCGAGACATCGGAACTGGCGTGGATTTCCGTCTCCTGGGTGGAGACCACGCCCCATCCGCCCTCGGCCTTGACGCCGCGCAGCGCGGCTTCCGATTCCGGGTAGCGGTGGCCCATGCCCGTGCAATGCGGCACCTGGTAGAAGCGGTTGCGCGCGATGACCGGCCCAATGCGGACGGGCTCGAACAGAATGTCGTATCGCGGATCCCGCATCGGTGGTGCCTTTCGCGAAAGCAGAGCCGTTCGGAGTCTAGTGGCATATTTGGCCCTGCCATGTCAGGAAAAGACGGCGCGGACAGGGCTCGAATAGGCGGAAACGATGTCAGCGGGAAGGCCGTCATGGGTTCCGATCGACGACCGCCGGCATGACACGTGAGGTCGTCTGGAACCCGCGATTTCATGATGATCCGGGCAATCTCACCGAGGCGGCTTGTGGAACCTCTCAGGGTTGGACAGAGGGACGGTTCATCGTTCGAAGGAACGAATGCACCGGTCCCGATACTACTGTCCCTTGCCGCTAACCGACCGGTTCCAAGCCGCCTTTGTCCCGGACCTTTGTTGGCCTCTCCGGAACGCGATTGCGGTCAATGCGCCGGCCCGGCCTTCTTTTCGCGCGACGATTTGCCGGAGCTCCCGGTCGCGTCCAGAACGACGACCGCCAGCCCTCCGAGAAACACCAGCAGCGCGACAACAACCAGCCACTCCATCACAGGTCCTCCAGTTCGGCGATTTTCCGGCGCGCGGCACCGCTGACCCTGACAATGCCTGCCGTAACGATACCCACGGCTACGAAGGCCACCGCCTGCAGGAACGCAGGGGCGCTACTGTAACCCTGCGCCAGCCAGCCGATCAAGGAGATGTCTATAGCGGCGAGAATAGCGAACACCACCTTCAGCCAACCTATTTCTTCCTTCACGCGGTCTGCTTTCGACGCCGCAATACGCCATGTTGCCGTTCGCATACCGAGATCGTGTTCCGGTCGATCTCTTGTCGAATTTTCCACGGAATCGACCAACTCTCTGAGCGCGAGCAATCCGCCTGCCCGCTTCTCCAGAGAGATACGCAGTCGTTGATCGTGACTCGGCAGGAAATTGCCGCCTTTGGTCGGTTCCCCGCAACCGCATTCACATGTCTTCGCGGTAATTTTCTCTCGCGGTTCCATCGTCAGCCGCGGCGGTGCATCGGAAATGCGGCGCGATTTCGTCCATGAAGCGCGTCATCTGGTCCTTGACCTCGCCATGCGGCTTCAGGCCGTAGTTGAAATAGAGCACGACCTCGTCGATGCCCGCCGCCTCCACCAGCTTCAGGTCTTCGACGATCTCAGCGGGCGGGCCGATCAGCACCGAGCGGTTGGTGAGCTTGTCGGGCGACATGTCCCGCAGCAGGCGGCAAATCTCGACGAAATAGCGGTAGCTCGGCGGCGCGGTCGCCGGGTCGCCGGGGAAGGCCGCCACCAGCGCGTCCTGGAAATAGCGCACCAGCGCCTCCCGGCCGCGCACATCCTCCGCCGGCGTGTCGGCGATATGGATGAAATAGGAGCAGACCGCCCGGCGCGGCGCACGGCGGTGTTTGTCCTCGCAGGTTCGCCGATAGATCCGGACCGCTTCGGCGAGCGAGCCGTAAACCATGGCGGCGGCGAAGGGGGCATAGACGACATGCCAGTCGCGCCGCGCCGCCAGTTCCATGCTCGGGCGCGAGAAACAGGCGATATGGGGCCTTAGCGGCTGTTGCGCCGGCTTGGGGCGCACATCGACATTCTCGAAGCGCCAGAAGCGCCCGTGATGGGAGAACGGGCCGGTTTCGGTCCAGGCGCGCCAGACAACGTCCAGCCCTTCCGCGAAGGCCTCGGCGGAATCCTCGAAGGGCGCGCCGAAAGGCCCGTATTCCAGCCGGTCATAGCCGCGCCCGGCGGCGAAATCCACCCGGCCGCCGGAGAGCAGGTCGAGCGTCGCCCAGTCCTCCGCCACCTGCAGCGGGTGGTGGACCGGCAGCAGCACCACCGCAGGCGCCAGCCGGATGCGCGAGGTGGCGCCGGCAAGCTGGGCCAGCAGCATGTGCGGCGAGGCGTTGACGCCCAGCAGGTTGAAATGATGCTCGCCGATCCAGGCGGAATCGAGCCCCACCGCCTCAGCGTGGAGCGCTTGCTCGTAGATTTCGCCGACCAGCGTTTCAGCCGAGCGCGTATTGCCCGGATACCGGTTGTCCGAAAGGGTGAAATAGCCGAACTTCACGGGGGACGCTACGGCGCGCCTGTGCGGGCCCGGATGAACGCCGCCGCCTCGTCGATGCCCTCCTTAGCGCGGTCGAGCAAGCGGTCGAACCAGTGCCAGACATGGATCATCTCGTCCGCCACGGTGAGCTGCACATCGATGCCCGCCCGGCGGGCCGCCTCGGCCAGTGAAACCGAATCATCCAGCAACACTTCCTCGCTGCCGACCTGCACCAGAAGCGGCGGCAGGCCCTCCAGATCGGCGTAGAGCGGCGAGGCCCAGGGATGGCGTCGGTCGGTCTCCTCTCCGAGATACACGTCCGTCCAGCGCGCGATCTGGTCCCATTTCACCATCGGGTCGGATGCGGCCTTGGTGGCGTAGGACCCTGCTTCGAGCGTCATGTCCGTCCAGGGGGAGATGCAGAGCCCGCCGGCCGGCATGGGCAGCCCGTCATCGCGCGCCTTGACCAGCGTGGCGACGGTGAGGCCGCCGCCCGCGGAGTCGCCGCCGATGACGGCGCAGGCCGGATCGATGCCGCTCTCCAGCAGCCCTTGCCAGGCGGCCGCGCCGTCCTCGACAGCGGCGGGGAAGGGATGCTCGGGCGCCAGCCGGTAGTCGGCCGAGAAGGCATGCACGCCGCCGCCCGCCGCCAGCGCTGCGACCATGTGCCGGTGCGAGCGCGTCGAGCCCAGCACATAGCCGCCGCCGTGGAAGTAAAGCAGCGCGCGGCCCGGGTCTGCGCCCTCCGGCCGCAGCCATTCGCCCGGAACACCGCCGAGCGTTCCGGGCTCGCGGGCGACGGTCTCCGGCAGCGGGAAGAATACGACCGCGCGGTCGTATT
>LXNI01002707.1_pt1 | contig 11650 bp, 10 predicted proteins | sample 809091 | NCBI WGS metagenome assembly LXNI01 (sample SAMN04870527, study PRJNA318959) | sponge metagenome | biome: 01000161; feature: marine sponge reef; material: water | host: Sarcotragus foetidus | place: Greece: Milos, Mediterranean Sea | collected 2013-05-29 | depth 5-7 m | reverse complement strand
CGCGGATCACCGGCTCTTCCCTGCCGGCCACCTTGACGCTCTGGGCGGCGCCAAAGGTCTCGGCCACAAAGCCGACGACGCGCGCCGCGGCGCGGCGGCGAACGCGGCGGTAATGCTGCACGCGCTGGTGGGTCAGGTTGGCGATGAGCGCGACCAGCAGCAATGGCATGAAGGCCACCACGGCGATGATCGGGTTGATGCTGACCATGATGTACACCGCCACCAGCGAGGCGATGAAGTGACCTACCAGCATTTCCAGCAGGCGGAAGAACATGCCGATCTCGTCCAGGTCGCCGCCGAAACGGCTGATCGACTCGCCGGGCGAGGTGGGCATGGGGCGCGCGCCCGGCTGGTTCAACACGTGGCGGAAGACGTTCAGGCGCATCAGCGCCATCACCGTGAACTGGAAGGTCGCGCGCGTCCAGCTGACGCCGAAGCGCACGACGATCTCGGCAAGGCCGGAGGCCGCCAGCAGGGCCACCAGCGCCCAGAGATCGAAGCGGACGGGGGCGCTGTCGGTCAGGATGTTGAAGAATTCGCGCGTCACCAGGGCCGGCGCCTGCTGGGCCAGTTGTCCCAGGGTGGCAAAGAGAATTGTGATTCCGAAGAGGCCGGGACGGAAGCGAATCAGCTGCAGGACGATTTGCCAGTCCTTCATGCCAGCGCTTCCTCCAGCCCGATGCGCAGCAAATGGGCGAAGCGCGAGTCGGGGTCGGCGGCGAGGCGGGCGCGGCTGTCGTGCTCAATGATGCGACCGCGATCGATCACCATGATCTCGTCGCTGCGCTGCACGGTGGCGAGTCGATGGGCCACGATGATGCCCGTGCGCCGGTGCAACAGCTTGTCGATGGCCCGCTCAATGCGGTTCTCGGTCAGCGGGTCCAGGCGTGAGGAGGCTTCGTCGAGGATGACGAGGCCGGGGTCCTTGAGGAAGACGCGCGTGAAGGCCAGCAGTTGCGCCTCTCCGGCGGAAAGGCCGCGACCGCCGGATTCGATGCGGGTGTCGAGGCCTTCCGGCAACTGCGCCAGCCAGGGGCCGAGCCCGAGGTCGTGGATGGCCTCGTGAATGCGCTCGTCGGGGATGCTGTCATCGAAGAAGGTCAGGTTGTCGCGCACGGAAGCGCGAAAGAGTTGCACGTCCTGGGTGACAATGCCGACGCGTTGGCGCAATTGCTGCAAGGATGCCTCGCGCAGGTCGGTGCCGCCCAGGCGCACGCTGCCTTCCACGGGGTCGTAGAGGCGGAAGAGCAGGCGGCTGATGGTTGTCTTGCCGCTGCCGGTGCGTCCCAGCAGGCCCAGCACCTTGCCAGGCTCCAGCTGGAAGTCGACGTCCTGCAGCACGACCTCCGTGTCGTTGTAGGCAAAGTTTACCTTGTCAAACTGAAGGCCCAGCGGCCCGCCGGGCACGGGCACGCCGGGGCCATCCTCAATTTTGGTCTTGATGTTGAGCAGTTCGATAACGCGGCCGATGCCGGCACCGGCCTTCTGCAACTCCTGAACCTGCATGGTCAGTTCGCGCATCGGTCGAACGAGGATGTGCGTATAGGTCACGAAGAGGAAGATCGTACCGAGGGTGATCAGCCCATCGTTGTAAAGCATGTAGCCTGCCACGAGGGAAATACCGAGGCCGAGGATGGCGCAGAAGGCCACCACGCCGAAGATGGCCGCATTCATGACGCTGGCTTTTTGTTCGCTCCTGAGGCGGAAGTACATCAGGCGTGCAAAGTTGCGCATCGTCCAGGGGACGGCGCCGCTGGAGCGCGTGTCCTCGGTGCCTGAAAGCTGTTCCTCCAGAAAACCGTAGAAACTGGCGCTGGCCTCCCGCGCCAAGCCCCAGGCCGGGATGGCCAGGCTGCGCACGGCATTGAGCGCCCACAGGGTGAACAGCGCGTAGACGGCCATGATCACGCCGGTCGTCGCGTTCTCGCGGAAAATCATGGCGACCACGCCCGCCAGCAGCAGGATGTTGGCCAGAATAATGACGACGAACTGCGAAAAGAAGTTGGCGATCTGCGTCACGTCACTGTCGACGCGCTCGATCATTTCGCCGGGCGTGCGCTGGTGATGAAAGCTCATGTCCAGACGCAGGCAGTGGTCCGCCAGGTCCGAACGCAGCTTGTTGGTGGCTTTCCAGCCGACGTCCTCGCCGAAATAGACGGCGCCCACGGCGACCAGCTGCTGCAGGATGGCCACCACGATGAACAGCAGGGCAACCATGAGCAACTGGTTCATGGTGTTGTCTGGCGCTGGCCAGAGCGTCGCGCCTGTGGACAGGTTGTTGCCGCTGCCAACGGCGGTGTCGATGAAGAGGCGCAGGATCTGCGGATTGACCAGTTGCAGGCCGATGCTGGTGAAAAGCATCAGTGCCAGCAGCAACACGCGGCTGCGCCAGGGCAACATATATTCTCTGAGAATGTGGCGGTACTGTTCGAGGCGGGGAACGATCATTGAGGCGAATCGTCCCGGGTGTCGGTTGGTTGCGAACTACAGTCTGTTTCTGCGGACATGACGTGGCCAGCCTGCGTGCCCGGGCTGGCCCTGGTTTCTCCTTCCACGTGGGAGATTGTTGGCCGACGGGATTCATTCTACAGGTCGCAGGGCCTGCCCGGCAAGATTGGCCTGCATTGGATATAGGTTCAGGCGCTGCCCAACTGGCCGCTGTGGATGAAAGCCCGGACCGGTCCTTCGGGGATGAGCGTGAGGTCCCAGACCAGGGCTGCCGATTGAATCGTGCCCATTCTGTCACCGAGGCTGATGCCTGTAGCCGCGATGCGCAGGCCGTCCGGCGACCAGTCCACCTGCTCCATCAGAAACCGGTCACTTTTCCATTCCTGAAAATGTGAAGCTAACGGCGGGATCAGCGTGGTGACTGTTTGGCCATCGCTCGCAGCAAGCACCAGCACCCCGCCCCGAACCAACGCCACCAGAAACCGGCCGTCAGGTGACCAGTCAATATCAGAAAGCCAGTCCGCTGTCTCGAACAGCAGGGCCGGGGCATTGTGGCCGACGCCGTCCCACAGGTACAGCGCGCTACCGGTGATGAGGTCATTGTCATCCTCGCGCGCAACCAGATAGTGAGTGATGAAGGCGACGCGCCCACCCTCCGGCTCCCAGGTCATGTCAGCAATGTAGCTGTTCTTGTCATCTTCGTAAGACGTCAGCAAGTCTCCGCTGGTGGCGTCCCGCAAACGCAGCCTGCTGACCTCCTGGACTCCGGATTGTTCCACAACTGCGATTCGCCGGTCGTCGGGCGACCAGGCCACGCCTGTGGCGGATTCCTCAAGAGCGAGCAACGTCTTGCCCGATTGCACGTCCCATATACGCAGTTCATCGCCGACTGCCACAAGACGCGTCCCGTCATGCGACCAGACCACGTCGTAGACTTTTCCTGCCTGTCCGATCAAAAGTACAGGGGAGTTGCCGTCGGCGTCAATGAGTTGCAGGTTGTGTTCCGGCTCCATGCGCACCGGCTCCTCGTCATCGAGCCAGAAGCCGCCACCCAGGACGATCCGTGTGCCATCGGGTGCCCAGGACATGTGGGACGGATTCGGGACATCCAGTGGCGTTTGCACCAGGCGCTCGCCCCCTTCGGCATCCCAGACGTAAAGGCTGTTGAGGACTACAGTGGCGATGCGTGCATTGTCTGGTGCCCAGTAAGGATGCCATTGAGACCATGTATTTTCTTCCGGGTCTTTGGTATCGGGGAGGTCTTCAAGTGAGTGACGTTCAAAATTGAAGCAGGGGCAGTCCAGCGACACCTCGTACCACCGGGCGCTGCCATCCAGTTCGCGGCCCTCCACGGCAGCGATGATGGTGACGCCGGCGCCGGGCGGCAACCAGGCCAGGCGTTGGCAGTCTTCCTCCGCGCAGGCGAAGGCCGGCGCTGACTCGTCCGCCGTGACAACCATCGTCTCCTGCGCGAAGACAGGAAACGTGGACAGAATCATCAACAGCAGTAGCAGGAATAACGATCTGGAGTGCATGGTTGAGTGCCCCACACCTGCCTTGTCTTGCTTCAGTGTACTGTGGATTTGCCAGGGGATGCGTACCCGCTTCAGAACAGACTGAGCTGGGTGGGCGCCTCGTCGGCTGCCTGTTGCTGCGCGCGGCGCTGACGCACCTCGGCGACCAGGTCGGGCAGGCGGCGGATGTCGGCTTCCATGTCGCGGCGCAGGCCGGGGTTGCGCAGGGCGGCTGCCGGGTGGAAGAGGGGGTACCAGGCCGTGACCGGGGAGCCGCCGAAGCGCGGTTTGCCGTGAATGCGGCTGATGCGCGCGTCGGGGAAGTAGCGCGCCATGCTGAAGCGACCGAGGGTGGCGATGACGGCCGGTTGGATGACTTCCAGTTGTTCGTCGAGCCAGTGTTTGCAGGCGAAGATTTCGTCCGCGCGCGGGTCGCGGTTGTCGGGCGGGCGGTGCTTGACGACGTTGGCAATGAAGACGTCGTCACGATGCATGTCGATCAAACCCAGCAGGTATTCGAGATAATCGCCGGAGCGACCGACGAAAGGCAGGCCGAGCCGGTCTTCATGGAAGCCGGGCCCCTCGCCGATAAAGACGATGTCGGCCGTCGCGCTGCCGCTGCCGGGCACGGCGTTGGTCGTGCCCTGGTAGAGGCCGCACTCCTGGCAGAGTCGTACCCGTTCGGCGATGTCCTGCAGTCTGGCCGCGGCGTCTTCGCTCATCTCGTCTGCCTCCTGAACGCGATGCGTCAATCTTACCGAGGCAAGGCGCGTTGCAAAAGCGGTCGCATTTACCTTCGTTACACGTAGTTTGCCATGCCGGCGGCAAACGCAGCCTCGTCGCCGTGTTTGTAGCCGAAGAGCGCTTCTTCCAGCGCGAAAGTGCCGTAATGGAAGTGGACGCGCTCCTGCATGGATGGAAGGTCTGGATTGAAGCGGGCACAACGTTGAAGGAAGTCCGCGCCATAACTGGCCAGCAGGCCGGCATAGTCCACCGCCGGATCGCCCAGGCCCAGGCTGTCAAAATCCAGTATGCCGCAGATTTCCCCTTTTTCCGCATCATAGAGCAGATTATCGGTACCGAAGTCGCCGTGACGCAAAACGGGCTGCCAGGCGAAATTGGCAGGATCCGCCAGCCAGGGTTCAAAATGTGCCGCAACCTGCTCTCTGGCGGCGGGACGCATCCGCGGGAACAGGTGCTGCCGGATGCGGGCATAACGGTCGGCATACACCGCTCTTGTGTCGGCGAGCGGCAGGGGAGCTGCAATTGTCTTGACAGGCAGGCTGTGGAGGGCCCGCAGAAATCCCGTCAACTGCGTCGCGAGGCGCTCGACGATGTCTTCGTCGACGATGGCGGCCATGGTGTCGCGCCACAGGGGTGCGCCGGGCAGTCGGGTGCAAGCGACAAAGGGGTGAGGTTCCTCCAGCTGATGAAAGAGGCGGGTCGGAACCGGCAGGGGAAGACGGTCCTGCAGGCCCTCCAGTACAGCGACTTCACGTCTCAAACCGGCCCTGCCATCCGCATACAGTGGAAAACGGAAGACCAGAATCTCGTTTACCAGCAGGACGTCACAGTGCTGGCCACTCGAGAGTCTTTGGACGTCAGCAATGTTCAGGTTGGGGCAGGCCGCGCGAATCTTTTGTTGAAGGCGTTCCAGGTCAGTCATGTTCGCTCCTTCAGGCAGACACAGGGTGCCATTTGCCAACGCGCAGTCACTTGTTGCCGCCCGGGCGCTGTGCTATAGTGCGCGCGGCGCCAGGGTAGCTCAGCTGGTAGAGTACCTCACTGAAAATGAGGGTGTCCCCGGTTCGAGTCCGGGCCCTGGCACAGAGGCCTGACGGGCGCAGTCAGGCCTTTGTCTTATACAAGGGGAGGGCGACCATGGGTGTTGGAGAACGATTCTCCCTGAGGGGCCAGAGCGCCCTGGTGACCGGCGGCGGCAGCGGTATTGGCGCCTGCCTGGCCGCCGCGCTGGCCGAGGCCGGCGCCAACGTCGCTCTCGCGGACCGCGACCTGGACAATGCGCAGCAGGTGGCGCGGCAGCTGGAGCAGCAGGGCGTGGCGACGCTGGCCATCGAGGTCGACGTGACGCAGGCCGACCAGGTGCAGCGCATGGTCGACCAGGTGCTGGATGCCTGGGGGCGGCTGGACGTGGCCGTCAACAGCGCCGGGGTCGCCACCCGCGCCCGCGCCGAGGAGCTGGAAGAGGACGACTGGGACCACGTGGTGGGTATCGACCTCAAGGGCATCTACCTCAGCACGCGCGCGGAGGGCCGCGCCATGCTGGCGCGCGGCAGCGGCTCGATCATCAACATCGCCTCCATGTCCGGGCAGATCGTCAACCGGCCGCAGTTGCACTCGCACTACAACGCGGCCAAGGCCGGCGTCATCCAGTACTCGCGTTCCTGCGCGGCCGAGTGGGCATCGCGCGGCGTTCGGGTCAACTGCATCAGCCCGGGCCACACCGCCACTCCGATGACGTTCGAAGCCATTCCGCTCATGGCCGACGAATGGGTCTCGAACACGCCGATGGGACGTGTCGGCACGCCCGAAGACCTGCAGGGCGCCGTGCTTTATCTGGCGTCGGCGGCCTCGGCCTACGTCACCGGGCACGACCTGGTGGTGGACGGCGGCTACACGCTCTGGTAAGGACCCCGGACCCTACAGCAGAATCCGCAACACGTTGACCGAGGCGGGCGCGAAGGTCTGCGTCCAGGCGCTGCCGCCCGACTCCAGGGCCAGAGTCTGCGGGTGCACCAGGTTGGGCGCCTCGAAGCGGTTGTGGGCGTGAATGCCCGGCCCCGCCAGCACGGTCAGCCCGACTTCGCGCGCGGACGCGCCCACCAGGTTGACTTCGGTCTCGATGGTGTCGCTGGCGCTGCAATTCACCACGCTGAGCGTCAGTTCCTTCCCCTTTAGCGACGCGGAGCCGGCCAGCAGCGGCATTTCCTGCGCCTCGCCGTTGAAGTTGAAGGACCGGCTCTCGCAATCGAAGCGGGTGTGCAGGCTCTGGCCGCCCTGATGCGCGCGATACATGGCGTAGACGTGACCGGTGGGCGTGACCAGCATGCGGTCGCCGGCGGTGAGGACCATGGCCTGCAGCACGTTTATGGTCTGGGCGATGTTGGCCATGACGACCTTGTCCGCGTGGCGGTTGAAGATGTCCAGCGTCGTGGCGGCGAGGACGGCGTCGCGTATGGTGTTCTGCTGCCAGAGGTGACGCGGATGGCGGCCGGGCGTCGGCGGGTGCCAGGTGCCCCATTCGTCAACGATCATGCCGATGCGCCGCTGCGGGTCGTAGCTGTCCATGGCGGCGCGCTGCTGCAAGACCAGCGGCTCCATCTGCAGACCCAGGTGAAGTTGCGCATACCACTGTGCCTCGTCGTATTCGGTGGCCGAGCCGGTGTCCGCGGACCAGGCGTCGAGGCCGCCTTGTCCGGCGGCGCGCGAGCGGGCGTAGTAGTGAGGGGCGAAGGCGTCAATGCGCGAGCGGGAGTGATGCCGCATTTTTTCGAAGAAGCGCCGCGTCCAGTCGACGTCGTTGCCGGACGGGCCACAGGCGATGAGGAAGGGGTCCGGGCCGCCGAAGCCGCCCAGGTAGGTGGCAAACTGGCGGTAGGCGGCGGCGTAGTCCTCGGGTTCCATGTTGCCGCCGCAGCCCCAGTTCTCGTTGCCGACGCCCCAGTAATGCACGCCGAAGGGCTCCGCCGCGCCGTTGGCGGTCCGCTCACGACTTAGGGAGCTGTCGCCGCCAAAGTTGCAGTATTCAACCCAGTTGCGCATTTCGGTCGGCGTGCCGCTGCCGACGTTGCCGACGACGTAGGGCTGCGCGCCGGTCTGGCGACAGAGTTCGATGAATTCGTGCGTGCCGAAGTGGTTGGTCTCGATGTCCTCGCCCCACCAGATGTTGATGCGGCGCGGACGCTCTTCGCGCGGGCCGATGCCGTCGCGCCAGTGATAATCGTCGGCGAAGCAGCCGCCTGGCCAGCGGATGACCGGCGGCGCCAGACTGCGCAGGGCGGCGATCACGTCGTTGCGCAGGCCGTTGGTATTGGGGATGCTCGAGTCCTCGCCGACCCACAGGCCCTCGTAGATGCAGGCGCCGAGGTGCTCGGCGAAGTGGCCGTAAATGTTGGGGTTGATGCGGCCGAGCGTTTGTTCCGGTGTGACGCGAATGCTGGCCATGCTGATTTCTCCCGCTGTCCCGCTGCAGGCCAAAGTCATACCACACAAAGTGAAAGCGCGCAGTGCACCATCGCGCGGTCAGGACTGAAGATGTCTCTGCCTAAATCACTTTGCGGACGAAGCACATGAGAAAAGCCATGGCCAGTCCCCAAATGACAAGCTCGCGAAGCATGGGCCTTCTTTCGTTTCGGATAGCTTCAATGTTGTTTCTGGTCTCTTGCCAGTCCAACTCACTTTCCAGTTCCCGCACCCTGTTTTGAAGAGTCTTAAGGTGAATTTCAGTGGCCATGGCTGTTTGCTCCGGTGACCGGCTGCGAAGGTAGTGTGAATAAAAGGCAGCGATGCGATGAGGTCAAACGGGCCTGGGTTGGCTACGCCCTGGGCACGCCTTCCGGCAGGGTGAGCCGTAACTGCCTGGATCGGGTCTGAACTTGCCATTGCCAGGGTTAGGGCCGGGGAATACAGGTGGGAGCCCGAGGGCTAATTTAGCACGAACATCAGGACGCCCAGCCCTACACCCATGAGTGACACGGCCCAAATCATCGTCCAGCGCATGGTCCTGAGCTCGCCGCGAATTTCGCCAATCTCGCCATTCATCTTGCCCATCTCGCCATTCATCTTGCCCATCTCGCTCCGCAATTCACTGCCCTGTGTGGCGATCTGGTTTTGCAAGTATTTGCCCTGTGCGGCGATCTCGCTCCGCAATTCGCTGCCTTGTGTGGCGATCTCGCTCCGCAAGTCACTGCCTTGTGCGGCGATCTCGCTCCGCAAGTCACTGCCCTGTGCGTTGATCTTGTCGATTAACTCACTGCGCATTTCACCCATCTCGCCGCGCAGCGCGCCGATTTCGCTGTGCAGATCACTGCCCTGAGTGGCGATCTGGCTTTGCAATTCGCTGCCCTGCGCGGCGATCTCACTGCGCATTTCGCCGCGAAGGTCGCTGATGTCCTCCTTCGAGGCAAGATAAGGCAAAGCGCCTTCAATCTTTGCCAGTCGAATGTCGAGGGTATCGAGTACGGAAGTTTCGGTTGCCATGGCGGGTTGCTCCGGCGTCAGGCTGCGATGTAGTCACAAGCATACTGCAGGCAGACAGTGAGGTCAAAAGGGCCCTGGCAAAATGCCCGCTTCACGTCTCGCGGTGTGGCGACCAGTAATTGCGCGGGTCGGACTTGAAGCGGTAACGGCGGCGCGGATGCGGCAGGGGGTCCTGGGCGCGCAGGGTCCAGGCCAGCAATTCGGCCAGCAACTGGCCCTGGATGGCCGCATGGGCCGGATCGTCGTAGAGGTCATTCAACTCGACCGGGTCCTGCGCCAGGTTGTAGAGCTGACCACGACCCTGCATGTCGAAGAGCAGCTTCCAGTCGCCGCGGCGCAGCATGCGCATGTTGCCGCTCTGCGTCCAGCCATTGAGTTCGTCGAAACTGATGGCGGGGTGAAAACCGTCCTGCTGCGGGTCGAAGTCGTCGTCCGCCGTGTAATGCAGGCCGCCGAAGCCCTGCTCGGCATAGGCGCTGGCGAATTCTTCGCGCGGCCAGTCCCGGCCGGTCAGCATGGGCCACAAACTGCGGCCCTGCACGCCGGGCGGCGGCGGAATGTCGCAGGCCTCGCACAGGGTGGGCAGGATGTCGACGATACTGATGTGCGCCGGGTGGGGGTCGGCGCTGGCCTGGATGCCGGGGCCGCAGACCTGGAAGGGGATGCGCACCAGCACTTCCGGCAGTTCGGCGCCCTTGCGCACAAGGCCGTATTCGCCGACGTAGTCGCCATGGTCGGAGAGGAAGAGGAGAATGGTGTTGTCGCGCAGGCCGCGCGCCTCCAGATGCTCGACGAAACGGCGCGCCTGGTCGTCGATCAGGCGCAGGATGGCGAAATAGTTGCTGCGCGCCTGAATTAACTGTTCGGCATAGTCGGGGAAGGCGGTCTCGCCAATCTGCCGCAACCACTGGTACTTGAAGCTCTTGCCCTCCAGCGCGGAGACGTCGGAGAGGGTGGGTGGCAAGGTATCGGGCGGAAAGAGAGAAAAATAGGGCTCCGGCGCCTGATAGGGGTTGTGCGGCTCCGGGAAGGAGAGCCACAGGAAGAAGGGATCGCCCTGCGCGTCGTCGACGAAATCGATGGCGCTGCTGACGGCGCGGTGTGGACATTGCACCTCCACGCCGCCGGGCGCCGGATTGAAGTCAGCGCTGTGACGCAGACCGGCCAGATACTCGTCGAATGCCACTTCCTCCGGCGTACGCTCCGGGCCGAAGCCGCCATGATGGCCCAGCGGGAAGTAGTGGTCCACGTCGCCGGCTTTCACGTGGCTGTGGTTTTTGCCGCAGAGCGCCGTACGGTAGCCTGCTTCGCGCATCAACTGGTAGAGGTCGCGCTCGTAGCTGGCGTCCTCCTCGTTGTGGTTGGTACGGGCGCGGCTGGCGTTGGGGTAGCGCCCGGTCAACATGCTGACGCGCGCCGGCAGGCAGGCGGGCATGGAGGTGTAGGCGCGGTTGAACCAGACGCCTTCGGTCGCCAGATTGTCGAGGAAGGGCGTGGTATCCAGTTCAAAGCCCTCACGCGCGGAGACGTCGGCGCGTTGCTGGTCGCTCATGATGATGACGATGTTGGGCCGCTCGCTCATGGTGTCTCCCGTATCTGTTTCAGTCGGCGCGAATCTCGTGCAGCAGAAAGCGAAACGCCCCACCAGGGCCTTCCGCGACGGGCGGCCCGTAATCACGCCACTGGTTGAGATAATTGCCGCGCAGGTGGATCGGATCCTCGCGCCCGTTTGTTGTGCCAGGCGATGCGTTGGGCCCCCAGTGTCGGGGACCTTTCACCCGGCTGTCTTCGTGCAGGCGAAAGGCGGCGTCCACTGTGTGCGACCTGGCTTGCGTCCAATAGGTGTGGTCGTTACTCAGTAGAATGGCATAGCCACGGGTACCGACCTGCTCCGACAGCATCGATTCCAGGCGCTCGATATCTTTCAGATAGTCGTAGCGTCTGACGTCTTGCGCACCCTGGTCTCTCAGGAGGAACGCTTCAGCGCCAATGCGAATCCTGAACTCCCGGGTCGTGTATTTCAGTTCAATCAGGACGCGTTCCGCGCCATCCTGCACGGCGATATCGAGATAGCGGCGATTTTCGCCCGCCACGGGTAGCTCGAGACGGATTTCCGCAGCCGGACGAAGTTGCTGAATCTGCCATGCGAGCGCGTGTTGAAAGTCCGCTTCGGAATGAAAGACGGGCCGCTCTCTGGCGAGTGTGGAAAGACAGTCGTAAATGGCGAGCAAGACAGGCCTTTTGTGACTGCGAAAGGGAGGCCCGACGCACGGGCCTCCCTGAATGATGCGAACTAGAGCAGGTCGTTGATTTGCGCGACGAGGCTGTCCGCCACTTCCTGGGCGCCGGCCTGACCGATCCACAGGCGGTCCAGTTCGCTGACCGCGATCGACGACGCCTGCGCGAAGGTCGCGTGGCGCGGGTCCGGGCGCAGGTAGGGCGCGCCGTCGGTGAAGACCGAGATGTGC
>LXNI01002706.1_pt1 | contig 11651 bp, 13 predicted proteins | sample 809091 | NCBI WGS metagenome assembly LXNI01 (sample SAMN04870527, study PRJNA318959) | sponge metagenome | biome: 01000161; feature: marine sponge reef; material: water | host: Sarcotragus foetidus | place: Greece: Milos, Mediterranean Sea | collected 2013-05-29 | depth 5-7 m | reverse complement strand
GGGCCGAATCTAGCGCGAGGCGCCCGGAATGGCAACACGACAGTCAACACCTGAAATCAAATCGGAGGGTATGCGGGCGCATCCCTGGCATGGTGCGGTGGTCTCGATATCGGCATAACTCAATGAAATATATCAATTTATGGCATCTATAGCGCAGCTGGGAGCATCCCTGTCCGTCTTTACTATATATGTTTCTCAAACAGACATACTTATTACCGGCAGAGACGATTACTTTAGACACGCCATTGAGGTCAAAAAGCGTGTTTGGAACTCCGGTATAATTGCCATAGATATGAAACGGTTGGCCGATCTTGTCGTAAGGAAAAAAGCAACAAGGATACGTTCCGGCATATCTATATTCTTCATTTGCTACGAGGGCGATTCTCGTAGAAAGGCAAAGGAAAAACTTGAATATAGTTTGGAAAAAAACTTGGTCCGGCACGAAACTGACGATAGATATGCTTGGTTAATCAGGGGTGCCCGCAAGGCGCTAAAAAACCACAACGAATGCCAAGTAAATCTTCATAAATCGGATGAAATAGCGATTTACGAGGATCAATTCACATATTGGGCGTGGACATCGGCTGCATTGGTGGTGAAGCCCGCAAGATCGAAATGACTGGAGATGTATGGATAATGGGTTCCAGTCTTCAGACGGCGTTTCATTCTGTCTCACGTAATTGACTTCATCGGTTCGCCGGAACCCGCGATTTAAGAATTCCCCTTAACGTCTCGGAACCACGAACTGGATTCCAAGCCACCGCCACCGGCCTTGGCCGGCCGGCATGGTGCAGTTGATCCGCGAGCGCCCGCCGGGCAGCGGGCCGGCAAGCCTGAGTTCGACCCGCCTTGGGCCAAGGTGCTGGATATCCAGGCGGCCTTCGGTGGACGCGAAGCATCCCAGCCGGGACAGGGACCCCAATTCCTCGGCGACCGTGAACCCGACCGCCGGCGGATTGTTCTCGCCGATCACCGTGTCGCCCGGCGTGAAATCGGCGACCGGGACCGGCAGCGAGTCGATCAGCAGCCGGAACCGGCTCATCTCGCCAAACCGTTCATTGAGCGCGAAGCGCGGCAACCGGAACTGATTTTGGCTTCCGTGAACGGCCCCGGACTGCTGACCGAAGGCGGCCCGGTAGCCGGCGGCGCGAACCAGTTTCTCCACGCGGGTGCCGCCCTCGCCGAACGGGTAGGCGAAAAGGGCGGGAACCGTCCCGAGCTCGTCTTCGAAACGCCGGTTCGAGACGGTCAACTCCCGTTCGTTTCGGGCGTCGTCATGTTCAGGCATGTGGTTGTGGGTCGCCGTGTGGGCGCCGACGGTCACGCCGCTGTCCCGCAACTCCCTTATCTGATCCCACGACATGAAGCCCGACAGCCGGTTGTCGATCGGGGCGGTGGCGATAAAGACGGTAAAGGGAAAGCCGGCCTGCTTCAGGCGCGGCCAGGCCTCGGTGTAGACCGAGAGATAACCGTCATCGACGGTGATGCCGACCGTCCGGTCGGGGAGCGCTTCGCCTTTTTTGACGGCATCGACAATCGCCGGGACCGGCAGGACGTTGAACCCGCCGGTCCGAAGCTCTTCGAGGTGGGCTTCGAACTGCTCGAGCCGAATGTTGGTGGAAGGAAATTTTTCCTCACCGAACCGATGGTACATCACGATAACGGCGGAACCGGCGGCCGTGGAAGGCGCCGGCAACAGTGCCGTCACGGCAAGAACAAGCGCCGCGGCCCATACTCTGATCATCTGCGGAGCTTACCAGAGGGCAATCCGGCCGGGTATGATTTTCGAGCGCGGACCCGCCTCACATCATGCCTTGCGGCAGTGCTTCGTCCTTCAGCACCGGGTAACGCCTGGCGTCGAACAGTTGATAGTGCCACCATTCATTGCGGTAGAAATCCCAACCCGCCGTGGTCATGATGCCCATCAGGATCATGCGGTTTCGCTGGGCCTCGGCGCTGATGCCCGGATCGCCGTGATGGGACCGGGGATCGAATTCGTCGAAACCCGTCCCCATGTCGAGCTCCCCCCCGGCGGCATCGATGAGGGTCAGGTCGACCGCCACCCCGCGCGAATGGGGCGAGCCTTTGCGGGGGTCGGCCAGAAATTCGGGGTCCGGCGTGTGGTCCCACAAGACGAACTGCGCTTCGGCGGGCCGGAAGGCGTCGAAGATCTTGATCCGGTAGCCGAGTATCCGCGCGAGTTCGCATGCCCCTCGGAGACGCTCCTCGGCATCCGGATGGAGATAGCAGGCTGCCCGGCTGTAGACCGGTTTGCCGGTGAAGTTGTTGGCGGTGGCGTAGGCGATGTCCAGATCAACATCATGGGTCGCCGGCAGAATCTCGATCAGGTCGGGCATGGGTCGGTCCGTTAAACTCGTCCGGGGAACGTGCAATTGACGGGAGCCGATACTATAAGCTGCCGGGAAACAGGCGATACAGGCTTCATGACGACCATATTGGCATTCGATACATCCGCCGGCGCGTGTTCGGCCGCCGTTCGCTCGGATGGAGAGACGCTGGCCGAGCGCTTTGAAGTGCGGGCCCGCGGCCAGGCCGAAATTCTCATGCCCATGGTCGGAGAGGTCATCTCGGCGGCAGGCCTTGCCTACACGGATCTCGATCTGATTGCCGCAACGGTGGGCCCGGGGTCGTTCACCGGGATGAGGATCGGCATCGCCGCCGCCCGGGCCATGTCTCTCGCCGCCCGGATTCCGGCCTTGGGACTGACGACGCTCGAGGTCGTTGCGGCCGGTATTGATGGGACGGAGACCGGCTCGCATCCGGTACTGGTGTGCGTCGAAAGCAAACGGGAGGACATCTATGCGCAGTTGTTCGGCGCCGATGGGGAGCCCCAAACGGAGCCCATGGCCGCGACGCCGACGGCGCTGGCCGCCGCGACGCCGATTGACGGCGGCCTGATTCTCGCCGGCAGCGCTTCCCGGCCGATGGCGGCGGCGCTCGAAGACGCGGGACGCGATTTCCGGTTGGCGGACGGTCCGGCGGAGCCCCAGGCGGCAGTGGCCGCCCGGATGGCCGAGGAACGCTGGATTCCGGGTGTTTCGTTGGCGCCCCTTGCGCCGCTCTATCTGCGCGCCCCCGACACCACCGGCCCCAAACCCGGCCCCAAACCATGACCGGCGAGGCGGTGACCGGGCCCGGTTTGATCGTCGCGACGCCGGCCCATGCGGCCCCATTCGCGGAAATCCATCGGCTGTCCTTCGACGACGGGTGGAGCGCTGCCGGATTTGGGCGCATGCTCCGGCAACCCGACATGCTCGGCCTCGCGGCTCCCGATGCCGAAGACGCGGACAGGGTCTGCGGTTTCATCATCTGCAGATTTGCCGCCCCGGAGGCCGAAATCGTCACGCTGGCGGTCCTGCCGGCGCGCCGCCGCCGGGGTATAGCCGGCCGCTTGATGGCCGGCGCGGAGGCGTTTCTGCGGCGATCCGCAATCAAGGAATGGTTTCTCGAGGTCGATGCCGGCAATCCGGCTGCGACCGAACTCTACGAAATCACCGGATTCAAGGGCGTCGGGACAAGAATCGGGTACTACCGGTCGAACGCCGGCCGCCGGGATGCGCTCATCATGAGGAAAGAACTGATTTAGGGTCCGGACTCAATTGAGCCGCCATAGGAGTGTTGCGGCGATGAGGACGGCGCGGCACAAGGTCCCTCGCCCCCGTCAGGGGGAGAGGGATGCGGAGGGTTGGCGAGGCGAATGCCGAGCCTACCCGGCGCCGGGTGAGGGGGAATTTCCATATCACCCTCACCCCGGCCCTCTCCCTCAGAGAGGGAGAGGGAGTAGTTGCGTTGCCGCATCGTGTCCCCTCGCCCCCTTTCCCGGGGAGAGGGACAGGGTGAGAGGGCGCAAAAAGGAGAATCCCCTATTGAGTCCGGAAACCGCTCCAACCGTGGATATCGTAATTCAAGGGAAAGTACGGCGACTATTCGTTCGGATGATTACTTGCGCTTTTATTCTTGATTCGCCGTATTTGCAAAACTATATACATCCCAACTTCAAGCAAGGAATATTAATTTAATGTCCGACCAGGGAAAAAGTGGGGAATTGTTGGAGCTGACCACGGAAATCGTGGCGGCCCATGTAAGCAACAATACGTTGCCGGTCAGCGACCTGCCGCGGCTCATCCAGGATGTGTACCGATCCCTGTCGGCCGTTGGCGGCGCGCAGCCGGTGCCGGACCGCCCGCGGCCCGCGGTTCCCATCAAGAAATCCGTCACCGCCGACCACATTATCTGTCTTGAGGACGGCAAGAAGCTGAAGATGCTGAAGCGCCATCTCAAGACCGCCTACAACATGACCCCCGAAGAATACCGGGAGCGGTGGGGTTTGCCGCGCGACTACCCGATGGTGGCGCCGAATTACGCCAAACACCGCAGTAGTCTGGCGAAGAAGATCGGTCTCGGCACCCGGCCCCGCCGGCGCCGCGCAGCGACCTAGCGCAGTTTCCGGCCAAATTGATTCAATTTGACCGGAAGCCGCTCTAATTGTTCAATCCGGGCACATCGGTGATATAAAGGTACCGTGTCAGAACAGACTCTCGAAACCCGTCTGGAGCAGATGTGCGCCGAGCGCGGCATGAAGATGACCGAGCAGCGCCGCGTCATTGCGCGCGTCCTTGCCGAAGCCTCCGATCATCCGGACGTCGAGGAGCTGTACCAACGCTCGGTGGAAATCGATTCCAAGATCAGCATTGCGACGGTCTACCGTACCGTCAGGCTGTTTGAAGAGACCGGCTTGCTGGAGCGGCTTGATTTCGGCGATGGCCGGGCGCGCTATGAAGAGGCTTCCGGCGAACACCACGATCACCTGATCAACGTGAAAACCGGTGAGATCATCGAGTTTCAAAATGAGGCCATCGAAGCCCTGCAGGACAAAGTCGCCGAAGAATTTGGTTTCAAACTGGTGGGGCACCGGCTGGAATTGTTCGGCGTTCCGCTGGACGATGACGGCGAATGAACGCGCGCAATTGGATTCCGGGACAATTGAGAGCTCGCGGTGACGCGTAAACTGCACATCAAGACCTTCGGCTGTCAGATGAACGTCTACGATTCGGCGCGCATGGCCGACGTTCTGGCGCCGCTGGGCTACGCGGCCACCGAACTGGCCGACGACGCCGATCTGGTCGTATTGAATACCTGCCATATCCGGGAGAAGGCGGCGGAGAAGCTGTATTCGGAACTCGGCCGTATCCGCCGATCCAAGGAGGCGCGCGCGGCCGAGGGCAAAACCGCGATGATCGCCGTCGCCGGCTGCGTCGCACAGGCCGAGGGCGCCGAAATCCTCAGCCGGGCTCCGTACGTGGACATGGTGGTGGGACCGCAATCCTATCATCGCCTGCCGCGGTTGATTGCCGAGGCGGCCCGGCGCGATCCGTCGAACCCTTCCGGGGTCGTCGATGTCGAATTCCCGGCCGAGCCCAAATTCGATCACCTGCCGCCGGTCCGGCATCAGGGTCCCAGCGCGTTTCTCTCGGTCCAGGAAGGCTGTGACAGGTTCTGCACCTTCTGCGTCGTGCCGTACACCAGGGGCGCGGAGTTCTCCCGTCCGGTGAAGGATGTTTTGGACGAGGCGCGCCGTGTCGTTGACCACGGGGCCCTCGAAATCACCCTGCTCGGGCAGAACGTCAACGCCTACCACGGCGATGCCGGTGGCGGGGCCGAGGCGGGCCTCGGTGAGCTGATCCGCCGGCTGGCCGAAATCGGCGGACTGAAGCGCATCCGCTACACCACCTCCCATCCGCGGGACATGTCGGACGATCTGATCGCGGCGCACGGCGAGGTCGAGGCGTTGATGCCGTTTCTTCACCTGCCGGTGCAATCGGGCTCCGATCGGATTTTGGCCGCCATGAACCGCCGGCATAGCCGGGACGATTACCGCCGGATCGTCGACAAACTGATGGCGGCGCGGCCGGACCTGAAACTGTCATCGGACTTCATTGTCGGCTTTCCCGGCGAAACCGAGGAAGATTTCAACGAGACCGTGGCGCTCGCCCGGGAAACCCGGTTCATTCAAGCGTACTCGTTCAAATATTCGACCCGGCCGGGAACCCCCGGGGCGGCGATGCCAAATCAGATCGACGAAAGCGTCAAGGCGGAACGGTTGTCGAAACTGCAGGCGGTGCTCGACCAAAATCAGATTGTCTTTAATCGGTCGTCAATTGGCCGCAAGATGGCGGTGCTGCTGGATCGTCCGGGCCGAAAGACCGGGCAATTTGCCGGCCGCAGTGTTTATATGCAGCCGGTTCACGTGGATGCGCCCGCCCGTTATTTCGGCTGCATCGCGGAATTGGAGATAACCGATGCCCACGCCAACAGCCTGAGTGCGCGTTTGGCGGGGGAAGAAGGAGGAGGAAACGGTTCGCATATGGAGAGGGCTTTCGCTTGACCATAGCTTCGGCGACGTCTGACGCCACGACGGTAGAGCTTGAGTTTGACGACAACCGTTTGCTGCCGCAGTTGTTCGGCAGCCATAACTCTCATCTCGCGCGTATCGAACAGGAATTGGAAGTCGAGCTCCGGTCTCGCGGCAACGCGGTGACGATTACCGGCCCGGCGGTGGCCGCCGAGGTCGCCCGGAACGTCTTGAGCGGACTTTATTCGCGTCTCAAACAAGGGGCCGAGATCGATCCGGCGGAAGTGGATGGTGCGCTGCGCATGGCCGAGGCGCCTGCCCTGGCCGAGGCGCCCGGCGGAAACCTTTTGCCGGAAGACTTGGCGGTCCAGACCCGCAAACGGCAGATATTGCCTCGCTCCCGGCGGCAGGCGGCGTATCTCCAGGCGATCGACAATCATGATCTGGTGTTCGGCCTGGGTCCGGCCGGAACCGGCAAGACCTATCTTGCGGTTGCCAAGGCGGTCGAAAGCCTGGTCAGGGGCGAGATCGATCGCATCGTCCTGTCCCGTCCGGCGGTCGAGGCCGGCGAGCAGCTCGGCTTTCTGCCGGGCGACATGAAGGACAAGGTCGATCCCTATCTGCGCCCGCTCTACGATGCCCTTCACGATATGCTTCCGGGCAACCAGGTGGCGAAGAAAATCGACACCGGCGAGATCGAGATCGCGCCCCTGGCCTTCATGCGGGGGCGCACCCTGTCTCATTCCTTCGTCATTCTCGACGAAGCACAGAACACGACCGCCGTACAAATGAAGATGTTCCTGACCCGCCTCGGCGAGAACGCCCGCATGGTCGTCACCGGCGATTTGAGTCAGGTCGATTTGCCGGGCGGCGCCAGGTCCGGACTTCGCGACGCGGTCAACGTGCTGAAGGACGTTGACGGGGTGGCGTTCCTGAACTTCACTGCGAAAGACGTCATCCGCCATCAATTGGTATCCCGTGTCATCGAGGCCTACGACACCCGGGATTCCGCCGGGTCCGTATGATGGCCGGCTTCGAGGTTGCCGTGGATCTGCGGGACCCCGCGTGGCGGGAGATAACGCCCGACCCGGTCGGGTACTGCACCAGGATCGCTTCGGAAGCGCTGGAAGCGTTGGGCGAGACCGATGGGGAGCTATCCGTCGTCCTCGCCGAGGACGAGTTTGTTCGCGGCCTCAACCGCGACTACCGCGGAAAGGATGCGGCGACGGACGTGCTGTCATTCGGCATCGAAGAAAACCATCGGCCGCCGGTCAACGGCGCCCCGCGTCTCTTCGGCGATATCGTTATTGCCTGCGGGGAGGCAAGCCGCGATTTGCCGCCGGCGCAGGCCGCGCATCCCGAATTCCACCTCGCTCACCTCTTAGTGCACGGTATTCTGCATCTTTTGGGGTATGATCATGAGCAGGAGTCGGACGCGGAAATCATGGAAGGGCTCGAGGCCCGGCTACTCGAACGATGGGGCATCCCAAATCCCTACGCCGTTGCCGGGACGGGACCGGCGGCGGCAGGTGATATGACCAAATGACCGACGACCCGGGCGGCGGCCACTCTCCCACGCCCCGGACATCCGGGGCCGATGAACCAGCGGGAATTTTCCGGGCCTGGCGCGGTTTGACCGGCAGGCTGTGGGGACGGAACGGCGAAAATTCGGTACGGGAAACCATTGAGGAACTGATCGAGGATCAGGGAAGCTCGGCGGTTGAATTCGACCGCCAGGAGCGGACGCTGCTTGCCAACATCCTTAAGCTGCGTGACCAGACCGTTGCCGACGTGATGGTGCCGCGGGCCGATATCGTCGCCATCGACGCGGATTCGGCGCTCGACGACCTGATAAAGGTCATCAAGTCGGCCGGCCATTCCCGGGTGCCGGTCTATCAGGAAACCCTCGACGATGCGATCGGCATGGTTCACTTCAAGGACCTCATCGACCGAACCGATACGGAGAACGGGTTCAGGATCCGCGACGTGATGAGGGACGTCCTGTTTGTCGCGCCGTCGATGCAGGTGCTCGAACTGTTGCTGGAAATGCGCGTCAAGCGGACCCACATGGCGCTGGTGGTCGACGAGTTCGGCGGCGTGGACGGGCTGCTGACCATCGAGGATCTGGTCGAGGAGATCGTCGGCGAAATCGAGGACGAACACGACCGCGAAGTCGAGCCGGAGGTCAGCATCCGGGCCGACGGGGCGATCGACGCCGATGCGCGCGTCCTGATCGAGGATTTCGAGAAACGGTTCGGGTCCATCGCGTCGTCCGGGGAACGGGAGGAAATCGACACCTTGGGCGGACTGGTATTCTCGCTCGCCGGACGGGTCCCTATCCGCGGTGAACTCGTGCGGCACCCGTCGGGCGCGGAGATCGAGGTCCTCGAGGCCGACCCCCGGCGCATCAGACGGCTGCGCGTCAGAGGCGTTGCCGCGTCGAACGACCCGGCGGCCGAGGCACAGGACTAGAGTCTGTACTCAATTAGGGGATTCTCCTTTTTGCGCCCTCTCACCCTGCCTCTCTCTCCCGGGAAGGGGGCGAGGGACCTTGTGCCGCGCCGTCCTCATCGCCACAATACTCCTATGGTGGCTCAATCGAGTCCGGACCTTAGCTGAAGTCATCGGCGTGAGCGGTCTTCCCGTCATAGCCGAGCGCCTGCGGGACGCCGTAATCCGCCTTGCGGGCTGGCGGCGGTACGGTCTGGCGATTCTTGCCGGTGCCGTCGCGGTCTTGGCGCTTCCGCCGGTGTATTTTGTCGTCGCGCTTCCGCCGGCGTTTATCGTCCTCGTTTGGTTGATCGACGGCGGCCCCGAACATGCAACGCGCCGCCGCGCCCTGATCCCGGCCGGGCTCGTCGGCTGGTGTTTCGGTATCGGCTACTTCGTGGCCGGTCTTTATTGGATCTCGTTTTCCTTTCTCGTCGACGCCAAGACCTTTGCCTGGATGATCCCGTTTGCGGTCGCCGGTTTGGCCGCGCTGCTCGGAATTTACTTCGCCCTTGTCGCCGTATTGACCCGTCTGTGGGCGCCGGCGGGCCCGCTCCGTGTGCTCGGGTTTGCCGGCTTCTGGGTCGGCGCCGAATGGGTCCGGGGCTGGGCGCTGACGGGATTTCCCTGGAACCTTGTCGGAACCGCTTGGACATTTTCCGATTCAATGATCCAGGCGGCGGCGTTTGGCGGGACCTATCTTCTGAGCCTGCTGACCGTCGCCGCCGCGTCTTTTCCCGCCCTGCTCGGCGACCGGAACGTGCCCCTCCGCACCCGCTGGGTCTGGAGCGGCGCTCCGCTGGTTCTTTTGGCCATGGTGTGGGGCGCCGGCGCCGCGCGTCTGGCATCGGCGAATACGGATGCCGTAGAAAATGTCCGGCTGCGGTTGGTTCAGCCGAATATCGCCCAGCGTGACAAGTGGCGTCCCGAGTTGCTGGGCCGCCATCTCGCGACCCTGCGCACGTTGAGCCGGCAACCGAATTCGGGCGCCGCGCCGACCCACGTGATTTGGCCGGAAACCGCCGTGCCGTTCCTCCTCGACGGCAATCGGCAGGGCGTCGCCGCGCTTGCCCAAGCGGCGCCGGCCGGCGGGGCATTGATTTCAGGGGCGCTCAGGGCGTCGGCCGAACCCGGGAACGGCGGCGCCCGGCGCCGGTTGTGGAACAGCCTCGCGGTCGTTACCGCGGACGAACGGATTGCCGGTTCCTATGACAAGCACCACCTGGTTCCGTTTGGGGAGTACGTCCCGCTGCGGCCGGTGTTCCGAATCGACAAGATCACGGCGGGGCGGACCGACTTCAGTCCGGGGCCCGGACGGCGGAGCATCAACCTCCCGGGCGGGCCGGCGTTCAGTCCATTGATCTGCTACGAGGCGATTTTTTCCGGCCGGGTCGTCGACGGCGCCGACCGTCCCGGGTGGCTGCTGAACCTGACAAACGATGCCTGGTTCGGCACCTCATCGGGCCCGTACCAGCACTTCGCGAGCACGCGGCTCAGGGCGGTCGAAGAGGGATTGCCGTTGGTCCGGGTGGCCAACACCGGCATTTCCGGTGTGGTTGATCCGTACGGGCGGATCGTCGTCCGTTCGAAGCTCAACCAGGCCGTGGCGCTTGACAGCAAACTGCCGGACGCCCTTTCGCCTACTTTCTATGCCGCGTGGGGCAATTGGGTCCCCCTCTCCCTGGTGCTGATCATTCTGGCCGCGGCCGGAATCCGGAGAATTGAAAAATGACACCCGAAATCCCTTTTTTTTGCTATATTATGAAAGCATAAAAAAGCTCGCGAACCTAAGGAGCCGTAACAGGTTGCCATTCCCGAGGGACGGGTCCGGCAATCCGCGGGGGGAGCGAAGGGAAGCGGGCAACGTCCAAAAGCTCCTCAAGACACTAACTCGGGTAAAACACGATGCCTAGAAAACCACGTGCTAGATCGCCCAGGCTGCAGGGCGCGCCTGTCCGTCGTATCACGCGGCGGCGGGTGCCGGGGGTGGCCGATCCGGTTGATATCCACGTCGGCGGCCGGGTACGGCTTCGCCGCACCCTGCTCGGACTGAGCCAGGAGAAACTCGGCGAAGCGGTCGGATTGACCTTCCAGCAGATTCAGAAATACGAACGCGGCGCGAACCGGATCGGTTCAAGCCGGTTATACGATCTCGCCAAGGTCCTGGATGTGCCGGTCGCGTATTTCTTCGAAGAGATGCCGGGTGACGTTCAGGACCGCCAAAGCGAGGCGGCGGGCGCCAAGAGCGGCCAGGTTCAGGCGCCGGCCGACAAGGATCCGCTAACCCGCCGGGAAACGCTGGAACTGGTCCGGGCCTACTACAAGGTGCCGAGCCCCGCCGTTCGAAAGCGGGTATTCGAACTGGTCAAATCCCTGGCCAGGATGAGTTAGGGTCGGGACTCAATTCGGGGATTCTCCTTTTTGCGCCCTCCCGCCCCGCCCCCTTGGGAAGGGGCGAGGGGACGCACGCCAAGCCTCCTCTCCTCACTCACCCGCAAGCCGTCATCACTGGGTCGCAGCTTGTCCTCCGGCCGGCGAAGCCGGTCCGGTGGGCCCGGCCTTCAGTCGGCCGAAGCCGCCTTTCGGACGGCGTAGGCCGGCCATGACGCAATCGTTTTATGTCTCATCGCCGCAACACTCATATGGCGGCTCAATCGGATCCGGACCCTAGCAGGCTGCTGAAAAACCCACTGGCGCGATTCCCGGTATCGTGATTCTCTGCCCCTGGGTTGATCGGTGCTGGAGGTTGTGATGCGGGGCGAGGACGAACGCGGCGAGGGTCTGTTCA
>LXNI01002705.1_pt1 | contig 11654 bp, 8 predicted proteins | sample 809091 | NCBI WGS metagenome assembly LXNI01 (sample SAMN04870527, study PRJNA318959) | sponge metagenome | biome: 01000161; feature: marine sponge reef; material: water | host: Sarcotragus foetidus | place: Greece: Milos, Mediterranean Sea | collected 2013-05-29 | depth 5-7 m | reverse complement strand
ATGCACCAGCTTCCTCGGCAGTTCCACAGCTTGACGGAGGCGGACCAGGCGGAGGCGCTCCTAGATCCGCCCCCGTTGACGGGTACCCGCTGGGATGCGCTGCTAGCTGCGGTCGTGGAACACATCGCACGCCTGCATCGGCACCGGGTGCCAGACTGGGTGAACGAGCCGGACCGCTTTCTTGCCGTCCCTTGGGTGATCTCGACCAATCCGGTGATTGCGGCGGATTCTGTCCTTTACGCGCCGGCCTCGTTCATCCGGCACAGCGTTTTTCCTGACCCGCTCGATCTCGACGCCAGAGGCGGCGAAATGCATGCCTGGATCCCCTGAGCCGGGTCGGCCTCTCGATCGCGAGACGGTCACGAGCGCATTCAACGGGCTCGAAACGCAACTCGCGTTGCGTGGCGTCAGAGCGCACGTCTATATCGTTGGCAGCGCGGTGCTCCTGATGGCGCACCGTCGCAGTCGGATCACCATGGATGTGGACGCACTGTCCATAGACCACCGCGACGTGGTATTGGATTGCGCGCGGGTCGTCGCTAAGGAGCAAGGGCTGCGAGACGACTGGCTGAACGATCAGGTGCGCTGGATCCCGACCCTTCCGCCGCGTCCGGACCCGCGAGCGGAAGTGCTGCATGATTCACCTCACCTCGTTGTTACTGGCGCGTCCGCCCCTCACATCCTCGCGATGAAGGTTCGCGCCGCGCGGACAAGCGACTTGGAGGATGTCAAGTTGCTCATGCGGCAGCTCGGTATCACCACCATGGAAGAAGTACGGGAAATCCATCGCGCGGTGTACCCCCACGATGGCATTCCTTGGCGCAGCGAGGAGCGGATCGAAGTCTGTCTCCGCGACCTGCGCGAGGAAGGCGAGACTGCTGACGGGTCGTCGCCGCGGTCTGCCGGCGAGACCGGTTGCGGGCGTTGACTCTACCGGCTGTCAGGTCTAGTCTTGGAGGCGCTCTCTCTTTACTCGCAGGGACTTAGAACGCTTGCGCCGCTCCGAATGCGGCACGCCCCTCGCCTCGAGCGGACAGCCGCCGATCAACGGAGTGGACTACCAGAGCCGATCACCGCGTAGGATTCTCGTACCAAACGATGCCGAGCCGTTCCTTCTCTTCGCACGTGAGGATGTCCAAGTCTCCGTCGCCGTCAAGGTCCACAAGTTCCGCGCGATCAAACTTTGTGCCGTCCGGCCCGCCCACATCTGTCACGGCCCATTCCGCAGCGGTAGGGTCTCCCGAGTGCCGCAACAGGCCCACGCCAGACAGTGCATCCGTGGCATCTACGGCCGTGAAGACCAGATCCATCACCCCGTCCATGTCCATGTCGCCGATGGCAACGGATTTGCCCGGGCCAAACCCCTCGGGCATCTCGATGTCGTACGCCCGCCAATTGTTGCCACGCTTGGACATACTGCGGAAGAACTGGATCGGACCGCCTCGGGTGGCCATCACAACATCGGTTAGGCCATCGCCATCAAGGTCCGCCACATCGAGGAACATGGCATCATGTTCTCCCTCTGGGCCGATCCGGTATTCAGGCCACGCGGCGCTGCCGGGCATGTTTTGAAACCACAGCGCGCCCCTGCGCGGTCCCTTGCGGTCGGTGGCTACGATATCGGGGGCTCCGTCACCGTTCATGTCGTGGGCAACGATGGACATCACCCAGCCCGCGCCGTACCAGCGGTTCCAAGAGGCCTTTCCGCCGGGAGTGGCCGGGAAGCGCCACGAACCGATCGTCGCAAAGTCGTTCTTCGAGCCCGCGACGATGTCCATCGAACCGTTGCCGTCAACGTCGATCGGCTCGGCGTACATCCATTGGTTCTTGCCCACTGATCTGACCACCGGCCGGGTCTCCCAGCTGGCAGCGTCCAGAAAGGCGTCACCTGTCAATTGGTGGACGTAAATCGTCCTCTCATCACCCTCGGTGGAGCTGATGACTTCAAACTTTCCATCGCCGTCGATGTCGACGAACACCGCGTCTTCGGGGCTCGCCACCCTGCCGACGATCACGGCCGGCCATCCCGCCCTAACTTTCTCAGCACCCGGATGGAGATAGGCCTTGACAACGCCGGCTTGCTCCCACGGGGTGGCGATGTCGGGCAAGCCATCGCCGTTGACATCGGCCAAGCGCACGCCGTCCGCACCCTCCTCCGAGGCGTCAACAACGTGTCGCGCCCAAGGGCCGCCCACCAACTGCGGAACGAGGACGAGCAGAAGGGCTAGCAAGCGGGCCATGCGCATCGATTGTAGTTCAGACCGGATGGGTGCGATGCCCGGAAGTGGCGGACTCATCGCAGTTCTGCAGGAAGCGCTTGCCCACAGCGTTCCAGCGCGGGCTTGGCAGGCTATTCCTGTCGGCCTGCCCAAGCGAATGGGACGATCCGCTTCTCTTTCGCAGGTTGAGACTGCGGTCGGCTTAGGCTGCCAATCAACGCAGGGGATTCTCGTACCAAACGATTCCCAGCAGGTCAACCTCCTCGCACGTCAGGATGTCCAAGTCGCCATCGCCGTCAAGATCCACAAGTTCGATCCGATCAAACTTGGTGCCCTCCGGCCCGCCCACATCCGTCACCGCCCATTGCGAAGCGGTCGGATCGCCTGCGTGCCGCAACAGGCCCAAGCCAGACAACGCATCGTTGGCATGCTCGCAGCTGAAGACCAGATCCATGGTCCCGTCATTGTCCATGTCACCGACCGCCACGGCCTTGCCGGTGCCGAACCCTTCGGGAATCTCAATGCCATACGCCCGCCATCTGTTGCCACGGTTCGACATGCCGCGGAAGAACTGGATCGGGCCGTCCTTGACTGCCATCACGACATCAGTCAAACCGTCTCCGTCTAGATCGGCCACATCGAGGAACATGGCCTCATGTTCGGCCTCCGGCCCGATCCGGTAGTCGGGCCACGCCGCGCTGCCGGGCATGTTCTGAAACCACAGCGCGCCGCTGCGCGGTCCCTTGCGGTCGCTGGCGACGATATCGAGGGCTCCATCGCCGTTCATGTCGTGGGCAACGATCGACATGACCCAGCCAGCGCCGTACCAGCGGCTCCACGAGGCCTTGCCGCCGGGCGTGACAGGGAAGCGCCACGAGCCGATCGCCGCGAAATCGTTTTTCGAGCCGGCAACGAGATCCATCGAGCCGTTGCCGTCCACATCCATCGGCTCGGCGTACATCCACTGGTTCTTGTCCGCCGATCTGACCACCGGCCGGGTCTCCCAACTGGCAGCGTCCAGATAGTCCCCACCCGTCGATTGGTGGACGTAAATCGTCTTTTCCTCGCCCTCGGTCGAGCTAATGACCTCGAACCTGCCGTCGCCGTCGATGTCGGCAAAGACCGCGTCCTCCGGGCTCGCCACCTTGCCGACGACCACCGCTGGCCATTCCGAGGCAGCTTTCTCCGCGCCCGGGTGGAGGTAGGCCTTGACGACGCCGGATTCCTCCCACGCGGTGGCGATATCGGGCAAGCCATCGCCGTTGACATCGGCCAAGCGCACGCCATCCGCACCCTTGTCCGAAGCGTCGATAACATGTCGCGCCCAAGGGCTTCCCACCAGCAGCGGAACAAACAAGAGCAACAGTGCTAGAAAACGAGTCATGAGCATAAATTGTAGTTGACATTGCCGCGAGCGTGGAGCGCTGCTCGCTTGCGGAGCGCTTGGATTCGTTCGGCACACTGGTCGCCCCGACAAGCGGAGCGAGAGCGAGCGGGGTGGGACTTCGACCGGCAGCCGGAGCCGAGAGCGGGTGACCGGAAGCGAACCGGAAAGCGGCGCGCAGACTCGCAGCGTCGCTCTGCTCAGCGGCCTAGCGATAGTACGTTCGCGAAGATCCGGTACGCTCCGGGCACGCTATAGGGCACCTGCCGGTGAATGGCGTAGGCGAAATAGGTGTAGTGGCCCCTGCCGTATTGGGCGGTCAACCACCCTCCCCTTTGCGGCTCTTGTCCTTGGTCCTGCGTCTCGACCATGGGAACGTATGCGTCATCCCAAGCGGAAAAGAACTTGGAACCGCGCTGTTCCACCCAGCCGTCGAAATCGGCCTCCGAGATTCTGTTGGGGCCTTGGAACACCGCGTGGTCGGAGGCGAGGATTCTCACCGGCGCGTCTTCCTCCGACACCTCCTCGGCCCTGCGTGGCAAATCGGCCGGGAATGCGGCCCAGTTCCCGGGAACGAATTCCTGGGTTTGGTAGAGAACGACGAGATTCCCGCCCGATCGAGCGTAGTCGAGCAGCCGTTGGTTGTAGTTGATCAAGTCCTGGCGCACGGCATAGGCTCGCGTCCCGATCACGATCGTGCCGTAGGCTTCCAACGCTCCAGTGGCTAGAGCGTCCGTGTCGAGCAGTGTGACATCGGCACCGAGCTGTTCGATTCCGCTCGGAACCTCGTCGCCTACGCCCATCACATAGCCCACTTTCAATTCGCTAGCGATCTTGACATCGACCCCGGTGATCTTCGTCACCGAGTCCTGATATACATAGCGAACGTCGTAGTCCCGATGCCGGATGACCTGATAGCCCTCACGGTACTCCCTTCCCCCCGCCTCGGCAACGACTTGCAAGTCATACGTGTCGGCTCGGAGCTGCGGTATCGAAACCGTGAATGCGAAGTTTCGGCGCGCATCGGCTTGAGAGAACTCAAAGGCCTGGCTGCTCGGCTGAGCACGCCAGTCCTCGGGAAGTTCCAAGGCGAGCTCGCCTTGGATGCCTCCGACCTGGTTGTTGACCAGCTCCACTTCGATCGAGACCCTGTTCGGGGCCGAGCCCAACGGGACGATCAGATTGCGCGGGGAGACATTGACGGCAATAGCGGGCGCGACCTTCAGCTCGCGGAACTCGAATCCGTATGGGAGATTCGCCTCGCGGCGATACACCACTGCGCTGGCCCGGACCGACTGCCCGCCGATCGAATAGTCCGCCGCAGCCGTGAGCGCCGGTTCGCGGCCGGCTAGATGCAGGTACTGCGGATCCTGGACCCGGTACCGGCTCTCGCGGATCGATTCGCGGCGGAAGTAGCGCCGCGCGGGCGCGGCGTCTGGGGGTGTTGTGACGGCGAACGTGGTCGCAAGGGACGCTCCTGAATCCAGCGACTTGTCCGATTGCGGGTCCCCGTCAACGCTCCAATTCCCCCGGCCTTCCAGCGAGACCCGCTCGGTCCGGATTGGAAGGCTGCTGGGATTGACCAGAGAAACATCCACTTGGAATTCCTGGCCAGGAATAACCACCCCCATGGTGGCTGGTTGCGAGAAGGGGGAAGCGGGACTTCCCGAATCGGGCGGAGCCGCGACGGCCCGGAACTGGAGTCCGAGGGCCGTGTTGATGGCGTGCTGGAACTGGCGCTCCTTGATTGCCAGCAGGAAGAGCGCCTCATCATGGCCCTCGCACAGCCGCATCGCTTCCCGGATCAGGCCCAAGGCTCGCACGAGGAAGGGTGCTACCGCTGCAGGGTCACGCACGCTGTACGCAGCCATGGAGTCCTGCACGCGGCCCTGCACTTCCGAAAGAAGCTCGGACACGCCCTCCGGCGGGGTGCTGCCTAGCAGCCGAAAGATCCCTGGGATCGAGGTGTCGATGCCGTCGAAAAAGCCGGATTCCCTCTCCGGAGCGTCGACGCGGCTGTCCACCCTCTCGAAATAGTGGTGGTACTCTCCTTGGCGCTCGCGCCGCCGGCCGCTGTTCTGGGAGCGCTGAAAGCTCAAGCCCAGCGCTGCGAACTGTTCGTAACTTTCCCCCAGCCAGGGGCTGAATTCCCCGGAGTTGACGTCGACATGCCAGCGATGATCGGGCGGCTCGCTGCTGGGACCCGACAGGCGAGATGTCCGCAGATTGCTCCGATAGAGCTTGATCGGTTGCCAAGGCCTGAGCCCCTCGTCGCGGATCTGCTCGGGAAAGCTCTCGGGATCGCCGGCCATCGCGAATGCTTGCTGGGTCACGGCTCCGGAGACTTCGTGATTTCCATGACCGTCCCTTGCGCTTCCGTAGAAGCGAGAGACGAGGACCAAGGGGCGATTGATTCGAATCACCCTGACAACGTCTCGCAGAACGTTCTCGCGGCCCCACTGCCGGAGAGCCTCTTCCATATTCTTGGAGTAACCGTAGTCGATCAAGTTGGTGAAGTATTGGTCGTCAAGACCGTAGTAACGGTCAGAGACAAGCAGTTCCTCGGTTCGAATCAGACCCAAGCCGTCGAAGAGTTCAGGTCCGATCGCGTTGGCGCCCCCCTCCCCGCGGTTGAGAGCCAACAGCGATGTGCGCACGCCCTGCCCGCGACTGAGGTAGGTCAACACGCCCCCTTGCTCGTCGTCGGGATGAGCCACGGTATAGAGGACGCTTGCGGTCGTCTGTAGGCGGAGTAGGGATTGCCACAGCCCGGGTGAACCCCGATCGACCGAGAGCGAGCGAGGTCCGGTCTTGGACTCGGCAAGTGTCAGGACGCGGTCGAGCGCGGGCCTGGACTGGGCGACCGTGGCGGGTACCCAGACAACTGACGCCAGAACAGCTAGCAAGGCAGGGAAGACCGGGTAGAAGATCCGAAGCCGAAGTCGCATCGTGCATTCCTTGATGATTGAAGCTTGACCCATCTCTCGTCTGGTTGCCTGCTTCAGTGTAGAGTCCGGCAGGCCGGCGGTTCATCCCCAGGGCCGGACATCGTTGGCAGCTAGCGGGGCAGTCTGCGCCGTTGCCAGCGGACCCTGCGCGCGCTCGTGCGCCCGAACCTAGCTGAGATAGCCCAGCCAGTGAGAGTGGGCGCTCTTGTAGGCGTCGACTAACCGTTCCGCCAACTCCCGCCGCTTGACCAGCGGATTGGCGGTCAAGGCATCGATGGCAAGCGAGCGCGAGCCATGCTGCGCGGCATTCACCGTGAGACATTCGAATTCCTTGACTTGCAAAAGCAACTCCCGAACCTGCCCAGGCAGGCGCCCCGCAGACATCGGCCTCGCGCCATTGGAATCGATCGTGCAAGGCACCTCCACGGCGGTTTCTGAGTCGAGATCCTGAATCGCTCCCTGATTGGCAATGTCTACCGGCATGATCCTGGGCTGGTTGTTGTGGATCGCGCTCATGACGTCCAGAGCGATCCGCTCGTAGCCGGCTGCGCTTTGATAGAGCTTGTCTCGTGCCGCTCCGATCGCGCCGGTCTCGAGCGCTTCTCCCGTTTCGATCGCCATGTAGGAGGCATTGCGGCTCGCGAGGTACAGATCGTAGGCGTCTAGGATTTCAGCCTCGTTACAGCCTGCCTCGGCCACCGACCGCATCAGGCGGCTCTCGAGTTCTTGGATCAGGCCGCCGCGGGTGTTCCCGGCGGCCGCTGTCCTGCGATAGGCCTCATGCGTTGAGTAGTAATAGTACAGGTACTCCGTTGGCAGCAGTCCCAGTGACCTAAGGAACGCTTTCGAAAACAAGGGGGCGGGATAGGCAGTGTCCAGCGCCTCGTCCAACGCCAGAAGCTCGGGCAGGACGTCGCGCCCATCCACGAGGACGGACCGGATCCAGCCCAGGTGGTTCAGGCCCAAGTAGTCGAAGAAGGCCGTCTCAAGGGGAATGCCGAGGGCCTCGGCGACATGCAGGAATTGCTCTCGAGGGGTATCGCAGACACCGATGCACCTGGCGCTGACCCCTTCCCGGATAAAGGCCTCGGCCATGATGCCGACGGGATTCGTGAAGTTGATCATCCAAGCCTGAGGGGCTAGCTCGGCCACCCTGCGAGCGTAATCCAGCAAGGCGGGGATCGTGCGCAGGGCGAGGGCGAACCCGCCGGGCCCGACCGTCTCTTGGCCGGGCAACCCATGCTCGAGCGCGATTCGCTCGTCTTGGACCCGGCCCCCGATCCCTCCCACTCGAATGCTCGACAGGACGAAAGAAGCCCCTTGCAGCGCCTCTTCGAGTGTCCGGGGCCGCGAGACCAGCAGCGACCCGCCGGCCCTGCGAGCCATGGCCGCGGCGATCCGGGCGATGGTCGTCCCGCGCTGCGGATCGGTGTCGAACAGGGACAGCTCGTCAACCGTGACGGCGGTGTCGTCACGAAACAAGCCGTTGGTGACGAGCGGTACGCGCACCCCCGCACCTCCAATGATGGTCAGCTTCATGCGCGCCGCCCCCCTGCGGTTCGCTCGCCAGCGAGGCGGGCGAGTCGCTGGTCAAATTCCGCTCGATCTGGCAAGGCTTGCACCCCTCCCGGCAAACGGGTCGACAAGCCGCCGCAGATGTTTCCCCACAGGAGCGCCTCTTCCACGTCGCGCCCCGCCATCCAAGCATGCAGGAATCCCCCGTCAAAGCCGTCTCCGGCCCCAGTGCTCTCCATCGCTTCGACCCCAATTCCCTCGACGTGAACCGGCGCGGTTGCGCTGCTCGACGCGATCGCGCCGGCCGCGCCCTGCTTGATGACTACGGTGTTGTGCGGGCGCTGAAAGTGTTCCAAGGCCCCTCGAGCCGATGTTGCTCCGGAGTACTTGCAAGCCTCCATCTCATTGAAGAAGAGCACATCCAGATCCAGGCATAGGTCTTGGAAGCCCTGGCCCCTGCCTGCTTCGGGATCCCAACCCAAATCCCAGGACACGGTGGTTCCGTTCTTCTTGATCCGCTTGATCGCGGTGCGGAACGCTTCCCAGCGACTCGGGGTCAGAGCGAAATGGACGTGCCCCGCAAGGCTTGCCCTCGCAAGTGTCGCCGCGCTTAGCAGGTGCTCTTCCACCGCATGGTTGATGCCCGGGTGGGTTAGGAAATAGCGATCCTCCCGCGTCGAGACAGCAACAGACAGGCCCGACATCTCGTTCGGCCTGATCAGAGACCCGCACCAAGAAACGCCGGCCTTGTCCAGACGTCTGCGGGCCTCGGCGTCCAGCGAGGAATCGCCCCAGACTGTCACCAACTCGGTACTCCGGCCCAGCAAGGACGCCGCTACAGCGGTGATTGCGGCACCGCCGCCCAAAGAGGTTGCGAAGTTGTCTGTCTTGGTTTCCTGGCCGAGTCTCGGAAGCCGATCCAAGTCGAAGAAGATGAAATCCGTGAAGAACTCGCCTGCGCAGACGAGCAGCTCGGTGTTAGCGGAGGTCGTCATCTCGCTTCAGCCCTAAGGCGGACCGCGTGGGCACCGCAACTCGCTTCCCTGCGCTCTGGCCCTCGGGAGCCCTCAACGCTTAGTCGCTCCTTCCAGATTCGGCGGCCAGCCGGACGCCCGTCTTGGATGGCGTGGCGGCAGGACGGCAGATTACGACGCGCCAACCGGCTGACCAAATGGCCACTCACCGACAAGCCGGGCTCTGAGCATGTAGAGCCCGACTCCACAGGCTAACACCAACAGCCCCAGGCCCACGATGGTAGCCCCTGTCGAAACCAGCACGAGGAGCCAGAGGATCAATGCGACGAGACTCGGAACCGGATACCCCCACATCTGGAAGGGCCGGCGAATGTCGGGCCGGTACCTCCGAATCAGAGTGACGGCAACGATCTGGCCCAGCACTTGGATGATGATCTGAATGACGATCAACGCCTGGATGATATTTCCCAGCTCGAAGAAGCAGAAGACCGTCGAGGCCAGCCCCAGAGTCAATAGCGAGACGTTCGGAAACCGCTTGCTCGGATGCAGCTTGGCGAAGACCGAAAAGAATCTACCGTCCTTGGCGGCGGCATAGGGGATTCGGGAATAGCCGAGCAGCAGGGCGAAGACCGAGGCGGCCGAAGCGCCGAGGACCAGGTAGGTCAGGACCTGGGCCGCCCAAGATCCATAAATGATCTCCATGAAATCGGACACCACGTGCTGGGAGGCCATCGCGTCTTGCCAAGGCACCACGCCCAGAATCGTGCTGTTCAAGAAGATATAGAGCAGCGCCACGATGGCGATCGAGGCAATGACAGCGAACGGTATGTTGCGGCTTGGGTTCCTGACCTCGCCGCCCAGGAAACAGACATTGTTGTACCCGCCGTACCCGTAGATGCCGATCAGCGCGGCCCCGCCGAGCCCGGAAACAAAGCTCCAGGACCAAGAGAAGGATCCCTCCGGGATATCAAACAGCAAGTCGGCTCGGATATTGGCGAGGCCCGAGCCGATCACCCAGAGAATTGTCCCGATAGCGATCAGCATGAGGATGAAAGAAAGTCGGCCAATCGTGCGGATTCCGCGGTAGAGCGCGAAGGTGATGAGCAGGCAGAGACCTACGGCGATGAACTGGATGGCCAGAGGGGAGAGCTCAGGCCCCAGGTACTGCGCGTACTGGGCAAACCCCACGGCCCCGGTCGCTACTGAGAGCGGAGCGGTGAAGAAGATCATCCAGACGAACAGGAAGGACATCAAGCGACCCATCTTGTTGGGGCCGTAGGCTTCCCTCAAGTAGATGTAGGAGCCTCCCGCTCCCGGCATGGCGGCTCCCAGCTCGGCCCACACCAGGCCGTCGCAGATGGCTAGGGCCGCCCCCAACAGCCACCCCAGCATCGCGTGGGGACCGCCCATGGATGCAATCAGAATCGGGATGGTGATGAAGGGGCCGATGCCCAGCATCTCGACCACGTTGGCCGAGACAGATTCCTTCAATCCCAAGCCGCGGATCAGGCCGGTCCCAGAATCCCCCGCGGACGCTTGTTGGTCTGGCATCGAGAAGCGCCCCGAGGGTAAATGCGGCCAGCCCACGTTGCGGCACGCTCGAGGGCTAAGCGGCGACAGGTCTTGATTCGGCTCCATCCAGCTGGGAAGCTGCCTAGAAGCTAAATCTTGACCCGCACCTAGGATTGTAGCCGGGACCCCTCTCGCGTGCGTTCGAACATTGATCCGTGCGGCACTTGCACGTGTACACCACTAGTCTCGAGTCGGCTGAAGCGCTTCCAAGGGAGAGCACAGACCCGAGTCCTTGATCAGGCCTTCTAGGCGAGCCATGTATCGTCCCAGATGGCTGCCTCGCCCGTCGAGCGCTCACAGCTCACCGGCTCGCTCGATGGCAGCTTGAAAGCAAAGCACCCGCCCGCCTACTCTGGCCCGGAGGCGATGCGGTACTTACTTTGGTACTATGCTGTTGTCAATTGGTGTGTGTTGAGGGCAAGGCACAGGAGAACATTGGCTCGTGTCAACCAGAAGCCCGCGCCAGCGGATATCCGGTGGGAGGACGTGGAGTCGCTACTCAGAGCTTGCGGCGGCGAACTGGTCGAGCGTTCCGGGTCCATGGTAGGACTTAGCAAGGACGGCGAGCGGATCGTGATCCACCGGCCTCATCTGAGACCGGCGGCGGGCAGGGCGACAGTTCGCGACATAGCTGCGTTCCTTCGCGCTGTGGGAGGGGAGCCATGATGGAATACAAGGGCTACCTGGCTTCGGTGGAGTTTGATGAGTCCGCCGACATCCTGCACGGTCGGGTAGTGAACAGCGGGGCGTACCCAATCGCCACGTTCGAAGCGGCAGACACGAAGACACTACGCCAAGAGTTTGAGCGATCAATCGACGAGTATCTCGCATGGTGCGAGGAGGACGGCGTTAGCCCGAAGAAAACGTTTTCCGGCAAGTTGAACGTTCGGCTCGGCTCGGAACTTCACAGCGCCGTGGCGTTGGCAGCATTGGCGGAGGGGATGAGTATCAATTCTTGGATCGTAGCGGCCTTGCGGGAGGCTGCTGGCTCCCCTCCTTCGTCAGCGAGGCTGGCCGCGCAGGCGATTTCCCGACACGAAGA
>LXNI01002704.1_pt1 | contig 11655 bp, 10 predicted proteins | sample 809091 | NCBI WGS metagenome assembly LXNI01 (sample SAMN04870527, study PRJNA318959) | sponge metagenome | biome: 01000161; feature: marine sponge reef; material: water | host: Sarcotragus foetidus | place: Greece: Milos, Mediterranean Sea | collected 2013-05-29 | depth 5-7 m | reverse complement strand
GCGGCTGGCCAAGGTGGCGCGGGCGGTCGAGGGCGGCGACATGTCCGTGCGGGCGCGCATCGACACTCCGGATGAACTCGGGCTGCTGGGGCATGCCTTCAATACCATGACTTCCTCGCTGGCCCTGCACCAGAATAACCTGGAGGAACTGGTGCGTGAGCGCACGGCGCAGTTGCAGGAGTCGCGCGATCAGCTTGCGGACCTCTGCCGCCTGCTCGAGAGCCATGCGGAGACCATGGAACTCGACCTGCGGCGGGCGGAGGTAATCCAGCGTTCGCTGTTGCCGGGCTCTCCGCCGGATATACCGGGATTCTGCGTACACACGCTGTACCGTCCCGGGCACAACGTCGGCGGCGACCTGTTCGACATCGTCAAGGTCGACGACCGCCACCTGGTGCTGGTGATTGCCGATGCCTCGGGCCACGGCGTCAGCGCCGCCATGCTGTCGGTGCTGTTCAAGCATCGCCTGTCCTTCCTGGACTCCCTGGGCCGGCCACTCGGTCCGTCGGAAGCGCTGAAACGGGTCAACCGATCGCTGCTGGCCGGGCCGACGACGCCGGGCATGTTCGTCACCTGCATATACTGCCTGCTGGACATCGAGCGCCGCACGGCTGTGATCGCCTCCGCCGGCCACAGCCCGGCGATCCGGGTGGGGCGCTTCGGAGGCACCGAGCAGATCGAGCATACGGGGCCGGCCCTGGGCCTGTACCGGGACGCGGTCTTCGCCGAGTGCGAAATCGAACTGGGCGATCAGGACCAACTGCTGTTCTATACCGACGGCATTTTCGACATCGGTGGCGAAGAGCAACCAAGCATAGCGTCCATCGCCAGTACGCTTGTCCGGCACGGCGAGGAAGAGCACGTGCTGGACGAACTGTTCATCGATCTCTCACACGGTCACGAGCGGGAAGACCGGGACGACGTGACCATGTTGCTGCTCGAGGGCCATTCCGGCGAGAGCTACTTCGGCAGCGACGACGACGTTCCCGCACTCGAGATCGACCCGCCGGCCGATGCGCCGCTGCTGACCTGGGGCGAGACCGGCGACGCCTGGTTCGTCTGCCTCAAGGGGCGGGTTACCTGGACCTACGCCGAGGCGCTGCTGCAGGGCGCCCGGGCCGCCATCGCCCGGGGCAAGCGCCTGGTGGTCGACCTTGCCGAGTGCGAATATCTCGACAGCGCCCTGCTCGGCACGCTGCACGAAGTCGTGCAGGAGGCCGGCGAAGATTCCGTCGAGGCAGCGGTGCAGGGGGCCAGCCCGTCTCTCCTGGAGGCGTTCGGTCAGCTCAGCATGGACCTGGTACTGAGCCATGTGAACGAGCAGGCCGTCCAGATTCCCGACAATCGCGAGTCCATTGCCATGCCGGATGCCGACCCCAAGGGCCAGAAAATACGTCTGCTTCGCGCCCACGAAGTACTCGCGGCCCTCAGCGACGACAATGAGTCCGAGTTCGGGGCCGTGGTCTCGACCATGCGGGAAGACATGGGCGTCGGTTAGAAGACCATGAGGATGCCGGTGCGCCTGAGCAGCCTGGCCGTGGTACCGCTTCTGGTAATGGCGGCGGGTTGCGTCGAGCAGGGCGGCGAGGTCCATGCGCTGGGCACGCTTGAGCGGGATCGAATAGAACTGGCGGCGGACAGCAACGAGCCCATCCTGCGCGTCGCGGTCACCGAAGGGCAGCAGCTCCGCGCCGGCGACGTGCTCATCGTCCAGGAGAGTGCGCGGGCCGCCGCGGCGCTGGAGCGGGCCCGGTCGGAAGAGCAGGCGGCCGGCGCGGCGCTGGCGGAGGCCGAGGAAGGTCCGCGCGCGCAGCAGGTCGCCCAGGGCAGGGCGCGCCTGCAGGCAGCCAGGAGTGCCCGGCAGACGGCCCGCTTCGAACTGGACCGCCAGATCTCGCTGGTGGAGCGCAACTATTCTTCGCAGAACCTGGTCGATATTCTCAAAGGGCGCCTCGAGGAAAGCGTGGCCAGGGAGGCAGAGGCGGAAGCGGCGCTCGATGAGTTGCTGGAGGGGACCCGGAACGAACGCATCGATCAGGCCCGCAACCGGTTCGCGGCAGCCGGGGCGCTGGTCGAGGAACTGGCGGTGACGCTGGAACGCGCAGTGGTCAGAAGCCCCGTGGACGGCGTGGTGGAGGCGATGCCGTTCGAGATCGGCGAACGTCCCCCGCCCGGCGCCACCGTGGCCGTGGTACTGGCCGAGGCCCCGACCTATGCCCGGGTGCATGTGCCCCAGGGCGTGCGTACCAGGATCGGCAGCGGCGCGAGTGCCCGCATCGCCATCGACGGCCACGAGCGTTCCTATCCGGGGGTGGTGCGCTGGATTGCCGCGGATGCCGCCTTTACCCCCTATTTCGCCCTGACCCAGCACGACCGCTCCCGGCTGAGCTACGTCGCCGAGATCGACCTGGTCGGAGAGGCGGTCCATGAACTGCCCGTCGGGGTGCCTGTGGAGGTCGTTTTTCCCGGGCTCGAGCGATGAGCGCGTCGGGCCCGGCCATTGAAACCCGGGGCCTGACGCGCCGTTTCGGCGACCTGGTGGCGGTCGACCGCCTGGACATGCAGGTGCCGACAGGCAGTATTTTCGGCTTTCTGGGGCCCAACGGCTGCGGCAAGTCCACCACCATCCGCATGCTGTGCGGGCTGCTGTTGCCCACCGCGGGCAGTGCCAGCGTACTCGGCGTGGATGTACGCCGGGACCCGGAAGCGCTGAAAAGCCGCATCGGCTACATGACCCAGCGATTCTCGCTCTACGACGACCTGTCCGTGGCGGAGAACCTGAGGTTCATTAGCGAAATTTACCGGTTGCCGCGCCGCCGCAGGCGACCGGCCATCGAGGCGCAACTCGAGCGCGTTCGCCTCGCTGACCGGCGGAATCAGCTCGCGGGATCGCTCAGCGGCGGCCAGCGCCAGCGGCTGGCCCTGGCGGCGGCTACCCTGCACGAACCCGAACTGCTGTTTCTGGACGAACCCACCAGCGCGGTGGACCCGGAAAGCCGCAGGGAATTCTGGGAACTGCTGTTCGACATGGTGGATGACGGCGCCACCGCTCTCGTCACCACTCACTTCATGGACGAGGCGGAACGCTGTCATGCGCTGGCCATACTGAACGCGGGGTCACTGGTTGCCTCGGGCTCACCCAAGACGCTGATGGCTGAGCTGCCGGCCAGCGTGATCGAGGTTGAAACCGGGAAGCCCCGGGAGGTTCGAGAGTTCCTGCTGCGCTGCGAGCCGGTCATCGATGTGGCGCAACTCGGTTCCCGCCTGCACGCGCTGGTGAAGCCCGAACTGCCGGAACCGGTGGCGGTACTGGCGGCTGCACTACAGGGAGAGGGCCTCGAGGCGCAACTCAGGCGAGTCGGCCCCAACCTGGAGGACGTGTTCGTGATGGCGACCCGGACGGAGTGAGCGTGCTCTCGGCCACCCGCATACTCGCCATCGCCAGGAAGGAGTTCTTCCACCTGCGCCGGGACCGGCTGACCGGGGGGATGGTTGCGGGAATCCCGATAGTCATGACATTGCTGTTCGGCTACGCCATCAACCACGATGTCCGCAACCTGCGCGCGATGGTTGTCGACGAGGCCAATACCAGCGCCTCCAGGGCGCTGGTGGCGGACGCGGCCGCATCCCAGGTGATACGCATCGTCGGCCGCGCGGGCAGCCCCGGGGCCCTGGAAGAGATGATCGCCGCGGCGGAGATTTCCGTTGGCATCCATGTGCCCGCGGATTTCGAGGAGCGCCTGGCGCACCGCACCCCGCCCTATATCCAGGTTCTCGCGGATGACAGCGACCCCGTGGTGCTCAATGCCATGCGTGGCTTGAACGGGCTGGCGATCGGAGCGCGCGCACCGGAACCGGGCGCCGTGGAGATTCGCCCGCTCTACAATCCGGAACGGCGCACGGCCGTGTTCATCGTGCCGGGGCTGTGCGGCGTGATCCTCACCCTGACCATGGTCCTTTTCACGTCCATCGCCGTGGTGCGCGAGCGCGAACGGGGCAACCTGGAACTGATCATCACCACGCCGGTGCGGGCGCTGGAACTCATGACCGGCAAGATCATCCCCTACATCTTCATCGGCTATATCCAGATCACGCTGATCCTGCTGCTGGGGATGTGGCTGTTCGATGTGCCGGTGCGGGGTGAACTGACCGATTTCTATCTCGGCGCGGGCGTGTTCGTCATCAGCATTCTGAGCCTGGGCCTGCTCATTTCCACCGCGGCCGAGACGCAGTTCCAGGCCTTTCAGATGACCTTCATGTCTTTTCTGCCGCAGTTGCTGCTGTCCGGGTTCATGTTCCCCTTCGAGGGCATGCCCCGGGCGGTTCAGGTCCTGAGCGAGGCTTTCCCGCTGACCCACTTCCTGCGCATCGTGCGCGGGGTGATCCTGAGAGACGCCAGCCTGCCGATGCTGACGGCCGACATCTGGCCGCTGGCGCTGTTCTTTTTCGTGGTGATGACGATCGCCATCCTGCGATTCCGCAAGCGTCTCGATTGATGTCCGGGGCGGGGAGGCGCAGCTCGAACTGCGCCGCGTGCGGTCAACAAGCCGATTTCTCCGGCTGCACCGGGAACTGGCGGAAGTAGAACGCGAAGCGTTGCCGCAGCCGGTCGGGATCGATGCCGAAGTCCTGTTGCAGGTTGTAGGCCACGCGCCCGTGCCTGTCTCTGTGGTGGTTGCGGATGAAATGCCGTAACCGGGCGATCGCGTCATTGTTCATTTCCATGCCCGCCTTCGCGTAGATGCGTTGCACCATGCCGAGGTCGTCGGCCATGAAGCCGAGGTCGTCGGCCATGAATTCGTGGAAGGGCACATCGATGCTCTGCGCCGCTGGCCAGACGTGCCGGTCCCTGGCGCAGGCTTCGAGCAAGTGGGCGATGCGATCGCTCCAATAGTCGATAACGCCGCCGAGGTTCAGCCGGGTGCGCGTCATGCGCTGGCCGTAGGCGATCATGGTGGCCGCGGACTGAATCACCGCCACCGGGTCCCGGTGCGTGACGGCCAGGGTGGCATCGGGAAACACGCTCTGCAGCACCGGCAATTGCTCCAGGTGCTGCGGGCACTTCAGCACCCAGCGCGTGTTGCTGCCGTCGTCGCCGTCCTGCCAGGTGAGGAGCTTCAGCACGGTTTTCATGTACTCGTAGTGGGGCCGTTGATCGGTGGCGTAGTAGTGGTCCCGCCAACGCGGGCTGTGGCAGAGCCATTCGAAGTTGTAGGACGCGAAATCCGGCCCCATCAGCTCCAGTTCCTCGTGGATATGGTCCGGGTTCATGGGGTGCATGGCGGCGATGAGCGGCGCCATGCTTTGCATCATCTCCCACTCGGCGGCGCAGCGGGCGTAGCGCGGGTCGGTTCCATCGGCGGTTGGCTGCTCCCCGGGGGTCGGGACGGGCTCGTAGGCCTCCCAGAGGGGCAGGGCGCGAAACCGCCCATCCGCAGCCATCAAATTGAGCAGGTGCGTGGTGCCGGAGCGCGGCAAGCCGGCAATGATGACCGGTTGGCGGATGGTCACGCCGTGAATTTCGGGGTGCCGGTTCAGGGCATCCCGAATCAGCAGCCGGTTCCTGGCAAACAGCAGCAGCTTGTTGCGCAGGTGCAACCGGCCCAGGTTGTTGAGCTGCGCATCGCTTCCCCATTCATCGCACAGTAGCTCCAGCCGTTCGCGGAATTCCATGGGCCCGAAGTCGTCCAGAGAAACCGCGGCTCTCGCCTCGTTAAGGATTTCGTCGGCGTCGAGGGTGACGGTGAGCGTCTCGCCGAACGCCAGCAGGGCGCGTTGCTGGTCGGTATATCCAGGCTCGGCCAGATCGGTGATGCGAATCGGCTCAGCCATGGGGCTGGCTCAACCCCAGTGGTGTTCGAAGAACATCGTTCCCCATTTCACTCCTCCGCCCGTGGTCAGTGGGCGCCAGACGCCCCTGTGCCAGCACCGATCTGAAAGCGTAGTGATTCCACCGGCCTGAATGAGGATTTACCTCATCCGGATGACCTGGACAGCCAGTTCTCGGTCGCCAGGTCCGGGACCCTGCCGAATTCCCTCTCGTTGTTCGTCACGAGGGTTGCGCCGATGCTTCGGGCGTGGCCGGCAATCAACAGGTCGTTCGCGCCGATCAGGCACCCAGGACGCGAGAGCGCGTGACGAATATCGCCGTAATGGATGCCCGCCTCGGTGTCGAATGGCAGAATGTCGAGGTCGAGGCAGAAGGCGGCGAGCTCCCGTGAGTTTCGTTCGACCCGCGTCGAATGTGCGACACCGAAACACAGCTCCGCGTACGTGATCGAGGAGATGCAGATATCCCCCGAGTTCGCTTCGAACTGTTCTTTCAGGGCCGCATCACGTTCGTTGATGAGATAGATGCACAGGTCCGTATCCAGCATGAACATCAGGGCATCTCGTCGCGCTCGTCGAGGTTGGGCTGGTCGCGGGGGGGAATGCAGCCGCGGGACCTGGAATCGAACCAGGCGCCCCAGTCCTTGCCGCGTGGCCTCAATGTCAGTTGATCGCCTTCCTTGATGACCTCGACCTCTGACGTACTGAATCGGCACGCCGCCGGCAGCCGCACCGCTTGGCTGCGTCCACTCCAGAATACTTTGGCGACACCTCTGTAGTCGGGCGCCTTGCTCATGTCGCGCTCCTCAGCATAGCTCGGGTCATAGTATCCGATGAATGCAATATATCAAGGTATATATCAGCTGCCTTAAGATATCAGCTGCCTTAAGCCGGGGAGCGCGAGCAGGCAACTCCCCGCAAGAAATCGAATCGATTGGGTGTGGTTCGTATTTCGGGTGTGGGGATAGGAACAATGACGGCCCGAAACGGGGGCCGCGCTGCCTACATCTGGAATTCGGGGAGTTGCACCACCAGGCCGTCGATGGCATCGCTCACCTCGATCTGGCAGGAGAGCCGGGAGTTGGCGTGCCGCTCCGGGTTGAGGTCCAGCATGGACTCTTCCATGTCGTGGGGCCGGCCGACGGTGTCGACCCACTCGTCCGCCACGATCACGTGGCAGGTCGCGCAGGAGCATTCACCCCCGCAGTCGGCGTCGATGCCGGGTACGCCGTTGTCGATGGCGGTACGCATGACCGTGGAGCCCTGTTCGCCGTCCAACACATGATGAGTCCCGTCGAATTCGATGTAGGTGATGCTGGGCACTTGCGACCGCGCTCCTTCGCTTGGGATTTCGGCGGCGCGTATCATACCGAAGCACCGGGCTGCGTCCAGTGAGTTGGCGCATCCCTCGAGTTGGAATGTATGCTACGCGCCGCCCGCCGGCCTCAGCGGATCCGGCGGCTCAATCAATACAGGATGCAGGACTGTAACCATGATCGAGCGACTTTGCGAATACAAAGGACGGCGCCCCTGATGGCGGGGCCGCTGCACGGCGTGCGGGTCGTGGACTTCACGGCCATGTTGTCGGGGCCCATGGCTGGGGCGATCCTGGCGGACCAGGGCGCCGAGGTGATCAAGGTCGAGTCCCCCAGGGGTGACGAGGTCCGGAAGATGGGGCGGCAGCGCAACGGCCTCACGCCGGGGTTCTTCGCTTGCAACCGGGGCAAGCGTTCCCTGTGCCTGGATCTCAAGCACCCGGAAGGCCTGGAAGCGGCACGCGCACTGATCGCTTCGGCGGATGTGGTCATGCAGAATTTCCGCCCGGGGGCCATGGAGCGCCTGGGTCTCGGTGCGGCCGGCCTGCTCGAAGCCCATCCCGGTCTCGTCTACCTTTCGATCAGCGGATTCGGGGAGAAGGGCCCGTATTCCCACCAGCGGGTCTACGACCCGATCATTCAGGCGCTCACCGGGGCGACGGATATTCAGGCCGACCGGGAAACGGGGCGGCCGAAGATGTTCCGCGTCGTGGTCGCTGACAAGGTGACCGCGCTGACCGCCGCCCAGGCCGTTACCGCGGCGCTGTTCGCGCGGGAGAGGACCGGCCGCGGCCAGCACATCCGCCTCGCCATGCTGGATGCCCTCATCTCGTTCTTCTGGCCGGAAGGCATGGGCGGCCTGGTGTTCGTCGGCGATGAGGTGGATGTCACGAAGTTTCAGGGCACGATGGATCTCATCTACGAAACCGCCAACGGCTTCATCACTGCCGGGGCGGTCACGGACGCTGAGTGGCGGGGCATGTGCAACGCGCTGAACAAACCCGAGTGGATCGACGATCCCCGCTTCAGGACAACGGCCATGCGCATGCGCAACGTCGAGGAACGCAAGCGGCTCACGGCGGCGGAGATCGGGAAGTGGGACCGTGAGGAGATTCTCGCCCGGTTAAATGCGGAGGATGTTCCCTCCGCCCCCCTGTTGACACGGCTGGAACTGCTCGACCACGAGCAGGTCGTCGCCAACGACATCGTGGGCATCTACGAATTCGAAGGTCACGGCCGGATTCGGCTGGCCCGGCCTCCGGCCCGCTTCGGCGAAACGCCTGCCGGCATCGACGCGCCGGCGCCGCGCCTCGGCGAGCACAGCGAGGCGACCCTCAAGGATATCGGCTACTCGGATGCCGCCATCCGGAACCTGGTGGAGCAGGGCGCCGTTCTGACCGGCCAGGAGTCCGCAGGGCGGTGACAAATTGCAACCGGAGCGCCCATTCGCTTTTGCGGAGTGCTAGCAGCCCGTGGCAATAGTCCGGCCCAGCGGCGTTCGAATGCAGGCGGACTTTTGCCACGGGCTGCTAGCGGCGGCAGTGCGTGGGGCGCGGCGGCGGTAGTGTCCGGGAACATCCCGCATTGCGTCGCCGCGTGCGGCATCACGATGGGGTGCCGGGTGGCGCGGCCGGGTGCCGCGGCCGAGGGCAGGACGGGATGAACTTTTAGAGGGCGAATAGATGAAAGCTGTTACACCGATACTGGGCGTTCTCCTGTTTCTGTCGGCCGGCTGTTCCGAGCAGCCGGCCGAGGATGCCGCCGGCGTCCCGGCATCGTCGGGGACGCAGGCCGAGGCGCCGGAGTCTCGCGTCGCGGCAATTCAGCGGGCCACCGCGGACATCGACGGGGTGCGCATCGTCGCGGCTGAAGCGCACAACTGGCTGAGCACCGGGCGCACCTACGACGAGCAGCGGCACAGCCCTCTCGACCAGATCAACCAGGAAACGGTGGGCGATCTAGGTCTTGCCTGGTATTGGAACACCGGCACCAGGAGGGGCCTGGAAGCGACACCCATCGTCGTCGACGGGGTGATGTTCACTACCGGCACCTGGTCGGTGGTCTGGGCGCACGATGCGAAAACCGGCGAACTGCTCTGGGAATATGATCCGCGGGTGCCGCGCGCCTGGGGGCGTTACGCCTGCTGCGATGTGGTCAATCGCGGCGTGGCGGCCTGGAAGGGCAACGTCTACGTGGGCACGCTTGACGGCCGCCTTGTCGCCCTGGACGCCGGTACCGGCGAACCGGTGTGGGATGTCTCCACCATACCCCCGGAGCGGGCTTATACCATCACCGGCGCGCCCCGCATCCTCAATGACATGGTCATCATCGGCAACGGCGGTGCGGAATATGGCGTGCGCGGCTACATCACCGCTTACGATGCCGCTACCGGGGAGCAGCTATGGCGCTTCTACACCGTGCCGGGCAACCCCGAAGACGGTTTCGAAACCGAGGACATGGAGCTGGCGGCCGCCACCTGGCAGGGCGGCGAGTGGTGGAAAATCGGCGGCGGCGGCACCGTCTGGGATTCCATGGCCTTCGATCCCGAGCTGAACCTGCTCTACATCGGCACCGGCAACGGGGCGCCGTGGAACCGCTATATCCGCAGCCCGGGCGGCGGCGACAACCTTTATCTTTCCTCCATCGTGGCCATCGATGCGGATACCGGCCTGCGGGCCTGGCACTATCAGACCACCCCCGGGGACACCTGGGACTACACCGCCGTGCAGCACATGATACTGGCGGACATCGAGATCGACGGCCGCCTGCGCAAGGTCATCATGCAGGCGCCGAAGAACGGCTTCTTCTACGTCATCGACCGCACCAGCGGCGAGTTCATCTCGGCGGAAGCCTATGTACCCGTGACCTGGGCAACCCATGTGGACCCGGAAACCGGCCGCCCGGTCGAGAACCCGGAAGCGCACTATGCCAACGACCAGAAACGGATCCGGCCGGGACCCCTGGGCGGTCACAACTGGCACCCCATGACCTATCACCCGGGCACCGGCCTGGTCTACATCCCGGCACTGGATCTTCGCTTCGACTTTGCGCAGGACAACGCATTCCGGTATGTCCCCGAAAACTGGAACACCGGGGTGGATTTCATGGCCTCCGCTCCGCCGACCACGATTGAGGAGAACCTGGACAACCTGGAGGCCATCAAGGGCTTCCTGGCCGCCTGGGACCCGGTCACCCAGCAGGAAGTGTGGCGGGTGCAACACGTGACGGCCTGGAACGGGGGCCTGCTGTCCACGGCGGGCGACCTGGTCTTCCAGGGCCGGGCCGACGGCCAGTTTGCCGCATACGCGGCCGACAGCGGAGAACTGCTGTGGGAGAGCCCCACCCACGTCGGAATCATCGCGGCACCGGTCAGCTACAGCATCGACGGTGAGCAGTACGTCAGTGTGGTGGCCGGGTGGGGCGGGGCCTTCGGCGTGGCCAGCGGTGCGCCCCGGCACCGGGACAATGTGCTGAGCGAGGGACGAATACTGACCTACAGGCTGGGCGGCGAGGCGACGCTTCCGCAACCCGAGGTAACGTATCTGGCCGTGCCGACACCGCCGACGATGGACTATACCGAGGAGCAGGTCGGCCGCGGCGAGGCTTACTTCCACCAGTACTGTGCGGTCTGTCACGGCCCCGGCGTCGGGACCTCCGGGACGATCGCCAGCCTCCTGTATTCCAGCCATGCGACCCATGACCTCTGGAACGCCATCGTGCTCGACGGCGCCTACACGGAAATGGGCATGCCGGACTTCAGACATGCCCTGGATGCCCAGGGTGCCCAGGACATCCGCGCCTATGTCATCGAACGGGCGAAGGGAGTGATCGAGTTCTGCGAGTCGTCCTACCGGGAGGAATACCCGGAAATGCTTGATACCGCCTGCGAAATACCTCAGGTGAGCGGAAACTGAACCCCGGCCTGGACCGCCTGTAGCATCGAGCGCCACCATGATGGGGCCTCTTGTGCGACAGGCGGGCCGGTTCAGGCGACCGGCAGTCTGACCCGGGCCGTTCCGAACACCCGGTTTTCGCCGGCCTCGTTGGTGATGGTGATGTCGATCTCCACCTCGCCGCTTTCCTCGTCGATGTCCGTGACCACGCCATTGATGTGGCAGGGCTCATCCACCATGAGCGGCGCGCGGAACACCGTGTCGAGCTGATGCAGCCCGGCCTCGGGCGCCCAGCGATGGATCATCGCCGCCAGGAAGCCCTGGCTCATGATGCCGGGCACGAGTGCGCCGGGCAGGCCTTCCCGGCGCGCCGCCTCGTGGTCGGTGAATCGCGGGCCAAACCAGTGCGCGGCCCGGACGAACGCCTTGACGTTGTCCATGCTGGTATCGGGGTCGAAGGCCGGCAACTCTTCGCCGAATTCCACCTCGTGAATATTGGATGGCATATCTTTTCTTGAGGTTTATATTTTGTTTTTAACTATTTGAAAAGTAACGTTTTACGATGCTAGAGCCATGCACGGAATCGGTGGCGCGCCCGATCACGCGTCGGGCCTCTC
>LXNI01002702.1_pt1 | contig 11667 bp, 9 predicted proteins | sample 809091 | NCBI WGS metagenome assembly LXNI01 (sample SAMN04870527, study PRJNA318959) | sponge metagenome | biome: 01000161; feature: marine sponge reef; material: water | host: Sarcotragus foetidus | place: Greece: Milos, Mediterranean Sea | collected 2013-05-29 | depth 5-7 m | reverse complement strand
CTTGGTGGCGCCGCGTCGTGCACGTACGCCCCGAAGTCGTCGGCCTCAACGCCTCCATCCTCATGCACCCCCGCATCTGGGAAGTGTCCGGCCACATCGAACACTTCGCGGACCCGCTGGTGGAGTGCCCGACCTGCCGCCGCCGTTTCCGCGAGGACGACATTGCGGACGGCCGCTGCCCGCACGACGGCGACGAACTGACCGATCCGCGCATGTTCAACACCATGTTCCGCACCTTTGTGGGCCCGGTGGAAGACGATGCCTCTGTCGCCTACCTGCGGCCCGAAACCGCCCAGTCCACCTACGTCAACTTCAAGAACGTGCGCGACACCGCGCGCGTGCAAATGCCCTTCGGCATCGCCCAGATCGGCAAGGCCTTCCGCAACGAGATCACCACCGGCAACTTCATCTTCCGCAGCCGCGAGTTCGAGCAGATGGAGCTGCAGTATTTCGTCGAGCCCGGCCAGGACGACGCAGCACACGAGAACTGGGTCGACGCCCGCTTCGCCTGGTGGCAGGACCTGGGGCTGGAACCGCGCCGCCTGCGCCTGCGCCCCCACAGCCCCGAGGAACTGGCCCACTACGCCAAGTCCACCACCGACATCGAGTACCAGTTCCCCTTCGGCTGGGGCGAACTGGAAGGCATTGCCAATCGCACCGACTTCGACCTGAAGCGGCACGCCGAGGCCAGCGGCACCGACCTGTCGTACTTCGACGACGCGGCCAAGCAGCACGTGACGCCCTTTGTCATCGAGCCCGCCGCCGGTGTCGACCGCGCGGCCCTGGCCTTCCTGGCCGATGCCTACACCGTCCAGGAAGTCGCCGGCAAACCGCGCACCTTCCTGAACCTCGACCCGTGCCTTGCTCCGTTCAAGGTCGCCGTCTTCCCGCTCGCCCGCAACCGCCCGCCGCTGGTGGAACTGGCCACCCGCATCGCCGACGACCTGCGCGCCAACTGGCCGGTCTTCTACGACGCCAGCGGCTCGATCGGCCGCCGCTACGCCCGCCAGGACGAGGCCGGCACGCCGTTCGCCGTGACCGTGGACTTCGACTCGCTCGACGACCAGACCGTCACCGTGCGCGAACGGACATCCATGCGCCAGGAACGCATTGCCGCCGACGGCCTGCGCGCCTACTTCGCCGACCAACTGGCCTGGTAAACCGCTCCAATGCCGGCCTTCTCTCCACCCTCTCCCTCGGGGAGAGGGCCGGGTGAGGGTCTTCCGCCGGAGCCGCCGCCCGGCTCATACTCCACGCTGGAGCGCCTGCTTCTAACCCCGCTGCGTCGTCTGGGCGGCCACCTGGTCAAGCCGGTCATCAGGGCCCTGGCGTTGGCCCGCGTCCACCCCAGCGCGCTCTCCCTCAGCCAGATTCCGCTGGGCTTCGTCGTAGCGGCCCTGATCATTCCCTTCCCCCGTCTGGCACTGGCCCTGTTTATCGCCACACTTGTCCTCGACTTTCTGGACGGCGAACTGGCTCGCGCCCGCGGCCTGGCTTCCAACTTCGGCGCTCTGCTGGACCAGGTGTGCGACCACGTGCGCGAACTCACGGTGGTCGGTGGCCTTGTGGCCGTGGGCGCGCTGCGCGGCGAAATCGGCGTGGCCTACGCCGCCGCCTATCCCCTCGCCAACGTTCTCCTTTACCTGGCCGACCGCTTCCGAGTGCCCCTGCCCTTCGGCGTCAAGAGCTGGATGGTTTACTACCCGTTCCTGATCGCCTACCTCGGCTGGGGCCTCAACCTCCTCGACTACGCCGCCGCCGCCGCGGCCGCCTTCCTCACCCTCGCCAGCATCCAGGCCCTCTGGCGTATCCGCACGGCTGTGTCGCGCGCCAACACGCGGTAAACGCCCGCTGCTAGCGGCAGCGCCCTTCGTGGATGTCTGCCAGGATCTCGTCAATGGTCATCTTGATGCGACTGAACTTCGCTCGGCGGCGCCGGAAGCGGGCGACAGCGGCCACTCGCGCAGCCCGGGGACGCTCGTCCGCAGGCTCGGAAGAAGCTTCCTTTCGAGAATCTGAATCCTGTTGGTTCATTAGCAGTGCCTTCGTCGCAGCAACTCAGCCCCCGCGCACAACGCCCGCAGCTTCAAATACGCCTCGTCCAAGTCCATCGGGTTGATGCTCGACGGCGCAAACCCGCAGTCGGGATTCAGCGTCAGCCGCTCCGCAGGCACGTATTGCATCGCCGCCTCGGCTCGCTCCACCACCGTCTCCGGCGTTTCGACTTTGATATCCGTATGGTCGATCACGCCCAGACCCAGCAGCTTGTCGTCCGGGAAGTGCGCGAGCACCTCGATTCCGCCGGCATCCGGCGTGGCGAACTCCATGGCGAACCGGTGCACGTTCATACAACCCAGGGCCCCAATCACCAGGTCATACGGCCCGCGCGTGCTGTGACGGCGGTTGGCGTGCGCGTGGCACAGGTGTACCGAGATCAGCGGATGATCCACGCCCTCCACCGCCCCATTGACGCCCTGCACCGCCATCTCGATCTCGTGCCCGACGTCATCGATCGCAACCCGCGCCCGGTACTCCGGATCCACCAGCAGCGCCAGCCACGGATCGTCCAACTGGATCGCGTCCACCCCCAGCGACGTCAGCCGCTGCAGCTCCCCGTTGATGATCGGAATGCACGCCTCCATGAAATCTTCGCGGGTGGCATACGCTCCCGTGGAATGCTCCGGACTCCACATGCGGCGCGCGATCGTGTAGGGCGACGGCACAGCCGCCAGCGTCCGTCGCGTGGTGGTCCGCCGTACAAAGCGCGCCTCATCCAACGCGATCGACCGCTCCTGCCGCAGCGGCTGCGTCACCGCCGGATACGCCGCCCCGCGGCCGCCTGCGATCAGGTCCGGCTCGAACCCCGCCACCGCGTCGGAAAACACCTTCACATAGCTCTCGCGCCGCCACTCGCCGTCGGACACGTAGTCCAGTCCCGCCGCTTCCTGCATTCGAATCGCCGCCGGCACTGCGTCGTCCAGCACCCGTTCGGCCGCGGCCGGACTTACCTCGCCGCGCTTCCGCCGCTCGATCAACTCCCGCACCCACACCGGCCGCGGCAGGCTCCCCACCACGAAGGTCGGAAACAGCGCCCCGCTCGCCTCGCTCAATGCAGCACCATCCCGCCGTCCACGCTCAGCGAAATCCCGGTGATGTAAGAGGCGTCGTCGCTGGCCAGCATGTACGCCGCGTTCGCCACGTCTTCCGGCACCTGGTGTCGCCCAATTGGAATCCCAGCCACCCGCACATCCCAGGCCGATTCGTTCTCACGGCCTTCCAGTTCAGTCAAATCTGGATTCAGGTCCTCCCGCCAGAGCCGCGTATCCACGATGCCGGGACAGAGCGCGTTAACCCGCAGGCCGTAGGGCGCTAGTTCCATGGCGGTGGAACGGGTGATCCCAATCACCGCGTGCTTGGTCGCGCAATAGCAGGCCATGTACGGCCGCGCGATCTTTCCGGCGGCCGACGCAATATTGATGATGATGCCGCGGCCCCGCGGCTGCATCCGCCGCGCCGCTTCCTGCACGCCCAGGAAGACCCCGCGCACGTTAATGGCGAACATGTTGTCCCACGCGTCCATCGTCTGTTCGTCGAGGGACGAGGCCCCGCCGATGCCCGCGTTGTTGACCACGATATCCACCGGACCGAAGGCGGCCTCGGCTGCGTCGAACATGGCCACAATGTCGGCCGGCACCCGTACGTCGGTGGTCTGAGCGCGCGCCGCACCGCCGGCCTCGACAATCCCCGCCGCCGCCGCCGCCGCCGCGGCCGTGTCCACGTCGGCCACCAGCACCGCGGCGCCCTCGGCCGCATACCGCTCCGCAATCGCCTGCCCGATGCCACGCCCCGCGCCGGTGATCACGGCCACCTTGCCGTCCAGTCCCTTTGCCACGTGTAGACCTCGCCTGACCAATCCGGTTCCGCCCGATAGTGGCACAGGCAGCCGCGGCGTTCCCGCGCTACGTCAAGGTCGCCAGGTAGCAGACCGCCCGCTTCGGAACCCGGAACTCGCCGTCTACCGCAATCCGCTGTCGGACCAGTTCATCCACCCGCGACACCAACGCACGGCGCGTCTCATCCGTCGGCTCGCGCACGCTGTCCACAGGTCCGGACGCGTAGTAGGCCAGCACCGGCGCCGGAACTACCCTACAAACCGATCCACCAGGACGGCAATCAGCGTCCCCACCACGCCAAAGCCCAAACCGGCAATCCAGCGGGTCAGCCTGGTCTCCAGGGCGTGAAGGTCGGTCCTGGTGGCCAGGTGCTTGCGCTCGGCCTCGATTACGCTGACCCGTTGCTCGATCATGGCGGTGCCCCTCCCATTGAGAGTCTCGGAATCTTCACCGCCCGTGGCCGAGTATGCGCCTGCTCGCAACCTCAGACCGTGAGTTAATCGTACCGTCGCGGCACGACTTCGGGAGCACGTCGTCAACTCGCCCAAGCGTGCTCCGCAGGCGCTCCAGGCTTCCGTTGGTCGCCGAAAACGCTGCCCCAGTTGCCCCACGGCCCCGCAGAACGTACGTTCACGCCGCCGAGGTCGGCGCCTTCTCGCGCCCGCGCATCGTGAGGTAGTCCCGTGGCCGTCTTTCGCTGTTCCTGCCACCAGATCACCTGGGGCGACAATCTCGTCGAGGCGATCGACGATATCGGCAGCTTCGGCTACGCCGGCACCGAGACCTTCGGCACGGTCGTCACCCGATTTGCCGGCCGCGCGCACGACTTCCAGGCCATGCTGGCGGCCCGCGGCCTGCGGCTGTCGGCCCTTTACGGGGGCGGCGCGTTGCACGATCCGGCCGAACAGCGCGAGGCCATCGCTGAGAACCTCGCCATGGTCAACTTTCTGCACGAAATGGGTTCCGACCGGTTTGTCATTGGACCCGCCCGGCGCGAGGGTGCGCCCACCGACGCGGATATCCGGCAGTTCGCCGGCGGCGTGTCAGAAGTCGCCGCTGCCGCCCTCAACCTCGGCATTGTCACCGGCATGCACCCGCACTGGAATACCGTGATCCAGGAGCGCGACGAGATCACCCGTTTCTTCGATGCCGTTGACACTGGCCTGGTAAAGCTCGCACTAGACCCGGCCCATATCGCCAAGGCCGGCGACGACCCGGTCGAAGTCGCATCCGCCTATCGCGACATCCTCACCTACATGCACATCAAGGACTATGTGCCCGACCTGATTGTCGAAACCCCGGAACTGGCCAGCGCCCAGGACAATGCGCCCCGCATTGCCGACTTCGGTGAGCTGGGCACCGGCATCGTTGACCTGCCCGCCCTGCTGGACGTCGCCAGGGAAGCCGACTACGACGGCTGGCTCACCGTGGAACTCGACCGCTCGCAGACCACCCCCCGCCAGAGCCTCGAAGTCAACTCCCGCTACCTCACCGAGCGCCTGGGCTTCGACCTCGGCGGCGAGAACGCCTGAGCGCCATGCCGCTACGGATAGGTCTGATCGGCTGCGGCCGCATCCAGGAAGAGGGCCACGCCCCGGTTCTTCAGCGCATGCCCGACGTCTGGCAGGTCACCGCCGTGGCCGACCCCACGCCCGAGCGCCTCAACCTCATCAGTGATCGATTCGGCGTTCCGGCTGAGGCTCGTTTTTCGGACTACCGCGACCTGTTGCGTTCCGGCCGCGTGGACGCCGTGGATATCGCCGTGCCCCATAGGTTTCACGCCCCGGTCTGCCTGGGTGCCGCGCGCACGCGCACGCCATTCCTCAGCGAGAAACCCTTGGCCACCTCGCTTGCCCAGGCCGACGAGATCATTGCCGAGGTCGATAAAAACGACATCCCCGCCGGCATCATGCACAACTACCTCAACCGGCCCAGCACGGCCGCCACCCTGGCCGCCATCGAGGCGGGACGCATTGGCCGCCCCTTCATGTTCCGCATGGAGCACATGGGCAGCGGCTGGTATGTGGGCGCGGCCGCCTACGACCCGACCTGGCGCAGCCGTCGAGAGGATGCCGGCGGCGGCGCTCTGCTCGATAACGGCTACCACAACCTCTACACCGCCGAGGCCATGCTCCAATCTCCCATCACGCAGGTCTCCGCCCGCGTCGGCACCCACGTGCGGGAGCAGGACGTGGACGACACGGCCGCCCTCATGCTCGGCCACGCCAGCGGCGCCACGTCGATCGTTCTCGCGGCCTGGAGCGCCACCAGCGCCACCGGCCTGACCGAGGTCCACGGCGACCTCGGCTCCATTCGCCTCGACCGCGGCGAAGCCGTCCTCCACATCGGCGACCGGACCGAAGTGCTGGAAAACACCGACGCCGACGAGTTGGGCTTCGCGCCCATCTTTCGAGACTTTGCCGACGCCGTCCGCGGTGACGCTCCACCGCGCCACACCCTCGCCGAGGGCCGCCGCAACCTCCAGCTCGTCTTCGCCGGCTACGACTCTGCCATCGAGAACCAGATCGTCCATGTCAAGAACTAACTCGGCCTCGCCACGCACCGGAGGCGTCGAACGGGCCAGGTAATCAGCACGCCGGGCGGACCCTGAATGCCGCCCAGACGCCGCCTGCCCTGGCTCGCGGTCCTGGAGTTGCCGCGCGACATCCTGGCCGCCATGGCCATCACCGTCGCGGTGGCCTTTGGCAACGGCGCCATCGTGTCCGTGCTGGCGCCGATCAGCGACGACTTCGACCTCTCCGCCGATGCCGCTGGCGCGACGGCGTTGGCTGCGCTCATTGCCAGCTTTGCGTTCGCCCGGCTGATCATCAACCTGCCCATCGGGGTCATGGTCGACCGCGTCCGGCTCCACCCGCTCTTCTACGTCGGCGGCGCGCTGGCCATCGCCGGCGTGATCCTGACGGTGCTGGCCCCCGTCTACTGGCTGCTGCTTGTCGGCCGCGTCATCGAGGGCGCCGGCTCCATCACCGCCAGCGCGGCCGCCCAGGCCTACGTGGCGCGCCGCGCGCCCGAGCGCGAACGCGGACGAATGTTGGGCGCCGTCAGCTCGGCCACCATGATGGGCGGCTTTCTCTCCCCGGCGGTCGTCGGTGCCGTCGCCACCCTGGCGCACTGGCGCATCGGGCTGCTCCTCACCGTCGTCGCAATCCTCACCGGAATGTTCCTGGTCACACGTTATGTCAAGAACGATCCGCCGCCAGGCCGCGCCGCCGACAAGTCGCCCGCGACCCGTCTTCGTCCCCTGCGCTTCGTCCGCCGCGCCGTCTACTCCCCCGGCCGGCTGCTATTCGTCAATGGCATGGCCATGGCCCTGGCCGTCCCCATCTTCGGCTTCAAGGCCTTCTTCTACCCGGTCTTCGGAGGCGAAGTCCTGAACCTGGAGCCCTTCCTGATTGGCCTGGCCATCTCCCTCTCCACGGTCATGCGATTTCCGGTAGCCATCGTCGCCGGCGCCATGTCCGACCGCTATGGCCGGCTGTGGGTCTATGTGCCCAGCGCGCTGGCCATGGGCTTGGTCAGTGTGCTGGTCAGCCAGGCCGGAAGCGCCGCGACCTACGTGCTCTTTGGCCTCGCCTTCGGCCTGGGCGGCGGCGCTATTCCAACCATCACCTCAACCGTGGTGGACCGCGCCCCGCGCGACCGCCTCGGCGCCGCCCTGGGCACCCACGCCTTTCTGCGCGACATCGGCGTGGTCTTGACACCGCTGGGACTCGGCATCGTCATCGACGCCGTGGACTTCACCGCCACCGCCTTCACCATGCTCGCCTTCGCCGCCCTCTCCGCCCTCCTCGCCATCGCCGCCGGCGAATCCGCCCCAACTCGACGCCAGCGGAATCGAATCTAACCAGACAGGCAGTTCGGTCGCGAGACTGGCCGTGGCCATCGCTGTCAATAGGGCAGCTGGGTGTCGGGGTGGTCTCGCATGAATCGGGCCTGCGCAACGCCGAAGTTTTCCTGGATCTGGAGGGAGTGGCCGCCGTCGACGACGAGGGTGTGGCCGGTGATGAAAGAGGCATCCTCGGAGCATAGAAAAGCGACGGCGGCGGCGATGTCTTCGGGGCGGCCGCAGCGACCGACGGGGTATTGAGATTCGAAGAACTGGAGGCCGGAGGGGTTCCGGTCCCACAGGTTGGCCTGGATGCCTTCAGTGACGATGTGGCCGGGGGCGATGGCGTTGACGCGGATGCCGTCGCGGCCGTATTCGACGGCCATCTGGCGGGTGGCGGCGATGAGGGCGGCCTTGCCGGTCTCATAGACGAGGGCGCCAGGAGCGACGAGCAGGCCGTGGATGCTGGAGATGTTGACGATGCTGCCGCCGCCGGCCTGGCGCAGGTGAGGCACGCCGAATTTGGCGGACAGGTAGCTGGCCTTGACGAGAACGGCCATGGCTCTGTCGTAGACGTCAGGCGGGACTTCTTCGGCGCCGCCGGTCATGGCTTCCTGGGCGGGGTAGGCGTTGTTGACGATGATGTCGAGGCGGCCCCAGCGGTCGACGGCGGCCTGGATCATGGCCTGGACCTGGTCGAGTTCGCCGACGTTGGTGGTGCAGGCGGCGGCGACACCGCCGGCGTCCTGGATGCGGGCGGCGCGCTCGGCGGCGCCTTCAGAGTTGATGTCAGCGATGAGGACGGAGGCGCCATCGGCGGCGAGGCGTTCGGCGATTGCACCGCCGATGCCGGTGGCCCCGCCGGTTACGACTGCACCGCAGTCCTTAAATCGACGGCTCTGTGCTGCCATGGGTACCTGTCCTTCCATAGAAGTCACGCAGTCGCTCGGCCGCCCGCACCGCGGCTCTGGAATCTGGGGCTTGCTGCTGTCATGGTTCCGTGTCCTTCGCTACGAGGCAGATGGTTGCTAGGGCGAGGGGTCAGCTGGCCAAGCTTAGATAGTGGACGGGGGCGAGGCCGGCCTGGGTGCGCCATTGGTTGAAGGTCATGCCGTCCACGAGGATTAGCTGATCCTCGAGGTTTCCGCTGGCGATCATCCGGCGGGCATCTTCCGAGAAGTCGCCGGTGGTGACCAGGTAGGCGCGCTGGGCACCGGCCAGCGACATTGCACCGCGGAGATCGCTGACGTCGCCGTAGTCGACAACCTGGTCGTGGGCTTGTAGCCGGCACTGGACGATGGCCGATGGCTGCGCTCGGCTTCCGCCGGACTGGAACAGCTTGAGGTCGATGCCCCGGCTGCCGACGTCGCCGGCGGCTTCGACTTCCTGATCGTTGAGGCGCCGGCTGAGGGTCTCGGCGACTACGCGCTCGAATTGACTGGGGACGACGACGTAGAGGGGCTCGCCATCGTATTCGGCCAGGGTCGGGGGGCTCTCCGGCAGCGGGCTGGGCTGGACCTCGGCCGGCGGCGCAGGGGTGGCTTTGGGCGGCGGCGCAGGGGTGGCTTTGGGCGGGGACTGGCCGGGACGTTGTTGACGCTCCTCACGCAGCGCTTGCAGCCTCTCCTCGTATTCAGATTTGAGCCTGTCTATTTCCGCTTCGCGATTCGCGAGTTCCACTTCGCGCTGGGATGTGTCTACCGCCGGGCGGGCATTGCGCTGACGGTGAAGAGCGATGTATTTGCGGCGAAGTTCTTTAATCTCAGATTCGTACTGCCCTTTTAGTGCATTCGCTGCCACTGCCTGGCGAGCTTCAATGTCCTCTACGCCTTGCCGAGAGAGTGACATGTAGAGGGCGATAAACCAGCAGATTACGGTCCATCCGAGGAAGAAGTTCAAAGCGAAGATCAGCGTCTTTTCGGGGTGGACCTTGGTGGCGACGATGATTGCCGGTAGGAAATAGAGCGCAATAATCGCAATCGCTGTCAATAAGCCGCCGAGCGTGTCCACGTTGCAGATTCCTTCCTAGTGGCGGTGCGGCAGGTCGATCAGGTCTGCACGACGGCGTCCGTCCGTCTGGACTGTGCCGACGCGGGCTTCTTCGCCGCGCGCCGGGGCGGCCGGCTGGCGCTTCGGCCGTTGCGCGAGGAGCGGGAGTCCCGGGCGTCGGGCGCGAGGACGCGCTGGAGGTATTGGCCGGTGTAGCTGTCGGGCTTGGCGGCGACGTCCTCGGGGGTGCCTTCGGCGATGAGTTCGCCGCCGGCGTCGCCGCCTTCGGGTCCGAGGTCGATGATCCAGTCGGCAGACTTGATGACGTCGAGGTTGTGCTCGATGACGATGACGGTGTTGCCGGCGTCGGCCAGGCGCTGAAGGACCTGGATGAGCTTGCGGGTGTCGGCGAAGTGGAGGCCGGTGGTGGGTTCGTCGAGGATGTAGACGGTTTTGCCGGTTGCGCGCTTGGAGAGTTCGGAGGCGAGCTTGATGCGCTGGGCTTCGCCGCCGGAAAGGGTGGTGGCGGGCTGGCCGAGGCGGATGTAGCCGAGGCCGACATCGACGAGGGTGCCGAGCTTGCGCTCGATGGACGGGATGTTCTGGAAGAAGACGTGGGCGTCTTCGACGGTCATGTGGAGCACGTCGGCAATGGTCTTGCCCTTGTAGGTGATGTCGAGCGCCTCGCGGTTGTAGCGGGCGCCCTCGCAGACCTCGCAGGTGACGTAGACGTCGGGCAGGAACTGCATCTCGATGCGGTTGAGGCCCTGGCCCTCGCAGGCTTCGCAGCGGCCGCCCTTGACGTTGAAGGAGAAGCGGCCGGGCTTGTAGCCGCGGGCACGGGACTCGGGGACGGCGGCAAAAAGGTCGCGGATGGGGGTGAAGGCGCTGGTGTAGGTGGCGGGGTTGGAGCGAGGCGTGCGTCCGATGGGGGACTGGTCGATCTCGATGGCCTTGTCGATGTGTTCCAGGCCGCGGATGCGGGAGTGTTCACCGGGGACGTTGCGGCTGCCCCAGATGCGCTGGGCGAGGGCGCGGTAGAGGACATCCTCAACGAGGGTGCTCTTGCCGGAGCCGGAGACTCCGGTAACGCAGATGAAGCAGCCGAGGGGGAACTGAACGTCGAGGGACTTGAGGTTGTTGGCGCGGACACCTTCGAGGGTGAGGCGCGCGCCGTTGCCGGGACGGCGGGAGGGAGGCACGGGGATGTGCTCGCGCCCGGACAGATAGGCGCCGGTGAGGGAATGGGGGTGGCGTTCGATGTGGTCAGGCGTGCCCTCGGCAACGACCATGCCTCCGTGTTCGCCGGCGCCGGGGCCGATGTCGATGACCCAGTCGGCGGAGCGGATAGTCTCCTCGTCGTGCTCGACGACCATGACGGTGTTGCCGAGGTCGCGCAGGCCCTCCAGGGTGCGGACGAGGCGGGCGTTATCGCGCTGGTGGAGGCCGATGCTGGGTTCGTCGAGGATGTACATGACGCCAACGAGGCCGGAGCCGATCTGGGTGGCCAGACGAATGCGCTGGGCTTCGCCGCCGGAGAGGGTTCCGGCGGAGCGTTCGAGGGTGAGGTACTCGAGACCCACGGCTTCGAGGAAGCCCAGGCGGGCGTTGATTTCCTTGAGAACCTGGACGGCGATGGTGGTGTCGCGCTTACTGAGCTCGAGGCCGGCGAAGAAGGCCGCGGCGGCCTGGATGGTCATGGCCGTGGCATCGTGAACCGAGCTGCCGCCGACGGTTACGGCCAACGATTCCGGCCGGAGCCGAGCGCCCAGACACACGGGGCACATGCGGCGGGTCATGTAGCGCTCGATCTCGCCGCGGATGTACTCGGACTCGGTGTTGTCGTAGCGGCGGCGCAGGTTGGGGATGACGCCTTCGAACTCGAATTCGTAGGCGCGGCGGCGGCCGGCGGCGTTGGTGTACTGGACCACCAGCGGT
>LXNI01002700.1_pt1 | contig 11671 bp, 9 predicted proteins | sample 809091 | NCBI WGS metagenome assembly LXNI01 (sample SAMN04870527, study PRJNA318959) | sponge metagenome | biome: 01000161; feature: marine sponge reef; material: water | host: Sarcotragus foetidus | place: Greece: Milos, Mediterranean Sea | collected 2013-05-29 | depth 5-7 m | reverse complement strand
GGCCCCTCCTGCACCCACTCCCGAACCCCCACCGCCAGCACCGACTCCCGAGCCTCCGCCGCCCGAACCCCCACCGGCTCCGCCGCCCGAACCTGCACAGGATCCCTATGGGCCGGCGACCACCGAGGAGACCGAGACCGAAGAGGCCGGAACCGCGGCGGGGCTGTCGCCCTCCGATCTCTTGAGCCGACCGCTGTGCGAGGCGGCCGGCTTCGTCTGGTCGGGCGACGACGGTCCCTGCACAGCGGGCGAATCCGAGCCCGCGGAGGAGGCTGCCGCCGGCGAGGCCGCCGTCTACGACGCGCCCGGGGCGCTCGAGGTGCCGCTGCCGCTGCCGCCGGGCGAACCCGGCGAGATCATCGCCGTCGAGGAGCTGGACCCCGGCGAGGACTTCATCGGCTACCGCATCCTTTACCACTCCCGCTCGCTGCGCGGCGACGACATCGCCGTGTCGGGATTCGTGGCCACCCCCGCCGGCGAGCCACCCCCCGGCGGCTGGCCGTTGATCGCCTTCGCCCACGGCACCACCGGCCAGGCCGACATCTGCGCCCCCTCGCATGAGGCTGAGGAGCAGATCAGCTCCGACGGCCCCTACCTGGAGGGCTACGCCGTGGCGGCCACCGACTACGAGGGTCTCGGCACCCCCGGCCTACACCCCTACATCGTGGGCAAGAGTGAGGCCCGCGGCGTGCTCGACAGTGTGCGCGCCGCCCACAACCTCGGGAGCATGCTGGGCGCCGACGGGATGCCGCGCATCTCCGTCACGGACGAGTTCGTGGTCTGGGGCCACAGCCAGGGCGGCCACGCCGCCTTGCACACCGGCCAGCACTGGGCCGACTACGCCCCCGAGCTGCAGCTCCTCGGCGTGGCGGCGGGTGCGCCTCCCTCGCAGTTCGCGCTGCTCTACGACGTGCTGCTCGGCGGCCCGTTCCAGGGTTACCTGGCCATGGCCTCGGCAGCGTTCGCCGAGGCGTACGACGAGATCGAACTGGATCAGGTCTACACCGCAGAGGCCATCGCCCTGATGGACGTCCTCGAGACGGGCTGCACCCAGGACGTCTTCGATGTGTTCAACCCGCTGAGCAAGGCGGAGCTGCTGAGCGTGGGGAGCCCGCTGGGCGTGTCGCCCTGGGACCGCGTCATCATCGAGAACGACGTGAGCGGGGCGCCCGTGCCCGTGCCGCTGCTGATCCTGCACGGCAGCGACGACGAGCAGATCCCGGCGATCAGCAGCCAGATCCTGCTGGGTCAGCTCTGCCTGCAGCCCGGCCAGGGGCCGACGATCCGCATCGAGTACGACGGCCACAACCACGGCAGCGTGATCGCCGCCCAGCGCGACGACCTGCTCGGCTGGATCGGCGACCGCTTCGCCGGCGAGCCGGCGCCGAGCACCTGCGCCTGACTGAACGTGGGGCAACCTGGCTGAGCCTTCAGGTTGGACAATGCCATCGAGGGTGGTTAAGGTCCGCGTCCTGTGGAGTTGCTTGTTCCGCTTGCGGCGTTCTTGGGCTCGTGCCTGCTGATCGCGCTTCTGGCCTGGTGGTCAGGCGCTTGGCGGTCACTGCTCAGCGGGGTCACCGAGGATGTCGACCCACCGCAGGACCCCGAGTTGTTGCTGCGGTCCGCCAACTCTGACTGGATCGAGAACCACGAGTTCTGGGAGACCTCCGAGATCGAGGAGATCGCCCTCTGACCGACTCGGTCGTGGCCGGAGCGCGGGCCTCCGGAAGCCGGTCGCCTACTTCCCACCTCACTTGCCGCTGACTGACGCCTCCAGATCCAGCAGCAGATCCTTGGCCGCGGCGCCGCCCCCGTAGGGTCCGCGACGGCCGTCGGCTCGGACGACCCGGTGGCACGGAATCACCAGCGCAACGGGGTTGGTCGCCATGGCCGTGCCGACCGCCCGGGCGGCTCTGGGGCTGCCGGCGCTCGCCGCCACGTCGGCGTAGCTGCGTGTGCCTCCGTAGGGAATGGCGGCCGTCACCTCCAGCGCCCGGCGGTAGAAGCCCGTGCTGTCGCGCCAGTCCACCGCCACGTCGAAGTCCCGCAGCCTGCCCGCGAAGTAGTCGTCGAGTTGCCGGCGCACGCCGTCTAGGGGCGCGGCGGCCACGGCCACCCGGGGCGACACCGCGGCGGCCATGGTGGCGGCCAACTCCTCGACGTCGGCTTCGGCGCGACCGGCGGCGCCGGGGGGCAGGAATGTGAGCCGCCGCAGCCCCGCCTCGGTGAGGGCCAGACCTAGGCGGCCGACGGGACTGTCGGTGTCCCACACCCAGACCGCCTCGGCGCCCGTCGCCGGGGCCCCGTTCGGTAGATCTGCTCTTCCGTTCGCATCCTCAGCCATGTGCGGACCATAGCCGGGGGGCGGCGACAGTCCTGCCCCATACGGGGGCCACCGCGCCAGCGGGCAGCACTCAGCGTGTTCAGCCCTGCCGGGAGCCGCGCTGGACTGCGATGTCGGCGACCCAGCGGCCGTCGGTCTCCACCCCGCTGAGGGCCTCCGTCGCCGCCATCAGGAACCGCAACACCTCGGCGGCGCCGACGCCGTCGGGTAGCTCGAACACGAGCCCCCGCCGGACGTGGTCCTGGCGCACCGCCCAGGCCTGCGGCACGTGCACTCCGTTCTCGGCCAGCCGGCGCACCGCGAAGCGGCCGGTGGGGTGCGAGATGCCGATGGTGGCCCGCACGGTGCTCCGGCCGCGCCGGTGCTGCGGAACCCAGGTGGCCTGCGGGATCTCCGGACCGCGGGCCGAGAACATCCGCCCCAGCGGTGAGGTGGGCGGCCGCTCCTCGTCCTCCACCCAGGGCAGCAGGTTGAGCCAACCCTTGCCGTCGCCCCGCACGGCCAGGTCCTCCATGTACGAGAGAACCTCGGCGGTGTCCTCGGAGGTGAACATGACGCCGGTGTGGTCGGTGGCCATGGCGCGATGTTGCCACACCCGACCCCCGCCACCTGCGCCACACCGCTCCAGCCCGGCCCTGTCGGTGCGGACCGGCCGGTACCGTACGGTCACGTGGAACTGATTCTGATCCGTCACGCCCTGCCCGAACGGGTGGAGAACGCGGACGGACCCGCCGATCCGGGCCTCACCGACGTGGGCCGTGAGCAGGCGCGGCGCCTAGCGGCGTGGCTGGCGGGCGAGGAGATCGATCACGTCGCCGCCAGCCCCAAGCTCCGGGCGGTCGAGACGGCTGCGCCCCTGGCCGCCCGGCGGGGCCTCGAGATCGAGACGGTGGAGGGCTTCTCGGAGATCGACAGCGGCAGCACCACCTACATCCCCTACGAGCAAATGCGGCGGGAACGCCACGAGATCTGGCACCACCTGCGCAGCGGGCGCTGGCAGGAGGCCGGATTCACCGATCCGGTGCTCTTCCGCGACGACGTGGCGAAGGCTTTCGCGGCCTGGGAGGCCGACCACGCCGACCAGGCCGTCGCGGTGGTGGCCCACAGCGGGACCATCAACGCCCTCGTGAGCCACCTCCTAGGCATCGAGAACGTGTTCTTCTTCAGCTTGGAGTACACGGGCCTGTGCCGGCTGCGGCGCAACATGCTGGGCGACATGCACGTGACGTCGCTGAACGAGACCGCCCACCTGCACACGGCCCGCGACACCCTCGAGCGGCTGCCGGCGCCGTGAGCACCCCGGACCTGCATCCCGCCCGCCCGCTGCGGGTGCTGGCGCTGGCCAAGCAGATCCCCGTCTTCGAGGACATGCGGCTCGGCCCCGACAACCGGCTCGTGCGCGACGGGCAGGTGCTGCACATGAACGACTACTGCCGGCGCGGCGTGGCCCAGGGGCTGCAGATCGCCCGCGCCGGCGGCGGCACGCTCAGCGTGCTGACCTTGGGGCCACCCTCGGCGGACACGGTGTGCCGGGAGGCCGTCGCCTTCGGCGCCGACGCCGGCTTCCACGTGACCGACCCGGCGTTCGCCGGCTCCGACACCCTCGCCACCGCACGGGCGCTGGCCGCCGCCGTCGAGCACCTTGGACCCTTCGACCTGATCCTGGCCGGACGGAACTCCGTCGACGCCGACACCGGCCAGGTGCCCCCGCAGCTTGCCGAGCTGCTGGACTTGCCGTTCGCCTGCGGGGTCCGCCGGCTGCGCCTCGACGGCGAGCGGCTGTCGCTGCTGCTCGAACACAACGACGAGTGGCTGGAGGCCGAGTTGGAGCTCCCGGCTCTGCTGTCGTGCGCCGAGCGGCTGATCGATCCCTGCAAGATCAAGGACCCGGCCATCTGGGCGGGCGTCGACGCCGGGCGCATCCGGGCGATCAGCGCCGAGGGGCTGGGCCCCGGCCCGTGGGGCGCCGCCGCCAGCCCCACCTCCGTCGGACCGATCTGGACCTTGAGGATCGACCGGCGCGGCGAGATGCTCTCCGGGGGTCTCGCCACCCAGGCCGACCGGGCCGTCGCGGTGCTGGCCGAGCGGGGAGCACTCTCCGCCGCGGGCGCCTCGGACGTGGCCCGCGGCTCGGGGCTGGCGGTGGAGCTGCCGCCGGGGGGAAGCGGCGGGCCCGCCGTCGGCGTGCTGATCGAGCCGGCCCGAGACCGTCACAACCGAGAGTTGCTGGGAGGCGCCGCCCGCCTCGCCGCCGCCGTCGGCGGCCACGTCGTGGCCCTGGGCACCGCCGCGGGGGCCGAGCTCGGAAGCGCCGGAGCCGACGCGGTCCGCAGGGTCATCGCCGCCGGGGCGGGCGCCGCCGCTCCCGCGGACGGCCACGGGCGGCTCGTCGAGGAGGACGTCGCCGCCGCGGTCGGCGACTGGGCCGAGGGCACCCAGCCCTGGGCGATCCTGGCGCCGAGCACCGCCTGGGGCCGCGAGGTGGCCTCCCGGGTTGCGGCCCGCCTGGGCGCCGGCCTGACCGGCGACGCCGTGGGGCTCTCCTGCGACGACGGCCGGCTGATCGCCGACAAGCTGGCCTTCGGCGGCTACGTCATGGCGGCCATCAAGTGCTCCTCGGCGGTGCAGATGGCGACGGTGCGGGCCGGCGTGCTCGGACTGCCCGAGCCGCGCCGGTCGCCCGAGGTGCCCGTGACCGAAATCACCGTGACGCCGCGGGGGCGTTTGCGGGTGCTGCGGCGCACCCGAGAGGACGACAGCGGCGATCTGGCCAACGCCGAGGTCGTGATCGGTGTGGGCGTGGGCGTGGACGTCGCCGACTACGAGCGCCTGCGGGCCGACGCCCGCAAGATCGGCGCCGAACTGTGCGCCACCCGCAAGGTCACCGACGTGGGCGCCATGCCGCGAGCCCGGCAGGTGGGCATAACCGGCCACACGATCTCGCCCCGGCTGTACATCGCCATCGGCCTGTCGGGGAAGTTCAACCACACGGCCAGCGTGCGCTCGTCCGGCAGCATCATGGCGGTCAACCCCGACCCGGACGCGCCGATCTTCGACTGGTGCGACGTGGGCTTCGTGGCCGACTGGCGAGACGTGTTCGACGAGATGATCCCCCGGCTGGAGGCCGCCCTGGCGTCCTGAAGGTCGCGCCGAGACGCTCCGGGCTAACCCTCGACCTCCTTTGGCATGGCCTTGGCTGCGTACTTCCGCCAGTTGTCCTGCAGGGCGTCGATGAGCTGCTGCACGAACAGCGGCGACATGTGGATCCGCTGCACCACCACCCCGTTGCGGGGCTCGACGCCGTCGAAGTTCATGCGCACGAAATCCAGCGTGAACTCGTACGGGCTGTGTGACACCGCGGCGAAGTTCGCCCAGCAGCCGCCTTCCAGTTCCGGCGGCAGCCGGATGGGCACCTCCCGCTTCTGCTCACCTTCCGCTGCCATGTCGACCTCCCGTCCTTGCCGGCTCGGCGCGGACACCCGCACCGACCTGCACAACCCATAGCATCGCAGACTCGCCGCCCCCAAGCCCCTGCGCCGCGCCGCGGCAGAGTTCCGGCGCCGACCGGCGGCTGCTCGCCGGTGCAGCGGGGTTGCGCTTCTCGACGAACGCCTACTCCCTCGGGGAATCGAACGGCAGCAGGTCTCAGGCCACCGGTCGGTATTCCAGCAGCGCCGATCGGCCCACGAGATCGACTATGCGAACCATCGCCTCGGAGCCGTCGGCGTCGGTGAGGTGCAGTTCGTCGCCGAGGGCGAAATGCACGGGCTGCTGCTTGCCGCCGTCGATGGCGATGTTGGAGGCGTAGAGGTAGGTGCGATCGTGGCTGTCGCGAATGGGGTTGAGCCTGCCCTTGACACACGGGACGTACCCGGTGGATTCGGCGAACACGACACTTCCCCCGCTTCTGAGGGGGTCGAGTTCCAACGCCAGCGATCCCCGGCTCGGCACCCATTCCCGCACGACACGGGCACCACAGCCCGCAGCGGCGGCGAACACCGCCATCGGGAGGTGGGTCGTGTGCAGGTCGACGGTGGCCTCGCCGTTCTCGTCGGCGGAGGCGCGCTTGTAGGTCCTATTGGGGAAGAGGACCAGTACGTCAGAACCCGGAAGGGGCCGGCCACCGGATCGCACCGTGATGACGGCGCGGGCGGCGCTCGTCTCCAAGGTCGCCGCAGGCACCGTGAGCAGCACTTCGGAGTCGTCGATCACCCGATACTCGGGCATCCTGCCGGAGAGTTCCCGGGTCCGGCGCAGGATGACCGGAACACCGTCACCCCGGCGCTCCATGAAGTATCTCCTCTCCTCCGACCCCCGGGTGCCCTCCACCGGGAGCCGCGCCAGCACCGAGGTCAACACCTCGTTGCGCGTTGCTTGACGCGCTTGCATGCTGTCGAGGGTCAGGTTGTTCGGCAGCGAGCCCGGCGACTGCAACTCCAAGCGATCCTCGAACATCGAGAGGCGTATTCGACTGACTCGTAGCGCATAATCGCGATGCACCACGGCGTTCACGACGGCCTCGAACAGCGCTCTCTCGCTGTATTGCGGCAGTTCGACACGCGCGGGGTCCTTGCGGGCCGCGACACGCATGTTGCGGACCATGAATGCCATCGCGGCGCCAATCTGCCGGTTCAGCGGACCGGTGATTTCCTGCGCGTCGATCTGGCCGGAAGTGCGATCCACTCCGCTGTACAGAGTCGCCGTTATGGCGGCACCGGGAAGCCAGCGCTCGGGGTCCTGCGTACACAGCAGCACGCCGGCGACCGTGGCGCGCAGGATGCCGGCGCCGTCGTTCGCCAGAAGAGCCAGCTTGCTGAGCGCCGCCTCGGGCGCCGCCGATCCCTCGGCGCTGAGCATGGGGCGCCACAGAGCCTCGTCCAGGGTCTCGAAGCCGGTGCCGGGCACGGTCTGCTCGTCGTAGGACCGGAACCGCGCCTGCCCCCGCCGCTGCGATAGACGCAACCGCTCGTCACTGCTCATCCTCCGCTTCGTGCCGCCGACGCGGACGTAACCTCCGCCGGGGCTGTCGTGCAGCGAATCACCCTCCGGTATCACGACCAGCAGGAGCGGCATCCCGTCGATCTGCCGGTGATGTGTGCGGATGCGGACCGGTGGCCGGACGGCGTCGGTGGATACCTCAACTAGCAGGTCGTCCAATGCAACGATTTGCCGACGCGACATGTCCTGCAGATTGCCGTCGTCGGTGGCGCCGCAGAGCAGCACGCCGCCATCCGCGTTGGCGAATGCGGCGATCTCGTCGGCCAGATCCTCGCGGCTTGGGCTCTTGGGCCGGTCCCCGGCGAACTCGACCGCCTTGAACTCCCACCCGCTGTCTTCGCCCAATTCCAGCCGGCGCCTGATTTCCTCGTCGCTGTAAGTCACAGGTGCTCTCCGCTGTTCACCGGGAGAGGCTACGGCATCCTGCGCCCGACGAGGGAGGTGCCCGCTGGCGACGCCGGGTGAATCACGCGCTGGTTCTCCCGAGCGATCTCGATATGGCTGCGCCAACTCGCGAGCCGCCCGAGCGAGCTCGAGATGGCCGTGCCAACTCGCGAGCCGGGTGTCCTTGACCAGGCCGCCCAGGGCCTGTTGCGCCTCGCTGCCTGGGAGCGAGGCGAGTTGGTCGATCACGCTCGTGAGGAACGCAGAGACTGCCTGCGCTGTCGAGATGTAGCCACCCCACTCGGTCGGGGCGAAGAGCCGCCCCAGCATCTCGATCAGAACGCGCAACGTTGCCGGCTCGCGGCTCCGAGACAGGATCGACCAGACGCTGCGAATGTGTTCACGTCCACTCCACTGCACGGACTCGGCCTGATTGCGCAGAAACTCGGCAAGGTGCCGCACCCGAGCCTCGTCGTCGCCCACGAAGTCCTTCAGCCTCGGCAGGCCCGGCACGGGCGACAACGCCGCATAGACCACCAGCCAACGCACCCGCTGTCCGACGCTCATGCTCGGCCGTGAGAGCTTCTGTTCGATCAAGCCCTCGAGCGAGGCGACCTCCGAGCGTTCCAGTGCGTGATCCAGCGCCCGGTTGAGAAGCTCTTCGAGCATCGACAGTCGGTCGTTCGGAGCGCGAAGCGGGAACGACCGCAGCAGCCTGAGCCGCACGTCATGCACCAGCTCGTCGTGGCCGGTGATGGCGGAGAGATCGCTCAGGCCCGGCGGGAAATCCTCGCCCCGACGGATACCTGCGGCCGCGCACCGCCGCAGGACATCGAGCACCAACGCAGGATCCTGGTCGAGCCAGCGATCGTGCCAGGAGGGCCGGTCCGGATTCGGGGCGCCCGGCAGGGTGCAGTAGTGGATCGCCAGCGCCCTGCGCTTCGCCGATTCGGGAAGTTCGTCCAGCAGCGCCGGACTTTCCTCGTCGAGCCGGTGCAGGCTCGCCAAGACCGGGTACGCCAGCGATGACTGTTTCGATTCCGAGTGCAGCTTGATGGTCTCATCAACCTCTGGAACGTCGTCGCGCCACACGGCGCCTCGCAGGGCGGCGAGCGCTGCATCGACGGCAACCTTGTCGTTGCCGATGAAGTCCGCGATTCGCTCCCGAGGGCGAGCTTCGGTGTTCGAGTCGGAGAACCGGCCGAGATACTCGGCGGCAAGGGTGTTGAGGTCCGCCGCTCGGAGCCGGTTCTCGCAAGCCTCCGCTTCGTGGGAGCGCAGGTATTGCGACCATTCGTCCCGGCGCCGGGCGTCCTCCGCCTGTTGCCGTGCCCGGAACTCCTCCACCCGTCGAAAGTCGGCGTCCTGACGCGGCAGACTCACGCCGACCTCGCCTCGAACCAGTGATCGGCCGGAACAGATAGGAACTCGTGCAGCGGCACACCGGCGTCGCCCACGATCACCGTGCTGCGAGGACAGAAGCGCCGCTCGAACTCCGCGACGCCGCCTGTCGTAGGCGAATCACTCCCGCTCTTCACTTCGATCCCGACGATGTGGGGACCTCTGACGAGAACAAAGTCCACCTCGTCGTGGCGGTCGCGCCAGTACCTCACGTCGGTGCTCGGCGAGGCCGTGTTGGCGAGGTGCGCACCCACAGCGCTCTCGACCATGCGACCCCGGAACGTGCGGTCGAGTTGGGCCTCCTCGAACGTGTAGCCGGACACGACGGCCATCAGGGCGGTGTTCAGCACGTTCAGCTTCGGCGTCGACGCCTTGGCCGACAATGGCCGCTCCGTGTGCTTGGAGAACCCCGTCAGCAGCCCGGCCTGCGAGAGCAGGTCGAGGTATCGGGTCAGGGTGGTGGTGTTGCCGGCGTCCTGCAGCTGCCCGACCAGTTTGTTGTATGAGACCACCTGGCCGGAGTACGACGCGCCCAGATAGAACAGCCTCTTGAGCAGCGACGGTTTGTCGACCCGCGTCATTGCGAGCACGTCGCGCTCGATGTTGGGCTCGATCAGTGCGCCGCGTACGTAGCCAAACCACCGCTCGAAGTCGCCGACGTGCGCGACCGCCCCCGGATAGCCGCCGAAGAAGACGTACCGCTCGAGGTCGAAGCCGAACGCCTCGGCCATCTCCGCGTACGACCAGTGTGCAAATCGGACCGGTTCGAACCGTCCTGCGAGACTCTCCGTCAAGCCGGCCTGCATCAGCAGCGGCGCCGAGCCGAGGATCACGACGTGGAGCGGGCAGCCCTTCGCCCGATCAGCGTCCCACAGGCCCTTGACCACCTCGGACCATCCCGCGATCTTCTGGATCTCGTCCAGCACGAGCACGAAACCCCGCGGCGACCGCCAAGCGCGGCGCCGGCTGTCGTCCCAGACTTCGGCCAGCCACGCGCGGTCGCGCCGCCCCGGCAAGCGGACCGAGTTCTCAGCATCGAGTTCGCCCGGGCGCGGCGCGGTCGGGGACCCTGGATCGTCGACCGCCTCGAATCGGCAGGGTCGCCCGGAGATCTCGAGCGCCTGGTAGACCGCAGTCGTCTTACCCGTCTGCCGCGGGCCGAAGATCGCGACGAGAAGCTCCGGCGGCTCCGACAGCCGCTCTACGATCGTCGTCACCTGCGGCCGCCGGAACTCGCTCACGAGCACAGTATACAACTGTTGATTACTGTCCTGAGTAGATTTACTCAAGACAGTAATCACACGGGGCGACACTCGCGCAGCGGGTCGGCGGGCGGCGAGGGGCAAGGTGCCCGTCGAGGCCGCTGTAGCGTGGCGCACATGGCCACCAAGGATGACCTTCCCACGTCGTTCGACTTGCTGCTCCCGACTCTTCAGGCGATCGAGAGGCTGGGAGGGTCGGCGCAGACACGGCAGCTGCGGGAGGCAGTTCTTGAGATGCTCAACCCATCCGAGGAGTTGCTCGCGCTCACATATCCAAAAAGCGGAGAGTCCATCCTCCAGGACCGGATCAGTTGGGCTCGCTCTGACTGCAAGACCTTCGGAACCTTGGAGCGCCCCCGGCGAGGTCTGTATCTGCTCACGGCTCTGGGACGCGAGATCCTCTCCCTGCCAGAAGACCAGGCCGTTGAGAGCCTCAGGGAACTGCGACGCGAAGCGGCCGTCGCCTACAGGCGCGCGGCAGCGTCCAAGCCCACCCAAGACGACACGACTGAGGATGACGACGCTCCAATACCCGAGGAGCCAGAGGAGTCAACGGAATGGCGCGACGTGCTCCTGACCCGGCTTCACACGATGTCACCAACGGCGTTCGAGCGCTTCGTGCTCTACCTGTTGCGCTCCTTCGATCTGGAGTTGGAACACACGGGCGGTTCCGGGGACGAGGGGATCGACGGGATCGGCATCGCCCCGATCTCCGCGGTGTTGTCAGCGAAGGTCGCCGTTCAGGTAAAGCGGTACGACCCTGCCGCGCCGGCGGGAATCGGGCGGCGGGAGGTGGCCTTGTTCCAGCGGGACGCCGAGGTGGCCGGGGCGGAGCGGGCCATCATGGTGACCCTCGGGCGCTACACGCAGGCGGCGCGCAAAGCATCGCAGGCCACGACGCCGATGGTCGATCTGATCGATGGCGAGAAGCTCTGCGATCTCGTCCGCGAGCAGGAGGTCGGCATTCGGATCGTTCCGCAGGTCGTGCCGGAGTTCTTCGACCGATTCGAGTCCACCGGCTGAGCCTGGATCCACCGGCGTGTTGGGGGTGTCGGGGCCGGAAATGCGGGGAGGTGCCTTTCCGGCCTGGGATAATGGCGGTAGGTGGAAACGGCCGTCAGCCCAGATCGAAAGGCACTTCCTGCGAGTAGAGCATCGCGCGGTTAGCCGCCGTTGAGTGCGAGCAGTTCGCGGAGGGTGTCTTCGTCGGAGATGTCTGTCGGCCAGCCGTACGCGGCGGCCACCGCCTCGTCGAGGGCTTGGTGCGCGTCGGCGAGCCATT
>LXNI01002699.1_pt1 | contig 11674 bp, 9 predicted proteins | sample 809091 | NCBI WGS metagenome assembly LXNI01 (sample SAMN04870527, study PRJNA318959) | sponge metagenome | biome: 01000161; feature: marine sponge reef; material: water | host: Sarcotragus foetidus | place: Greece: Milos, Mediterranean Sea | collected 2013-05-29 | depth 5-7 m | reverse complement strand
GCGACTGGCAAAGGACTTCGAAGCCACCATCGCCTCAGCCCGAGCCTTCCTATACGCCGCATCCGTCATGCTCCTCGTCCGCAGATTGGCCCGAGCCGAATGACTTTCGAAACCGACTCTTAGCGAGATTTACCTCAGAAGAATTGAGTTGTCAGGTGCCGATTTAACGAATGTCGATCTCGCGTGCTCCAATTTGACCAGCGCGAATCTGAATGGTGCGAACTTGACGGACGCGGACTTAACGCAGGCGACCTTGTTCAGAACGAAGATCGCCGGCACCATTTTCAACGACGCCGATCTCTATGGTGCCAGTCTTAACTGGATTTCATTTATTTCAGGTGTTGATTTCACAAATGCGAAATTCGAAAATACTCGTCTTAGAAACATGGACCTCAGAGAAGCCAAAGGTTTGACCGATAGGCAAGTGCGCAAATCATGCGGGTATGACGTGAAGTTTCCTCCTCACATCACGGTAACATTGGTACAGTGTACAAAAGACCAGAAACAAGAACAGAAGAAATGTGATTTGAAGTAATCGGAGGCCTAACAGCTTTTATATTTTTCCGATGCTTTCTGTACCATGTCGGTGTACTTGGCGCGGGCCTTGTCGAGCCGCTCGATGACGGCTGCCGGGTCGGGGTCGGCGACGTCCTTGCCGCCGGCGATGGCGACCAGGGTGCCCTCGGGCAGGTGTGCTTGCGTCTTGCGGTCCTTCCGGGCGCGCTGGTAGTCGCGGGCAGTCGCCGCACCCGATCTACTTGTTCAGGCTGACGCAGTGCTCGTGCTCGTTCTGCATCTTCGCGTCGCGATCGGACCTGCGTCGCGCTGCGGAGCCCCGCCCGGACCTCTACGCGAAGTACGCGCAACTCGGGGAATTTCCGTGTTCATCGCGCACCTGAGAGGTGATCTCATGTCCAACGGCAATATTGCCGATTTCGCCCGCAGCGTGCGAATTTTTCGGACCCGGTAACCGCCTTATCCGGGAATCAGGGCCCTTTTCAAAACCGGTTTCTCCGAATACCTTGGACTTCAGTCAAGCGGAATGAAATTCCCATGATAGCTGTCCTCTCAAAACCGGCCGACCGGATCGATGCAGGCGACATACAGGCCCTTATTGACGAAAGTGTGCCAGAAAGCGCGCAGATTGAGTTCAAGGAAAGCCTGCCGGCAGGCAAGGGCAAGACCGATGCCTGGCTGAACGGCGGAAGCGGGATCGGCAGCCATGCAAGAGATCGGATTCTGGAAGAGGTAGTGGCATTTGCCAATGCCTATGGGGGCGCCTTGGTGCTCGGCATTGCGGAGGACCGAGCCAAACCGCCCGTCGCTGCGAACGTGGCGCCGCTGCCGCGCTGCGCCGACCTGGCCGATCGCTTCAGGCTGGTGTTCCGCGAATGCGTCGAACCGCAACTTCCGACGCTCGATGTCGTCCCGGTCCCGACGAATCGCGACAACGGGGTCCTCGTGTTCCGAACGGGCCGGTCGCGCTACGGCCCACATCGTGTTACGTCCACGCGGGTGTGCCCGGTTCGGCGCGCCGACCGGTGCGATCCCCTGAGCATGCGGGAAATCCAGGACATGACCCTCAATCTCGCCCGTGGCACGGAACGGCTGGAACGGCGCCTGCAGGAGCGTTCCAGGAATTTCGAGGAGGAATTCAAGCGTGTCGAAACCCCCGGAGACGCTTTCGGGTTTCGCATGACGGCCGTTCCTGTCGGCGATGAGGTCCGCTTCGGGTCTGTCTATTCCGGCGGCAACCTGATCGAAGAATTGCGCCCGCCCGACATCGGGGTCGGGCGCGGGTTAGATGACCGGGACTCCCGATTGCGCAGTATTCGAAGCGCGCATCGCATGCACTTCCAGGACTGGCGGCCTATGCTCCGGGCAGCGCGCGTGGAGGAAAGTCACAACCGGAACCGGAGAGTGGAGAGACACGCTTACGCCGAAATCCACGCTGACGGCCTGTTGGAATGGGGCTTTGTCTCGAATCGTCTTTTCCGTCATCCCCATACCCCTGAAAATCCGGTCGAAACGCATTTCGATTCGGAAACGCCGGTCTCGACGCTAGCCCAGCTTCTCATTTGGGCGGACCGCGTGCGGCAACAGGCATCGGCCCCTGGAGCGGAGTATGCCGTTCAACCGCAATTCAGAGTCACGGCGGACAGCGTCAATGTAGCGGGTAATGACGATAGGTTTGTTGTCGGGACAATCAAACGGAACGATACCGAATTTCCTTTGTATCCCTTGGAGGCTTCCGGCGAGATTGACAAGACCGTTTCCCGGTTCGAGGAAGATTTCTGGAACTACTTCGGCCAAGATCCCGGTTCGAGGACTCTAAAACCATTGGCTATTATTCAGGCATGACCGCACCGGTTGCAGGCTCTCGTCCATGCCCACGCTGAACTGGCTTACGCGCGAGGAGGATATCGGTGCGGCTGGGCGCGTGCCTTACCGGTTGCTGGAAGAATTTCCCGAGCTTTCGGCCGGACAACGGGACCCCGGCAACATGCTGATCCAAGGTGACAATCTGGAGACGCTGAAGGCGCTGCTGCCGTTCTACGCAGGGCGCGTGAATTGCATCTATATCGATCCGCCCTACAACACGCGCTCGGCCTTTGAGCATTTCGACGACAATCTGGAGCATACGCGCTGGCTCGCCATGATGTGGCCGCGGCTGGAACTGCTGCGCGACCTGTTGGCCGAAGATGGTTCGATCTGGGTATCCATAGATGACAATGAGGGACATTATCTCAAGGTGATCATGGATGAAGTGTTCGGACGGACGCGCTTTGTAGCAAATAATGTCTGGCAAAAACGCTACTCACGCGAGAATAGGGGCGCTATTGGCGACGCACACGAATATCTAATTGTTTACGCAACGTCACCCGAAATTTTCAAAGAAAAGAGAAATCGCGTTCCTTTGAATGAAGACCAAGCAAGAATTTACAAGAATCCCGATAACCCAAACGAATCAAATCCAAGAAAGCGTTGGCGCGGCCTTCCAATGACAGCGCAAGGCTACCGGCCAAACCAGATGTACGAAATTCTAGCCCCGAATGGTCGCGCTCATCGTCCACCCGAAGGTCGGTGCTGGTCAATGATTGAATCAGAGTTTGAGAAACTCCGATCAGCCGGTCGGATACATTGGGGCAAAGATGGGAACGCTCAACCAAGTGTAATCCGCTACTTGTCAGAGGTAGATGGTCTTGTTCCGTGGACATGGTGGCCACATACAGATGCCGGCCATACGGATGAGTCGAAAAAGGAAGCAAACGGTTTATTTGGTTCTGAAGTAAGTTTCGGAACCCCGAAACCGGAACGCTTGCTTCAACGGATTCTTCAAATCGCTACCAACCCCGGAGATCTTGTACTCGACTCTTTCCTCGGCTCTGGCACGACGGTTGCCGTCGCGCACAAGATGGGACGGCGATATATCGGCATCGAGATGGGCGAACATGCCGTCAGCCATTGCGCGCCGCGGCTGAACAAGGTGATCGCAGGCGAGCAGGGCGGTGTTTCCAAAAGCGCAGGCTGGGCTGGCGGCGGTGGCTTCCGCTTCTACCGGCTCGGACCTCACGCGTTCGCGGCGGACGGGCGCATCCGGCCCGATATCCGGTTCCCGGTCCTCGCCGCCCACATCTGGTTCGCGGAGACCGGCCGGCCCTGGGACGGCCCGCGGGAAGGATGCGCCGGCTCCCCGCTGCTCGGCGTCCACAACGGATGCGCCTGGGCGCTGCTGTACAACGGCGTCCTTGGCGACAAACGCCCGAACGGCGGAAATGTGCTGACCCGCGCGACGCTGGCCTCGATCCGGGCGGAAACTGCCGCCGCCTTTCCGGGCTTCGACGGCCCGCTCACCGTTTACGGAGAACAGTCCCGGCTGACGTCGGCGACGCTGGCACGAGAAGGCATCGCGTTCAAACAGACGCCTTACGATGTCAAGGCGCGCGGGTAGGCCATGCTGCTCAAGCGGTACCAAGCCGACACGCTCGCCGTCCTGCGCCGGTTCTTCGAGGAGGCGCGCATCGGAGGGCCGAAAGGTGCCTACGAAGCGATAACGAGTGAGCCGGAACAAGCCGGCCGGCTTGGTGGCTACGGCGGCGGTTACAAGGCGCTGACGGGGTTACCGAACGTCCCCTATGTCTGCCTGCGCCTGCCGACCGGCGGCGGCAAGACGGTCCTCGGCGCCCATGCCGTTGCTATTGCGCGCGACGCCTGGGTGGAGAAGGACTGGCCGATGGTGCTGTGGCTGACGCCGACGAAGACGATCCGTCGGCAGACCGCCGAGGCGCTGAAGAATCCGGGCCATCCGTACCGGCAGGCGCTGGACGAGGCGTTCGGCGGGCGGGTGCGCGTATTCGACATAGCAGACTTCGCCCATATCCGGCCGCACGACATTCGCGACAAGTGCTGCGTCGTCGTCGGCACGATCCAGAGCCTTCGGGTAAAGCACACCGAAGGCCGCAAGGTTTATGCGCACAACGAGAATCTGGAACCACATTTCGCCGCGCTGCCGAAGGTTCCGGCCGGCCTGGAAGCGCTGGACGGCGGCGGCGTTAAGTTTTCGTTCGCCAACCTCATGCACATCCACCGGCCGCTGATGATCGTGGACGAGGCGCACAACGCCGTCACCGGTCTGACGCGCCAAATGCAGGCACGGGTGAACCCTTGCGCGATAGTCGAATTCACGGCGACGCCGCGGTTCAACTCCAACATTCTGCACAGCGTTTCGGCCCAGGAACTAAAGGCCGAGGAGATGATCAAGCTGCCGATCGTGCTGGCGGAGCACGACAGCTGGCAGAACGCGGTGAACGGCGCCGTGGCCGCCCGCGCCGAACTCGCCGAAACGGCCGCGAGAGACCCGGACTATCTCCGCCCCATCGTGCTGTTCCAGGCGCAGCCAAGAAACCAGGAGGTTACGGTCAAGGCGCTGAGGCAACACCTGATCGAAGTAGAGCAAATCCCCGAAAGGCGAATTGCGGTGGCAACCGGCGACCAGCGCGAACTCGATGGAATAGACCTGTTCGACCCCGAATGTCCGGTCGAACACGTCATCACGGTCGAGGCGCTGAAGGAAGGCTGGGATTGCTCTTTCGCTTATGCCTTCTGCTCGGTTGCACGCATCCAGAGTGCGAAGGATGTCGAACAGCTTCTCGGCCGTGTGCTGAGGATGCCCTACGCCAAGCGCCGAAAGGATAACGATCTGAATCGCGCCTATGCGTTCCTTTCCGAACCGACCTTCGGCGAAGCCGCCCGCGCGCTTGTCGACAAGCTGGTCGCGATGGGTTTCGAGGAGGAGGAGGCTCGCGACAGCATCGAATCGACGCAAGAGTTGCTGGACGACGATAGCGATTTATTCAGCCCGCACGACAAGCAGAAAGCGGTGTTCGAGTTCGAAATTCCTCCGATACCGGAGACGCTGGCCGCATTGAGGGAAACCAAGGGCGTCACCGTCCGCGAGACAGATGACGGGAAAGCCGAAATTTCCATAACTGGCTATGTCAGCGAGCATCTCGAATACGAGATCGTCGAGAAACTGCCGGAAGCCGAGCGAAACAAGTTTGCCGATGCCGCAGCCCGGCACCGTCGCGATACGGAAAAACTGCTGACTCCCGCCGAGCGGGGCGAGCCCTTCGCGGTGCCGCGCCTGATGGCGCAGATACAGGGCGAACTGGAATTCGCCGACTCGGACCTGTTCATGGAACACCATGACTGGTCGCTGCTCAATCACCCGCCGGAGTTTACCGAGGCCGAATTTGCGGTTCGGGAGACGGCGCGTACCTTCGAGATTGACCTCGACGGCAAGAGCATAAGCTACCAATACGCGACCGAGGAGGAACAACTGGCGCTCAACGCCAATGTCGAGGGCTGGACGCCGCAAGCCCTTGTGCTTTGGCTCGACCGGCAGACGCGGCAGGCCGATATTGGCCAAGCGGAATTGCTGCGCTGGCTCAGCGACCTGGTCGGCCATCTGATCGACGACAGGGACATGCATATCGCGGCGCTGATGCGCTGCAAGTTCATCCTCGCCCGCAAAATCCGCAGCAAGATCGCTGCTGTCCGCCAGCAGGAACGTAAGAGAGTCTACCAAAGATACCTGATTGACCCCGGTGCCAGGCCGGAAGTCTCGTTCGACTCGGCGTTCCAATTCCGGGACGGCGTGTATCGGAACGAGCGGCGCCACCGCGGGCGATGGAAGCCACGAAAGCACTTTCTGGAGCATGTTCCGACGTTTGACGGCGCCGAAGACGGCGAAGAGGTCCAGTGCGCCAAGGCTCTCGACAGCTTGAAGGAAGTAAGGTTCTGGCTGCGGAACGTCGCGCGCCATCCGGCCTCGTTCTGGCTTCCGACTGCGGCCGGCAAATTCTACCCGGATTTCGTCGCCCAACTGGAGGACGGTCGATTGCTCGTCGCGGAATACAAGGGTGCGCGCGATATCAAGAGCGACGATACGCGCGAGAAGCGGACGATTGGTGAACTCTGGGAACGCAGGAGCGACGGCAACGGCCTCTTTATTATCGTGGAGAAGACGAAAGACGAAATGGATATGCGGGCACAGTTGGCAGAGAAGATCGCATAGGTATCTCAGGGAATCGATTGGCAGCTAATGTTCCGCGGTGGTGTTGCTACGCCCCTAATCCAAACTTTCCGAAAGATCCGGGCAATCGGTAAAGAACGCGCAAAATGCTGACTCGTTACGGTACCCGTGGACATGAATGTTGACTCTTCTGGTCTGCGGTGCAGACCGCAGGATCGGTCTAGCAATTGGTGGTGCGGGGCGAAACTGCCCCCGCGGCCGATCTCGGCCAGAGCGAGACCCGCAATAGCCCCTGAGCCGAGATCATACCCGATATCGAAGGAACATCCGGGTCAGCCGTCGCGAAGCATCGCGGCCCGGGTGGGAAGCTCCAGATCGACGCTGCCCAACTGCGCGCAGCACTCGCGGGTGAACTTCGCGAGGTCCCGGGGCGTGGCCCGCCCATCGTTCACCGCATCGCGCAGGATGATGCGCGCCTCTTCCTCTATCGAACGATGGTGTGCCGCGGCCCGCACACGCAGCCGCGTCTTCACGTCGTCATCTAGATTGCGGATCGTGATGCTCGCCATGCCGGCGATCGTCGGCATGCCGATCGGCTGCATTCTATGAGCGACTGCGATGCAATCAAGACACCAGCGCGCGACACTCTGACCGGAGAGGCCGCACCGGTGCCGTATCGGGCGACATCCGTATACGGTGCTGATGAAAGATTTAGAAGGAAGGTTGCAGAAGCGTCCCAAGCTGACTTCTGACAGCTTACATGCTTACCCCAAAGCGACCAAATAAACATGGGGAACGTCAGCCCATGTGTCTCAACTCAGGAAAGGTGAAGAGACCGACCACAATACGGCCTGCGTGGAACGACACAACCGAACGATCCGAATGGGTAATCGTAGGTTCACCCGTAAGACTGACGCTTTCAGCAAAAAGATGAAGAAGCACGAAGCAATGATGCACTTGTGGGCACTGCACTACAATTTCTGTCGAATCCACCAAATGTTGCGAGTAACTCCTGCTATGGAAGCCGGGATTGAAGCAAATTACATGACATGGATTGGATCGTCGATTTGATCGAGAATATTACCGAGCCTCCCAAGAAGCCCGGTCCTAAGAAGGGGACGAAGTATCGATTCTGAAGGGTTCAGAGTTCTGAACGATAAGCTTTTTTCATTTCGATTTGATATAACTTGCTTTGTATTGAAGTTCGCCACCAGTGCAATGCCAAGCCATATAAGGCAACCAGTCCCGTACCAGCTTGCCAGAGCGTAAGTCCTTCGGCCTTCAATACAGTCCAATACTGTCCCACTGTCCATATATAAAAAATTGCCGGGACTAGTGCGGCCACCAAGAAAAAGGACTTCAATAGTATTTGGACTAGCTCAATAAAGATAAACGTTTTAGTTGATAACGGATCTTTACCGCCTTTGGGCGTAATTATCCCAAATTCAATACCTTCTAAAACATCCGTTGTATCGACGGTTATCTTCATCTTCGACACCGTGAAGTAATTTGGTAGTGAAGGGAGGCTAACTTGGTTGTGAATATCATGATACATAAATTCAAGCGGCTGGGCGGTGATAATGACGAAAAGTCAAACTAACGCACTAACCGGCAACGCCAATGACCCTGGTGGTTAAAATGTTCGGCAATCCCTCTTTGGATACCCGCATCGCCGTCGGTAAAATGCTCGGCGCCCTGTTCGGCCTTGCGGGATTTATCTACCTCACTGTCTATCCGGTGGGCGACGATAGTCTGCTGCGCTGGGGAATATTGCTCTGGTACATAACATTGGGTGCGATCATCGGCGTATTCGGCGTCTACACGTGGAACCCCGTGCTGAAATTACCGATGCCGTGGTGGTTTCTGGCACCGCTCTTGGGGGCGTGGATGAACTTCGTGCTGACGTTCTTTGCCTATGACACGCTGGCCGCCGCCATGGTGTCCCTGTTTGGTCCGGAGGGCATCTTGTCTTCCCCGTTCTGGTTTGTCGCCGAGGGCGCCATCGTCGGGCTCGTCATCGGCTTCGCCGCCACACGGTTCGGTGGAGAGGGACCCGAGACCGTCGCTCATACCGCGGCCGTCCGGTAAATCGGGAGCTACGCGTGCCGCTCTGCCAGGGCAACGCGTATGTAAAGTGAACGGGCAAAACGGGGCCGGTTTTGTCGGGCCGTCAAGGCGCGTGAACGGGAAACCTGCACTCGATCGCCTTGTTCGTGCGCCTCGCATCCTCCGAGCAGTCGACGATCATGCAGCCGTAGTTCTGCCAGATGTGGTCGCTCCAGTCACTGGTCACATCGTGGAGCGGCACGATCGGGAATTGCTGCTCAAGCAGCACGCCGAGCACAAAGAAAGCCAGCACCGCAACCGCCAGCGCGGTCACCGACAATCGAAATCGATCCCGGCGCTTCGTGGCAAACGCCTCGAGGACTTCGCCTTCCTGATCAACAGCGCGCCACAAGTAATGCGTCTCACCGTTGATCCGGACGAACACCTCGTCGAGGCGCCATCGCCAATTCGAAAAAAACCGATTCTGAATTCGCTACTCCCTGATTTCACGAGCGAAGATTGGCCCAAACGGTTCCACCAATAGCGAACTGTCTCGTGGCAGATTTCTATGCCTCGTTCAAACAGCAGACCTTCGACCTGCCGAAGAGACAGGGGATATCGAACATTCATCATCACCGCGAGGCGGATGCCGGCGTGAAGGGGCGGTGACGTTCGCCTCGGGCCATTTCCCGTTTCCGCGGCCACCTAACCGGTCAGGCGCCGGGCGCCGGGGCTTTCAACCGAAGCTATTTTGCCAGCGAGTTGATCTGGCTGACTGGGTTCGGTTCACCCGCTGACTTTGGCGATCCTGCTCGGGATCCGGTTTGCTGCCGATTTGACCGGGTCGTTGGCAAGATGGGCGTAGCGAGCTGTTGTCTGCACCTGGGTGTGGCCAAGTAGCTTGCCGATCATCGGAAGCCCTTCCGCCGGCCGGTTGAGCTGGGCGTCATCCAGCAGGCGCGAGGACCGGTCCAGGTCGGTCGGCAGGGCGAGCCGGGGCGTCTTCGCCTGGCGATCACGACCCGAACCGGGGAGGCCGCGCCCGGCGCCTGCCGCGGGGTGTTGCCGCTTCCCGGCCTTCGGGCCATGACCCGACTTCGACTGATATCCGGCCGCACGCCCTTCGCCACAGCCTCCGTTCGCTTCGCCTCCAAATCTTTAGCCTCCCGGTTCCTGCACCGGACAAATGGGCTACTTGATTAGCTAATGCATACAATATATACGGTCTGAGTCTGGAGATTGAGCACATCATCTTGCAAAATTGGTGCTTGAATGCCGGATTTCGCGACAATCAGGCTTCGCAAAAGAGGACGAGAGCATGGCAAACGGTGGAACAACAGATGGCAGCACCGATGGTGGGGGATGGAAAGAAATCCTTGGCCACTTGGAGAAAGCCGCTACCAATCTCATGACACTTGAGATCACTACAACCGTGGTCAGCGCCCAGCCGAAGGAGATCAAGACGAAGATCGACCTGATTCAGGGCGATATCAGCAACACTCTCGACGAGGCTTTCCTAAGCGACGATCAACTGAAGCCCATCAGAGAATTTCATGCCGGACAGGTCGAGATGGGCCAAGCTATCATCAAGGGCAATGTCGATGTCATAGTCAACCTCGTCAATCAGTTGCGCAATATCGGGTAGCTTCGGTTGCCGCGGAGGACAGGCGGGTCGGGCGAGAGGGACGAGGGTGATGACGAATGTCCGGGAGAGCCTGAAACTGACGGCCCGCGACCTGACAACCCTAGAGATCAACACGATCGTCAAGCACAGCATGACGGCACGAAAGATGCCGCCGCCGGGACATGCAATTCTTGATATCGCCGCAGCCTATGTGGACAAGCTACAAGTCAACTTACAAATCCCGCTAGCTACTCCGTTCACTGAGCCGGAACCGCAAGACGGTGATGTCGTACTTGCAGAGCAGTGGAAGCAAGAAGAGGTGGAGCGTAGCATTCTTAGATGCGACGACTATACCTTTCGATGTCTTCGCCGTGCGGCTTACCGCATTCTCGAAGACAACCGGGAACTGGAAGAGCGGGATCGAGTCATCGTTGAAAGAATCAAGCGGAACTCCGACCAACTTCGCGCATTGCTCAGAAATCTAAGAAAACGACTTCGCTTGCGCCGCAATTCCAAGGACAGCTTTTTGGATTGCAACCGTCGTGAATTACTTGATCGAGAGACGAGTCTCGGACGCCACCCAAAGCCACAGCTTCATCCTGACGAAATGACCCTCGTCCGCAAGATCTGGGACATTGGTGTCGAGGAGGTGGTTATGCAGAGCACCGTGTCCCTCTCAGGCGACGTGATAAATCGAATCCAAAGCGGATTGGGGCCCCAAGAGACGACGGCCCTTCTTGAATTCCATCGAGAAGGTATCGTCTCGGGGACACGCATGTGGAAACTGATCGCCGAGACTCTTGTGTCAATGACGGGAGCGTTCGCGAAACTCATTTCTCGCTAATATCAGTACTCAGAGGCGCCGGTGGCAACAAACGCAGGCTCAGAACTGGAAAATAAACCCTCAGTCATCGCAGATTTAACCGCACTGTTCTGCCGTGGCGGATTGGTGGTAGAAAGCTTGGGAGAGTCTGGCACCATCTCAGTTCGATCCACAATTCAGCCAGATGGAGACGTTACCATTTCCCTAGCACGTCCTACGCTTGACCAAGCGTCCGATTTGATGTCGCATTTGATCGAATTGGAGACCAGGATCCATAAAGTAGCGCGGCTGGTAAAGAGGACCGTTTGGATTGTTCACGGAAGCATCGGAGTGGCGATTTGGGGAGGCTGGTTTGCTTTTCTAAATGCCAGCTTCACTGCAGAGGATTCATTGACGCCGATGGCGGTTTGGATTGTCTTTAGTTTAAGCTCTGGAGCGGCAATCAAATATCTTCTCGGAACATCATTTTTTCAAAAATTACTTGCGTCGATAGCGGTCACTGGACTTTCTCGATTCGCCGTCAGCTAGAGCATGACATTATTTGTCTGAATCATTTTTGGGATTCCCAAGAAGGGGCGAACCGTGATTCAAGATGGATGCTGGGCAAGGAGGCCAGCATCCATGGCGAGACCTTATTCTGTTGATT
>LXNI01002698.1_pt1 | contig 11682 bp, 8 predicted proteins | sample 809091 | NCBI WGS metagenome assembly LXNI01 (sample SAMN04870527, study PRJNA318959) | sponge metagenome | biome: 01000161; feature: marine sponge reef; material: water | host: Sarcotragus foetidus | place: Greece: Milos, Mediterranean Sea | collected 2013-05-29 | depth 5-7 m | reverse complement strand
CCTCCCGCTCCTGCGCCGCCAACTCCACCACATACCGCTTCATGCCAGACTCCTCGCCGTTGTCGAACGGCACGGAGCCTACTACGATTCACGCGACACAAGACGTGTGACATGACACTAGTACGAGAACGGCCAGACGCGGAAGTAGTCCTTCACGTTGCGCCACAGTCTGGCGAGGCCCTCCGGTTCGAGCACCAGGAACAGGATGATCACCAGGCCGAAGACGCCCTGCTGGACGTAGGGCAGGACCGTGGCCGCCCAGGGCGCCGTGTCCTGGAGCGAACGGCCGACGGTGTTGATCATGGCCGGCAGCAGAACGATGAGCGTGGCGCCGAAGAAGGAACCTGAGATCGTCCCCAGGCCGCCGATGATGATCATCGCCAGGTAGGAGATGGATACTTCGATCGTGAACCGCTCCCACGTGACGATCGAGCGGTAGTGCGCCAGCAGAGCGCCCGAGAGCCCGACCAGGAAGGACGACGTGGCGAACGCCAGCAGCTTGTAGCCGAAGACGTTCACGCCGATCGCCGAAGCCGCGATGTCCTGGTCCCGGATCGCCACCCAGGCTCGGCCGACCCGCGAGCGGAACAGATTCGCTGCGAAGAGCGCCACCGCCAGGGCGACAACGATCAGGATCCAGTAGAAGCGCCCGTCCGTGTTCAGTCGCGCGCCGAACATTTCGGGCGCCGGCACGACAAGGGCCTCCGTGCCCCCGGTGAGCCCGGTCCAGTGCGTGACGACGAACTCGACGATCTGCTGCGCGGCAAGAGTGGCCACCGCCAGGTAGAGCCCCTTGAGTCGCAGCGACGGCAGGCCGACCACCAGGCCGGCGACGGCGGTGATCAGAGCCGCGACGGGAATGCTGATGTAGAAAGGAACACCGAAGCGAACGGTGAGAAGGCCGGCGCCGTAGGCTCCGATCGCCATGAAGGCGCCTTGGCCCAGCGAGATCTGGCCTGTGTAGCCGACCAGGATGTTCAGACCGATCGCACCGATCGTGGCAATCGCGATCTGATTCGCGAGATTGAGCCAGTACGGCGTGGCCAGGAACGGGAACACGACGAGTCCGACCAGGAGCAGCCCCGTGCGCACCTTCTGCAACGGCATGCGCCGCAGAGCCATGTCCGAGCGGTAGTCGCTGAAGAAGATTCCGGATTCCATGACAGGGGATCGAGTTGAAGCAGGGCGCGATGGGACGCGGGGAGAACCCCCTACACGCGCTCGATGATCTCCTTGCCGAACAGACCGTAGGGACGAACCATCAGGACGACGATCAGGACGACGTACGGAACGATGAGCTCGAGACCCGAGGTCGTGTAGCCGGCCGTGTAGGACTCGAGCAACCCGATCACGCCGCCGCCGACGACCGCACCGGGGACGGAGTCGAGGCCGCCGAGGATGACCACCGGAAACACCCGCAGGCCGATGAAGATGATGTCGTGGCTGACGCCGACCGTGTTCGCCAGGATGATGCCGGCGACCGCGGCCGTGATCGCCGCCATCGCCCAGGCCACCGCCAGGACGCGCTTGATGCTGATCCCCATCGAAAGGGCCGCCTGCTGGTCGTCGGCGATCGCCCGCATCGCGATCCCGTCCCGCGTGTGACGGAAGAAGAGGGTCAGAACCGTCAGCAGGATTCCGGCGATCGCGATGACGAGCAAACGGTCGATGCCGACGACCGCGCCCATGAACTCGATCTCGCCCGATGGAATGAAGTTCGGGAAGGCCTTGGGCCGTGCCCCCCAGATGCCGTTGACGACCGCCCGCAGCAGGCTGGAGAGGCCGATCGTGACCATGATCATCGAGATCACCGGCTCGCCGATCAGCGGCCTCAGCACGAGCCGCTCGACGATCAGCCCGATCAACGCGGCACAGATCAGGGTGACAGCCACACCTACGCTCCAGGGGAGCCCGAACTGGCCGATGAAGGCGAACGCGAGGTAGGCCCCAAAGAGCAGGAACTCGCCCTGCGCGAAGTTGATCACGTCGCTCGCCTTGAAGATGACGACGAAGCCGACCGCGACCAGGGCGTACACCATGCCGTTCGAGAGGCCGGAGACGGTGAGTTGAAGGAAGACGTCGCCTTGCATCGTCGGGATCCTCGGGCGCTGCCTACGCGCTCGCGGGCGCGGCGATCCGCAGCCGGGTCTCCAGGATGGCCGTGCTGCCGTCCTGGTAGGTGATCTGGTTCTCGATCTCCACCGCATCCTTGCCGCCGTAGAGCGCGTCGACGAGCAGGCGATAGCGGTCGGCGATGAACCGGCGCCGCACCTTGCGCGTACGGGTCAATTCCTCGTCGTCCGCGTCGAGTTCCTTGTGCAGCAGCAGGAGCCGCTGGATGCGGGCCGACTCGGGAAGATCGGCGTTGATTCGCGCGGTGTGCTCCAGTGCGAGTTCGTAGATCTCGGGCTTCTGCGCCAGGTCGGTGAAGGTCGTGTAGGGGATCTGGCGGCGCTCGGCCCACTTGCCGGTGTTCGCGAAGTCGATCGTGATCAGGGAGGTCACGAACGGGTAGTCGCCGCCGCCGAACACGACCGCCTCCTTGATGTAGGGACTGAACTTCAGCTTGTTCTCGATGAACTGCGGAGAGAACTGCGTCCCGTCGTGCAGTTCCATCACGTCCTTCTTGCGATCGATGACGATCAGGTGCCCTGCGTCGTCCATGTAACCGGCGTCACCGGAGTACAGCCAGCCGTCGCGGAGCGACTCCTCGGTGGCTTCCTGGTTGTTGTAGTAGCCCAGAAACACGGAAGGACTCCTGGTCAGAATCTCTCCGCCCTCACCGATCCGGACCTCCGCGCCCGGCACCGGCGTCCCCACGGTATGGAACTTGATGTCGTCGTCGCGGTGAACGACCGAGATGCCGGACACCTCGGTCTGACCGTAGATCTGCTTCAGGTTCACGCCAATGGCATGGAAGAAACGGAAGATGTCCGGCCCCAGGGCCGCGCCGCCCGTGTAGGCCCGCCGGATTCGCCGCAAACCCAGCTTGTCGCGCAGCCAGAAGAAACAACACGCGCTCGCGAGCGCGCGCTGGAATGCGAGGAAAGCCGGCTGCCGGCCGTGCTCGAGCAGGGTGTCGGCGGAGCGGTAGCCGATGTCGAGCGCCCGGTTGTAGACCTTTCGCTTGAGCCACGACGCGTCCTCGATCCTGACCTGGACGTCGGAGACCATGTTCTCCCAGATCCGCGGCGGCGAGAACATCGTGTGCGGCCCGATCTCGCGGATGTCCTGCTGCACCGTCTCCGGCTCTTCGGGGAAGTTCAGCGCGAAGCCGACCAGCAGTCCACAGGCGGCGCCGATCATCTGCTCGCCGATCCACGCCAGGGGCAGAAAGGAGACGAACTCATCGTCGCTCTGCATCGGGTCGATGCTCACGAAACTGTGCGCCATCTCCAGCAGATTGCGGTGGGACAGCATCGCCAGTTTCGGCTTGCCCGTCGTGCCGGAAGTCGTCGAAAGCAGCGCCACGTCGTCGGATTCCGTCGCCACGACCCAGCTCTCGAAGTCGGCTTCGGAGTTGCTGGTGGCGGATCGTCCGATCTCCTCCACTTCGGGGAAGCCAAGCAGGAAATCGTGGGGGTAGGAACCGAGTCCGCGCGGGTCGTAGTAGATGACGCTCTCCACCCTGTGGTCGCCACTTCCGTCGCCGCCGCTCAGTTCGTCCCAGACTTCCAGGAGCTTGTCGACCTGCTCCTGGTCCTCCGCGATGACGAACCGGGCGCCCGAGAACTCCATCAGGTAGCGGACTTCGAGGGCGACGGAATCCTGGTACACGCCGAGGGAACGGGCGCCTATCGACTGCGCCGCGAGCTGCGCGATCAACCACTCTGGCCGGTTGTCGCCCAGCACCGCGACGATCTCGCCCTTCTTCAAGCCGAGTTCGACGAGACCGCGCGCGAAACTCCGGACCCGTTCGGCGTAGTCGACCCAGGTGAGGCTCTGCCAGATGCCGAACTCCTTCTCGCGCAGCGCGACCTCATCCCCGCGCTCGCGAGCGTTCTTCAGCAGCAGCTTCGGCAGGGTGTCCGCGTCACGCGGCAGGGCTTCCGGCGCGCTCACTCGGCGTCTCCGAGGTAGGCATGAATCACCGCCGGGTCCGCGCGCACGTGGTCCGGCGTGCCGCAGGCGATCGAGCGGCCGAAGTCGAGCACGGCGACACGGTCGGAGAGGTCCATCACCACGCCCATGTCGTGCTCGATCAGGACGGTCGTCACGCCGCGCTCCTCGTTCACGTCGAGGATGAACCGGGCCATGTCCTCCTTCTCCTCGACGTTCATTCCCGCCATCGGTTCATCGAGCAGCAGGAGCTTCGGATCGAGCGCCAGCGCCCGGGCGAGCTCGACGCGTTTCTGCAAGCCGTAGGCGAGCGTGCCGACCGCCTGATGGCGGAGATTCTCGATCTCGAGGAAATCGATCACGTCCTCGACCGCGGCGCGGTGCCTGATCTCCTCACGGCGCTGCGATCCCCAGTAGATGCCGCAGGTCAGCACGTTGCCCCGCATGTGGATGTGCCGTCCCAGCATCAGGTTCTCGAGCACGGACATCGCGCGGAAGAGCTCGATGTTCTGGAACGAACGCGCGACCCCGAGCTTCGCGACCTTGTGGGGCGCCCTGCCGAGCAGGGACGCCGGCTCTTCACCCGGTGACGCGGAATAGGTGATCGAGCCCTTCTGCGGGCGGTAGAGACCGCTGATCGAGTTGAGCAACGATGTCTTGCCGGCGCCGTTCGGCCCGATGATCGCGAAGACCTCGCCGTGACGGACATCCAGGGCGACATCGTCGAGGGCGTGCACACCGCCAAAGGACAGCGTGAGGCCATCGACCTCGAGGCACGTCGAGGGCGCGGGCGAAGAGGCTCCAGGTTCGGCCACGGCTGCGCGATTGTATGCGGGCAGCCGCCGAAACGGGGAAACCCGACCGCCAGACGACACTCCCGGCGTGACGATCTGCAAAGATCGCCGCGCTCTTCGCCTTCACCAACCAACTACCTCACAGGATCCCCATCATGCCGGCACGTCCCGCTCTGGTCAGCGCCCCGGACCGACTCGACCTGGCTGCGCCCGAAGACGTCGGCTTGAGCGCCGCCCAACTGGCCCGTATCGACGAGCACCTGCGCCGCCGCTACCTGGAGCCCGAGAAGATCGCCGGCTGTCTGACCCTGGTCGCCCGCGGCGGCAAGCCCGCCTACCTGTCGGCGCAGGGGCTGATGGACCGGGAGCGGGGGCGACCGATGCAGGCCGACACGATCTTCCGCATCTACTCGATGACCAAGCCGATCACGTCCGTGGCGTTGATGCAGCTCTACGAGCAGGGCCACTTCCAGCTCGACGATCCGGTCCACAAGTTCATCCCCGAGTGGCGCGATCTCCGCGTGTTCCAGAGCGGCAACCACCCGCACTTCCTGACCCGGCCGGTCGACCGGCCGATGACGATCCGAGACCTCTTCACCCACCAGTCCGGACTGACCTACGGCTTCATGGAACGCACGAACGTCGATGCCGCGTACCGCGAGGTCGGCGTCGGCGGCCCGCCGGTCGGCGGCAGCCTGCGCCAGATGATCGAGCAGCTTTCCGAACTGCCACTCGAGTTCTCGCCCGGCGAAGCGTGGAACTACTCCGTGGCGACGGACGTGCTCGCCTACCTGGTCGAGGTGTTCTCCGAGCAGCCATACGACGAGTACCTGCGGCAACACATCTTCGAGCCGCTCGGCATGGTGGACACTGGCTTCACCGTGCCGGCGTCCAAGGTCGACCGCTTCGCGGCCAACTACCGCCGGGACCGGAACAAGAAGCTCGTCCTGCTCGACGATCCGCTGACGAGCCACTACACCGGCGACGTCACCTTCTTCTCCGGCGGCGGCGGACTCGTATCGACGGCGCGCGACTACTACCGCTTCTGCCAGATGATGCTGAACGGCGGCGAACTCGAAGGGGCGCGCATCCTCGGCCGCAAGTCGGTGGAACTGATGACGATGAACCACCTCCCCGGCAACCGCGATCTGACCGATCTGGCGGTCGGTTCCTTCAGCGAAACGACCTACGAGGGCGTCGGCTTCGGCCTCGGCGTCTCCGTCACGCTCGACCTGGCAGTCGCCCAGTCGATCGGGTCCGTCGGCGAGTACGGCTGGGGCGGCGCCGCCAGCACCGCCTTCTGGATCGATCCGCTGGAGGACCTGATCGTCATCTTCATGGTCCAGTTCTGGATGTCGGGCACGTTCAACTTCCGCGGCCAACTGAAGTCGATCGTCTATCCGGCACTGACCTGAACCGCACTCGTGGTGGACAGCCCACGTTCGACCTGCGCAGCCCGAGCCGCGCGGCGCACCGCTCTACTACGGCGAACGCGACTCTTCGAGAAGGCCGTCTCCTGGTCACGGCTGGCCACGGTCCTTCTGGCAGCCGTACTCGTCTGGCTGTCCGTTCAGGGGCGGCTCTTCTCCCTCTTCTGGGCCGCCGTGCCCGTCCTCTGCTTCCTGGTCCTCGTCGTCCTTCACGAGCGCATCCTGCGACGGGTTCACCGGCTGGAGCGGGCACGGGACTTCTACCGCCGGATCCTCGACCGTCTCGACGGCGACTGGCGCGCCGGCGGTCGGCCTGGATCACGCTTCGGCGACGAACACGCCGAGCACGTCTACGCCGCGGACCTCGACCTGTTCGGCCCCGACTCCCTGTTCCTGATGTTGAACCGGGCACGGACCCGCGGAGGTGACGAACTCCTGGCATCCTGGTTGCTCCGGCCCGCGCCGCTCGACGTCGTACACGAGCGCCAGGAGGCCGTGCGCGAGCTGGGGCCCCGCCTCGACTTCAGGGAACGTCTCGCCGCCTCCGGTCGAATCGCGCGCACCGACCTCGATCCGGAGGCGCTGGTGTCCTGGGCGGAGGGCGCCAGTGCGGAAGGCGACGGGCGGCCCGCGCTCCCAGGCGTCGGCGGCCGGGAGTTCCTGGTGCGCGCCCTGCTGGGTCTGGTCGCGGTCGGCAACGTCCTCACCGTGACCGGCTGGATGATCTGGAGCTGGGGGCCGTCGCCCTTCCTGGCCCTGGCGTTGCCGCAGGTCCTCTGCACTCTCACGATGCGCGGCCGCTTCAGGGCGGCAACCGACGGCGTGGCGCGCGCGAGCCGTGACCTCAACCTGGTCTCATCGTTGCTCGAAGCCATCGAGCGCGAGCCGTTCGAGAGCAACCGTCTGGTCGAACTGGCGAAGCGGCTGCGGAGCGGCGACGGGAGCACCGGCTCCCAAAGCGCCAGGCAACTGCAGCGTCTGGTCGACCTGCTCGACTCGATGCACAACGCCGTCTTCGCCCCCTTCGGCCTGCTGCTGCTCTGGACTCCTCAACTCGCCTACGCGATCGACTCGTGGCGCCGTCGCCATGGCGACCGGGTCGCCGCCTGGCTGGGGACGCTGGCCGAGGTCGAGGCCCTGGCGAGTCTCGCCTCCCACGCGTTCGAGCACCCGGACCACACCTTCCCCACACTGGTGGAGCCAGTCGGCAGGCAGCGCCCGATGCTCGCCGGCAGGCAGCTCGGGCATCCCCTGTTGCCTTCGGAGGACTGCGTGGCGAACGACGTTTACCTTGCCGGCCCGCCCGAGGACATCAGCCATACCGGCCCGCCGGCACAGTGCCTGATCGTGAGCGGCTCGAATATGTCCGGCAAGAGCACTCTGCTGAGGACCGTCGGCACGAACGTCGTCCTCGCGCTGGCCGGCGCGCCGGTACGCGCCCGGTCGCTCCGGCTGACGCCGCTCGCCATCGGCTCCTCCCTTCAGCTCAAGGACTCCCTGGCGGAAGGCCAGTCCAGGTTCTACGCCGAGATCACCAAGCTCCGGTCCGTGCTCGACCTGACGGACCAGGAGACGCCCGTGCTGTTCCTGCTCGACGAGATCCTCCACGGCACGAACTCCCACGACCGCCGAGTCGGCGCCGAAGGCCTCATCCGCGGCCTCCTCGACCGCGGCGCGATCGGACTCGTGACCACCCACGATCTGGCGCTGGCCCGGATCGCCGACGATTCGGCGAACTCGTCCCTTCGAAACGTCCACTTCAGGGATGAGCTCGAAGACGGCGAGATCCGGTTCGACTACCACCTGCGCGAGGGCACCGTCACCCGCAGCAACGCGCTCGACCTGATGCGCCAGGTCGGCCTGAAAGTGTGACCGCCAGCAAGCGCTCGGCCCAGGAGTGTTGATTTTTCAACACTCCTGGTCTACAGTCCCCGCCAACCAAGGTTCGTGGCAACCAGCCGGGACCCCGATTCGTCTTGAGGTCTCCCGGATGGGCAGATTCACTCGGTTCCGGCGCTGCCGCGTCCGCCGGTTCCAGAAGGGGGCTCAATTTGAAGCTCAAGCACATCGCCCTGTCACTCTTACTCGCAGCCGTAGCGGCTGCCGGCTTCGCGCAAGGCGGCGACGGCCAGGACGCGGGAAGCACGAACGCGCGAGTTCACATCGTCCTCGTCGGCGCCACGGCGTCGGCGCCTCCGCCCACGGCGAAGGCGAGGATCCACATCGTCATCGTTGGGCGTGAGAGTGGCGAGAACAACGAAGACTCCAAGACTGCCGGCCGTGAAGCTCGGACACGAGCCCCACGGGATCGTGCAGTCGTCCGGCAGTTGGTCCAGATGGTAGCTCCGAGAATTTCGCCCCGAGTGATGCGGGCGGCTCTGGCCGCTGGCTTGCGCATGACGTTCTGAGGCAGTGGCCCGGATGAGGAGATCGCGGCTCCAGACACCGAACAAGCGCCAAGAGGCGTCAGGTCGTTCGCCTGGTTTCGCGACTCGCCTCAAGGCGCCGTTCCTGAGTCACTCAGGAACGGCGCTTTCTCGTTCCGGCGAATCTCCCAAGGTAGGCCGCATTGCGCCTGCACGCTATAGTGATTGACGCGTAGATCGCCCACAATGCGACCGGGCCCCACATACTTGGGCCACGGGCCGCGCCCTTCCCACTCCGTCTTCGCATAGACTCGGCCTTCGATGACCGCCACGGTTGTTCCCTTCCACTCGTCGCCTGAGCCGGCGTTTATCCCGGAGCGCGTTCCCGCGCCCGAGGCGGAGCCGCGCGCGGTCGACGTGACCGAGGACTTCGAGTCGCTCCGGAACCGTGGGCGGGAACTCGGTAACCGGGGGTCGTATCGGGAAGCGGCGGCTGTCTATCGCCGGGCCGCGCAGGTCGCGGCCGCGGCCGGGGAGGGTGACCGCGCCGACGAAGCTCTCTGTGGCTGGGCCACTGCCGAAACCGAGCTTGGGAACGGCGCCCAGGTCATGCCGAAGTTGCGCCAGGTCCTGCTCGGCAGCAGCGTCGACTACAACTGCTGGCTGGCCTCCTACACGTTGGCTCGTGCCCACGAGTTGGAAGGGCAGGTCAAGAAGGCACTCTTCTACGCCCGGTTGTCACTGCAACATTCCGACTATGTTGACCGGCCTGGCTCGACGGCCGGCTCGCGCAACCTACTCGGGAACCTGTTGATAGCAGAGGGTCGTGAGACGGACGCCGCCGCCGAGTACCGGAGAGCGCTCTGCGAATCGCACGACGCGCCTCCCGCTTGGACAGCCACGGTCCAAGTCAACTTGGGCTACTGCGTCCTGACGGATGCCCTCGGAGGTAACCGTCTTCGCCAGAGTCGGTTGCACGAGGGCCTGCGACTGACGTACCGCAGCCTGCGAACGCTCCGCCGCGAACAGGCGGGCCCGTTGCTGGTTTGGCCTCACTTGGACCTGTGCTTCGCCTACCTCGAAATGGAACGCCTCAAACCAGCGAGGCGTCATGGCCGTCGAGCCCTGGAGTTGGCCGAACGATACGAGAACTGGGACGTAGCCAAGAACTGTCTTTACCTGCTGGGACAGGCAGCCATGCAGCAAGGCGACACGGAAGCGGCACGTCAGTTCTTTGGCGAACTAGAGCAGCGCTTCTACCCCGATCGGACTGGACTGACGGCCGTGTTGATGTCTCTGGACCTCCGCCAAGTGGTGAATCTGAGGGCGTGATGAGGGGCATGTTCACAAAGCTCTCGAGCCTTGGGCCCTCTGGTCGTGTAGTTGCCGTCGGTCTGCTCGCGTTGGTGCTCGCTACCGGCTCCCTAGACGCCGGGGCCAGTGCTCCCGTACTCGGCAAGAGCGGCGACATCTACCAGGTCACCATAGGAAGCTACGGCGAGCTGTTCCCAGAAGGCACCGAAGCGTCGGCGGATGCCGAAGTCCTTAGGCTCGAAGCTCGTCGGAGCTCGGGGACGGTCAGCCGCTACCTGGTGCCCGGCAGCGAAGCGAACGACAGCGACAGGACACCGTCACTGTCCTTCGACGCCTCCACGGGCCGACTGTACGTCGTCTGGTCGAGCAACAACGACTCGACCTTGACTCGAATCAACTTGGCCTCCTTCGACGGAAGCGAGTGGTCCGAGACGATCGAAGTCTCTGGCAACATCTACAGCGATAAGTCTGCGCCGCGCGTCGCCGTTACCCACGACCGCTTCGAACTCGCCAATGCCGAGGCCGGCGAGTCGAGCACGCGAACCGTCCTCCACGTCGTCTGGTCCGAAGCCACCAGCGGCGGCGAAAGGGTCATGTATGCGCCGGTCGTGCTCATCGACGGCGAGCTCGCGTCCACATGGCGCCGCGTTCACCGGCTAAACGACTACGTATCGCAAGAGTTGATCGACGACCCGTTCGGCGGCGAAGTGCCGACGAGTCTGCTCAAGGCGCCGACAGTGGATGCGGCTTCCGAAGCCAACGCTGTCGTTATCGGTTTCTCCGACAGCGCCAGTGGTGCTTTCGTCCAGTTGGAACTCGCCACCCCGGCAGTGGAACTCTCCGAACTCGCGGACAGCCTGGAAGATCACCTGAACTCCACCAACCTCTGCGGACGCATCGAGAGCGAAGGATCGGACGCCATTACGTCTGTAGCGAGTGCGGCACGCGCCCATATCGTCATTTTCGGCCGCCGCATCCGCAGCCAAGCTCGGGGGCTGTTGGCCGACGAGGCCAAGCAGCTGCTGACAAGAAGAGCGGAGACACTTTGCGCCGAAGGTGGACTCCAAGGTGTGTCCAGCGAAGCAAGAGCTCACATCGTGATCTTCGGCGCTAGGTCCCAGGATGGCGATCTCCTGGAAGAAACGACAGCCGGAGACAGCTACGTTCTCCTCGCGGCGGCCCAACCGATGGGCGACGGATACGTTCAGCATCTCGCCCGCCTGCAGGTGAAGTCGGAACGCGTGGCGCCGACCATCGGAAGCGGACAGCCGACGATCTTCGTCTCGCCCGAGGGCACCGGAGCAGTGGTCGCCTGGGAGAACGGATCTGCGATGACCTACGTCGAGACCGATCCGGCGACCGGCGCCTGGAGCGAGTCCTTCAGCCTCCAGGTCGGCGACGACCTTTCCAGCTCCGAGGCCTATTCGATCCTCCGCGACCGCGCCCGCTCCCTCGAGTAGCTCGGGTCGAGGTCAAGGCCACCCGCCCGGGAACCCGCGCTTCTCGAAAGACGCGGTCCGCAAAGCCCAGGGCAGCAACCCTGGCTAGGGACGAGGACTCTCGCTCGCCGCTTCGCGGCGTCGCCCGGAAGCCGGTCAGAAGGCCGGCGCACCTGTACCTTTCCGAGGTTGATTCCGATCACCGTCTCGTACCGATCCGCCGTAGTCGCCGAGGCTGCGGTAGCTGTGGGAAACCGGTCTGCCGGTTTTCCAAGGTCCG
>LXNI01002697.1_pt1 | contig 11686 bp, 12 predicted proteins | sample 809091 | NCBI WGS metagenome assembly LXNI01 (sample SAMN04870527, study PRJNA318959) | sponge metagenome | biome: 01000161; feature: marine sponge reef; material: water | host: Sarcotragus foetidus | place: Greece: Milos, Mediterranean Sea | collected 2013-05-29 | depth 5-7 m | reverse complement strand
TCGGGCTGCCCCAGCATGGCCCCCACCCCGCGGAGATCGAGGAACTCTCCCGCCCCATCGAGCGAGCCATCTGACGGCGGCTCCTCTTCCCCGCCTCTCCCGGACATGTCCGCGGCGAACAGTGCGCGGCCGTCCTCCCCTTCACCTTCGAGTCCGAGGAAAATCCACTCCTCCGGCGGCTCCGACAGGGGTGCCACGGCTGCGGGCGGAAGGAATACCGGCTCGTAGGCCATGCCGTCCGCTTGCGCGAGCCCCCGCGTCGTTTCGGCAACGAGGCTGCGCGAGCGCCACACGGGGACGACGCGTGAGGAGGGATCGGACACCCGCTCCGAGATCCACCGGGGATCGGCGCGAAGGTGCGTCGCGCGGTCGAGGCCGCCGCCCGCGAACGGGTTGGCGACCCTCGGTCTGTGGTGGCTGTCCCGCGCCACGTCCGATAAGATCTCGCCGTCCGACATAGGTGGAACGTAGCAGCCTCGAGGGAGAACATGCAGAGTTTCGAGGGGACGGCGGGCCGGGGCACCCTTCTCACTTTCGACTGCTACGGCACGCTGATCGACTGGGAGGGCGGGATTCTCGCGGCGCTGCGGAGCGCGTATCCGGAAGCGTCGGCGGTCGAGGATGAGGGCCTGCTGGGCGAATTCCACGCGGCCCAGAACCGTCTGAAGACAAGCGAATACCGTCCCTACCGGCAGTTGCTCACCGAGACCTCGGTGGAAGTCGCGCGCACGAACGGGTGGGATACGTCGGAGGAGCCTGCGGCCGGCGTCCCCGCGAGCATCCCCTCCTGGCAGCCCTTCCCCGACACGAATCAGGCGCTCTCACGCCTCGCCGCCGCGGGGGTCGCGCTGGGCATCCTCTCGAACATCGACGACGACCTGCTCGCCGGGACGCTGAAGCACTTCGAGGTCGAGTTCGGCTTCCTCGGCACGGCCCAGAGGCTCCGGAGCTACAAGCCGGCCGCACCCCACTTCGAGCGGGGCCGGGCGTGGGCGGCCCACTTCGACCGCTGGCTGCACGTGGCGCAAAGCCTCTTCCACGATGTCGTGCCTGCGACTTCCTTCGGCGTCCCCGTGCTGTGGGTCAACCGCAAAGGCGAACCCCGGCCGGACGATGCGGACCCGGTGCACGTGGCGCCCGACCTGGCCGCAGCAGCAGCATGGCTCCTGCCCGCGGGATGATCCTGGCCGGAACTTTCGTCTCCCCGCCGCCGGCACTAGACTAGTCGTATCGTCTGGTCTGATTTTTTCCACTGCGAGGGAGTTCGATGGACAGCGTCGGTGCTTACGAAGCCAAGACCCACTTGCCCCGGTTGTTGCGACGCGTGATGGAGGGAGAGAGCGTGACGATCACGAAGCACGGCCGTCCCGTCGCCCGATTGGTGCCCGTGGAAGAGGACGACCGCACCCGGGCCTACGAGGCGGCCCGCCGCATCCGTGAGAGTCGCAGCCGCCTGAAGAACAAAGCGTCGCTCGAAGAACTGCTGGAGACGATCCACGAGGGGCACCGATATTGACGCCCATCGTCATCGACACGTCGGTCGTCGTGTGCTGGTGCATGTTGGACGAAGACCATGCCTTGGCGGATCGAGCAATGGAACTGACGCTGCGGAACGGCGCCGTGGTGCCCGGCATCTGGTGGTATGAGGTCCGTAACGCGCTCCTGGCCAACGAACGGCGAGGCCGCATCGATGCGAAACATACACGCGCGCGGCTGGCAGACCTTAGAGAGATGCGGATCTCGCACGACCACGATCATGACGACAGCATCATCCTCGACCTGGCCAGGAGGCACCGCCTGTCGGTGTACGACGCCGCCTACGTAGAAACCGCCCTGCGCCGATCTCTGCCTCTCGCCTCCCTTGACCGCCGACTCTGTGAAGCGGCCGCGGCGAGTGGCGCCGCGCTCATTCAACCCTAGCAGTCCGTGGCAAGAGCCCCGCTGCGTTCGAGCGGCGCTGCATCTCGCCTGAAACGCTGCGCTCTGCGTCGCTCCTCGGTCAAATAGCCCTGCTATTCTCCCTCGTCCCTCCTCTCCCCAGAGGGGCCCCCGCCGAGCGCTTCACCGCTCTCGGCGCTGACGCGGGGTCTTGCCACGGACTGCTAGCAGTCGGTTCAGCGCTCCGGTCGCCGTTCGGTCGGCTCACCAGCCAGAATATCGCGGGTGAAGCGGTGGAGTTCGCGCCATAACAACTCATGCGAGAAGATGTCGTTGTGCCCCGCCTCCGGGATCTCGAGCCAGCGGCGGGGTCCGCGTAGCGCCTCGAACACCTCCCGGCTCTGACCAGGGGGAATCACTCCATCCTCCTCGCCGGCGGCGACGAACGTCGGCACCTCGATGCGCGGCGCCCGCTCCAGTGTGTCGAAGCGGTTGTGCAGCCAGTCCAGGTACCAGTCGGGGAGCCACGACAGGCGGTGCCGGGCGATAGCCGCGGTATCGGTGAACGGCCCGAGGAGGACGACGCCGGCTACGGGCCGACTCACCGCCAGTTCCGCCGCCACCGAGCTTCCGAGGGAGTTCCCCACGGGAAGCAGCCGCTCCGGATCGGCGCCCCGCTCGTCCACCAGCCAGCGATAGACGGCTCTCGCGTCCGCGTAGAGGCCTTCCTCGGAGGGCTTCCCCTCGCTCGCTCCGTAGCCTCGATAGTCGGGCAGGAGGATGTCGAGTCCGAGGTTCGAGAGCGCCGCCGCCACCGCCCCGCGATCTCCCAGGTGGCCGGCGTTTCCGTGGAAGTAGATCGCCGTCCCGAGCCTGGACTCCGGCGGGTTCGTCGGAAACCACCAGGCGTGCAGTTCGAGCCCGTCCTCTGTGGGAATCCGCACCTCCGTGGCCTGCGGGAACCCCCAGTATCTCGGGTGGGTCTCGTGCGGTTCCAGTGTTTCCGGATAGAAGACGAAGAAGGGGACGATCCGGGGCATCAAGAGACGGATGATGGCCATCAGACCGATGAGGGCGACCACGACGATGAGGAGTTCCACGAGCGGGAGTCGGCGGCGGCTGGCAGCGGGAGTCAGCGGCCGGGCACGGACGACGCCGTGGCGAAGCGCTCGGCCCAGTGCGCATACACTTCGGGGCGCCGGTCGCGCCAGAAGAGCCGGCGCGCGGTGGAGGTCGCGCACCGTGCCAGGTCCACGTCGGCGTAGAGGATCGTCTCTTCTCCTTCAGGCGCCCGCGCGAGGACGACGCCCTCGGGGTCGACGACGAAGGACTCTCCGGCGAAGGTGAGGCGCGGTTCCTCGCCGACGCGGTTGGCCAGCGCGGCGAAGTAGCCGTTCTGGAAGGCGGCCACGCGCAACTCGGCCTCGAACAGCCCCTCGGGCCACTCGCCGACAGAACCGGCCTGGGGGATGACGACGAGCTGCGCCCCCTGCTCCCCCAGGCGCCGCATGTACTCCGGATAGTGGCGGTCGTAGCAGATCGCGACGCCCACCCGGCCCACGGCGGTGTCGTATACGAGCGCGTCGGTGTCGCCCTTCGCGTAGTAGTGCTGTTCGTGGAAGCACGCGTACTCGGTGATGTGCATCATCCGCGTCACGCCGAGGAGCGAGCCGTCCGCGTCGAACACGGGCGTGCTGTCGAAGCACCGTCCATCGTCTCCGAGTTCGTACTGGTTGAAGACGGTGACGAGGCCGAGTTCGGCGGCGCGCGCCGCGATTCTGTCGCACGTGGGACCGGGGATGGGCTCCGCGATCTCCGCGGCGCCGGGGTCATCCGGACGTTGCGGGAAGAAGCGGTCGATCGCGAGTTCGGGGAACGCGACGAGATCGGCACCCTCGGACGCGGCACGCCCCATCGCATCGAGCGCGCGTTCCAGGTTGCGGTTGCGGTCGGGTCCGGCGGACTGCTGAACGAGTGCGATCTTCATCTGATCCATGTCCTTCGTGTGGGCGGTGCGGTTCGGGGGACACGGCCCGCCTCGGTCACCGGGCCGGAGGATTGTCGGCGCGCACGCCGGGACCCGCAACGGGGCCACCGGCCGTGCCGCGCGTTATCTTGGCGGCATGTGCGGACGATTCAGCCTCCAGACTCCGGTTCCGGACCTGGCGGAACTCTTCGAGGCCGACCCATCGCGACTCGGCGACTGGCGAGCGCGCTTCAACGTGGCGCCCACCGACGAGGTCATTACGCTGCGGCGGGGAGAGGCTGGCCGTGAACTCGTTCCGGTGCGCTGGGGGCTGATCCCCAGCTGGGCGGAGGACCCCGCTTCGCTCCCGCTCATGATCAACGCCCGCTCCGAGTCGCTCGAGACCCGGCGGGCGTTTCGCGACCTCGTCATCGACCGCCGCTGCGCGGTGCTCGCCGACGGTTTCTACGAGTGGCGGAAGGAGGGCGGCCTCAAGCAGCCGTACTTCATCCGGCGGCGGGACCGGGGGCCGATGGCGCTCGCAGGCCTGTGGGATGTGTGGCGGGGACCGGACGGCTCGATCCCCTCCTGCACGATCATCACGACGGACGCGAACGAACTGCTCGAGCCGCTACACGACCGGATGCCGGTCATCCTCGAGGGCGAGAACGCGCAGATGTGGCTCGATCTCGACATCTCCGAGCGCACCATGGCGCCGCTTCGGCCGTTCGACGAGGAGGCGCTGGAGGTGTTCGCGGTCAGCCGCCGGGTCAACCGGGTGGCCGCGGACGATGCGGCCTGCGCGGAACCGCGGAGCGCCCCGATCCGGGAGACGGAGGGCTGGCGTGAACGCCCGCCGGTGGGCGACGCGCCCCCCGACCAACTCGGGTTTTTCTGACGTGCCGGCCGTGAGATCGGTCTGGCTACGCAGGGCGCCCACCCCGGTGCGGGCCGGCCTTCGCGCTCTCGGCCTGGGGGCGGCGCTCGCAGGAATCGGGTGCGGCACGCCCGGGGGCGGTGCCGACTTCGGCCCGGACGTACCGCCGGCGCTGCCGATGCCGGTGGCCAACAACGCGGTGGCGGCGATCGAGACGTCCGCGGGCTGGTCCGTGTTTTCCTTCCTCGGCATCGACTCGACGAAACTCTGGTCGGGCGTGACGACGGCCTCCTTCCGGTGGGACGTCGGGAGCCCGGCGTGGCAGGTCATCGAGCCTCCGCCCGGACCCGGCCGCCTCGCCGCGACCGCCCAGGCGTTCGGCGGCAGGATCTACCTCTTCGGCGGCTACACCGTGGCGGGAGATGGCGCGGAACAGTCCGTTCCCCAAGTCGACATCCTCGACCCGGCAACGGGACGCTGGACGCGAGCCGCACCCATGCCCGTGCCGGTGGACGACGCGGTCTCCGGCGTGTGGCGCGATTCCCTCATCTACCTCGTGTCGGGCTGGCACGACTCGGACAACGTGGCCGCCGTCCAGATCTACGATCCGGCGCGGGACGCGTGGGCGGAGGGGACACCGATCCCGGGACCGCCGGTCTTCGGACACGCGGGAGGTGTCGCGGGAGACGCGATCTTGTACATCGATGGTGCGCGTGTGCAGGCCGACCCCCGCACCTTCGTCCTCGAAGCTTCCTCCTGGTTGGGCCGTATCGACCCGACCGACCCCACCCGTGTCGCCTGGGAGCGCTTGCCCGATCATCCCGGGCCGGGACTCTACCGTGCCGCGGCCCTGGGTGTGGGATCGCGTATCCTCTTCGCCGGTGGCTCAGACAATCCGTACAACTACAACGGGATCGGGTACGACGGCCGGCGCGCCGAGCCCTGGGCGGGGGCATTCGCCTTCGATCTCACGACCGAGAGTTGGATCACCGTCGATGCACCGTACACGCCCACCATGGATCATCGTGGCATCGTCATCGCCGGCGGGCGGGCTTTCATCGTCGGAGGCATGACCGCCGGCCAGCAGGTGACCGACCGGGTCACGGAGATCAGCCTCCGGGATTAGGCGCCCGCGGCTAGAAGTTGGCGACCAGCGCGATCGTCAGCGTGGAGTCCAGCTTGTGGCGCGGGACGAGGACCGTCTCCCCGGTCGCGGCCCCACCGGGGTCTTCCAGCGGCGCGCGCGTCAGGGCCGGCGAGTTGTCCCACACGAGCCGGAGGCCCGTCTTCACGGCCAGCGAACTGTTGATGTCGACCGCCAGGGAGTTGGCCAGATCGGCGCGGATGTCGTTGGCATCGGTCAGGTTCTCATCCAGAGTCAGCGTGCTCTCGAGGTCCGCCGTGGGCGTGAGCTGCCGCCGGAGGCTGGTGGAGACGCGGACTCCGCCGAAGGACGCGCTCTTGTCGGGATCCTCGATGACGTCGTTCTGGGCGGTGAACGTCAACCCGTAGTCGCTCTTGAGCCGCGTCCTCTCGTTGTCGATCCACATGTTTCCGATGCCGCCGACCAGTGAGAGCTTGCTCTCGTAACCCGCGAAGGTGTTCCGCTCCCAGCCGGCGCCCGTCGTGAGGTGGACGTGGTCCGAGAACGAACGCTCGAACTCCCCCCGCGCGAAGTAGTTCTCGGCGGTCGGCTCGGGATCGGACTCGCTCCTCACCATGAAGTTGTCTGCCGTGCCGACGGCGACGCGGCGAGTGGTGCCGGACTCGGTCCGGAGACCGCCCGCGCGCAGGGACAGCTCACCGCCGGCCCACTCACGCCGGGCGCCGCCCCCGATCCCGAAGGTGCGAACGGTCGAGTTGCCCGAGGTGAAGAGCAGGCTCAACTGGGCGCTGTACTCCCAAGTCGGGTCCGTCTCTTCCTGCAGGGACTCGGCGGGAACGGCAGTGAGTCCGGCGGCCAGCACGCAAATGATCCCCAGGAACTTCGTTTTCTTCACCCCCAACCCCCCGTGATCGATACAGGAAACGGCGACAAAGGCTAGCCAGACGCGCTTCGCCGGGCCAGCTTCTCCAGACCGTTCTATCCGTCCCCCTTCGAGGAGTTCCACAAGCATGTCCATGTCAGCGAGAAGCCCCGTGTTGAACAGGAACCTCCGCGGTCGTCGGCTCCTCGCCGGCGCGCTCTTGGCCGTATGCCCGCTGCCGCTCGTGGCGGCACAGGACGCTCAGCTCGCGGGGATCGACGCGCGCCGCGACCACTACGGGAGCATGGCTCGCCAGATCTGGGAGTGGGCCGAGGTCGGCTACCAGGAAGAGAAGAGTTCGGAGCTGTTGAAGGGCGAACTCGAGGCGGCCGGGTTCTCCATCGAGTCCGGGGTCGCGGGCATGCCCACCGCCTTCGTGGCGAGCTACGGCTCCGGAGGACCGATCATCGGGATCCTGGCAGAATACGACGCCCTGCCGGGTATCTCGCAGGACGCGGTGCCCGAGCGCTCGCCCATCATCGAAGGGGGCGCCGGTCACGCGTGCGGCCACCACCTGTTCGGCGCGGGGTCCGTGGCGGCGGCGATCGCGGTCAAGGAATGGCTCGACGAGTCGGGGCACGAGGGGACGATCCGGCTCTACGGCACGCCGGCCGAGGAGGGCGGAGCGGGCAAGGTGTACATGGTGCGCGACGGTCTGTTCGACGACGTGGATGTGGCGCTGCACTGGCATCCGGGGTCCGTGAACAGCGCGAAGGCGGGGCGCTCGCTGGCCAACAAGTCCGCGAAGTTCCGCTTCCGGGGCTACTCCGCACACGCCGCGGGGGCGCCCGAGCGGGGGCGTAGTGCGCTCGACGGGGTCGAGGCGATGAACCACATGGTGAACCTCATGCGCGAACACGTCCCGCAGGAGACGCGCATCCACTACGTGATCACGCAGGGCGGGTTCGCGCCCAACGTCGTGCCGGATTTTTCGGAGGTCTACTACTACGTGCGGCATCCCTACGCCCCCACCGTGCTCGAACTGTTCGAGCGGGTGGCGCGGGCGGCCGAGGGCGCGGCGCTCGGCACGGGGACCGAGATGGAGTACGAGGTCATCCACGGGCTGTACGACCTCGTCCCCAACGTCGCCCTGGGCCAGGTGATGGACGCCAACCTGCGCAAGGTCGGCGGCGTGGAGTACACCGAGGCGGAGCGCGCTTTCGCGCGGCAGATCCAGGCCACCTTCGAGGGCGGCCCCTCACGGTTGCTGGGTTCGGAGGGCGAGATCGAGGAATTCGGCGTAGAAGGCGTGGGCGGCGGCTCGACGGACGTGGGGGACATCAGCTGGGTCGTGCCCACGGCGGGGCTGTCGACGGCCACCTGGGTGCCGGGCACCTCGGCCCACAGCTGGCAGGCGGTGGCGGCCGGCGGCACGGAGATCGGAACAAAGGGGATGATGGTCGCGGCCAAGACGCTCGCGCTGACGACGATCGAACTCTTCCAGTCGCCGGACGTGATCGCCGCCGCGTGGGAGGAACTGACGGAGCGCCGCGGCGCCGACTTCGCCTACGAGGCGCTGCTGGGCGACCGTCCGCCGCCGCTCGACTACCGCCGCTGATTCCAGCCTGAACGGGGTCCCCGGGCAGGTCCCCTGAGAGGGGGATACCGGTCCGGGGCACCCCTCAACCTCTGATTGCAGCTCTTGTCAGCTCACCTGCCCCTCCCCCCCGGAATCAGGGTGGCACGCGGACCATTGCCTGCCTACCGTGCCATATCGCCACACGCCGTGGCCCGTAAGCCGTTACCGCAACTTCAGGTAGCGGAAGGATGCAGCCGTGACCGTGCAGGACAGGTTCGAGCGCGCTTTGTTGTCGCTGTACGAGGCGGCGCTGGCCGATGACCCCTGGGTCTCGGCGGCGACGCTGGTCAACGACCTGATCCGGACGCGCGGACATGGGCTGGTGCACGCGGATCCGGGTTCGGGGTTCGAGCCCGAAGTCCTCATGGCTCGGTTCTTCACCGGTACGGAGCGTCGGGAGGACTACGAGCAAGTATACGTCGGTCACTACTTGAGGCGGGATGAAGCTATTCCGCGACTCTACGGACTTCGCGACGGCGAGTTGGCTTACAAGTCGGAGCTCTATACCGAAGAAGAGAAGAAGAAGTCCTCCGTATATAATGAGTTTCGGGGCGCCAACAAGGGACAGAACGGGCTCTTCATGGTGCTCCACGAGCCCGACGGGCGCGGGATCGTCTGGTCCCTGCTCGACTCGGTTGAGCCCGGAGGCTGGGGACACGATCAGATCCGCACCATCAAGCGGCTCGCGCCTCACATACGCCAGTTCGCACGCGTCCGGCATGCGATGGTGAATGCCAGGGCGCTGGGTGCGTCTCTTACCGAACTGCTCGACAACGGGCGGTCGGGGTTCATTCAGCTGAACCGCCGCGGACGGATCCTGGAGGCGAACGACCGAGCGCTGGACATCCTGCTGAAACGCGATGGGCTCCGCGACGATGAGGGCGTGCTGGCTGCCGGCATACCGGAAGAGAACGCGGAGCTACGGCGCTTGCTGGCGCAGGCGCTGTCCCCCCTCGGCTCTCAAGGCGCCGGGGGTTCGATGAAGATCACGCAGCTTAACGCTCCCACGCCGCTGGTGATCGAGATCCATCCCGTGCGGACCGTCGGTAGGGATTGTCGCGCTCTTGAAGTCAGTGCGCTGGTGCTGGTCAACGACCCGGCAGCCCGACCTCGGATCGATCCCGGGTTGCCGACTGCGGTGCTGGGCCTGTCACCCATGGAAAGTCGGGTGGCGGTGGCCGCGGCGCTCGGCCAGACCGTGCCCGGTATGGCGCGCGAGTTGGGCTGTGCGGAAAGCACCGTGCGCACGCACCTCAAGCGGGTTTACCGCAAGCAGGGCCTCAGAAACCGGGCCGAACTCGTGCGGAGGGTATTGTCGCTGGAAGCCTTGCGCAGACCCATCCGCTAAGGGGAAGTCCGCGCAGCATTTCCGGCGCACCCCCACACCAATTTCGTGTCCCCCGAAAGGGGGATACCGCTCCGTATGTTCCCCTGCATATTTCTTCCATTGGGAAAGAACGATTGCTGATTGACCACCACGGGTGAGAGGTAACTTCTCATGCGCAAGGTTCTTACGTCACTCCTCCCGCTGCTTGTCGCGGCTCCGCTGATGGGCCAAACGATGGTCGGCGTCCGAGCTGGGTTGAACCGGTCCACGATCTCCATCGAGGACGTGGACACTCCAGCACAGGATGCCCGCACGGGGATGATCGCCGGGATCGATGTGGCGCTTCCCCTGGCAAGTGCGGTCGAGCTTCGGATCGGGGGCGCGTATGCCCAGAAGGGTTCCGGCGCATCGGAGGATGGCATCGGGTCATTCAGTCTCCAAATGGACTATTTCCAGTTGTCGGCGCTGGCGAGAATGGGATCGTCACGAGATGGCGGACTTTCGGCCGGCGTGCTGCTGGGCCCCTGGGCAGCCTTCAACCTTTCCTGCGACGCCAGCGCCAGTCTCGACTTTGGGGAATTCGGCTCGGTGAGTGATTCCGTGTCGTGTGGGGACGATGTGAAGGGGACGGATTTCGGCATCGCGGCCGGCGCCGGCGTGGAGCTGGCGGTTTCCGAGGCTCTCCGTGTGGGTCTTGATCTGGTGTACTCGATCGGACTCGCCGACGTCGATGTTGGAGGAACCAAGAATCGGAGCCTGGCGATTCAGGCCGGGGTCGTGATTCCGTTCGGAGGCTGACCAACGTCGGCATGCATGCCCGCCACAGGAGGAGTGTTGTGAACAAGGCCCTTTGCTCCGCTTCAGCGATCATCGCGTTGGCGCTGGCAGGTGCTGCGACACCTGTACGAGCCCAACAACTCGGGGACCGCGTTCGCGTTTCCCTCCCGGACTCTACGGCCATTGGGGAGGTTGCCGCCGTCAGCGACGAAGGGTTCGCCATCGTTCGGGACGGCTCGCTGTTCTCCTTCAACTACCGATCGATCGACGGATTGGACCGGAGCATCGGCAGGAAGCGCCTTTGGCTCGAGGGGGCTGCAATAGGTGCGTACATTCCAATACGGATTGGCGTCAGCCTGATGGTATCCTGCGCGGGAACGGGAATAGCGTTAGCAGGGCCCGTGGGCTGGTTTGTCTTTGTCATTTTCTGCGCTGTTCCGAGTTTTGGGATCGTGTTGGTCGGAGCACCCATTGGAGCCGTCGTCGGTGGCGTTGCCGGCGCCTTCATTCATCGCGAAGAGTGGGCCGCGATTCCACTTGACGACCGTCACGAACGCCTCAGCCTTCTCCTGCCGCGGTTCAGCCCCGACGGACGTGTCGCCTTGGATCTGGGGCTCCGCATTCGGGTCCCCTAGAGCAAGGGCGCTACGCGGTGGGGACTAAGAGTCGGCCGGCGCCGATCCGCGTGGATGGGCGCGTGCGGAACCTCCCCCGCAACGCCGCGTGGGGCCTGGCAATGCTCATCGTGGCCTGGGCCGCCGCCTGCGGCGACGGAGGCGGGGGTCCGACGGTACCCGGCCAACCTCCTCCAACTCAGCCTCCTCCTCCTCCTCCGCCTCCGACGACGCCTAACCGAGCGCCACAGGCGGTGGGCTCGATTCCGGCCATGGGGCTGGCGGCGGGAGATGACCTGACGTTCGACGTATCGTCCTACTTCAACGATCCGGACGGCGATGCTCTCTCCTACGCGGCGGAGAGCTCGAACGTAGCGGTGGCGACGGCCTCGGTGTCGGGCTCGACGGTCACGATTGGAGGCGTGGCCGCCGGCAGCGCGACGGTGACGGTGACGGCGCGCGATCCGGCGGGACTGTCCGCCACACAGACCGTAGCCGTGACGGTGGAGCGAGCCAACCGGGCTCCCGAGACGGTGGAATCGATCCCGCCGGTGGGGCTGGCGGCGGGAGAAGACCTGACGTTCGACGTGTCGTCCTACTTCAGCGATCCGGACGGCGATGCTCTCTCCTACGCGGCGGAG
>LXNI01002696.1_pt1 | contig 11687 bp, 11 predicted proteins | sample 809091 | NCBI WGS metagenome assembly LXNI01 (sample SAMN04870527, study PRJNA318959) | sponge metagenome | biome: 01000161; feature: marine sponge reef; material: water | host: Sarcotragus foetidus | place: Greece: Milos, Mediterranean Sea | collected 2013-05-29 | depth 5-7 m | reverse complement strand
GCAGGTAGTCGCCCAGAATGACCGCGCCGACCGTGTCTTCCTCGAGGTTCAGGGCCATGCCCGTCACGTCGTGGGGGAAGGCCAATAGTTCGCCGGCCATGGCCTGCGACAGGCCGGAGAGCCGCGCCACGCCGTCGCTGACTTCGAGGACGTGACCGACGTTGGCCTGTTCGGCCTGGGCCTGAAAGCCTTCGATCTGCTGTCGAAGCGCGTCTGCGATCTCTTGTGGGCTGATAGCCATTCGGGGCTCCCGCTAGCGCAAGGTGGACGCCAGAGCCTGCAGCCTGGCGTGGACGCTGAGGTCAAGTACGTCGTCGCCGCGTCGGACGACGAATCCGCCCAGGAGGGCGGGATCGATATCAGTGGTGAGTCGCAGCGAACGGCCGGGGGTGGTCAGGCTGTCGCGCAAGTCGCGTACTTCCGCCTCACCCAGGGCCGCGGCGGTGGTGACGTGCACGCGATCGACGTTCTGCGCCTCGTCGGCGGCGTCGCGAAAGCGGCGGGCGATCTCCGGCGTGAGGTCCACCTCGCGTTGCTCGGCGAGCAGCCGCAGCAGACCAAGGCCGCGTGCGGAGATCGCTTCGCCCGCAGCGCGTTGCACGGCCAGCAGACGATCGTCCAGAGCAATCGAGGTGCTCTGGAGGAAGCGCCGCGACTGATCGTCGTCAGCGACGACGCTGAGGACGTCCAGGTCCGCCTCCCAGCCGTCCCATGCCTGCGCTGCTTGGGCGTCGGCCACGACGGCCTCCACGTAGCGCGCGGCACGGCGGCGCCGGCTGCCGCGCATCGCTAGTTTGAGCCTCCGGAGACTTCCGCAATTGCCTCCTGGACCAGTCGACGGTGTTCGGGATCGTCGATGGAGCGATCCAGGACGCGCGCGGTTGCCCCAACCACGAGTTCGGCCGTCTGCGAGCGAAGCTCGGCAGCGACGCGGGCGCGGTTACGGTCGACCTCGGCGGCGGCTTCCGTGCGCATGCGTTCGGCCTCAGCACGGGCTTGCTCAAGCTCGCGCGCCCGCAGCGTTTCCGCGGAGCGGCTGGCCTCCTCTCGGATGCGCTGCGCGTCGGCCCGCGCGTTGGCAAGTTCCGACTGGAACTCCGCGCGTTCCGTCTCGACCTGTTTCCGCAGGTTTTCGGCCTCGTCCAGGCTCTCCGCAATCCGCTGGCGCCGACGCTCCAGCATGGCGACGAGCGGTTTGAAGAGCAGACGATGCAGCACCCATAGGAAGATCAGGAAGTTGGCAACCTGAAACAGGATGTTCGGGAAGCTGATGCCTAGCGGCGCAGGCTCACTCATACCCACATCTCCGTAGCCGTCGTACGCGTCGGGGTTATCCGAATGCCAGCAGGATCCCGATGATGAACGCGTAGATGCCGATGGCCTCAGCAAGGCCCAGGCCGACGATCATCGTGTTGCGGATGTCGCCCGAGGCTTCGGGGTTGCGCCCGATGGCGTTCATGGCGGCCTGAACTCCGAAGCCGATGCCGAGGCCCGGCCCGATGGCGCCGAGACCGATAGCGAGGCCCGCGCCTAGCGGCGTGAGGTCCATTGCTTGTTCCACGAGGTCACTCTCCTCCTGCGCGCACTAGTGCGCTTCGGCCGTATCCGGCCCAACCGACTGGCCCGTGAACACCATGCTGAGCATGAAGAAGATCACGGCTTGAACGAGACCAAAAAGAATCTCCAAAACCAGAAACACTGCCCCCACCAACGGCAGGTGCCCGAGAGCAAAGGCGCCCAGGATCGGTCCATTGAGCAGCACCTCGCCCGCGAACAGGTTGCCAAAGAGTCGGAAAGACAGCGAAATGATGACGAAGAGTTCAATGATGATAAAGACCGGCGCAAGGAAAGCGACCTGCGTCATTTCCTTCAGGTGGCCCAGCGGACCATGCGACGAAATGCCGGACGCGTGGATGACGACGAAGGCCGTCAGCGCCAGCGCGATGGTCATGTTGATGTCGGCGGTGGCCGGCCGGAAGAGCGGCGCGGCGATGGTCTCCAGGTGACCGCCGACATAGACCTGCGAGGGCTTCCAGATTGTCCCGATGCCCGGCAAAAGGCTGGACCAGTTGGAGATCGTGATGAAGACAAAGAAAGTGGCCCCAAACGCGAAGACGCGACCCGCGTAGCGCCGGCCCACGGTGGATTCGACAAGCTCCATGAGGAACTCGGTGACCGACTCGGCCACGTTCTGGAGCCCCCGGGGCACCAGGGCGGCGTCGGGATCGCGACGGATGTGCCTGGTGGCGAACCAGGCCAGCGCCAGCATGCCGGCCATGGTGAGCCACATGGTGAACATGGAATTGGTGACCGTGAATGGCCCGAGGGGCGTTTCCCATGGGCCGGCCAGCGGCTCCGCCGCCGCGCTGACGTGGGGTGCGAGAGCTTGGCCCGGTGCGGCCATGCTTAGCGATCGCCTCCGCGTTGCCAACTGTAGATCAGGTACATCACGTAGACGCTGGATGCCAGGGCAAGCAGGATTCCCCCGAGCAATATGAAGGGCGCGGTGCCCAACCGGTCATCAATCCAGCGTCCTCCCAGGATGCCGGCAACCATGAACGCGCCCACGATGAATCCGAACTCAAGTGCAAGCGCGGCAGACCGTAGCGCACCCACCGGGACACGCAGACCTCACGACTTTGTGAAAACGTTCACGTTCTCGCCGCCGGTAGTTTAGCAAAGGCCCCAACCCGGTCCAGAACCACAGATCACGGAGTTGTCGGGCTTGTTGCGGAGGAGCGGCATGCGGCACTAGGCTTGCCGTGTGACGGGCCACCGGGTCCGCGCCCTCCCTCGAAACCTTCCCATGCTGCGACGCCCAAGCCGAGCCCGAGTCACCGTCCGTACGCTGATTGTCGTCCTCACGCTAGCCACGGCGTCGCTCGTGTTGGGAACGTGGCTGTACTCGGTCGTTCCCTAACTCAGGCCGCACGACCACACAGCGACCGGCGACCGTCGGATCAGGAATCGCCGACCGCTAAATGATGTCGGTGGGGCGGAGTTCCTCGCCGCGCATAGTGGACGGGTCGTCCACCAGCCGCCAGATTTCGCCGCCCAGCGCCATCGCGAAGACCGTGCGGTCTTCGGCGAAGTTGGGCGATGCCGCCACGCGCAGAACCGCCCGGTTGCGCAGGTTGGGGTTGAATTCCGACCATCCGGCGCCGCCGTTCGCCGACTTGAAGACGCCGCGGCTGGTCGCCGCGTACACCGTCGTGTCATCGGCGAATGTGGGCGTGGCGTCGATCCAGAGCACGGCCGTCTCAGCGTCGCCCGGGTAAGTTCCCGACCATACGTCTTCAAACCGGGCGGCCGGTCGGAACACCTGGCTGGCCGTGGCAAATAGCCATGACCGCTCTTTGTCGGTGTAGGTGGACGGGATTGCCAGCGATACCCACGGTGTGTTGGTTTCGTGTTCGACAAATCGATCAAAGGATTCACCGCCGTCGTAGCTGACGTGCACCGCTGCGGCGCCCTGACCAACGGTCCCCGCGAAGACCGCGCGGTCCATCTGGAAATTGGGGCCTGTGGCCAGCGCCACGACAGTCTCGCCGTCGAAGTCGTGCGACAGCCGCCCCCAACTCTCCCCACCGTCAGTGCTGCGATAGGTCAAACCCAGCGCGCCGCCGGCGAACGCCGTGCGATCGCTGGCAAAGTCCGAGGAAAACGTCACGGCCCGCACGTCGTCCAGGTCGAAGCCCTCGACGGCTTCGTCCCAGGTATGTCCGTGGTCGGCGCTGCGGAAGAGTCCCGCCTGCGTGGCCACCAGCACAATGCCATCGTCCGAATAGTCAGGCGAAGCGGCGATACCGGCGATATCCAACTCGGCCATGTCCTCGCCGCGCATTTCCCAGGTCTCGCCGCCGTCGGTCGAAACGTGGACTCCACTGCCGGAACCACCCGCAAACATCGTTCGGTCGGACCCAAAGTCCGGTGAGATGGCAAGGCTGACCCAGTTCTGGCTGGTGATGCCGGTGTTGCGCGGTTCCCAGGTGACGCCCAAATCGCTTGAGCTGAGCAGACCCGTAAGGAAGGTGCCCGCCCAAAGTTGCGTGGCATCGTCGGTTGGTAGCAACCCCAGCGTCAGAATCGACCCGTAGCTGTCTTCCAGTACCCGCGTTTCCCAGGTCTCGCCACCGTCGGTGCTGATGACGACGCCTTGCGCGCCCGTGCCGGCAACGATCGTCTGATCGTCCGCGAACGACGGGGAGACACATACGGCGTTGACAGCCTCGTCACCGACTTCCTGGACTTGCGCCCAGGTTCGGCCAGCGTCCTTGGACACCCACAGGCCGCGCTCTTCGGTGGCGGCGACGATCGTTCGGTCGGTGCTGAAGTCCGGGGCCAGGGCCAGGGCCTGCACAGTAGCGGTGCCAAAGTCGTCTCCGCCAAGCTGCTCCCAAGTGCGTCCGCCGTCGCTGGAGCGGCACACGCCGCCGTTGACGACGCCGGCGAAGACCATCTGATCGTTGCGAAAGCCGGAGGAGACAGCCAGGGTCTGGATTGAGAGTCCGGACAGCCCGACGTTCGAGGGATTCCAACTACGGCCCCCGTTGGTCGTGCGATAGACGCCATCGCCATCCGTTCCCAGCAGGGCAATGCGGTCGGTGGCGTATGACGGCGACAGGGCCAGGGCCACCACGTTGGGAATCGCGCCCCAGAAGGACAGGCGGTTCCAACTTTCACCGCCGTCAAACGACTTGAACACGCCGCCCTGCACGGCGCCGGCGAAGGCATTGCTATCCCGGTTGTAGTCCGGCGATACGGCAACGGCCTGGATATACGGACTGGTGAGCTGGGCGTTGGAAATGCGCCAAGTCTCGCCGTCGTCGTCAGACAGGAAGACACCTGACATGGTGCCAATGAAAATGCGACGGCCTTCGCCATGCGAGGCCATCGCGATTGATGTCACCGTACCGCCCTCTTGGCCGCCGACGCGCTGCCAGCGATTGACGGCCGGGTCGATGGTTTCGACTTCAACCATGCGTTAGAGCCTCCGGACTCGCGGATTGACGAAATGGAGTACGCCGCCGGCGCCCCGGCGCTTTAACTCTCTCTCGGAATGGCGCCTACAGCATAAGGCCCACGATGGTGCAGTGCGCGGCCATCGGGGCTGCCCGTAGTGTACGAAGTAATAACGGCCCGCAACAACCGCTTCCGGGCTACCCGGGTCCGCCCGGAATCCGCAGTTGCTGTCCAGCGAAGATGTTGTTCGCGTCGGTGAGGCCATTCGCCGCCATCAGATCATCGATGCTGACGCCGTAGGTAACGGCAATGGCGCTCAGCGTATCGCCGGCCTGGACCAGGTAGGGCGCAGGCTCATCCTCTTGCTCCGGCACCTCCGTGCCCTCCGGTAGCCGCAGCGCCTGGCCCGCCGCCACGTTGTCGGGATCGGGAATATCGTTGAGATCCACGATCTCGCTGACGGGCACGTCATAAAGCTCGGAGATTTGCGACAGCGTTTCGCCGGGTCGCACCACATGCGTCGCCGGCGTCGGAGCCGGGGTGGGCGTTGGCGTAGGAATCGGCGTGGGGGTGGACGTGGGGGTGGGAGACAGCCTCACAATCGAAACTCCGACTTGCGCGGCCTCCGGGGTGGCGGTTGCGGTCTGGCCCGAAATCGAGACTGGCAGCGGCTGCAGCTGTGCCGCACTGCCGGCCTCGGACGCCGCGGCCCGGTAGCCGTCCTCCTGCCAGGCCAGGATTCGCCACGCGATCAGGACAGCGGCCAGCAGCAGAGCCAGACGCACGTAGCGGACCCAATGCCGATCCAGCGGCCGCAGGGCATCGGGCCCCGTGACTTTGACCCAACGAAGCTCCGGCTGGACCGGCGGGCCGGACTCGGAGTCCATCACCATCCAAACGCCATATAGAGATCGTTCACGTTGGTTCCGGTTGGCCCCAGGCGCACCAGGTCACCACAGCACCTGAGGTAGTTGTACGAGTCATTGGCCGCCAGGGCACTGGCGCAGTCAGCCCCGGCGGCGGCGGCGCGTTCGAGCGTGGTCCCATCGATCAAGCCGCCGCAGGCGTCGGTTGGACCGTCGGTACCGTCCGTAGCCAGCGCAAAAACAGCCGCGTTGGGCTCGCCGGCCAACTCCTGAGCCGCCGCAACCGCAAGTTCCTGACTGCGACCGCCACGGCCATTGCCTCGGACCGTCACCGTGGTCTCTCCACCGAAAATCGCGCATCCCGGCCGCCCGACCGGGCGTCCGCTGCGAGCAATGTCAACAGCGGCGCCGGCAACCAGCTTGGCGATTTCGCGCGCCTCGCCCTGCACCCGCGAAGTCACGAACTGAGCATGCAGGCCTGCCGCCTCCGCGGCGGCCACGGCCGCCTGCCCCGCTCGGGCGTTGTCAGCGATTACCAGGTTCGAGACGCGCTCGAAGAGCGGATTGTCGGGCTTCGGCGTCTCGGCCAGGCCGCCCAGGGCCCCCGATTCCAGACGCGCGCGGACCGAGGCGGGCGCCGACGCACGCAGGTCGAACGCATCCAGCGCCGCCAGCGCATCGCCGTAGGTTGTCGGGTCGGGCGACGTGGGGCCGGAGGCGATCACGTCCACAGGGTTGCCCACGACGTCGCTCACGAGAAGCCCCACGACTCGCGCTGGGGCCGCGGCCGCCGCCAGCAGGCCGCCGTGAAACTCGGACAGATGCTTCCGAATGGCATTCATCTGGTTGATCGTGGCGCCGGAGCGCAGCAGCTGATCGGTCACGTGCTGAAGCTCGGACAACAAGATTGTCTCGGGCGGACAGGGCGTAAGCGCCGATCCGCCGCCGGAGATGACGCACAGCACCAGATCGCCTTCGCCCGCTTCGCCGGCCATTTCCAGGAGGCGTCGGGTCGCCGCCTGCCCGCGCGCGTCGGGAACCGGATGGCCCGCTTCCACGATTTCGACCTGACCGGCCGGCGACGCGTAGCCGTCCTTGGTGATGACAAGCCCGCCCGCCACGCGGTCGCCCAAAATGTCCACCAGCGCCGCCGCCATTCGGGGACTGGCCTTGCCGGCGCCAAGCACAATCACGCGCCGGGCGTCGGCGTCGGGGATTTGCAGGCGTTCGAACTGGACACCGCTGTCAGCGCACGTGACGGTCTCGTGAACGGCCGTCGCGGGGTCCACGGCGGCAATGGCCGCCCGCCCGATTGCCATGATCGTGGCCCGCATCGCGTCATCCCGCACGGGCGTCGGCTCCGTCCCAGTCAACTGTGCATCCAGTGTAGGCAGCGCGTCAGTCTGATCGGGCGCAATAGGCCAGCCCTACAAGGTCGGGCCCGACGTGCGCGCCCATGACGGGCGTGAAACCGGTGACGTAGAGATCGTCGGGCGCCAACTCCCGCCGCACCTGCTCGGCCAGCCGGTGCGCTTCGTCAACGGAGGCCGCGTGGTGTACCGCCACCCCGAGATAGCTGGCGCCCCGGGCGGCGCGCTGCACGTGCCTGATCAGCGCCCGCAGCGCCCGCTTCCTCGAACCGAACGCGGTACGAAAGCGGATGCGTCCGTGCCGCATCCCAAAGATGGGTGTGGACGGCAACGCGTCCGCCACACGTGCCACCACCCAGGGCACGCGCCCCCCGCGCGCCAGGTATTCGAGCGATCCCAACAACGCGACGATGCCGCTGTCATCCGCCGACTGCGACACCGTCTGCTCAACCGTATCCAGGTCGGCTCCGGCGCTGGCAGCCCGAGCGCCAAGCAGCACCGGAAACCCGTGCGCCATGGTCGCCGCGCCGGTTTGAATCACGCGGACGCGCGGGGGGCCGGCAAATTCGCGCGCGGCCATCTCGGCCACGTCAGTCATGGCCGAAATACGACGAGGAATGGTGGCGCACAGAACATCCAATCCGTCGTCGCGCGCCCTGGCGAACTCGGCAGCGTAGGCGCCAGGCGACGTGACGCTGGTCGTTGGCAAGTTGGGATCGGTTGCCAGTCGCTTCCAAAACGCCTCATTCGTTATGTCAAGCCCGTCGCGAAGCTCTTCGCCGTTCCAGACCAGCACCGTCGGTACGATGGCAATGCCGTGCTTCTCGATTTCGTGCCGTGGAAGACAGGCGCTCGAGTCGGTAACTAGCCGAACGCGCCGAGCATGGTCAGGGCCTATCGCGGTCAAGCAGGAATCTCCGCCAAAGCAGCGTGGCCGTGGACACGTCGTCAGGCGCGTTCGACTTGCGGTAGCCGACGAGTCGGGCGGTGACCAGGAGTCCAAGCAGCGTCCAGCCCGCAAGGCTTAACGTTAGCGCCGCGCCCGTGAGACTCAGCACGATGGCGGTAGCGAAGAAGCCGATCAGGGCCCCCGGCGCCGAGTCCTTGATGATGGCCTTGCCCAGCACCATCCCGGCAAAGGCCAGCGCCATGTGCCACGACCCCAGCGCGGCCAGCGCACCGCCGGCCGGTCCGATGCCCCGCCCACCTCGGAATCGCAGCGTGAAGGGCCACACGTGCCCGGCCACGGCCACCACGCCCGCCACGGCCGACACGTCGTAGGTGGCGAGTTGCTGCGCGATGAAGATGGCCAGCGCCGGCTTGAGCGCATCGGCCAGTCCGGCGATGGCTCCAGGGACCTTGCCGATCCGCTCGATGGCCGCGGACCCGCTGACGCCGCCAGATCCCTCTGCCAGCAGATCGTGCCCGGCCATCCTGGCCGCCAGGTACGCAAACGGCACGGAGCCAATGGAGTAGGCAAGGAGCAAGACAAGCAGGGTCGTCATTGGCCATTCCGCCGCGCCGCCGCCTGACGACTTCGGGCGCGGCGTCCGCCGACCGAGTCGCGCGAGACGGAATACACGCTGGGGATCGTTTCGAGACGTCGCATGAGCCGAGCCATCTGGGCCACGCTGCCCATGCCGACCGTGATGCGCATGGTGGCCTGGCGTTGCCGGTTGGTATGCACGTTTGCCGAGGTGATATTCAAGCCCTCGTCGCGGATCACGCCCGTTACGTCGTGCGCCAGGCCTTCTCGATCGTCGGCCTGCACGCGGATCTGTACCGGGAGCAGCTGGCTAGTCTCATCGATCCACCAGACGCGGACGCGAGCGCCGGGCAGCCGCGCACCCTCTCGGCAGCGAGGTCGATGAACCTCAATGTTCTTGTCCGCGGCAATGCCGCTGATCTTCATTCCCGGCCTCGGCTCGCAGCAAGCGCCCAGCCGCACCGGCAGGTCCAGATCAGCGCCGACCAACTGCCCGCCCCACTCCACGTCGACCAGGCGCTCGGGCTCGCGCAGATTCTTGACGTTGGCGCAGGTCCGGCGATGCACGCTGATGCCATGGCCTCGAGTAATGAAGCCCACAATCTCGTCACCCGGCAGGGGATTGCAGCACGACGCCACGCGCGTGAGCAGATTGCCTACCCCCAGAACCCGAACCAGGGGCTGCACGTCGCGCACGGCCGGTTCGTCCGCCGGCAGCGGCTCCACGTCGGCCTCTTCCACCTCCTCGGTCAGCTTGAGCCGGTTGATGACCTGCGGAACAGTGGTTGCGCCATAGCCGACGCCCGCCAGGAGACTGTCGACGTCGCGATAGCCCAAGTCGGCCGCCACCGGCTGCAAGCCGTCGCCCGGCAACTGGGAGATTCGGCCCTGGCCCAGGCGTCGCAGCTCGCGCTCAAGCAGCTCCCTGCCGGACTCGATGTTCTCGGCGCGCTGTCGCCGCTTGAACCACTGGCGAATCTTGTCTCGCGCATGCGCCGTATGGACCAGCGACACCCAGTTGCGGCTGGGCCCCTGGCTGTTCCTGCTGGTCAGAATCTCCAGCACGTCGCCGTTGTGTAGCTGGTACTCCAGCGGTACCAGGCGGCCGTTCACCTTGGCGCCAATGCAGGTGTGACCGATGTCCGTGTGGATGCGGTAGGCGAAGTCCAGCGGCGTGCTGCCAGCCGGGAAGTCCTTGATTTCCCCTCGCGGCGTGAACACAAAGACCGTGTCGCTGAAAAAGTCGGTCTTGACCGCGTCCACAAACGACCCGGCAGTCTCTTCGTCGGATTGCCAGGTCAGGATCTGGCGCACCCATGCCAGCTTCTCCGAGAAGTCTTCCTCGCCATCGCGATGACCGGTCTTGTAGCGCCAGTGCGCCGCCACGCCATATTCGGCGGCCGCGTGCATTTCGTGCGTTCGTATCTGGATCTCGATCGGCCGTGCATCCGGCCCGAGCACGGCCGTATGCAGCGAGCGGTAACCGTTTTCCTTTGGCGCCGAGATGTAGTCGTCGAACTCGGCCGGGATGTGGCGCCACGCGCCGTGTACCACGCCCAGCGCGCTGTAGCAGTCGTGCACGTCGTCCACGATGATCCGCACGGCCAGAATGTCGTAGACCTCTTCCAACGGGACGTTCTTGCGCCGCGTTTTCTGCTCAATGCTGTAGACGTGCTTGATCCGGCTTTGAATGAGCGCGTCCGTGCCGGCGGCGTCCAGCGCCTCGCGCAGCCCGCCGGTCACCTGCTGCACGATGTCCTCGCGGGCAGCCCGTTCGGACAGTAGCCAGCTGGCGATCTCACGGTAGCGCTCGGGTTGCAGCAGCTTGAACGCGTGATCCTCGAGGCGCCAGCGCCACTCCTCAATGCCCAATCGTCCAGCCAGCGGCGCGAAAATTTCCAGCGTGTCGCCGGCGTAGCGGGCGCGCTTGTCGGGTCGATAGACCTGGGCCGTTTGCAGGTTATGCAGACGGTCGGCCAGCTTGATGAGGACCACGCGAATGTCACGCGCCATGGCCAAGAAGACCTTGCGCAGGTTTTGCGCCTGGCGGTCGTCCAGGCTCACCACCGTAATGTCGTCCAGCTTGGTCACGCCGTCGACCAGCTCCGCCACGCGTGAACCGAATCTGGATCGGATGGTCCCGATATCCACGTTGGTGTCTTCCACGCAATCGTGCAGAAGCGCGGCGGCGACGGTGTCGGGATCCAGGTGCAGGTTCGTCAGCATCAGCGCCACGTTCATGGGGTGCTGCAGGAAGGGCTCGCCGGTCAGGCGCTGCTGCCCGTCATGGGCGCGTTCGGCAAGGGCGGTGGCCCTGCGAATCAATCGCTCGGCGGCGGGCACGTCGTCGGCCGGTGTGTAGGAGCGAACCGCGCCGAGCAGATCCTCCAGCGTGGTCTCCGCGCGGCCCGCGCCGACCATGGGCGCCAGCGTGGCCGTGACCGATGACGGCACCTTGACTCCCCTATCCGCCGCTAGACCGGCCGCAGCCGGATGTCGTCCACCAGCATCTGTAACCGAGTTTCGCCGCGGAAGTTGCGTAGCCCCAACCTGAAGGCCACGTCCACGCAGCGTCCGCGTCCCAGCGAGGCCTGCTGGTCGCCGTGGCGAAACCAGATGGCTTCCACATTGCGCGCCAGTTCCTCGAACCGCAACACCACGTGATCCTCACCTACCAGTCGGGTGTCTTGGATGCGTACATTCTCTACGACCAGCCGCGGCTCTTCATGTTCCTGCCCCCACGGCCCCAGCAAATCCAGCGCCTGGTAGGTCTCCCAGGCGATCGTGCGTGGATACACCCGGCCGTCCGCGCGCAGGCGCGGCCCCGTGATTTCGGGCAAGTCGAGGCTTGCGAGGGCCTGTGCCAGGCCGCGCCGCAACGCCTCGACGTTGTGCGGCAGCACCGAGAATCCCGCGGCGCCCGCGTGCCCGCCCCAGTTCTCCAGCCAGTCGTTCTGCCGCCGCAGGAGGTCGCGGAGGTTGAATCCGTCCGGCGCCCGCGCC
>LXNI01002694.1_pt1 | contig 11691 bp, 9 predicted proteins | sample 809091 | NCBI WGS metagenome assembly LXNI01 (sample SAMN04870527, study PRJNA318959) | sponge metagenome | biome: 01000161; feature: marine sponge reef; material: water | host: Sarcotragus foetidus | place: Greece: Milos, Mediterranean Sea | collected 2013-05-29 | depth 5-7 m | reverse complement strand
CGATGATAGACAGAATCATCAGAAATGTAGGGCCATGTGGCCCGTTGTCTGTTTTTTATACCCTGTTAATCAACAAGATACCGATCCCCATGGCCCCTAAAGTGCCAACTTGGGATAGGCCCAAGCTGTAACCCCCGGAAGATGTCGTTCCAGCAGCTTGGAGATCATTTCATACTGCTTCGATGTGATATCGATAGAGGGCATCACTCCCATGTTTTAGCAGTCATGGTCTGGTAAAGTCCGATGGCATCGTCAATGAACTCGGGCACCAGTTCCAGACAGGCCACAGCCTTTTCTCCATCATAGTCGTGTGTCGTGTCAATACGCGCCTCCGCATACTGTAGCCATTTCTCCACAGATGATGTAAACAGATTGTTTTCATTAGCCAGTCGGAAAGTGGGTTTGGGACTGTTGGGTGAATCCGCAATCCCCAACGTTTTATTCAGATACCTCTTGAGTACTTTCCACAAGCAGTCATAACAGGTCTCGAATCGCTGAATCACGGACTCGGCAATCCCTTCACGAGTCAGCTCTGACAGATTAGGATCAAGATTCCGGTAATTATCATATTGTTCCTCAAGACGCTTGAGAGATCGCTGGAATTGACTGTCATCGATCATAATGAAATGGCATAAAATAATACCAGAATGACGAGCGGGTAACCGTGACGATTTACGGTAAAGGCTATCGACTGATTGATTGAAGTCGATTCGCCAAAAAGGGTCTAGTCCACGATCTGGTAAAAGGTCTCTCCTTCCTTGATCAGACCCAGTTCCGAGCGAGCCAATGTCTCGACCATCTCCCCGCCCTCCTTGAGATCAATGACTTCTGCGAGCAACTTGTCATTTCTTCTCGACAACTGCTCATTTTCTATCTGAACCGCCTCGACCGTATTTTGCAATCGTCGCAAGTCAAATACGTTTTTGTCCCCCATCCACAACGCATACTGGAGGCCAAACAACAGCAACAATAAAATCAAATTAACCAGCATCAGAACCGCTCATTTCCGCTTTATTGTATCCTAAAGTTGGCGAACGCATTGCGTCCCGCGTAAACCGCCTTCTCTCCCAGCATCTGTTCGATTTTCAGCAAACGGTTATATTTCGCAACCCGTTCCGAACGACACAAAGAACCGGTTTTTATTTGCCCTGCCGATGTTGCAACGGCAAGGTCCGCAATCGAGGTGTCTTCCGTCTCCCCGGACCGATGTGAAATCGTCGCACAATAATTCGCATTTTGCGCCATTGTAATGGCGTCCAACGTTTCGCTCAATGTACCAATTTGATTCAGTTTAACCAAAATCGAGTTTGCAATCTTCCGTTCAATGCCCTGGTTCAAAATTTCCGTGTTAGTCACAAACAAATCATCTCCGGTCAACTGGATTTGTTGACCAAGACGCCCTGTCAACCTGGCCCAGCCGTCCCAGTCCTGTTCTGCCATTCCATCTTCAATACTGATAATCGGATATTTCCTGACCCACTCTCCCAGGTAATCAGCAAATTGTTCAGCAGTCAGCGCCAAACCCTCTACCTCCAGCACATACTTTCCTTCCCTGCAAAACTCGGAACTCGCCGCATCGATCCCGAGCATGACCTGATCTCCCGGCCGATATCCCGCTTTTTCAATGGCCCGCATGATCAAATCGATGCCCTCTTCGTTGGAATTACATTGGGGTGCAAACCCACCCTCATCGCCCACCGCCGTACTCATTCCCCTTGAAAGCAAGACCGACTTCAGTGAATGGAATATCTCCACACCGCAGCGCAGTGCTTCAGAAAAAGTAGCAAAACCGACCGGTAGAATCATAAACTCCTGAAACTCAATCGCATTATCTGCATGGGCCCCACCGTTAATGATGTTCATCTGGGGGACCGGCAAAACAAAATCACGGTTCCCCACTATCTCACCCAGATGCCTGAACAGAGGCATACCTCGGCTGTTCGCGGCGGCATGCGCACACGCCAGAGAAACCGCCACCAAGGCGTTTGCCCCAAGATGGCGCTTGTTGTCCGTCCCATCCACTGCCCGTATCGTCTGATCAATGAGACGCTGCTCTGAGGCCGGTGATCCCAGCAGGGCCGCTTTCAACTTCACATTGACATTGTTCACCGCACCTAAAACCCCCTTGCCCAGATAACGTTGCGGGTCCCCATCTCGAAGCTCCAACGCTTCCAATATGCCCGTCGAAGCCCCTGACGGTGCGGAGGCGCACCCCACCGATCCATCTGCCAGCGTGACTTCCACCTGAATGGTCGGATTGCCCCGTGAATCCAGAATCTCTCTCGCCAGACAATCCGTGATTTTCTCGTTTGAGTACGACATGTTGATTTATTAAGTTAAGGAGAGGATGAACAGACCCGCTGATGGCACCGGATAGATCAAACAACGCCCTGTTTTCGGTTCATCCTGTGATCACTGAGATGAATCATGATATCACAGGGACTTGACAACCCGGTCAATTTCCATGAGTTGACCCAGCAAGCGTTCCATCCTTGACAAGGGCCACGCATTCGGTCCATCGCTGAACGCCTTGTCAGGATCAGGATGGGTCTCCATAAACAATCCTGCGACACCGACGGCGACCGCCGCCCGGGACAAGACCGGAACATATTCTCTTTGACCGCCCGATTTCCCGCCGGCCGCACCGGGAAGCTGAACCGAGTGAGTGGCATCAAACACCACCGGACAACCGGTTGTCTTCATGATTTCGAGTCCACGCATGTCCACGACGAGGTTGTTGTAGCCAAAACTGGCACCACGTTCACAGACCATGATGACGGCCTCCTGGCTGGCTGCCTGTGCCTTGTCAACCACATGTTGCATCTCCTGGGGAGACAAAAACTGGCCTTTCTTGATATTGACCACCTTGCCGTATGTCGCCGCTGCCTGAATCAGATCGGTTTGTCGGCATAAAAAGGCCGGCGTCTGCAAGACATCGACGATCTCTGCCGCCACAAGAACGTCCTCCACGGTGTGCACATCGGTCAGTACCGGAGTGCCGATGCGCTCTCGCACTTTGGCCAAAATAGCCAGACCCTTCTCTCGGCCCGGCCCACGGATGGAAGCGGACGAGGTCCGGTTGGCCTTGTCAAATGAAGACTTGTAAATAAACGGAATGCCGAGTTTGTCGGTCATCTCCTTCAATGCTGAAGCGGTCGACAGTGCCATTTCTTCCGATTCGATGACACAAGGCCCGGCAATCAGAAAAAAAGGGGCCGTCGGACTCACCTTAAAGTCAAGTACTTTCATCGTGTCGCTTCGCGCACTCGTTGGTATTCCAATCCTGCATTGACATAGGCAGAAAACATCAGATGACCGTCTCTGGGCGATGACGTGAATTCAGGATGAAATTGACAGGCAACAAACCAGGGATGATCCGACAGTTCGATGACTTCGACCAGTCCATTGGTCGAAAGCCCGGCAAACATGAACCCGTGCTCCTGTAATGTTTCCATATAATTATTGTTGAATTCATAGCGATGTCGATGGCGCTCCCGGATTACTTTGGATCGATATATCTTCCAGTAAGTGGTCCCTTCTTTCAAAATGATATCCTGTGCTCCCAATCGCATTGTGCCGCCCAGATCGGTATATTCATCCCGCAGTTCAAGCACACCGTCGTCATCAACCCACTCCGTGATCAGTGCGATCACCGGGTGTTTCGCCTGCTTGTCAAATTCAGTACTGTGGGCCCCTTCCAGTCCCACCACATTGCGTGCATATTCGATGGTCGCGACTTGCATCCCAAGACAGATTCCCAGATAGGGAATCCGATTCTCCCGGGCATGACGGACAACCTCGATCATCCCTTCGATCCCTCTCTCTCCAAATCCACCGGGGACCAATATGGCATCCACCTCACCGAGCAGGCCAATGCCGTGCTTTTCCACCTCGGTCGATTCAATATAGTCAATATTGACTTTGGTACGGGTTTGGATGCCTGCATGAACCAGTGCTTCGGAAAGCGACTTGTAGGATTCGGTCAGACTGACATATTTACCCACCATGGCAATCGTGATCTCATGGAGCGGATTGAGGCTGCACTCAAGCACCTGATCCCACTCTGACATATCCGGTTCTCTGGCAACGATACCCAGCTGATCGGTGACGATCGTGTCGAGTTTCTGTTCAACATACAGCTTTGGAATACGATAGATATTGTCGACATCCACTCCTGAGATCACGGCCTGTTCTTCCACATTGGTGAACAGTGCGATCTTCTTTCTCGCTGATTCCGGAAGTGGCAACCGTACACGACATAACAAGATATCAGGCTGTATCCCGATCGATCGCATTTCCTTGACCGAATGTTGCGTCGGCTTGGTCTTTATTTCCCCGGCGACCTGAATTTCGGGCACCAATGTAAGATGCAAGAACAGGGTGCTCTGTTTCCCCAGTTCGACGCGCATTTGTCGTATCGCCTCCAAAAAAGGCAGGGATTCAATATCACCGACGGTACCGCCAATCTCGACCAAGGCGATATCCGAATTCCCCGCCGCATCAATGATGGACGATTTGATCTCGTCAGTAATATGAGGAATGACCTGAACGGTTCCGCCTAGATAGTCACCCCGCCGTTCTTTGCGGATAACCCGTTCATAGATTTGTCCTGTCGTGAAGTTGTTATCCTTGCTCATCTTGACGCGGACATACCGTTCATAGTGACCCAGATCAAGATCTGTTTCCGCACCATCTTCGGTCACAAAGACTTCGCCGTGCTGAAACGGACTCATCGTGCCCGGATCAACATTGATATAGGGATCCAGTTTGAGCAACGTGACATGGATACCGCGGGCTTCCAGCACGCTCCCCAGAGAGGCTGACGAGATGCCTTTCCCCAAAGAAGAAACCACACCGCCTGTAACAAATACAAATTTAGCCATACACAACCAGCTCCAACCTACTTGTTCCTTATATTGGGGTCAGCCTGTTTATCAATAAGACGCTGAATCAGTATGGGAAAAGAAACAAGAAACCCTCTCCCGGACGGAAGAATAGTGTACGCAACACCCGAGCAAAACTCAATCTCAAAGTCGCCTGAATTCAGGCAATAGGCCCACCTTGTCCACTGCACACTGAAACCCTTCCATCACCCCGATACCATGGACCCAGACAATGGTTGATCCATCGGCAATAAAGGGAAGCAAGTCTCGTTCCCAAGGCGGAACCCTTTTTTCCTGATAAACCTTTTTCAGGGAATGATGATAATCCTGCCCACAAAGGATCACCCGTTCCCCGCCTCGTCTCCAGACCAGCTGATGTCGCCGCTTGTCTATTTTGCCAAGGTCAATCCCATGATGAGCGACGCTTCGGGTCACGATTTCAATGTCAAGCTCCGGAATCCGGTGGCGGTCATAGTCCCAGCAGACCGACTGTCTGGCAACCTTTTTGAACCGTTCGGTAAAAAACAGGAGATGATCAAACTTTCTCACGGCATAATCCCGATACTCGAACGTGCCTCCCCGGGTCTCCTGTGACAACAGCCGTGACACGACTGATGCCAACTGCCTGTCCGAAGGTGATCGCTTGCCCGCTTTGTGTATCCACAGTCGCAGGACCTCAAGGCATTCATTTTCATTGAACCTGTGCAGAACCTCCAATGACAGGGGAGCAGTCAGGCAAAAGACCCGCTTTCGTTCGGGGCGGAGGCACTGTCGATAAACCGTTTCGATATAATCCGTTTTCATCTTTACGATCCGATCCATCCGAGCGGTTGCTGAAAGCAGGCACTCACCGGCCTTCGACCACCGCTGTGCGATCAACGGGATCACCTCATGTCGCAGATAGTTACGATCGTACCGGATATCCTGATTGGTGGGGTCTTCGATCCACTGCAGCCGATGGTGGTGTGCATAGTCCCGTATCTGATGTCGATGAAAACCCAGCAAGGGGCGGACCACCCGTTTTGCCGATTGATAGGAAAGTGGGCGGGAACGGGCAATATTGGCGAGTCGTTGCGAACTGCGGCCACGAAACAAATTCAGCAGTACCGTTTCAATCTGGTCATCGGCATGATGTGCCGTCAACAATACTTGATTGGGCTCAAGTATCGATTCAAACCAGGTATACCGTGCTTCACGAGCTGCCGATTCGAGATTCTTCCCGTCATGGTTCCATGTTGTAGATCGGTGTGACTTGAATCCCACATCGAACTGGTGGCACCATTGCCGACACTGATGACACCAAGCTGCCGACTGATCACTGAGCGCATGATCAAAGTGCAGTGCCTCGACCTCAATATTGGCCTGCTTGGCAATCACAGACATCGCATGCAGCAGTACCACAGAATCACATCCTCCACTACAGGCCACTGCGAAACGGGTGTTGTGCGGGAGTGCCAGTTCGACAAACAGCACCTGGCGCAATTTTTCAATCGAAAAAGCGGTTTTTGAAAATTTATTTGCCTTGCTCAAATTGACCAAAATCCATCAAGCGTCGATAACGTCTGTCAATCAGTTGATCCTTGTCTGAACGGCACAATAACTGCAACGCACCTAGAATCGACTCTCTGACGGCCTCTGCAATTTGATCGTAATCCCGATGCGCCCCACCCAACGGTTCCTTGATCACTTCATCAACCAGACCAAGCGAGGAAAGCGCCTGTGTCGTCATCCCCAGCGCCTCGGCCGCCTCAGCCGTTTTTTCGGTACTTTTCCATAGGATCGAGGCACATCCTTCTGGACTGATCACGGAATAGGTCGAATATTCCAACATCAGCAGTCGGTCACAAACGCCAATGGCCAAGGCACCTCCCGATCCGCCTTCGCCAATCACAACAGACACAATCGGTGTCTTTAATGTTGCCATCACTTCCAGCGACCTGGCAATGGCTTCACTTTGCCCTCGCTCTTCTGCCCCGACACCGGGGTAGGCCCCTGCAGTGTCAATAAACGTCACGATGGGAAGATTGAAGCGCTCGGCCAGTTTCATTACCCGCTGCGCCTTGCGATATCCTTCCGGTCTCGGCATGCCAAAATTCCGTCGGGTTCGTTCCTTGGTGTCGCGGCCTTTCTGGTGCCCGATCAGCATCACATCGATCCCGTCGATCTGACCCATACCTGCAACGATGGCCAAATCATCTGCGAACAATCGGTCACCGTGGAGTTCTTGAAAATCCACCACGATTCGATCAATGTAATCCATGGTATACGGTCGTCTCGGATGACGGGCAAGCTGTGTAATCTGCCATGCTCCCAGTTTCGAAAAGACCTCTCGGGTCAATTCAAGATGACGAGACCGGAGCCTGGCAATTTCCCGGTCCAGGTCAAGGTTGCTCGTTGAACTGACGCGCTGCAATTCAACGATCTTCTCTTCGAGTTCCGCAATCGGTTTTTCGAATTCGAGATGATCCAGACTCATGACTGCTTCGACTTCCCCAAGGGTTGATCAAACGCACACACCGAAATTTAGACAACAATCCTTCAAAACAATGCGACCCGGATCACTCGGATTCATTCCCTGTCAGACCGATCGCACCCTGATACACTGCCTGGCATTCAATGACACTGGGCCAACTTGTCGTGATTGTAAACCATCTTTCGCGAATCCTTCACTAGCAATGAGCATTCACAGGGCCTGCCGTTCCAGAAAATAGGTCAGCGCGTACTCGATCGACTGCCTCCGTATCTGTTGTCTGCTGCCCTTGAAATAGCGTGTCGTTCCCGACACAACGTGGTCCTGATTGGAAAACCCGAAACAGACCATGCCGACCGGTTTGCTCGGCGACGCTCCGCCCGGACCGGCCACACCGGTAACGGAAAGGGCATAACTCGCTGAACTGCATCGAACTCCACCTGCGGCCATGGCACAAGCCACCGGTTCACTGACCGCACCATATTTTTCGATCAAAGCCAATTCCACCCCAACCATCCGATGCTTTGCTTCGTTGCTGTAGGTTACGTAACCACACTGAAACCAGTCGGAACTGCCGGGCAACGAGGTAAGCAGGTACGCCAGTCCTCCGCCACTGCACGATTCGACCGTCGCAAGAGACTGCCCGGACTGCCTTAATTGGGTTGTCACTGACTGCACCAGCGTGAGGGCTTTTTGGCTCATTGACACGGCTAAAGTCACTTGGCTATCTGAAACATCATTTTTCCGATGTCTGACGCTCAATGTTGCCTGAAGTCAGACACATTCTCGATAACCACATGACCTTTCGAATCGATCAGCTCATCAGCGATTCCGTCTGCCAATCCGGCTGACTGAACCCGTAATTGGCGGGGCCGTTCCAGCATGACCGCCTCAAAAAAAACCAAGATGTCTTCCTGCGACAATTTGTCCACCTGTTCAGCCAGTGACTCTCTTAAATCAAACTGCCACTCTCCCAGGTCAATCTCTCTCCAGTAACGGGCACTTCGCTCGGATAACCTTTTATCACTTTTCAAGATGTGACTGATCAGTCCCTGCTTGGCTTGATCAAATTCAGTCACATCCATCTGACGGAGCATGACCTTAAAATCGAGCAAAAACTGTGAGATCAATCGGTCTATCTCAAGCGGCGAATGGGTGGGGCTTTGTGCCGACAACAGTAATCCGGGTAATTCCAATATCGGCAAGGATGTCGCAAACATCAGATATCCTACCCGATTCGTCGTACGAAGCCGGTGGTAGTACGGGGATTCAATCAGTTGCCCGAGTAGTGCCATTTTTGCTTTTTCCGTAATAGAGATCGCGTCACCTTGAAAATAAATTGTTAAAACAGAATCCGAATGATTGATTTCCAAGGATCGCAAATAGGGCTTCGCATCCGACAATTTTCGTGGCAACGGCTTTTGAATCGTCTCAATGATCTCACTCTCGTCAAACAGTGTCTCCAACAATGCGGTACGTTCGCGTGTTTTTTCCAACGTGACATCACCATGTGACAGGACCACGACTTTCACTCGACTCATAAACTCCTTGAGATAGGTCATCAGGTCTTCAATAGAAATACTGCTGATCACCGCAAGGCGATCTTGTTCCGTCCAGTAAGGCTGTATCACCAGCTGGTACACTTCACGAATACTTTGATCTGAAGGTGATGCCTTCTGACTGTTTATCCATTGGCGTTTCAAATCTGCCTTGATCAATGCCAATTTATCACTGTCAAATTCAGGTTGTGAAACCGCTCCAACGATCATTTCCAACAACGTTGATTGCCTATCCTCGTAACCATCTATTCGCACAGAGAAACCACGGGAATGCCGATACAATGAATATTCAAGACCGGCCAAATAGGCCGGATAGATCGCTTTATTGAGTTGCTCATTCCACAGGCGAACCAATATCTCGTTCATCACCCGATGACGGGCACTCTGATTGGCCACAGGCGACATGACATTGAAATAAAAGCTCGCTCTTGGTGCGTCAAATTCAGGGTCTGCCCGATACCACACTGATAATTTACCGGTATTTTGCTGAAGAACGGGCCTTTCCGAGATGGGCGCAAGGGGCTGGGCAGTCAGGCGTAGTGGTATAAAGGGGTTCGCTTGCGGCAAAGACAGTCGATGATCAACCTGTGTTTGACCCTGACGACTCGACACCCATCGAGTCACAATGGCCGCTTCCAGCGGTTTGATCGAATAGTCAACATCATAATACTCCGTCTGCAACTCGGTATCGACCTGCTTGGAAACCACCGTCAAGTTGACATTCTCCGGTGTCAGCCGGGTCAGCATTGTCTTGATAAGATCCACCTTGAATTCATCCATCCGATAGGGCCCCTTGAGAACATCAAAGACCGGATAGTCATGCAATCGGGATGAGAGCGACTGCACCAGATGACCCGCACTGGTCGTTTGCGCAAACTGAAATGATATCTCGGCCAGTTGGCTTTCTTCGTCATATCGCCAGCGTTCGATACCCTGATTTTCGATCAGCGCGATATACTGGAATAGAAACTCGCCAATCTCAACGATGCGATTCAGGCCCTCCTCTGTCAGATCAATGGACACCATGATGGTGCCATTCACTGCATCCATATACCCTGTGCCGGCACTCAAGCGCTCTGCCCACCCCAACTCTTTTAGCAAATTCAACAACGAACCATCCCCTTCATGACCCAACAGATTCGCAATATAGCCGACCGGTTTGGATCGGTACTCCTTCATGGTAGAGGGAATGGGAAACTGGAATCTGAGGCTGTTTTTTTCCTTGTCCGGGAGAATGTTCAACCGGGCAGGCATCAGCTCAGCGTTCATATAGGGTTGATCAAAAACCGGAACCGGGATGTGCTTGTTGGATATCAAGCCAAAACGCTCTGTGACCCACTGCTGTAATTGGTCCAGTGACTGGGGACCCAGCACCACCAGCGTCATGATGTTTGCAGAATAGTATTGCTCATAAAATGCGATCAGTTTGTCCCTGGCGCTGGAAGACAGCCTGTCTCTCAGCGTATTTTCCGACCCCACCGAGAATCCGGCGACAGGATGCGTTGGGTCAAGTAACCGTTTTTCCGCATCCCAGATTCGACGGCTTTCATTTTTTCTGCGTGCCCGATACTCTGAATGCACAATCGCTCTTTCCCGGTCGACATACAGCGCATCAAAAGTCGGATCAATAAAGAATCGGGAAAACCGATCCAGCGCGGGCAGCAGCAGGTCGGGCTTGATGCTGAAATAGTAATTGGTATGGTGAGAGGACGTATACGCATTGTTACGTCCCCCATTATTTTTGATAAAACTGTGATAGGCATCTGCCTCAGGATATTTTTTTGTGCCCAGAAACAGCATGTGCTCAAGAAAGTGGGCTAACCCGTTCCAGTCTCTGGGGTCGGCACTGCTCCCGACGTGCACATCCAAGGACGCGGCACCATTATCGGCATTCGAATCCGAAATCAACAATACTTTCAGATTATTGTCCAATATCAGTGCCCGATAGAGTTTCTTATCAAGCGCACTTTGGACGATCATCGCTTGTGCTGTTGCAAAAGAGCTCATAAGAAGGGTAATAACGAGAAACAGTCTGCACATGAACATTGAATTGAAAAAATGAGATTTTGTGGATATTGACCAGTTATCGAACCCGTAGTTCGTCCAAATCCAGAATCACTGCATTACAATTAATTAACCCTCGTTTCGGTACAGACAGGGACAGGACTCTCAACCGACCATCAATGCCTGCCTTGCAACGAATCATCAATATCCGTTGGTCAATCGACCGGCGAGGTGATCATCGGCTTGTGCGGACTATCAACGCATAGCCACTGCACAGCCTTTGCAAAGACGCATGACGAACCATCGAAAATGCAGTCGGGTAGTCACCAAAACGTTTGTTGGTGAACAACCAGAAACCGCACAGAGCCGGACTTCTGATGATCACATGGCGTCCCCAAGGGGATTCGAACCCCTGTCGCCGCCGTGAAAGGGCGGTGTCCTGGGCCAACTAGACGATGGGGACAGGACTGAATGTGATCTCTTACTTTCCAGCAATACGGACAACGCTCCGTTGGAAACTGGTGGAGCCAGGCGGGATCGAACCGCCGACCTCAACACTGCCAGTGTTGCGCTCTCCCATCTGAGCTATGGCCCCGAAGAGGGCGTGTATTCTACGATTACATTCCTGCTCAATCAAGCGTTATTTTTCGCTCTGTCAACGCAATTCTAAAATGTCCCCTTTCCTGCAATTCTATTATGTCCCCTTTTACTTTATAGGAATGCCTCTGTGGGTTGGACGCAATGAGCGTAGCGAATGCAGTCCAACCCACAGAGG
>LXNI01002693.1_pt1 | contig 11691 bp, 17 predicted proteins | sample 809091 | NCBI WGS metagenome assembly LXNI01 (sample SAMN04870527, study PRJNA318959) | sponge metagenome | biome: 01000161; feature: marine sponge reef; material: water | host: Sarcotragus foetidus | place: Greece: Milos, Mediterranean Sea | collected 2013-05-29 | depth 5-7 m | reverse complement strand
GCCAACCACGCCCTGTGGCGCATCGCCATGGTCCGCCTCGCCACCTGCGAACGCACCCGCGCCTACGCTGCCCGCCGCACCGCCGAGGGCAAAAGCCGACGCGAGATCATCCGCTGCCTCAAGCGCTACATCGCCCGAGAAATCTTCGCGCTTCTCACCAAACCCCAACCCGACCCCGCCGCGGAGAACCTGCGAGCCCAACGCCACGCCACCGGACACAGCCTCGCCCACGCCGCCCGACAGCTCAACACCTGGCCCGCCACCATCTCAGCGATCGAACGCGGACACGCACCCCACCACCAGCTCGCCCCCGCCTACCGCGACTGGCTCAACACCCAACAAACCGCCGCTTGACGAACCATAGGAGCATCAGGCGGACCCGGAAGCCAGGCGGCACGATTGGGCGACTGCGGACAAACACGCCGTGCGCCGTCAAGCAGATTCTGGGTATGCCCGCGCCGCGCGCCGCAGCGCGCCGATGATCGTCTGAGCTCCCGACGCGGATCCGAGGTTCGCTTCCCATCTGCCGAGACTGGGCACAGAAGGCAAGCCGCGATGTCTGCGGAGATATTCGACGGCGACTTCGCCGGCCCGCCAGTCGCCGGCGTCTTGGGCTGCCCGATGAACAGCGGAGACCGCGCAGTGAACACCTCCGAACGGTGGTGTCGACGTATGTCGCCAGCCTTGCCGTTCGATGATGTCAGCTCCGGCGAGCAGCGCCTCAGCACCGGTCATGGGCAAGTCCCCAATTCAGAGTCCAACGATCCGGCGCCGAACGTAACTGGCGGGTGTCTGGCGAGCTTGCCCCGCCGAGCGGCTCTGCTGCGTTCCCGGCCACCGCATACTGCGCTGTCGCATCCGCAGGTGACTGTTCGGCCTTCAACTCTCGTTGACGAGTGCCGTCGTCGTGACCGGGCGCCGCCGGTCTGCCTGGCAGTCACCTATATCGGCTTACTCCCGCACCCTGCGAAGGTTGGGTGGCCCGCATCGATCACGACTGCCGGAAGGGGACGCAGCGATGAGTGCGACCGAGACTCTCACACACCAGTACCGCAGCTATGGCGAAGCCAGCGGATGCCCCGCGTGCGTCGCTCAGCGAGTCGAGCTTCAAGAATCGGAACTGACTGTTCTCGACGAAGTTGAGCGTGTCGACTATGTGCGCTCAGCCGACGAAATCGTACGCGCCATCACCGGCGACCCGACCGCTGAGGCGCACGGGGCACTGGTTTCGCTCGAGCGTCTCGCTGACGCTGAGATGATCGAACGTCGCAACGTTGACCGCGTTGTGCCGCCAGGGCCGAGCTTCGTCGGATACGTCCGGCTCGACAGCATGTTTGGACACCGGGCATCGGCGGCCTGACTGCCGAATCGTTCGCCCACCGTCAAGGAAAGCAAATAGATCATGCATCACCACGAAATCATCGGGCACTTGGCTTCTTGTAAATCATGGGACGTACTGCGCCGAGTCCATACCGGGTACGTTCGCAGCTGCGGGCAAGTACCGTTCCTCTTGGGGCTCGTCGATGGGTTCTTCGTCGTGCGTCGTACCCCTGCCGACATGGCGATGGCGTACTGCGCCTAGCTGCGCCCGACGAAGGACGTTTCGGTGCGAGAACTTGCTCCCCCATCGCTGGCTTCCGTGAGCCTCGAGGCCCCTTACGCGGGACATCGAGAATTGTCCATTGAACGGCTCGGGCACATCACGCTCGTGGTCGGCCCCAAGGGTTCTGGCAAGTCACAGATGCTGGCCGCGGTGGAAGACTCGGCATGCCAACGCGACCTGTTTCGCATGCTTGGCATCCCACCTACAGTCTGCAGAGACTCACCCACGGAATTGTTGATCTTCCTGTGTGCTTTGCGAGATGATCTGAGCGCTCTTGGCGAGCCCGGCACCCAGTTGCAGAGAATGGTGACTGTCACAGACCTCGCGAAGAGCATGGGCATCGAGGCTCCCATCTGGAGCGGGGATTTGGGACACCTCAACCGGAATGACCAGATGGCTCTGGTCTTCGCCATGAGTGTCGCTAAGACTCCTCCCAGAACCGCCTCCTTCTACGACGGTCTCGATCATGTCGCTGTCGGAGAGCGTTGGCCGATGCTCTGGTCATTCGTACTCGAGCAGATCGCCGGCCGCGATGGTGCGCAGATAGTCAGCGCCACCCGCGACTACGACGTCGCCGGTGCCTTGGCCCTCGCCAAGAGAGCGTTCCCGGCTGTCGAAGTGACCCTCATCGGCCTCGATGGGCATGAGCCGATGGCAGACCACAGCGTTCTTGGCGAATTCCATGACTGGGACACCAGCACGGTCCGTGAGATCGCCGAGGCGACCCGAGGCTGAGCCGCGGATCGCAAAGTAGCCACAACGAGACCACCCCGCCGATGAGTCACGGTTCCGGTGGCCTTGGCAGGAGCCCTCTCGATTGCAGCTGCCGTTCGCCGGGCGCTCGTCATACTCGCTCTCGTGAGCTCTGATCGTCGGCGCTTTGAATACTCGATGGTTCGGTTCGTGCCGTACACACCTAGCGGCGAGTTCGTGAACATCGGGGCGCTCGCCGGCAGCGACGCAGCCCAGGAGTGGGCATGCGCCCGCGTGGCCGACACGCTACGAGCTGAGCAATTCGGCGGCAGGGCCACACTCGATACCGCGCTCAAGTTGATCGATTCGTTCAAGGAATCGGTCGCCAGCCGATCAGTCGACGGCACGCCCGATCCGTGGGGAGCGTGGCTGAGACACTTGCATCGCGACCACCAAGGACTGGTGCAAGTCACCTATCCGATCCCGATGAGCGCACCCTCTGCCGCTGCCGCTGTAGAGACACTGCTCGAGGTGTGCGTCGGCAAGCAACCCACTTGAACTCTTGGCGATGTGGGGCCCGTCGAGCGGCAAAGCGGCAGCCATGTGAGTTGTAACCACTCAAGGTGTCGTCAGGACGTGGCCGCGTCGGACTCTTCGCATGGGTCGGGGATGACCTCGACGACTACTTCTCGCCCTTCGGTCCGCACACTCGACACGATCAGCTTGCGTCCGTCTGGAACGATCAGATCGCCCACTTTCAAGTCGGCCGCACGTTTGACCTTCATTGGCGGTCCTCCCAGTTCTCGCACACTCGACACCCATCGCAGTCCTTGATGTGTGCCTTGGCGAATCGCTCGAACTGGCGGTCAAGCAACTGGGCACGAGCTTCTTCAGGGCTCTCGCTTAACGGGATCCCGGCAGCGACGACCCGATCTACTTCGCTCACAGCAGCGTTGACCTCACAACCTCACGCGTGCGGTCGCACGTTATGTGTCGAGCGCAGGTTTCATCGCCGTTCTCGCCCTGCGGGGCACCCTGTGTGACTCGAGCACCGCAGCGGCAGTGCAGCCAGTCTTTCCAGCCGCACACAAGAGGCTCGTCGGTGATTGACACGACCGAGAGAGCCAAAGACGGAATTTCGTATTCGTCTTTGGTCCCTTCGCCCATCGTGACGGCACTGAACACGTCGGTTCGCTGGTCTTCGGAGATCGCAGCGCCGAGAGCACGGTCAGCGATGCTGTTGGCGTAGCTGGGAGCCAGACCCTCCCCTCTCGCCCAGTCACGAACTCGGTCGTGCAAGGAATCTGCGGGCGCTTCCCAGTTGCGGGTCTCGCCGTCTTGGCCGGGCCCGTCGTATGTCTCGTGCAACTCGAACCGCAGCCCTGACTGAGGCAGCGCTTCGATGATCTGCTGATGGATAGCGCGCAGCTCCGAATCGCAGATGATCATGCCGGCCCTGGCTGCGTTCTCGGCGTCTCGGTCGGAGACCCGGCGGGCCTCGTCACGTCGACTCTGAGCCGCTTGGCGGCGTTCGAGCACAGCATCCCTGGTGGACCGCAGACAAGCGATCATCTCAGAGCCGGCTGCGGAAACGTGGATCATCGTTGTGCTCATGCGGTCAGTACATCACTGGGGTGCCACAAGCAGGTCTGAGCCACCAGGCACAGGGCCAATCTTGAGGCGCTTCGTAGACAGACGGGAAGTCATCTCGTTCAGAGCAACGTTGGTTGGTCCGTTGCCGCCGGCACCTGAATCGTTCGGTGCTGCTGACCGGGCTCCGCAGCAGCGATTACTTGCTTGGCGACTTCTGCGTACGTCTGCGACACTTCGATGCCGATGAACCGACGGCCCAGCCGTCGAGCAGCGACACCCGTAGTGCCGTAACCACTGAACGGGTCCATCACCAGGTCGTTCTCGTCGCTCGACAAAGCGATGCATCGTGCTGGCAGAGCGAGCGGGAACTGCGCCCCATGGCCTTGCCCGCTCGACGGCGGCAGCATCCAAGTGTCCGACGACCGATCCGGCTCCCGCAACAGATCACGGCCGCCCATCGCCGGCACCAGATGCTTGTAGGCGGCCTTGCTGAACTTCGGAGTTCGCTGAAGCGATAGATGCAGGATCACTTCCGAGCCGCGACCCACCCTCGAGTTCTGCGGATCCGGGGTCGTGTGATGCTTGGCCCAATTGATCAGGGATTTGAAGCGGTAACCGATCCTCGATGCCCGTTCAGCGATCGCCCCGGGGATCCCGCACAACTCGCCATCTTGCAAGTAGGCGTGGCCGGCGCTGTATCGGCGCACGTCGTGCTCAGACCACACGCTGTCCCGCCCGCTGCGCATGGCACTCACTCGTTCTGCAGCGTTGCGACGCAAGCGGGTCCTCGTGTTGTAGGTGTCGCCCACGTTCCACCAGATCGATCCGTCCTGGCACATCAGGGGCCGAATCAGGTGCAGCAGTTCGATTGTGTGCCGCACGTAGCCCTCGGGAGTCTGCTCATGGCCGAACGGGCACCGCTCTCCATCAGCCCAATTCACCACGGTGCTGTCGTCGTACACCCTCACTGCCCAGTACGGCGGCGACGTGACAAGGCACTGGACGGTGCCGGGTGGCAGTCGCGGCAGAGTCGCCTTTGTTTCGCCCACTACGACGGCACCAGAATCAGCACCCGCCTCGACATCGAGTGGCCCGGCTGCCCCGCACTCCCCCGGCTGCGCGACAAGATGCTCCAGCACTCGGCTGCGCGGCACGAAGGTCTCCTTGAATACGTCCTGGTCAAGCAGGTCAACCACCTCGCTGGCAGAGAGCACGCTCGTCTGCCCTGTCACTCGCCGAATGAAGAGCTGGGACATCCCGACCAAGGGCGCTACCGAGGCGACAGAGAACACGTCCTCGGCCTTGCGCCAGCGAGAGCGATCCAGCGCAGACGGCTGTGTTGACGGGCTGATGTCTGGCAAGTCGCCGTCGACGGAATCGGAGGCCACAAGACATGATCTTGAGGCGCTGCATGCCTGGCGCCCCAAATAGCCCTCATCGAGCCCATACCCGGCACCGGGCCACAACCGCACAACGGACCGCGCAGCGGGAACCCGCACTGTTTGGATCGGGCCGCGTTGCCTGGCGACCTGGGCGCTGATCTGGCAGGACGGTGGCTACGCCGTCAGCCGGCGGCTGCAGTTTCAGTGCCGATGGCGGGGATGCCCAAGTCTTCGTAGGTGACCATCGGGAAGTAGGGCACGCCCAGCTCGTCGAACGAGCGGCGGGCGTCATCACCCCGGTCAACGAGTGTGGCGGCGGCGGCGACCCGGGCGCCGGTGTTCTGAACGATCTCGTAGGCCTTCATGATCGACCCTCCGGTGGTAACCACATCGTCGATCAGCAGCACCCGGCTGCCTTCGCCGATACGGGTGCCCTCAATGAGACGGTTCGTGCCGCGGCCCTTGGGCTCCTTGCGGACGATGAACCAGTTCGCCCCGTTCACAACAGCGATGGCTACACACAGTGCGTCGGCCCCCAACGTCAGCCCGCCGACGGCATCGAAGTCAACACCCGCGCTGGCCACCCGTTCGTTGATGACCTCGATAGCGAGCCGCAGGTCGTCCCCGGCGCCAAGCGCCACCTTGCCGTCGACGAAATACCGCGAGTAGTTGCCCGATGCGAGCTGGACCGGCTCGGGAAGTTCCGTGAGGCCATTCGATCGCAGGATCTCCAGCATCTTCACTTGCTTCTCATCGCTCATAGGGAAATCTCACCCTCCTAGTCGCTGCCTCCGCAGGTCGTGGCCAGCCAGCGCTCATTGTGCGGCACCGTCGAGCGATCGGACGGCATGCATTGCTGCCAGGCAGAGCACATGGCGGCCCCTCGGCAATCTCCCAATTGATGAGACGTTCGCGTGCCGCTCTATGCGCTGCACCTGGTTGCGGGACCGTGCCGCGCAAGCACCCCATCTACTGCAGCCGCCACCTTCATCTCGCGGTCGGCCGCTCATCCGAATCACAAGACTTGCTCGGAGATGCCCGGCGGTCGTCAATCGGTGTTCTTGACACAGGTCCCGCCCAAGGACCACAACCAAACGCCATCCCAAGCGAGGCGTGGCGGCCCGAACCCAGGAGCGCTCGGGCTGATGCGCTCGACGACTCCAGCGCTCGAGAAGCTGTCGAAAAATGGTTCGGCCAAATGGAGCATTGCCGCCCCATCACCAGCGAGGCCGCGGATGCGTGGCTCAACGACTGGGACCTGGACTTGACGGACGAACAGCAGCAGATCATCGATGCCATTGACCAGACGGCCGAGCCCATCGACATGCCGTACTACCTCTTCCGCGGTCTCGACCTCACTTGCGAGGAATGGGACATCGGCAACTTCGACTACATGACGAGCGAGGGCCAAGAATTCCGCTTCCCGGCGCCCCAGAGCTTCTCAGACGAGCGAGATACAGCCGCAGGCTTCGCCTACCTGAACGGCGAAGCGATCCGGCCCGTGCTCATTTCGGTCGAGCCTGGACGTATCAGGGCCATCGACAGATTCCGTTTCCAGAACAACGCTGCATGGGCGGAGGGCGAGTATCTCGTGCCGGCCGATACTCCATTCACCGTCGTCGCATCGTGGACCGAGCTCGACGAAGAATCAGGGATCGAGACGCGTCGAGTCCGACTGCGCCCCATCGAAGAGCCGGCGGCGACCTAGACTAAGCCGAGGCGGGCGCACTCTCTCCGGGCCGGACAAGCGTGTTAGAGCAGCGTCGCGAGCGCAGCGCTCCCTTTGGCTTCCTTGTCCAATAGCAGGCCGGCATCTGCCCAGCGAGCAACCTCGCTGCAGGCGGACACGACGGCGCTTGCATGCCGGCCGATTGAGTGCTCAGCGTCTGCCAGTCCAAGCGCGCGCTGAGCGTCCGTCACAATCACCAGATCGTCTACGGAGTCCGGAATCTCGAGCAGCTTGTTGGCCCAGTGGATCGCTTGGTAGCAACAGGTCATCGTCAGAATGCGACGCACTGAGGTGCCGGCGACGAGAGCCAGCGCTTCTGCCCCTCGGCCAGCATCAACGATGACGCAACTCGGTTCCTGACTCAACACCGTCCACAACGGCGCGATGTCGTCAGCCGCGATGTCGCCGTCGCCACGAGGCAGCATCTGGACTCCCGGCGAGACATCCAGCAGCAGACCCTGAACTGATTCGGCCGATAGATCGTCTCCGGCGAGCAAATTGGCGATGCCGGACAGGTTCGGGGCCGTACCGAGAACCACACCGAGGTCTCCGGTGATGTCGACGAGAACAACATCCTTGCCTTGCGCTCTTGCTGCGATTCGCGCTGTGATGAAGGCGTTCACGGTGTTGCCGACACCGCCCTTGGCGCCGACGAATGCGTAGATCATCTGATCATCCCTCTCGCGTTCTGATTCAAGTCCGTTCCGGAAGGTACGAGTGCGGCTGATCAGAACCGGTCTGGTTCGCCAGGCGCTCGACGAAATTCGGAAGACGCATCGATCCTGGCATCTTGGGTCGCTGATCCATACATCTCGTCGCCTGCGTCATCCATCTGCGCGACAGCCCCGCGGAGAGAACTCCGAGCACTGTCCGCCTCGTCGCCGGCGAGGTCATTGCAAGCCACGATGCCGTCGATCACGTCGGTGACGACATCAGCGAATGGGCGATTCCGCAAGCGCACAGCGACGACACAATCCCGGCTTGACCTGCGTTGAATTGATCGGTCCAGGTGCGCAGAACGAGGCGGGCTCTGGAAGTGCGGAACGGTTAGGCCCAGTTCCCGCACAGGTGCGGCAATGCCGCGGACGAGCAGCACGAAACGCGTTGATTCGTCGGTGGTCTCTGGCATCACTGAACCCCGAGCATCTTCGATACCTCGCGAAGACACTCCGGCAGTTCGGACTTGTTGAAGAACGTCAGACCGTCATTCGCGAATCGGCTCTGTACTTCGTGAATCGAGCTGGAGCCAGCGAATACGACGAGGGGCACGTCGGGATGGTCCTTGAGCATCTTTGCGATCACTGATGCGCCATGTTCTGCGTCGGCATCGAGCCAACCGGTGTTCGTCGGGATACCGAGGTCGCAGACCGCAACGCCGAATTCCCCGTCGATGATGTGTCCCTGAGCCTCGGCCTTGCTGCGGGCGACAAGCAGATCCACACCGAGCGGCGCGAACTCGTCAACGAAGACATCGATCATGCTCTCGTTGTCTTCGACGAGCAACAGCCTCTTGATGTCGGTGGCCATGAACCAATGATTCCGCGGCTGTGCAAGACACGTCCGAACGCACGCCAGGCAGCGAACTCCATCCGCGACGATCTCGGGCGCCCTGGCTGAGGACAGTGCTTGAGGGGGGACAACAACGACACAGGGTTCGCTGTCTCGCCTGGGCTGATACCGGCCTCCAGGCGGACCGCCACATACTCAGCGCATGGATCATCAGAAACCTGACCTAGGCCTCATGTCTGCCCAGCAGCTGGAAAACCGCGAGCGACACTTCGTCTCTCTCGCCGTCGACTACCTCACCCTCGGCGACAAGCAGAGGTCCGAGGAATGCCACGCGGCCGCATTGGAAGCCCGTGGAGCCGCCATCGAAGCGTGGGCCAAAGCAAACCGGCCGGCACCAGACCCGGTACAGGCATGGATCGACGAGCGGATCGTCTTCGCATCCACTGACGACGCGTGGCTCTCCGTCAGCGACCTACTCGCCGACTACAAGGAGTGGTGCCGTCGCTCCGACATATTCCCCGTCAACACACGTCCGGTCATTCGGCGTCTCGAGAACGACCCGTCAGGAAGGGTGCGGAGAGCGCCAGCGCCCACTCCAACGTCACAGCATCTTCGCGGATTCGCCGGCATCAGTTGGGCCACCGATGGGCCACTCACGCTGGCTGCCGAAGCACCAGAAGTCGACGCGGCGGCCTGATCGGGCACTTCACTACGGATGCTCAGGTCGAGCCAATGCCCGATGGCGCAGTCTGAGTGATGTCGCAACAACCACATAGGAACTCGGCGCTCGCCACGACGCTCTACCGCGAGATGCCATCGTGGCTGATCTCGCACGGCATCATCGCTTCTGTCTGGATCGCCAGCCAGGTCAACGGCTACGGCTGGGATCTCCTTCGATACGAGGGCAACCTGATCGTTGTCCTGCTCACCAAGAAGTGGTGGCTCCCCTATCTGCGGGCGTTCTGGGAGGAAGAGTGGCTGCCGGCGTGGGCTGAGTGGCGTGGCCGGGATAAATCGTCCTAGTCGAGCATTGGACCTGCGCTCTGCGACAGCCCTCTAGCCGCCAAATGCCACGTTGCTGATCAAGATGATGACCACCAGGAGCGCCAGCGCCACAGCGAGTGTCTTCGCGTCTCGCAGGAGTTGCCGATGCCGGTCCTTCGGACGCTCGCTGCGGCGATTGTGGGTGCCCACTCCGTGAACGTAGCGATCCACGAATCGTAGAGAGGCTCAAACGGGAGCGATGCACTGAGGGTGTCGTCTCGAGGTCGCCCGCTCCGTGTGTTCGGGAACAACGCCGAGCTGGCCGCACAGCATTGCTGCGTCAGTCATCAGCATCCGGCTGGGCATCGCATCGCAGCTCGGACGCGTCTCGGATCTGTCCAGGGGCCTTGCTTGGCCGATCCTGAAGCTCGACGGCGATCCATGCCACTCCGAAGAAGACTGGCACGAACAGCACAACCACAATCTCGGCGATTTGCACATTCCGAGAGTGAGAGTTGGATCATTCGCGTAGCCCTCATTGAGGCAGCGAAGGCCCCATGGCCGGGCACGTGGGCGAGCGGCAGCGCGAATCAAGCAGACTGCGGGAGGTGAGCCGGAATCCCGTCCAGGCACGGGCTGTGTCGTTGATGCTGGCCGCGGTCCTTGGCTATTCCGTCTTGCCGTTGCTGGTGGACCTGTCAGGCGAGTGGGGTTCGGTGGCGCTGGTTACTGGCGCTTGGGCGTTCACGCACTCGATTGTCAACGCAGTCGCGACGCATCGTTGGGGCCGTCAAGATGGATTCCGCCTCAGGAATTCAGCGCTGGCGCGGCAGATCCCGTGGTGGGCGTATGCCACAGCGTTCATAGCAGCGTTCCAATGGGTGTTCTTCGTGTGGTCATCACGCTTGACTGAGACGGCGATCACCACCGTGATCTTCGAATTCTGGCCAGTTCTGTTCCTCGTCGGCCGGCGGGCGCTCCCGACCCCCGACGGGAAGCGCCCCATCACCGGTGGTGATGTCGTTCTCGTCGCGGCTGCAGCCATCGGCTTGTCACTGGTGATCTTCAGCAACAGTGGTGATCCGGCATCTTCGACATCGTGGGTCGGTGTTTCGCTCGCAGCGATCGCTCTCGTCATCGCCGCAGGAGAGCGGATAGTTCATCTACGCAGCGGCGAGATCGTGGTTGAAAGACTTCGGGAATCCGACTCTGCACGCACGGCTGCTGCGTCGGTCGTCGACGCTCGAGCGAAGACGCGTGTCGGAGCGCTGCAGAATGTCATCGCCCGCGGAGCGGCGAGTGTGTTGCTTCTAGCCCTGGGCGCGTTTCAAGGATCCGGCAGCACTGGCGGGCCCGTGGCGGCAATCGCCATCGGCCTTGGGCTCGGCGTAGTTCATGCCGTATCTGGCCTGACGTTCAGTTTCGCTAACCACCTCAGCGACACCGACACCATCAACAGCATCTACTTCGCCGTGCCGGCGCTCGCGTTGCTGTGGCTGTGGAGCCTGACCGAAATCAACGTCTCGCATATCCCACTGTTTGTCACCGGAGGCGTCGGCGTGCTCGCCGTCAACATGGTGATCCACCTCGATCCCGAAGGGACAGGGCGACAACTCGGGCACGCCGACACTCCGTTGACGGACCATGGCTTCAAGGCGCTGATCCTTTCGCTCTGGGCTTCGGGCTCGTTCGTGGTGCTGCGGGACGACTTGCTGCCACCCGGGATGCTGCATTGGCGTGCTGGCGACTACTGGACGATGCTCACGCTCCTCACGACCGTGTTCGTGTTCATCTTGTCGTTCCGGCAAAGCCGCGTCGCCGAGCGGGAACGAGAGGCCGACCGCCTTGCACTGAAGGCGCTCTCTGAGATCGAGATGTTCCGCGATGGCCAGCAGGTGAGTCACGAGACAGCCGACGAGCTCATCGATCAATTGAGCCAAATCGACCGCGAGGGAGATGCCGGACGCATCGGCGATGGCTACCTGAGGTTCCGCCGAACTCTGCTCTTGGACACCGACGACGATTCAAGACGCAGCCGGCGGCAGATACTGCTCGACGTCGAGATACTCACGAACCTCCGAGTGTCACTGTTGATGTCGCCGGAGCCTCCAGCCAGGGGGTTACGGTCCGGTCCTGCGCTTGGCGCTGACTCCACAAACTTTTGGCCTTGTGCCTGTTGTCTGACCTGTCGCGTCGAG
>LXNI01002692.1_pt1 | contig 11692 bp, 17 predicted proteins | sample 809091 | NCBI WGS metagenome assembly LXNI01 (sample SAMN04870527, study PRJNA318959) | sponge metagenome | biome: 01000161; feature: marine sponge reef; material: water | host: Sarcotragus foetidus | place: Greece: Milos, Mediterranean Sea | collected 2013-05-29 | depth 5-7 m | reverse complement strand
GGGTGTCCAAGTCCGGGTTCATGCCCAGGTCCTCCGAGATCGAGGTGTGTGTACACACCCCGAGCTTGGACACCCTCACCCCACCACAGGCGGACCCCCACCCCTTGGAACCACTCATCTAGGTGAACCATGACCTTCCTCGACGTTCTCGGGTACGACCACGACAACCCGTCAAGCACAGTTGCTTCGCTAGGGCACCGGCTCCAGCGGATCGAGGCCCGTATGACAGGCGGCGACGAAGACAAGCGAGCCGACTGGATGACCGCGGCGATCAAGGCTGCGATCAGTTCCCTCGCCGCTCATGCCGACCAAGAGACGGCGACTGCGCGAGCGCGCAGCGCCATCGCTACCCACTGGGGGGAAGGGGTCCCGTTCTACTTCTACGAACTTGGGATGTTCCCGCGCCCAGACGAACATGTGGGCCAGGAGCTCACTGCGAAGATCTTTGATCGACTCGCCCGAGAAGCGCTTGAGGTGGCAGAGCGAGCTGTAGCCGCGGCATCTGCCGTCGAGCGCATTGACGCCCTCGCGGAGCAAGTGTGGGAAGTGCTGCGCGAGGCACCGTATGGGTCATTCGGTGATGAGCCATGGGATGCCCTTCAGGCGGCACAGAGCGTCGCCGACAAGGCCATGACGGGACCACACCTCGCCCTCGAGCCTCCCAACGACCCGCATGAGCACACAGAGGTGTTCCCGTTGCTGGCGGTGGCGCTGGGAGCGCTGCATGCAGCAACACATCCCGGCGCGAGCATCAATGACAGGTTCAGCAACTGGAACTGCTCCGAGGCTTCGAGCCGATAGCCCGTGCACGACTTGGCGCTCATGTTCGGCTCCCCCTGCGCTTGTAGGTAGCAGCAGGGGAGTGGTGGCCGCTCTCTTGAGGCTCTTCAGTCAAACAACGAAGGCTGATCGTCGCCGTCCCACGGTTCAAAGTTGCTCCACACCACTTCACGTCTCCCGGGAGCGTCGCCGTGCAGCGTCGCGGAGTGGGCGCGGGCGGTGCGTTCTGTGCGAACCCAGCCAAGTGAATCCCATGTATCGCCGTAACCCGAGACAGCGACACGGCCCTGATGTTCACGCAGAATCGCCGCCAGTTCACCAACTGGATCATCGGTTGTGACGTAAGGCGACGTGTCGGCCATGCCGGTGTAGGGCGGGTCGCAATACACGACGGAGCGCCGCAGGCTGGCTGTCCACTGCAGCGTATGGGCGGCTGGTGTCGCATCGAGCAGGACCACATCTTTGATTCGTTCGTAGACAGCGACGAGACGGTCGCCGTGGAAACAACGCCAGCCACCGGTGCCGGGGTTCTTCCATTTCGAGAAGAGAGGCTTCTCGAGGCTGTTGACCATGCCTTGGGCCAACAGGACAGTGACGGCTTTGGCGATGTCCAGGTCGTCATGTCGGTCTGGTGCGACGACGACAGCGACAGCGGATCGAAACTCTGCTGTCGAGTGCGGCGTCGTTTCGATGATGTGGCTGAGTTTCCGCGGGCGATCTTGAAGTACTCGCCACCAGGTCATGACCCTCGGGTCGATGTCGCATGCGATCTCGAGAGGGGCCTTCTCTCTGCTCAGCAGAACGCCGAACATGCCTCCGTGGGTTTCGCAGTAGATCTCGTCATCTGCCGGCGGGCCGAGCAGTCTTGCGATCCACGGCCCCAGACGGTTGGAGCTGGCCGGCGACTTGCCTCCGTAGTACGGCAAGGCACCCAGTGTCACGGCCATGCGGCTTCCGCTCCAGCGCTGCAAGTCAGGGCAGGTTTGCTGCCCACGAATCTTGCGAACAACTACCTCTCGACGTGCTTCAAACCGTCGAGTGCCAGACGCCTTCTACCGCGTCCGTCACATACCTGACGCGACGTGCAGTGAGCGGTCGCCCGTACAGCGCATGTGTCCGGCCGGCGGAATCCTGCCAACACGCGGCCTCGCTCATAGAGAGCCAGGCGATCAACTTGTCGACAGCGAAACGTCGACGGTCTTCATTGCTGCTGCCGCTGTGCTCAGACAGGCGCGTCTGCAGACGATCCAGCGATTCCAGTGCCGTTCTTGCTGCCTCGAGAGCCACTACTAGCCCCGAGGGATAGCCCTGATCCAGCCGGTGGATCTCCGATGTGCAGCGTGTGATCGCGGCGACCGCTTCCAAGTCGGCCGAGGTGGTGAGGGCATCTTCGTCGACTCCGCAACTGCATCCGTTGCGGGCATGCCCCGCATTCGCCGCCTCTCGCCATACAGATGGAGACATCACTACATCGACGGTTCGGGGGATCACCAGGACCGCAGCGACCGCGGCATCTATCTCCTCGATCGATGTCGGTCCCTGGCCTGATCCATCGTCGGTGCTCGAGACGGCCGCTGCAAGCGCCCCGGGAAGAGGGATCGCCCTGGGGGAGCAAACCACTAGACCGCTCGATGGCTTCCTGTAGCGGAGTTTCGCTGCCATGCCAACCGAACATAGGGACGGCATCGCGTTCGTGTCTGAGACTTGCCAGGCAAGGCACCTACTTACCTTGCCCACCGTGACAGTTACCGCAGATGACGGTCTGCTTCAAGAGCGACTGGTGCATCGGTGAGCGTGCTGGCGCTGCTCGGAGCGCTATTCGGGTGCGGCATCTTGGGTGTTGGGATGGCTGGCCTCTCAATCCTCGTCACGCACAGTCGGTATCGGTCCAGAAGGGCATCTGCAGACTCAGAGTCCGATGCGGTCCGTGCGATCAACAAACGGCTTGCTGAGCATCGAGGTGTGCCGTTCTGGACGAACCAGTACCTGTCTGAACTGAAGTGGACGACAGCGTGCTTGTCGTGCAAGCGCCGCGGCCGCGGGTTCCTGCCTCGCGCCTTGTGGAGACAACTTCATGCTTCTCGGCAGGCGCACCTTTCTCGTCTCGGCCAGGCCGGAGAATCCAAGTGACCTGGCTGGCCATCGCGGGATCCTGCGTCGCAGCAATTTGCTACTGGTGGCCACGCATCTTGCAGATGCTCCTAGGTGGACCCCACCGGATCAACTGCACCTCGATGGATCACCTGTGTTGGCGTTGCCGTCGATGGGCGGCTCTTCGCGGCGACACCCCAACCTCGCCCGACTCGCGAGCCGTTCAAGCGACGTGCGAAGGTGCGCTGGCCTTCAACGTGCGTCAACTGCGTTCGTTGCACAAGGAAATGCACGACGGCGAAGTCGCACATGACGGCGGAGCGATTCTCGACGGTGCCAGCGATAGCGCGGTATCAGAGTTGGTATTCCCAAATCGGCATAGATGGCGGGCGCGCAGCCTGAATCCAGTAACTCGCTGGGCAGCTAACCGCTTCTCGGCCACGCCGCTGAGCGATTCCTCCGAGATTGCCCTGTTGATCGTTCCACCGTTCGTGCTGGGAGCGTTGTACGGTTCTGTCGCTTTGCTCGTAGTGATCCTGCGAGGATGATCCAGAAGCCGAACCCAGGAGGGCATGGCATGAGCGCGGCCACTGAACTCGCCGAGACCTTGCGTGTGCAATCCCTCGAGCTCGAGGAACCGGTCGTCACACTGCCGCTTCCCACCTTGATATCTCGCCGGGGGGCCACAGCCGTGCCAGCTGAGAAACTTCGGGCATGGCTCGATGTCTCAATCACCGTGCATGGCGACCCGTGGTCCAGCACCGAAGAGGTGCTTCAGGCTGCAGCCAACGACATTGTGCGAGATCCACAGATCGACTCCGAACTCGTCGGAGAATTCGAGCAGTCACTTGAGGCGCACGGGCATGGCCCTCAGGAAGCTACGGACATCGTGTCCGAGTGGTTGACCTGCGTGACCGCGCTGCGCACCTGGGCAAGGCCGGCCGAGGACCTGCCGGCGAGCTGATACCCGCGCCGCCGCACGAGGTCGATCTTCACGAGGATTCTCGACTCCAGCATCCGCGACCTTGCGATACTTCGCGTCTACGTTGCTCGCGCGTGGCACGCGGGGCAAGCAGCCTCCATCTCGCATCGAGTTCTGACAAGTCCTCGCGAGGCGCGCCCCACAACATCGATGCCGAGGAATCCGTACTCGGCGCCATGCTGCTCAGCAGCGACGCCATCGGCACTGCAGTGGAGCGGCTCAGCGCTGATCACTTCTACTCGCCTGCGAATGGCCTCGTGTTCGAGGCGATCGAGTCCCTCTACTCGTCGTCGGAGCCAGTCGACTGCCTTACCGTCGCTGACCAACTTGAGCGCGCCGGCAACCTCGTCGCCGCCGGGGGAGCGGATCGCCTCCTAGCACTCGAGGCGTCCACGCCCACCCTGACGCATGTGGATCGTTACGCGCGCATCGTGGACGACACAGCGCTGCTGCGCCGCTTGATCAACGCCGCCGGCGAGATTGCGGAGATGGCCCGCGGCCGGCCCGAAGACACACAGCAGGCGGTTGACGCTGCCGAGGCACTGATCTTTCGGGTAGCCCAGGGACGCATCACCGACAGCACATCAGTGCTGCACGATCTGCTTGAGGGCACTCTCGACCGGCTCGAGCAGATTTGCAACGCGGGAGGGCCACCACCAGGTCTTCTGACAGGATTCAGCAAGGTCGACGATCTCCTGGCGGGCATCGCGCCGGCGTCGCTAGTGGTGGTGGGGGGCCGGCCATCGATGGGCAAGACGTCGTTCGCTCTCAGCGTCGCTCACCAGGTCGCTCTCGCCGGCAGCCCCGTGATGTTCTTCTCCCTTGAGATGGGTGACCAAGAAGTGGCCAGCAGGTTGCTGAGCCAGGATGCACGCGTTGATGCGACCAAGATGCGCACCGGCCAACTGCACGAAGCCGACTGGGCGCGGATCACTCCGGCAACCGGACGGCTCGGCGAAGCACCCCTTTGGATCGACGACAATCCGGCAGTGACGGTGACCGAGATTCGAGCCAAGGCACGCCGGCTGCAGAGCCGGCTCGGACACCTCGGCCTCATCGTTGTGGACTACCTCCAGCTCATGGTCGGCCGCAGCAACGCCGAGAATCGTCAAGTCGAGATCGCTGAGATATCGCGAGGCCTCAAGATTCTCGCTCGAGAGCTCGATACGCCGGTGCTGGCTCTGTCTCAACTCAGCCGCAACCTCGAGAACCGCAGCGACAAACGTCCCATGCTCGCTGATCTTCGTGAGTCAGGTGCCATTGAGCAGGACGCTGATGTCGTCATGTTCATCTACCGCGACGAGGTGTACGACAAGGATTCGCCCGACCGGGGGCTAGCAGAGATCATCGTCGCGAAGCACCGCAACGGCCCGACCGGGACCGCCCGGCTCGCATTCATGCCTGCGTACACGCTGTTCGGGAATCTTGATGCCACGGCCGCTGCGGCCTGAACCCGAACACCACGAGCCGAGATTGGCTGGTCAGGAGATGAACAGGACGGGGGATCCCACTACGACCGGCAACAGTCCTGGACTGGTGGGGAGACCGCCCTCGCGGGGACCGGTGGGAAGAAGTCTCGCGGTATCTGGCTCAGAGGGACATAGGTACGCGGCGAGGCACCTCCGACGTATACGACGCGGCTCTCGCCGTGGTCGTTGCGCTTCCCTCGGGGTTTGCGTTTGGTTCTCATGGGATTGCTCCGGATAGTGCCGCAATACGCACTCTCCTGCAACGCCACCCCCGCCAACGGCCTGACGGTGAAGCAGCAGGGGAGCGTGGCCACAGCCATCTGATCAGGTGACGATCGAGGCCCGATGGCTCACACCGTTGCTGTCGCGAGATGCCAGGAAAGCGCCGCTGAGCAGTTCACCAGGCCGCTTGCCTTTATGGTGGCGCGATGGAGTGGGCGGAGTACATCGAGGGCGTTCGGCAGCGACGACAAGAAAGCGGTGCGGCCGAGCCTGGGGAGACCTTCGAGGACGTGGCGGCGATGATGCTTGCTTTCGCCGAGACTCACGAGCCGACCGACATGATGACCGAGGACGGCATGCATCTGTGGCGCCCCAAGCCGGTGTTCGACGAGATCGAGCAGTACGCGAACGAAGGAGACGAGCAGACATGAGGGCCACAACCGACGGTCGCACGCCACGAACTCGTGCCGGACGCTCCGTCGAGCACGTGTCCGACCACAGGCACTGATCGCCAAAGAAATAGGCTTGATCCATGATGCCGGCCAACACTTCGAGCAACGACGCTGAGACTCGTCTAGCCCCGTGCGTTTGCGGAGAAACGGCCACCCGGCGCCGTTACTCGATGGTCCCGGTCCTGCCGTTCGCGGTGCTGTGGATGATCGTTCTTCTGTGCGTCGTTCTCATAGCGGGAAACCTGCAGGGCACCTACCAGATCCCCAGCGTCCTGCTGTGGTCGTTGCTGCTGGCCGGCTTGGCGCTCGTTCCGTTCGTGGCTCGCTGCAGGGCGTGCGCCCTGTGCTCCACCCTGCGCGCCGGCCCATTCGGATGGAACATCGAGGCGTTCGACCAGACCGGCTTCCAATACTGCCTTGACCGGCTCGACCCCTCCGAGGAAACCGACTGATGCCTACCGCCGCCGGGGAGCGCGCCTCTCCAGTCATTTCCAGCACCGCGAACGACGGCGGTGGGCAGACATGAGTGCCACCCTGACTGGCCTCAATCCCATCAGCAGCGACAACTGGGACCATGAGCAACATCAGTTGCGCAATCAGACGACTGTCGCTACGTTCATCGGGCTCGATGACGACCACAGGCCAACCGTCACGATCAGCACACGTCGCTACATCTGGCTGACCGACTATGTGGAGTCCGTGGCCCCAGGAGTGCTGAACCGGCGGTACGTTCCTCCCGATGACTACGACGAGCCGTACTTCGAGAGCGGTCGATTCCACGCACAGGACTGCCTCGACGTCGCTGCGGTCCTGACCGCAGAGCTGGAGACCGAGTGCCCCGAGGCGTACTGCCGACAGATGGAGTACCCGCCAGAACGACCGCCCGCGTCACCGCTCAACGTTGACGACATCCGCTGGTTCCGTGACTTCCTTTGCATCTGCGGCGGCTACGGCTGGTACTAGCTCTCCTGGATCGCTTCTCCCAATGGGACGCGAACGGCCCGTGGCGCGCCAACTTGACATAATCACTCTTATCGGCGGGGGAGAAAGCCGCAGGTCAGGGCCTGTTTCTGCACTTTCGCGCGCACGATGAACGCGGCGGGAACAGTGGCTGAGCGGCACACAGGCTGCGACCTGTCTTGACGTCACACCCCTAGAGAACACTGTGCGTCATGAGCAAAACATCCTTGGACACAGCGACTGACTCACACATGCAGCGCATCGAAGAACTGCGCCGGCAAGTAGAGGGCCACAATCGTGCCTACTACGAACTCGATGCGCCCACCATTCCCGATCCCGAGTACGACGAACTGGTCCGCGAGCTCAGGGCGCTCGAGGAAGATCACGGAGCAGATGCCGAAGCGTCGCCATCCGCGACGGTCGGCGGTGCGCCGAACACGAGACTGTTCGACTCTGTGGAGCACAGCCGGCCGATGCTGTCGCTCGACAACGCCATGGACGCTGCCGAACTCGACTCGTGGGGCGACCGTGTTGCCCGCGGCCTCAAGGGTGCCGCTGAGATGACCTGCGAGGTGAAGATCGACGGCCTTGCCGTGTCACTTCGCTACGAGCACGGGCGCCTAGTGCAGGCAGCCACGAGAGGCGACGGCCGTGTCGGTGAGGATGTGACGGCGAACGTCGCATTCATCGACGCGATCCCCCAGCGCCTCAATGATCGCGAAGGCAGCGAACCGCCTGCGGTCATCGAGGTGCGCGGCGAGGTGTACATGCCATTCGCATCCTTCGATGCGCTCAATGAACGACAGCGACAAGCACGCGAAGCGCTGATGGCGCGAGATCCTGAAATCACCCCTGCTGTAGCTGCTCGACGTCACCCTGACTACGCCAACCCGCGCAACTCGGCGGCTGGCGCGCTGAGACAGAAGGACTCAGCTCTCGTCGCGGAACGCGGCCTTGCCTTTTGGGCATACGACATCGGGGAAACCACCGAAAACGTCCGATCAGCCGGCGAGATGTCTGACTTGCTGCGGGCCCTCGGCCTGCCGGTGAACCCTGAGATTGCAACTGCTCGCTCGCTCGCTGATGTGCATGCGTACTGCGAGAAAGCACTGTCGAAACGGCACAGCATTGAGTACGAGATCGACGGAGTGGTCGTCAAGGTCGACAACTTCGAGGAGCGCGAACAGCTTGGTTACACACGCCGCGCGCCGCGCTGGGCGATCGCGTTCAAGTTCCCGCCTGAGGAACGCACAACGAAGCTGCTGGACATCGAAGTGTCCATCGGCCGCACCGGACGCGCCACTCCGTACGCACGGCTCGACCCGGTGCATGTCGGAGGCTCGACGGTCGAGTTCGCGACGCTGCACAACGAGGACCAAGTGTCGGTCAAGGATGTGCGCCCTGGTGACACCGTGGTCGTACGCAAGGCCGGTGACGTGATCCCGGAGGTAGTAGGCCCAGTGATGGCCGAACGACCTGAGGGCGCCCCGCCGTGGCTGTTCCCAAGCGACTGCCCAGAATGCGGCGCTCCGCTGCATCGAGACGCTGGTGATGCCAACACGTACTGCGCGAACCGTGCGTGCCGCGGCCGCGTGGTGCAGAACATCTGCCATGCCGTCGGACGCGACGCGATGGACATCGAAGGCCTCGGGGAACGCACGATCTTCGCTCTGGTCGACCTCGGTCTTGTGGCCGACGCTGCTGATCTGTTTCGGTTGACCGAGAGCGACCTGCTTCAAGTCGAGGGGTTCGGCGACAAGTCAGCCGGCCAGCTCGTGACGAGCATCCAGCAGGCCCGAGAGCAGCCCTTGCATCGTGTACTAATCGGCCTCGGCGTTGAGCACATGGGGCGCTCCGTGTCGGCCCTCCTGGCACGCAAGTACCGCACCATGGACACGATCAAGGGTGCCTCCTACGACGAGATCGCATCGCTCGACGGCATCGGCCCGGTGATCGCGGAGAGCGTCGTCAACGCATTCCAAGATCCTGGGATCGTCGACGTAGTGCAACGCCTCGCCGCGGCGGGAGTCGCTATGGACCAGGTAGAGGGCGAGGCCAACGCCCCGCAGGTGCTCGCAGGCAAATCCGTGGTTGTGTCCGGCAGCTTCAAGGGTTGGTACATGGACCGGGACCCGATCAAGAAAGCGATCGTTGATCGTGGAGGCAAGGCCACATCGGGAGTGACCAGCAACAGCTACGCAATGGTCGCCGGCGACCGTGCTGCCCAGTCCAAACTCGACAAAGCGGCGGACCTGAAGGTGGCCGTCCTCAGCGAAGACGGACTACGAGTCTTGCTCGCTACAGGGCAGCTGGTGAAAAAAGCGTAGGCAGTCGTCGACTGACGAGCAGGGAACGACCGGAATCAGCATGACGGTTCGCGATTCAGCCGACGCTGCGGCCGCATCGTTGCCGTCGACCGTCTCCCCCAGAACCGCATCGATGCGCCCTAGCAAGGCGTCAGTGCGGGCGACGAGCTCGTGATGGCGCCTCGTGCCCCATAGGCAGTGATTTCCGATCATGCCGATTACATACGTCGGAACTGAGATCGATGTCCGGTCTGGCGGCCGTATGGCTTTCGTCTGGGTCATGGCTTCGAGAGCCGCACGAGCAGTTCGCGGCACAAGTCCGCGAACCCTCGCCCAGTCCCACCGAACACCATTGCGTCGGTATCTGTCTGCCACGCGGAATACTCGACAGCGAGCGCTGGCGTGATCTCGATCTCGATGTCGTAGCCGCCGGATGCCCATTCGATCTGGACGCCGCCGTCGGGCACTGGGGCGATGAACGGCAGGCTGACACCTTCCGCGACCAAGGACTCGATGATGCGGAACGCTTCCTCAGCGGCGGCTTCGCGTATCGGCGACTCTCTGTAGCCGTTCCAGTTCGGCGGAAGATGGCAGAGGCGGTCCAGTCGTGCCTGGACTTGCCGCATCATCGGCGAGGCCTGCCATGGGCTGTACAGGATCGAGTGCTCAGCCTCGGGATCATGGCCGGCGGGCTGCTGTGGATCGTGGTCGTGGTGGTGCGCGCCGAGTACTCGGCAGCCGTGACCGGCTTCGCCACCGAGTTCTCGGCCACATTCGCCGCAGTACACACCAGGCCCGAACTCGCTGCTCTCAGCGTTGTTGTTCACGCCGACTCTGCGGTGGACCGCAGGTCTCCCACGGCGAACGGCTTGGGAGATGAGTCCGACGATGATGTCGCTTCCGAGCGGGAACGTCTGAGACGGTCAATCAAGAACTCGACCCATATGCCTGCCGGCGGGAGTGTCGCCCCCGAGATGAGTTCGACACGGGCATCGTTGGCTAGGAGAGCATCGAGGAACTCGTCGTGGTCTCGTGATCCCTTGCGTTGGTTGCAGGTCCAGCAGCAATGCACAAGATTGCTCGGAGTGCTGATGCCGCCTTTGGACTTGGGGACTACGTGGTCGCGCGTAGCTGCGTCGCCCCACCCGCCGTTAGTTGGGTTCTTGTCATACGCCTTGATCAGGCGCCCGCAGTAGTAACAGAAGCGCCTGCAGGTCTCGAATCGGTACGGATGCCCGACCCTCAGCGCCCGGATGCGGGCCCGTCGGCGAGCTTGCTTACTGCGGCGTCCCGGAGTCTCAACAGTGAGAATCACAGGAAGCGGGAACCAGCACCCAGACGAGCCGGGCTTGCTGTGCCTACACACCTCGCAGTGGTCACGGTCGAGAGCCGGAGCCTGCATGTCGAAGGTCGGTGTGCGCTCGCGTTCGTTCACGCAGACACCGATTCCTCATCACCGGCTTCGAACCCCCATGATCGCCATCCAGGTCTCGCGAAGCGAGCGAACAGTTCGATGTACGGGCCCGGTGAACATTCCTCGATCAGGTCGTATTGCTCTTCATGCTTCCGGGAATGCTCTCGCTTCTGCGACTCGACAATGTTCACCTGCCGCCGGCCTGGCTGGAGAGTCCGCATCGTCCCCTTGACACCGAACAGCAGGAGCTCAGTGACGTTGCGGAAGTAGAAACCGGCTCCTCGGCCATCTGGTCCGCCGTCTTGGCGGCGTTTCACCCAAACCACATTCGTCTTGTATGTGAAGCCCCACCGTGCCATGACTCGTAGCCCCCATGGGAGTAGCGCATTCGGGGCCCACAGGTAGAGGTGAGCATTGCTGTGGCACAGCGCAGGCACCGGCAGCGATTCGATGGCTTCGAGCGGCATCGTCTCATAGCGCCGTAGCCGCCGATGTTCAGGGGCGACTTTGCCGCGCCGGTTCTCGAATCGCCACGGCGGATCGGCGAGAAGGGTGCGATACCTCGTGTTCAGGCCGTCGAGATCCGGTGCTGTAGGACCAATTTCGAAGAGTCGCGATTCAGTCATCTTTGACTCCCGCGCTCCGGCCCCATGCTCTGTGCTTGGCGTTTGAGACGGCTCCGTAGGCCGCGGCCTTCTTCTTGTCGAGCAGGTTCGCGATCTCGTCTATGTCCCAATGCTCGGATGCGGCGATGATTGCTTCGTCCCATTCCGCCATGACGATGGCCAACGTGCTTTCTGCCGCGCCGCGCCGTTCGTTGGCTACGTAGAACCTGATCCACGCCACGTGCGCCTCGGGCGAAGCAGTGCCTCCGTCGCCCATCGATGAGCGCTCCTAGATGAGTGGTTCCAAGGGGTGGGGGTCCGCCTGTGGTGGGGTGAGGGTGTCCAAGCTCGGGGTGTGTACACACACCTCGATCTCGGAGGACCTGGGCATGAACCCGGACTTGGACACCC
>LXNI01002691.1_pt1 | contig 11696 bp, 13 predicted proteins | sample 809091 | NCBI WGS metagenome assembly LXNI01 (sample SAMN04870527, study PRJNA318959) | sponge metagenome | biome: 01000161; feature: marine sponge reef; material: water | host: Sarcotragus foetidus | place: Greece: Milos, Mediterranean Sea | collected 2013-05-29 | depth 5-7 m | reverse complement strand
GCTGAACAGACCCTCGCCGCGTTCGTCCTCGCCCCGCATCACAACCTCCAGCACCGATCAACCCAGGGGCAGAGAATCACGATACCGGGAATCGCGCCAGTGGGTTTTTCAGCAGCCTGCTAGAACGGAATGTCGTCGTCGAGGTCGTCGGCACCGCCGCCGCCGCCGCCGGGCGCCGCATAGTCGGGCTCGGCTCCGGTATCGCCACCGCCTCCGCCGTAGTCGCCACCCCCGCCGCCTCCGCCGCGGGTATCCAGCATGGTGAGCTCGCCCCGAAAGCGGCCCAGCACGACCTCGGTGGTGTACTTGTCCTGACCGTCCTGGCCTTGCCATTTGCGGGTCTGGAGCTGGCCCTCGATATACACCTTGGAGCCCTTTTTCAGGTACTTCTCCGCCACGTCGGCAATTCGGTCGTTGAACACCACAATCCGGTGCCACTCGGTCCTTTCCCGGCGCTCGCCGGAGGCGCGGTCGTTCCAGGTCTCGGAGGTGGCCACCGACATGTTGACGATCTTATTGCCGTCCTGGGAGAAGCGGACCTCGGGATCACGGCCAAGGTTTCCGATCAAAATGACTTTGTTAACGCTGCCGGCCATACTCTCCGCCCCCTTCAGGTAGTCGTGGAATTTCGGTCATTGGTTCCTCCTGGGTTATGTACCCCGATTCCCCCGGGGGTTCACCCCTATTCTGGCAACCGGTCTTTCATCACGCCGGCATTGATGCCGCCAATTTGTTCATGTAATGTTCTTATAGCAGGTTTCTTTATGTCAGGAGAAGGGATTAGATGGTCCAGGGAAGTTGTCTGTGCGGCGCGGTCAAATTCGAGCTGTCGCCGGAGCCGGCGGTGATGGGCACCTGTCATTGCTCGCGGTGCCGGAAGGCCGGCGCCGGCACCGTGGTCTTCATCGAAAAAAATTCCCTCACCTGGGTCCAGGGGAAGGAACACGTGGCCACCCACCAGCCGCCGGCACCGTACAAGTACGGCAGATGCTTCTGTAAAGTCTGCGGCACGTCGCTCGGGGAGATTCTCGCCGATGCGGACACCTTTCCCATCGCGGCGAACGCGCTCGACGGTGAGTTCAGCGTCACCAACCAGTTTCACGAGTTCGTTTCCGAAAAACCCCATTGGTACGAGATCTGCGACGACGCGCCCCAATCCGAGGGGCATCCCCAGGAGCGGAATGAGCCTTCGGGTTAGGTCCCGATAAACAGGTCGGGCTGAACCGACAGGTGGCGGATGGCGAGGCCGCGCGACTCGAGGGTTTCAGCGATCATGATGCGGTGACAGCTCTTGGGGTCCCGTTCCAGACACATCAGGCACGGCAAACCATTGGCGGCGAGCGCCGTCACCTCGGCCAGCGCCGCCGCCGCCGGCTCACTTGCAAGCTGACTTGCGTAGATGGAGCGGTAGAGGTCCACGTCGCCCGACTTGGCCGCGTCCCGCCCGTCTTCCGGGTTCCCCAAAGCCTGCAGATGCGTGTACTCAATCCCCGCCTCGTTGAGCACGGCGCTCAAGGGGAATTTGCAGAAGTCGGGCTTGCGGGACCAGGGCACGTCCCGGACATCCACCAGCACACTCACCCCGCCCCGTTTAAGGGCGGCGACGAACTCGGAGATGCTCGCGCCCTCATAGCCGATGGTGGCGACGGTGGTCATGGTTCACCGATGGTCTGTTTTACACCCCGCTCCCCAAGGGGAGAGGGAAATATGGAATCTCCTCTCCCGGGCAGGGAGAGGATCAAGGTGAGGGTCGAAAGGCGGATCAATCCCGACTCAGGGAAAGATGCCGTGCTTGGATGTCCCGACGCCGGTGCCGATACCCGTGGCGGGGGCATCCGCGACGATGCCCGGGCCCGGCCCATAGACCGACGCGCCCGGCAGGACGTCCAACCCGCCATAGACAAACGCCACCTTCAGGAACAGCGCGGTCACCAGCAGCACGAAGGCGATTGTCGCCGCCTGTTTGGCGAACCAGTAATAGGTCTCCCGGAGCGCAACCCCGATGACCTGCTGAGCGATCTCGGCCTGCGGTCGGAACTCCTTCTTGAGGATCAGCCACACCTCGGTCTTCTTGTAGGGACGGGTGCGGGCGCGAAGCGCGTACCACACCAGAATGAAGGCGAAGATCAGGCTGGCCATGCCGCCCACCTGGGCGGCGAAGGCCGGATCGAACGAGAGCCCGAATATCAGGCAGAAGATGGCGAGACCGGTAAACCCGCTGGCCCGGCCGACGGACACGTAGGCGGCGTTCTCGATCTCGTTCATCCGCTAACCTTTCAAATGGGCCCCGATGGCGTCGGCGAACTCGTCGGGCTTGAAGTCCCTCGGTCCCTCGCCGCCCACATAGGCAAGCTTGCCGTCAGCGCCGACAAGGAACAGCCGCATGGGGATGGCGATGTAGAGCTCTTCCACCGTGTTGCCGATGTCGTCGATCAGCATGGGCATCTCGAGGTCGAGCATGTGCTGGCAGACGCTCGCCACCTCGGTGCGTTCGTCGTCGGTGACCGGTTCCTTGTAGACGATGCCCTCCTGCACGTTCTTCGGCGAGCGCCAGCCGTCATCGGCATGGGCTTCGCGGATGTAAATGCACAGGAACCGCACATCGTCCTTGTACCGGTCGTAAATCTCGTTGAGGCGCACGGCCCAACCGCGATAGGGCGGTCACGTATAGGAGCCGAAGATCAGCGCCACCGGCTTGCCGCGCAAGGATTCAAGGCTCACCGTCTCGCCGGTACGGCCCTTTTCCGGATCGAGAACGTCGAGGGTGAAGGCAGGCGCTTCGTCGCCGACGCCGGGCACGTTTTCGCGGCGCGCCTTCTGCCACGCCATCTTGGCGTCGAATTCCTCTTCGGTGAGATCGGAGATCGCGATCCACGCCTTGCGTTTCTCCGGATAGGGCAGATCGGCGAAAACCTTCACCAACTCACCCGGATCCATCGCTCTGAAATCGCCGTCGGCCATTAACTTGTCCCCTAACCAATGATTTCGCCGTGAAGCCGCCCATGTTCGCGCCGGTCGGCTCGGAGGTCAAGACGGGTGCCGGTAACATAAACTGCTTGTGAGACGGCACCCAGCCGCTATGCAGAGGCCATGCGGGGGAAACTGCCGAACATCTGGAACCGGTACTTCGCGCTGATTATCGGCTCGACCCTGATGACGCAGCTCGGCATGCCGATCATCACCCCGTCCCTGCCGGCCGTGCAGCGAGCGCTTGGCGTGGCGGATGCGGATATCGGCCTGATCATGGCGGTCTACTCTCTGCCGGCTCTGGTCTTCGTACCGCTGCTCAGCCTGGTCGCCGACCGGTTCTCCAAGAAATGGGTCGTGGTGCCGAGCCTCGTGCTGTTCACCGCCGGCGGCTTCGCCTTCACGGCGGAGAATTTCGAAACCCTGTTGTGGCTGCGCTTCATCCAGGGGCTCGGGGCCAGCGGCCTGTCCGGCATCGCCCTCGGCCTGGTCGGCGACTACTTCCGGAGCGAAGACCGAATCCGGGTGCTGGCCAATATCAGCTTCCTGCAGAATGTTGGCGCCGGCGTGCTGCCGGTGATCGGCGGCGCCCTGGCGCTCATCGCCTGGGACGTGCCCTACCTGGCGAGCTTCCTGACCATCCCGCTGGCGCTGTTCGGGCTGGTTGTCATGAAGCCCGGCGACAACACCCCGGCGCCCGGCGGTACGGCGCTGCTCGGTCATGCCTGGCGCAACATTACCGACCGGCGGGCGCTCGAGCTCATGGGCATGACCGGCGGATTCATCCTGGTCGGTTTCGGGGTATTCGTGACCTACATCCCAACCTTCCTCGCCAACAACTTCGCCACCGGCTCGTTGATCATCGGCATCATCGTCGGCGCGCGGTCGGTCTCCGGCGCGATCATGTCGTCCCGGATCACCTGGCTGATGCGCACCGTCCCGCCCCGCTGGCTGATCTTCAGCGCCTTCCTGGTCCAGTCGGCGGGCCTCGCCGTCGTCCCGGTGCTGCCCAACGACTGGTCGGTGATGATTGCCGCCCTGTGTTACGGCGGGGCGTTCGGGATCGTCCGCCCGGCGCTGCAGATCATGATGCTGGAGAACGCGCCCGAGGATTTGCGGGCCACCTTCGGCGGCGGCATCGCGGTTTCCCTGCGTTTCGCCCAGACCATCGGCCCGTTAATCGCCGGGCTGGTGATCGGCGCCTGGGGGTTCGGCCCGTTGTTTTTCGGCGCCGCCGTGGTGCCCCTGCTCCTCGCGCTTTACGCCCTCAGGGCAGAGGCGTTGAAGCCGGCAATGAGTTAGCCGTCGACCGCCGCGGTAATGTCGATTTCCACCAGCGCGCCTTCCACCAGCAGCGCCTCGACGCCGACACAGGTGGATGAGGCGGAGCCGTCGTCCCCATAAAAGTCCGTCATGGCCTTCATGATGACCGGCCGGTGATCGAGTTGCAGCCCGACGATGAAGATGCGCTGACGGACCACATCGGCGGGCATCGCACCGACAAGCGCGAGCGAGTCCTTGATGGTGCCGTAGATGTAAGCCATCTGCGCCGCCAAATCGCCGGCACCGACCAGTTCACCGTCCTTGGTGGAGGCGACAAGGCCCGACAGGTGAACGGCGGTGCCCCCCTTGGACGTCACCAGATTGGTGAAGTGGGGCTTGTTGTGCAGGAATTCGGGGCGGTGGCGTTCTATGGTGACGGACACGTGACTTTTCCTCCCCAAAAGGCGACGAATTCGGGATCAAGACTCGCCATGCCCCGTCTCGGCGGCTTATATAACCGCCATGCCGAAAGACAACGCACCGGAGGGGGCCAACGAGCAGGATTCGCGTACCATCGTGGTGCGCGGCGCCCGGGAACACAACCTCGCAAACGTGGATGTAACCATCCCCCGCGATGCCCTGACCGTGATTACCGGGTTATCCGGCTCCGGCAAATCATCGCTTGCCTTCGATACCGTCTATGCCGAGGGACAGCGCCGCTATGTCGAGAGCCTGTCGGCCTATGCGCGCCAGTTCCTGGAACTGATGCAGAAGCCGGATGTGGATTCCATCGAGGGCCTCTCGCCCGCCATCTCCATCGAGCAGAAGACCACGTCGCGGAACCCCCGCTCCACCGTCGGCACGGTAACCGAGATCTACGATTACATGCGGCTGATGTTCGCCCGCATCGGCATCCCCTTCTCGCCGGCCACCGGCCTCCCGATCGAGGCTCAGACCGTTTCCCAGATGGTCGACCGGGTGATGGAGATGGAGAAAGGGACGCGGCTGTATCTGCTGGCGCCGATCGTCCGGGGCCGCAAGGGCGAGTACCGGAAGGAAATTCAGGAACTCGCCAAGAAAGGCTTCCAGCGGGTGAAGATCGACGGCGGGCATTACGAGATCGACGAAGCGCCCGCCCTCGAAAAAAACTTCAAGCACGATATCGAGGCGGTGGTTGACCGGGTGGTGGTCCGCGAAGGTCTTGAGCAACGCTTGGCCGACAGCTTCGAGACCGCCTTGGAACTGGCCGACGGGCTGGCTTTCGCCGAGGATGCAACCTCGGGGGAGCGCACCACGTTCTCCGCCAAGTTCGCCTGCCCGGTGTCAGGGTTCACCATCGACGAGATCGAGCCCCGGCTGTTTTCGTTCAACAACCCCTTCGGGGCGTGTCCGGCCTGCGACGGGCTCGGCACGGAGATGTATTTCGACCCCGACCTGGTGGTGCCCGACGAGCGCCTGAGCCTGGAAGAAGGCGCCATCGCGCCGTGGTCCCAATCCTCGTCGCCCTACTACCGCCAGACCCTGGAGAGCCTCGCCAAGCACTATAAGGTGCGGATGACCGCCTCATTCGCCAAACTGCCCAAGAAGGCGCGCGACGGCCTGCTGTTCGGATCGGGCAAAACCGCCATCCCCATGACCTACGATGACGGCAAGAACGCCTATGACATCAAAAAGCCGTTCGAGGGCGTGATCCCCAACATGGAGCGGCGCTGGCGGGAGACGGATTCGTCGTGGATCCGCGAGGAACTCTCCAAGTTCCAGACCGTCACAAGGTGCGGGACCTGCGGCGGGTTCCGGCTCAAGCCCGAGGCGCTGGCGGTGAAGATCGCCGGCAACCACATCGGCGAAGTCGCCCGCATGTCCATCGACGAGGCCGAAGCCTGGTTCGCCGGGCTGCATCGGCGCCTGACCGACAAGCAGAACGAGATCGCCCGGCGGATATTGCGGGAAATCAACGAGCGGCTGGGATTTCTCAGGAACGTGGGTCTTGAATACCTGACACTGTCGCGGTCCTCCCGCACCCTCTCCGGCGGCGAAAGCCAGCGCATCCGGCTGGCTTCTCAGATCGGCTCCGGCCTCACGGGCGTGCTCTACGTGCTGGACGAACCGTCCATCGGCCTCCACCAGCGGGACAACAACCGGCTGTTGGAGACCCTCCGGCGGCTCCGCGACCTCGGCAACTCGGTGATCGTCGTCGAACACGACGAGGATGCCATCCGCGCCGCCGACCACATCGTCGACATGGGCCCGGGCGCCGGCATCCACGGCGGCAAGGTGGTGGCGCAAGGGACACCCGACGATGTCATGTCGAGCACCGAAAGCCTCACCGGCCAGTACCTCACCGGCTTCCGCCAGATCGAGGTGCCGAAGGAGCGCCGCCCGGGCAAGAAGGGTCAGAAGCTCACCGTCACGGGCGCCACCGAAAACAACCTGCAGAAGATCGACGCCACCTTCCCATTGGGCACCTTCACCTGCGTCACCGGGGTTTCGGGCGGCGGCAAATCGACCCTGGTGGTGGAGACCCTCTACAAGGCGCTGGCCCGGCGGGTGAACGGCAGCCGGGTCCATCCCGGCGCCCACGATGACATCAGGGGCGTCGAGTTCATCGACAAGATCGTCGATATCGACCAATCGCCGATCGGCCGGACGCCGCGCTCCAACCCAGCGACCTATACGGGCGCCTTCACGCCGATCCGCGACTGGTTCGCCGGGCTGCCCGAAGCCAAGGAGCGGGGCTACAAGCCCGGCCGCTTCTCGTTCAACGTCAAGGGCGGGCGCTGCGAGGCGTGCCGGGGCGACGGCGTTATCAAGATCGAGATGCACTTCCTTCCCGACGTCTACGTCCAGTGCGATCAGTGCAAGGGCAAGCGCTATAACCGGGAGACCCTGGAGATCGCCTTCCGCGGCAGGTCCATCGCCGACGTCCTGGACATGACCGTCGAGGAAGGACTGGAGTTCTTCAGGGCGGTCCCCGCCATCCGCGACAAGATGGATACCCTGAACCGGGTGGGATTGGGCTATATCCATATCGGCCAGCAGGCGACGACGCTGTCGGGCGGCGAGGCCCAGCGGGTCAAGCTCGCCAAGGAGCTGTCGCGCCGCGCCACCGGCAAGACGGTCTATATCCTCGACGAGCCGACCACCGGTCTCCACTTCGAGGACGTGAAGAAGCTGATCGAGGTCCTGCAGGCGCTCGTCGATCAGGGGAACACGGTGATCGTCATCGAACACAATCTGGAGGTCGTCAAGACCGCCGATTGGATCATCGATCTCGGCCCCGAAGGGGGCGACAAGGGCGGGCAGATTGTCGCCGCGGGCACGCCCGAAGACGTCGCCGAGACCAAGGGCTCGTTCACCGGCGACTACCTGGGGCCGCACCTGAAGAAAAGAAGGAAAAAAGCGCCGAAGACTAAGGTGGCTTAGGCCCTAATCCCAAAATCTTTCGGCGGCCACGTAGCCCTTCCACGCCTTGAGGGCGTGTTTCTCCCGCTTGATCGCCGCGTGGGCGTGCCAGCCGATGACCAGGCCGCCGGCATGGCGCAGCCGCCGAGCCTTGTCCTCGCCGCCGCCGTCGGTGAGGCTCTTGACCAACTCCCGCGCGACCTCGATGTCGTTCTGAACGCCGAGATCGTCCTGCAGCGCCTTCAACGACGCCAGGAACGGCGTCACCTTCGCCTCGTCGTAGAGCGGCGCGAAGAATTCGGCGGCGTACCGAACCTTCTTGGCGTCGATCCGCAGCTCGTGACGCTCGGCCGCGCTCATCCTGGCGAAGCGCCTGCCCCGCTTGAGCAGCTTGCCGTGGGCCTTGTTGAGGGCCTGCGCCGCGAAATCGCGGCCGTCGGCGAACAGCTGGACACCCGCCTCGCCTTCGACGCTCATCCGCCATGGGCGGGCGTAGAGGAAATCGACCACATCGATCTTGAGCCCGGTATATTCCGCCGACGACAGCATGGCGCCGGCCCGCGCGTAGGCCAATTCCTGCTGATGGACGACCTCCTTGGCCAGCAGCGCCAGGTCGGGGTCTTCGGGCAGGGTCCGGGCGACCGGCCCCAGCACTTCCATTCCGAATACGTCCCAGTCCCGGGCCGGACCGAATTCATTGGCCGCCCATTTGAGCCGGCCGCCGAGCTCGCGGCGGAGGTGATCGGGCAGCAGCGGCTTGTAGATGGAGAACGCGGCGCGCATCCGCCGCAACGCCACCCGCGCCTGATGGACGCCCTCCTCATGAGACCGCGCGAGAACGCAATCCTCGTTGGCGCCCAGATGCTCAAGGCATTTGGTGAGCGAACCTACCAGCACCTCTTCGCCGGTTGCGCCTTCGGCCAGTTCCACCGGCATCTGTCTGTACCAGTGGGGCTTGCCGCCATCGATCAGCTGGTAGCCCTGCTCGGACTTGGAGCGTTTCACCAGCCGCACCGGAAAACTCTCATTCAGCCGCCGGGCAATTTCGAACAACACCGCCGGGTCGCCCGACTTCAGCTCCAGTTCAAGTTCGGTGATCGGAACGCTGCCGTCCCGGCCGGCGATTTCACCGACATCGAGGTCACAGGCAATCTCGGTTCCTTCCCCGCTCACCAGATTGCGGGTCGTGCGGCGGATCCGGGTTTCGAACATGGGCTCGAAACGCTCGGCGGCCCGGTCCCCCAACTGGGCCCGGAACTCGGGATTGCCGTAGATGAACTCCCGGTCCGGCACCGGCCGGTTGATCTTCAGGTCCCATTCGTTGCGGGTGAACGCCTCCCCGGCGCTCGCCTTGATGGTCTGGGTATAGCTGCCCCGCTCCTTGCGCACCCGGAGGCTCAGGCCATGCCTGTACAGAGCCTTGTCCGGGGTATCGAAATAGGTGGCGTTGACCGCCCGGGTCGACGCCCGGCCGGTCTGCAACTCGCGCAGCCAAGCGGCGTTGCGAAGCCGGTTGGCGAACGATTGGTCGAACTCGAATTTCAGCTCGAGTTCCTTGTTCGGGGCGGCCAAATCCTCGGTCTTTGGCACCGCTTCATCCGACGATTTTCTCATCGCGGCCTTGTTTCACCCAGGTAACGCAAATGCGCGTTCTGCCTAGCACACCGGCCACATTGTGGCGATTACTTTTAGGCCTTCATGACAGTAGTCGACGCATTCACTCCGAATCGCCTTACCCGGCGGCCACGGCTTCCACTTCGATCAGAAAAGCCGGGTTCGCCAGCCGGCTGATATAGACCAAGGTATTGGGCGGCGCGATGGCGCCGAAGACCTCGGTCCGCACCGCCCGCATGGCTTCCGAGGCATCCGGGTCGGTCATGAACGTGGTCAGCTTAACCAGGTTTTCCGGCCCCATCCCCGCATCCTCGAGAATGCCGAAGAGGTGTTGATAGACCAGACGGGCCTGTGCCTCGATGCCCTCCGGCACATTGCCGTCGGCATCCGCGCCGACCTGACCGGCGATGTAGAGCAGCCGCTCACCCGGACCGACCTCCGCCGCATGGCTGTAGGATGGGGCCTGCGGCGGCGGCACGTTGGACGGGTTGTAGATTTTGGGCATGGAATTTTCCTCCTGATCGGACCCGCGCGGAGCCCGGTGAAGAACCCCGCAAAGAGAAGGACGCCGGGCAGGAGCCGGCGTCCTTGTTGACTCAAAGCCGGGGGGCGGCGGTCAGCTGCCGGCCCCCAGTCCCTTCCACACATCCTTGGTGGTTTTCATCAGCACTTCGCCGTGTCGGAGGCCGATGCAGCCCTTGGTCCCCCAGACCGCCCGGTTCGGCGTATCGGAGGTGCATTCGCGGATCACGGCCTGGACCCGCTGGCGGGCCGCCGGCGCCGTTTGCGCTTCGGCATCGTCTTTCACCCGGGCCCAAATCTCCGATCCATCGGACATATAGACCGTATCGCCGAACTCGACCGCGTTGAGGACCCTGTTCAGCAATTTCGCCACCGGCAGGTCGGGATCGGCCCGCATGAAGTTCTCGGCGGCCGAGCGGAGCGGCCCGGTATATTGGGCGATTTCATGTGCGGTCAGCGGGCTGATATCACCAGGCACGGCTTGCGGCACCAGAGACGCCAGTCGAGGCACCGAAATCCTGGCGGCGAATCCGCCCATGGACCGGATCAGATCCTCCGGAACACTGATCATCACCGAGGTGAATTCCCGATGAGCGGTAATTCGGGCCCTGTCGCCCAACGGAACGGTCACTTCACCGCCGCCGGCCTTGGCGACCGTCATCTCAAGCCGGGTCGCCGCGGCCTGATGATAGACAGTGCCGGCAACCGGCGAGACGCGATGCTTCTGCAGGCAAATGGTCGAGAACTCGGCCTGACAGACGCCGTTTGCGCAGATCAGCTTGGTGGGCTCGGCGGTGGCGACCATGCCCAGAATCTGCGGCGCGGCGCTCGCGTGCGGCGCGCCGGCAATAGCGCCCGCGACGACCACGGCACCCAGCAATTTTCTCATCGCCCAACTCCTCACAAATAACTCAACTGCCGGTCTTCTGCTGTTTCCAGACCCGGTGGGTCAAATCATCGGCAAGTTCATCGTGCAAAGCCGCCAGACAGCCGCGGAAGCTCAACTCCAGATTCGGTTGGCCGGCGGCCCAGTCATTCATCTGAGCGCAGAACTGAAATTCCTTGGCCACCCTCTTGAGACCATCCTGCGCGTCTTCGCCCGGCAATGCCTCACCCGTCGCCGCACGCCAGGTGTCCTCCACCTCGTGGGTCAAGGGCGTCGTGTCCACGGGCAAATTATTGAATATTTTTGTTACCGTCCGCATGAACACGGCGTCATCGGACATTGGATCGAGCGCGGCGCCGGCTTGGGTGCGGACCGCGCCGGTAAAGTGCGCGATCTCCACTTCGCTAAGCGGCTCCTTGTCGCCGGCCTCGGGTTCGGGGATCAGTGACACGTACTCGCCCACATTGATGGCCGCGGAAACGGCGCCGGTCTCATCCAGGATCGCCTGGGAGATACCCATGGACACGGATGAGAAGCCGCGCTTCGAGTTGACCAGCTTGATAATCGAGCCCGGCAGCTTGATCTCGGAACCGTCGGACTTGGTCAGGATCACGGCAAGGTCGGCGTTGCGCGCCGTCCGGTACGGATGATCCTTGGGCGGCGCATACCGATGCTCCTGCAGACAAAATGCGGAGAATTCCGCCCGGCACTCCCCATCCGCGCAGTTCAACGGCGTCGGCTCGCTGGTGGCGACCAGACCCAATATCTGCGGTGCGGCATGAGATGTGAGCGGGAACACCAAAACCCCGAGGAAGAGGCTTCCGAAAATCGACGTAATTGGCTTCGCGCGCATGTCGACTCCTTTTCAGCGATGTCCTACCGCAAAAGGGTCTCACGCCGGGCGCCACTCTGTCAAATGGACCCCGATCGGCGAGCTAATTTTTCATGCGGTCGGATTTTGACCTTGGGCAGGTCTGTCAGGGCCTGCCGTGCCATTGATGACGCTGGCGGTAGGCGCTTGAGGCGTGTTGGGGGCGAACCG